>Ga0316217_10000137_pt1 | contig 111247 bp, 79 predicted proteins | sample 1anoAmetaG_FD_203633 | JGI IMG/M metagenome (GOLD analysis project Ga0316217, IMG submission 203633) | Freshwater microbial communities from Trout Bog Lake, Wisconsin, USA - 1anoA | ecosystem: Environmental > Aquatic > Freshwater > Lake > Hypolimnion/Profundal zone | place: USA: Wisconsin...
GACACCGCGATTCCCCTCACCCCAGCCCTCTCCCGAGGGAGAGGGAGCAGGATCGTCCGCCCGGAGAGGTCCACCGGCTTTCCAGGTCTGCGAGTTTCTGTGCGGCGGGATCAGGAATCCTGAGCCTCGCGACAAGCGCATGCTAATTCGAGGGACCTGGGAAGCGCACCCTGGCAATGTAGATTGTTGATGACTTTACGCCGTCGCCGGCGTAATAACTTATCCAAGCCTTGCCATCCCGGTAAACGATGCCGGGATAGCCTGTGTCTGCGGATGAACGGAGAGCGCATGCGTCCACAATCTGCCCCGCGTCCGGAAGCAACCATAACAGCGATGTGTTTAGATCACCGTTGGGAGAAAAGCGACGGCCCGCGGCCACGATTCTGCCATCTGGCAGGAGTTGCAGCGCGGGGCTTGCAATAAACAAAGGAAGCTCCCGCCATGTCCACTCCGTGTAGGGCGGTGGGGAGAGGCCGAGCAACGCCGTCCCCGGCCCCAGGTCGCGGCGGACCAATGCCACGCAGGTTTGATCGGGCCTGAACAACAGCCTCGTTTCATCTGGATATTCCGTAAACAGGTTCGTGGTGATCTGCGTGAAGTTTCGACCATCCGGGCTTGAGAATAGCCGGATGAATCGGTTAGAGCTCACATCGTATCCCATGCTGTACGCCGTGGATTGGTTCCAGGTGACGCTCCAAAGCCAGACGTTGGGCGGCCCGATTGCTGTGTAACTCGACCAATTGGTTCCATCCGAAGAAAAGGAGACCTGGGACTGATAATCACCGTACGGACCCGCATTCCCTGGAGTTCGCTCCGCGAACACCGCCATCAACTGCCCCGAGGGCGTCGTCATGATCTTGGGGTCCCGTAGATCCCCACTACTCACGCGGCTGGCAATGAGCGCCGCTGAGCCCCAATTAGTTCCGTCCGCGGAGCTGATGACTCGAATCCGTCCATCCCAGGAAACGTGGGCGGACGCTTCGCGGAAAAGGCAAAACAACTGATTGGAAAAGGAGGCGAGCCCCGTGAAAGCACTATATGGAGCGTTGGTCCATATCTGCCTGGCGTCCTCTACGGCTACACTCCCCGCCACTTCACCCATCCTGAAAAAACGGGATCCAGTCGCATCGAACGGTAGATCAACCCACGAGTTCGTTGCCACCGCGAACTGGTTCCAGGTCCAGTTGGTGGATGAATCGCTTGCCAGCACGAGCCAAGGGCCGCTTCCTCCGGTCCATTTGAGGCGCACCTGGCTGTTGGTCAGATTGATCGACGTGAAGGTTGATTGCCCAAGGACATTAAAAGGGAAGACCGTCGAATAAAAAATCCAGGCTACGCCGAAAACCCGGCAAAGGTAAGTATGGCCCATAAGCGGCGATCCTTTCTGAAGGGGTCCTGGGTGTCAAGCTGTCATTTGATGCCGTAATTTGCCCTCCGCCTTTGTCTCAAGAACCGCTTGTCAAAACTCTTGCATTTTCGCCATAATTTGCTGAAATAACACGGAGTATGTCGAGATCCGGACATGGGCGGGGCGGAGGCGGAGGCGCGGGCGCTGGGGCTCGTTGGGTCGCGCTGGGCGGCAGCTTGGTGGTTTGCCGTCTCCAGCACGCAGTCAGGGTCGCATGAGCTTGTACTCGATGCTTGCGTGCCTGATAGGTTTCGCGATCGCCTTCGCGTGCGTCCCGGTCATCATTCGCTTTTCCCGACGGGCGCCGGCGTGGCGGCGTTCGCCGGATTTCCATCATACCCACAAACAACCGATCCCGCGCTTGGGCGGTTTGGCGCTGTTGGCGGCTTTTCTCGGGACCGAAGGATTCGTTGCCTTGACCAGCTCCGGGGCGTGGCTGCAAACCCCCTCCGACTTCGCGGTTTTCTTTGGGTCTTTGGCCATGTTCGGGTTGGGATTTTGGGATGACTTGAAACCGTTGGGCGCCCGGAAGAAGCTGCTGGGCCAAGTGCTCATTGCCTGCGGGGTCTGCGCCTGCGGGCTAAGCATCTCGGCCCTTTCCATACCCTTCACGGGCACCAAAGTGGCCCTGCATGGGGCGGGCATCGTGTTGACCATGTTGTGGTTGGTCGGCATTACGAACCTCATCAATCTGATCGATGGCGCCGATGGGTTGGCCGGAGGGATCTGCCTCATGCTCATGCTGCTCCTGGCCTATACCGGACGTTTCCAGGAAAATGTCGGGTTGCTCGCCTGCGGCATGGCGGGCGCGCTGCTCGGCTTCTTGAAATACAACTTCCCGCCCGCCCGCATCTACCTCGGGGATGGCGGCGCCTATTTTCTCGGGTTCCTCATCGGCGTCCTTTCTCTGGTCAATTCCCATAAGGGCAGCGTGTTTGCCGCCCTGGCCGCCCCGATGTTCGTGCTCGCCCTGCCCATCCTGGATACCAGCATCGCCATCCTCCGCCGCGGCCTGCGGGGCTTGCCCATCTTTCGCCCGGATCGCCGCCACCTTCACCATCATCTCCAGGGGATCGGCTTCTCGCATCGCAAGGTCGTTTGGTCCTTTTACGGCGTCACCCTGATTTTCCTGCTGCTTGGTTTTGGCGCGGTCACCTCCGCCGGTCATTGGGTGCCGGGCTTGCTGGGCGTGGGGATGCTGGTGCTGCTGATTTGCGCGGGCAACCTGAGCTTCAGCCGGTCCTGGTTCGACATTGGGAACGTGGTTGGCAACTCCCTCGAGATGCGCCGCGAAATCCAATACGCCCTTTCCCTCATGCGCTGGCTCGAACTCGATGGCGATCGCTGCAAATCGCTGGACGATCTCTGGGCCAGCCTCTTATTCACGGCTCAAAAACTCGGCTTTACCGCTGTAACGCTCACGCTTAAAGACGCCCGCTGGCACTGGCAACACCCGGAGGCCCGGGAACCCTCCCAGTCCCGGCGCCAGGATCTGCAAGGCGAATTCTCCGGCGCCCTCGAGCTACGCGCCGCTTACTGCGCTCGGAGCGCCCACATCCCTCCTGGGGTCGTCCTCGGGCTTGCCCCCTGCGACCCCGCCCGTTGCCCTTGCGTGAGCGAGGACCGGCTCTTCGAGATTCTCACTGAATTAGTGGCTGAAGGATGGACTAAAGCCGTCGCTCGTTGGCGCCGCGCCAATCCCACCCCCCTCAGTCCTGCCCCGGAACCCGCCTCCGTGGCCGCCGACCCAACGGCCTCTTCCGCGCCATCTCAGCTTCGGCTACCGGGCTCCATCGCGATGGAGCGGGAATAACCAGCAAACCCTCGCGCCGCGCGGAGACAAATGACGGCGGCCTGTGGCTGGTAATCCGCCTTCCTCGGCGTCCTTTCCTCTTTCCAACTTACCGCTTTCCCTTTAGAGTCCGCCCCAGCGTTATGTTTAAGGACAAAACACTTCTCATCACCGGCGGGACGGGCTCTTTCGGAAACGCAGTCTTGCAGCGCTTCCTGCATACCAACATCGCCGAGATCCGCATCTTCAGCCGCGACGAAAAGAAGCAGGACGATATGCGCCACCAAATGCGCAGTCCCAAGCTCAAGTTCTACATCGGCGATGTCCGCAATTACAACAGCATCGATAACGCCATGCGGGGCGTGGACTACGTCTTCAACGCGGCCGCCCTCAAGCAGGTGCCTTCCTGCGAATTCTACCCGCTCGAGGCCGTGGCCACGAACATCCTCGGCGCCGAAAACACCCTCAACGCCGCCGTCGCGCACAAGGTCAAAAACGCCATCATCCTGAGCACCGACAAGGCGGTGCATCCCATCAACGCGATGGGCATGTCCAAGGCCCTCATGGAGAAGGTCGCCATCGCCAAGTCCCGCAACCTCAAGCCGGATGAAACCACCATCTGCGTCACCCGCTATGGCAACGTCATGGCCTCCCGCGGCTCGGTCATTCCGCTGTTCGTCAGCCAAATCAAGGCCGGCAATCCCATTACCATCACCGACCCGGACATGACCCGGTTCATGATGTCCCTGGAGGACGCGGTGAACCTCGTGCTGTTCGCCTATAAGAACGGCCATTCGGGCGACACGTTCGTGCAGAAGGCCCCCGCCGCCACCATCGGCCAGTTGGCCCGGGTCGTGATGCGGATCTTCAACTCCCAAACCGAGGTGCGCGTCATCGGGACCCGCCACGGCGAGAAAAAACACGAGAGCCTCCTCAACCGCGAAGAGATGGTCCGCGCCGAGGACCTCGAGGGCTATTACCGGATTGGCTCCGATACCCGGGACCTGAATTATTCCCTCTATTTCGAGAAGGGACAAAAGAAGGTGGCCGTCTCCGAAGACTACACTTCCGCCAATACCCATCAGCTCAGCGACGAGGAGTTGGAAGGCATGCTGCTCCGCCTCCCCTATATCCAGGACGAGCTCAAAAACTCCGCGGCGCGCGCCTGACGACCGCCGCGCGCCCCTGCCAGGCAACCCTTATGAAAACGATTCTTGTCACCGGCGCCGAAGGCTTTATGGGCCGCAACCTCTGCGTTGCCCTCCGCCGCCACGGCGGCTGGGAAGTGCTCCCCTTTGACGTCAGCCAATCCCCCGAGGAACTGGTCGCGCTCGCCGCGCGCGCCGACCTGGTCTTTCACCTGGCCGGCGTCAATCGCCCCAAGGACGACACCGAGTTCATGGAGGGCAACGCCGATCTTACGCGCAGCCTCTGCCTCGCCTTGCAGGCTAGCGGACGAAAGACTCCGCTGGTCCTGAGTTCCTCCACCCAGGCCGAGTTGGCTAATCCCTACGGCCAAAGCAAGCTCGTCGCCGAAGAGGTTGTGCTCGATTATCACCGGAAAGCCGGCGCTCCCGTCCGCATCTTTCGCTTCCCCAATGTCTTCGGCAAATGGAGCCGCCCCCACTACAATACGGTCGTCGCCACCTTCTGCCACAACCTCAGCCGCGGCCTCCCCGTCCAAATCAGCAATCGCGCCCACCTCATACGCTTTGTCTATATCGATGACATCGTGCGCGCGTTCCTGGAGCTCGCCGCGGCCGCCGAGTTGGACCCCATTCCCACCCGGCCGGAGATTCAGCCGATCTTCGCGATCACCCTCGGCGAGTTGCACGATCTCCTCGTCTCTTTCCGGGAAGGACGCGAGAAGTTGCTGGCGCCCGACTTGTCCAACCCCCTGATCCGCTACCTGCACTCGACCTATGTGTCGTTCCTCGACCCGGAGGCGCTGGCCCGGCCGGTCGAGTTGAAGACCGACGACCGGGGCTGGCTCTTTGAGCTGATCAAATCGCCCCACGCCGGACAGATTTTCGTCTCGCGCACCCGGCCGGGCATCACGCGCGGCAACCACTACCACGATACGAAGATCGAAAAATTCTGCGTCATCCAGGGCGAAGGCGTCATCCGCTTCCGCAGCGTGCTCGAGGATCGGGTTATCGAGTATCCCGTCAGCGATCGGGCCATCAGCATTGTGGATATCCCGCCGGGCTGCGCGCATTCCATCGAGAACACCGGCCCCGTCGACATGATCACCCTGTTCTGGGCCAACGAGATCTTCAATCCCCAGGCCCCGGATGTCTATTTCGAAGCGGTCCGCAAGCCCAACGCGAACTGATGGAGCTATGAAGAAAATCAAAGTCATGACCATCCTGGGCACGCGCCCGGAGATTATCCGACTCTCGCGCGTCATCGCCCGCCTGGACCAACTGACCGACCACGTCCTGGTCCACACCGGTCAGAATTACGATTACGAATTGAACGGCATTTTCTTCAAGGAACTGGGCGTCCCGACCCCCGCGCATTTCCTGGAGGCGGCCGGCAAGACCCCCGCCGAGACCATTGGCAATACCATCGCCCGCGCGGATGTGGTCCTCGAGAAGGAAAAACCGGAAGCGGTCCTCGTCCTGGGCGACACTAATAGCTGCCTGGCGGTCATCCCGGCCAAGCGTCGTCACATCCCTGTTTTCCACATGGAGGCTGGCAACCGCTGCTTTGATATGCGCGTGCCCGAGGAGATCAACCGCCGCATTGTGGACCACGTCAGCGACATCAACCTTTGCTACTCCGAACACGCCCGCCGCTACCTCCTGGCCGAGGGTCTTCCCCGCGAGCAAGTCATGAAGACCGGCTCCCCGATGAAGGAAGTGCTCGATTTTCACCGCGCCTCGATCGCCGCCTCGGACGTTCGGGCGCGCTTGGGTCTGGACCACGGCCGCTATTTCGTCGTGAGCATTCATCGCGAGGAGAATGTGGACGACGCGGCCCATCTCGCGAGCCTGGTGGGCGCCCTCGATGCCCTCGCCGCCACGTACGGGTTCCCGCTCGTCTTCTCGGTTCATCCGCGGACGCGCAAACGCCTGGAAGCGGACGGACACCGTTTGCACCCGCTCATCCAACCGATGCCGCCGATGGGCTTTTTCGATTACGTGGCCTTGCAGAAAGACGCCTTCTGCTCCGTCTCTGATAGCGGAACCATCACGGAGGAGTCCTCCATCCTGGGTTTTCGGGCCATCAACGTTCGCCAGGCCCACGAGCGGCCCGAAGGCATGGACGAAGGGGCCGTCATCATGACCGGCTTGTCCGCCGAGCGCATCCTCCAGGCGGTGGAAATGACGGTGGCCCAATTCGAACAATTCGGCCCCTGCCGCCTCCCGGACGACTACAATGTCAACCAGGTCTCCTGGAAGGTCGCCAAGATCATCCTCAGCTACACCGATTACATCAACCGCCGCACCTGGTACAAGCCCGAAACCGCGCCCGCCTCGGCTCGGTAGCGGCGTCTCGTTGGATCGCCCCTCCAGCGGCGGAGGCCAGGCGCATGTCATTCCGCGGTTGACCTCAACGGCCAGCCGCGTAGTCAAGGTAGCGCGCCGCCACCTCGGCGGTCTTCTCGTCGCCCAAATGAAAATAGAATCGATAGCGCAGCGTGAGACTCCCTCCCGCCGGGATGAGGTAGTCGCCCTTATGCGGCTCCGCCTTGAGGTTCTCGTAATCGTGCCAGCCGAAGGGATTCGCGGCGAAGAGGCCATAGTTCCGGACCATCCACCAAGTCGGGTGGCGTAGATTCTGAGGGTGGTCGAAGATCGCGATGCCGTAGGTCCGGCCGGCGCGCTCGGCGAAGTAGTCGCACCAATCGGCGCGTTTGCCCCAGGCGTCGTCGTCGATATCGCCTTTCGCCGTGATGATATGGCCGTGGCCGGCGGCTTCCCCACCCTTCACTTTGTGAGGCGTCGTCATCCATTGCGCCACGCGCAAGGCCATTACGCCGTCCTTGTTGTCGCCCAGGAGGAGCGCCTGGTCGGGCAACGCGCGCAACGTGACTTCGTAGTCGATGAAGCGCATGGAGGCGTTCCCATGGAATATTAGGGTGCGATCCTCGGCGCAGAGGATCGCGCCGTCCGGGCCGACCCAGCGATTATGCGCGGAGAGGACGCCCACGGGGCCGCTGGAGAGGTTAAGGAACGCAACGTGCTCGGAACGGCCCTTCTCTTTGGGGGAGCGGCCCAGATCCCCTCCCGCCTCATTCCAAAAGTCCACCCCGTTCACAAAGCTGTGCGCAAACCACAGGGAGCGGTGCCATGGGTGGTCGGTTTCCTCGCCCTCGGTCGCTTTCATCGGGAAATCGCGGGTGAGGGGAGTTCCGTCCGACGCAAGGATCGGATGGCAATAAGGCCGCGAGGCGCCATCGCCGAAAACGTACTCGGTGAAAAGCGACCCGCCGATCTCGACGCGGACACGGTCGCGGAGTTTCGTCAGCAGGACTTCATCCGCGGCCCGGAGAGCCGGCGCCGCCAGGATGAAATGAACGAAAGCAATGAGGACAAGGATACGCGCATTCACGCTAGGTCTGACGGCGCGCTGAGCATGGTTGTTCAACAACGCCATTCCCGAGCCTGCGGCCGGAGGGATCCGAAGGCGGGGGTCGCTTTCGTCCACGCCTTCAGTGTTTCGCGCCGACCGCCCGGTAGAATCGAATGGGATATTGCGGCGCTTGCCAGTCGATAATGCGGATGGCGCCATCGCTGCAGTAGAAGTTGGTAAGGACCATCGCATAATCGAAGCTTAGGTTCGTAGCTCCTTCAATGTTGTAGAGGACCCCCGGCTGTCCGGTAAAGTCCACCTGAAGAGTTCCGTTGGGCAGCATCGTGGTTGACACAAACTGAGTAAGAGGCCCCAGCCACAAGGCCGCGGGTGAACTGCTCACGGCGCCGCTATCGGTCTGGATGATCACCGAATAATTCCCGAGGTCACTGGTTTGCACGTTGGCGATGGTCAGGCAGGGGCCGGCCGCGCCGCTGAGGCGTTCATTATCCGCCAGGCTGACGCCATCCTTAAGCCATTGGTAGTGGGGGTTCGGCGCGTTGGTGACCGCCACGCAAAAGCTGGCGGTCGCCCCCAGACTGGCGCGGAGGTTCTGCGGTTCGCCGGTAATGGACGGCAGTCCCGCGGCCAACCGGGCAAGGAAGATATGCCTGAAGGTTGCGGTGAGCGTCGTCCCGCCGACCACCATGCTGTTGAAGAAATTACCTGCCACCCAGAGATCCCCCCGCGGCCCGGCGGCGACACACACGGTGTCCGCGCTTTCGAAGCCTCCCGCTTGTTTCACCCAGAGCACTTGGCCATCGAGACTGAATTCCAGCACGAAGACGCCAGTCAATCCCTCCGCGGTCAGCGTTGTATCCCCGAAGGTATTGCTCCCTGTGAAAGCGCCGGCCGCGCAAACCCGCCCCTCTGTGGTCACTGCCAGGCTGGAAACGCCGAGTCCGTAATAGGGTCCTTCGAGTCCTGGACCCGAGATAATGCGGCTGGGCCACGCCGGATCGCCCGCGGGACTGAACTTGTCGACGGAAAACCAGACATTGGTCGGCGTCCCCACGGCGCACTCCGTGAAGATGTTCCCCGCGCCGTCCAGAGCTATCGCGTGGCCGGATGTGGAGTCGCCTGGCGACCTGGTCAGGGCCCACAAGGGATTGCCGGAGGGACCATACTTGAACACGTACATGTCGGACGAGCCGGCGCTGATCACGTTGGTGATCGAATGGACTGCGTTCGTCACGACGACCACAATATTGCTGATCGTAGTGACCGTGTTGGTGACCATAACCAGCGTGTAGGTGACGGCGCCGTCGCTGTTGGTGATGGCGGCCAGCGTGTTCGTGAGGGTAACGACGATGTTAGTCACGGCGCCCACAACGTTGGTGACCGTCTCGACCGTGTTGCTGATGGTGAGCGGGGTGCCGCTCGTAACCGGGCCGTCCCAAGCCAAGATGCCACTGAAGCTGCCGACCACGCAGACGTTCCCCTCGGGGTCGGCGGCCACGGCAAGGCCGCCGCCGTTTTGCGCCCAAAGGAGATTGCCCCGCGAGTCGTACTTGGCCAGATAGGTGTCAATCTCGCCGCGGCTGGATAAGCTAAATGTCAACCCATTGGTGGCCTCTCCGCCTTTCGCGTACCGCGAGCTGAACGTGGCATACTCCTGGAACCAGCCGGTGACGAAGACCTCGCCTTGGGCGTCGGTGGCGACACCCTGACCCATGGCCCTGAGTCCGCTCGCCTGCTGCCCCCAGAGCACCTGGCCATCGGGATCGAACTTCACCAAAAACATACCATCGTTCTGGCACAAATTGGTAAGCACGACGTGGTCGGACGTTCCATTGGTAGGGCTGGACGAGGCGTCGCCAAAAAGAACGTTGTTGGGGCCGGAGAAATTCCCCGCCACGTAGAGATTTCCTTCCTGGTCCACAGCGACATCGTCGCCCCAGCCCGCCCGGCTCCAGACCAGATTTCCCTCGGGGTCATATTTGGCCAACGACGGAATTAGTATCCCGATGGGGCTGGCGATGATATAGGCGTTGCCATCCGCATCTACGGCCACGTTCCGTCCCCAGCCATCAAATGCGCCATAGCTTAAACCGTTGGCCATGATGGTCGCCCAAGCCCATTCTTGAGCGCGCCCGACCAACCCGCTCGCCAGCACCGCCGCCGCGCACAGGGCCCATCCCAAGCTCGTCTTCATAGAAACTCTCCAATTTGTCGTGGCGCCAATTCGCTATGGCGAAACCCGCTGACGGTCCGTTGAATCACGCGCTCTGCCGTCGCTTACCCCACGCTTTCCCTTTGCTCGCTCATCCACCCTTGGGAAAGACCTGGCTTTTCAACCGGCTACCAAGCCTTGCCCCGAGCGTCATCGTATGAAGGCGCGCGGAATCTGTCAATCGGAAATCCTAAGGCGAAATCCAAAATCCAAAGCCGAGACTGCCCCCCCAGGCTTGATTAAAACCGGGCAAGTTAATTCAAGCGTCCGCGGCAAGCGTCCACCACGACCTTGCAGTGGATTGCGCAGCGGCTCAAGATGCGATCGTGGACAACCGTCGCCGATTCTCTGGTCCAAGCGAGGCGGCAAAAGCAAAACCTAAATAGTCATGACCGACCCAGCCCCCTAACGAGCCTTAGCCCGGGCGGCCAGTTGATATTCCTGCCAGGCCCGGGTCCCGATCATACCGCGCAGGTCTTGGTCGATCTCGGGCTGGCTCTTTCGCCAGCGTTCGGCGTAGGCCGGGTCAGCCGGGTCCTGGTTGGCGCCGCCAATGGCCTGGAGAAAGCGCTCGCGCAGGTCGTTGATGCTCTGCGCTTGGGCGCCCGTGAGCTGAAGCGCCGCGAGGTCGAGATCCTGAAAGACCAGAGGGGTGAGAATCGCCGTGGGGCTCTTCGGGCGGCCCGCGCGGGAAGGAACCGCCGCCGTCTCTTGAGGCGTTGGGTTCGCCGCCCCTGGGGAGAGCCCAAACAGGGCCGACATGACGGCGGCTTGCTGGAAACGCAAGGCCTCCAGTTCGCGTTCCGCCGCGGATCGCTCCGCGCCACCGCTGGCGGCCAACCGCTCCTCCAGGGGACGGCGGCGCGGGGCGTAGAGACTATCCACGTCCGCGCTGATAAGGTCGCGGATGGTTTGCTCGGGACACCCGATGCCGCGGAGATTGGAAATGTAGGCCCGATAATCGCTCGACTCGATTTGGCTCCAGCGAAACGTCTCCCCTTGGGCCGCGTCCGGGGCCGGCGGAGCGGACAGGCTCGAAAGATCCGCTTGCCGAGCTCCCGGCATGTTGAACCACAATAGCGCCACGCAGCCCAACAGGCCGCAATTCAGGAGGATCGAGAGTCGGATGATCAGCTTCATGGGGTAATCATAACGCTAACGGAGCTTGGGCGCGTCCGGCATTCCGTCCATTGCTGAAAGCTAGTGCAGTATCTCTTAAATAGATGGTGTTATTCTCCGCTCGATTCACGAGGAAAGCGCGGAAGGTAGCCCCTCTTGCCTCGAATAATAACTCCAGTCGTTTGACACTACACTAGTGAACCTCCAGACTGGCGACCAACAGGCCGGCGTGAACTCCCGCTCACGCCGGCCCGGACCGAGGAAAAAATGCCCTTTCGACAGCCCCAATCACTGGCGGCTCAATACACCGGGTCGGTCGTCGGACCTGTGCGGGTGCATTTCATATCCGTCAGCTTGATCAAGATCTGTTGGTTGCCAGTCTTCGTGGAGATGAGGTCATCCGCGTGTTTCTGCACGCCAGCGGCCAGCAGGTTGTAAACTTCTGTAGCGTAGGCGCTCTCATTGGCGGCTTCGTAAATGTACTCGTAGCCCCAGAAGGGATAGCAGCAGTTGATGATATTCTGGATGGAGTAGGCCACCCCGTCATAGGTCAACAACGCGCCGCCGTTGAAGATCGCCGTGGCGGCGTCGGAAACGCCGAGGTACCCGATGACGCTGAAAGCGTTGCCGCCGTTGACCTGGTCGGTGTGGCCGGCGAGGCTGTAGCCCATCTGCGTGGCCAACGAACCGCCACCGGAATAACCGACATCTTCCAATATATTGCCATCGGCCTGCGTGATCATATTGCCGGTCGAGTCGATCTGGAGCTGGCTCGGCGAGCTGTTAATGCCAAAACCGCTGATCCCCAGCGTATTGGCGCGCGTACCCGAGTTGACGTCCCGGCCGCTGACATAGACGAAGCTCAAGTCATTCGGACAGCCGGCAAACTGGATCACCTGGCAACCCCCGTTGAGGGCGTTTCGGAGCGCGATTTCGTTCACCCCCGTCAGGTTGGTGGACGACCCCTTTTCCGCCACCCACTGGAAGGGGAGCACGGCGAGCCGGGTGCTGGCCAGAGTCGGCGACGGCGTCTGCGAATAATTCTGGGCGTTGTCACCCATGGCCAAATCGACCGTATGCCCCACAAACGGGCCCGGGTTGCTGGTGGAGCTGGCGGCGGTGTCGTCCAGGAATTGTTCCGTCACGCCCTTAGCCACGTCCTTGATGCCGGCTTCGGAGCCGGACCAGTAGCACTTGATGGTCGTTACCTTGGCGCCGGCTTCCCCCTGAAGGTGGCCGGTGAAGTTCATCGATGTGGACCCGCTGGCGGAGGAGCCGTTTTGGGTAACGACGACCGGAGCCGCGCTGAACACTTCGCCGACGGTGGTCAACGCCGTGTAAACAACGGCGCGAGCGGCCGTGGAGCCGGACATATAGACGTATTGATCCGCCGCCGTGGCCAGGCCGATGGAGCCCAGGCCGAAAACGCCAGCAACAAGGAGTGATTTCGTATTCATGTAATGTTTCTTCGAGGTTTTGTGTTTTGCGGTTTAATTAATGGAAAAGGGGAGCGGTTAAGCCTGGGCGGATCGCCGGCGCGCGTAGAACACCAGTACGCCCACGCCGGCAATCAGGCAGGTGGAAGGTTCGGGAATGACGCTGTATCCTAAAACGCCGCTGCCGGAGTCATAGGCGAAAACACCGTCGGCGGCGACGGAGGCGGCGCCGAGCGAGCCGCCCGCGACGTCGATCTCGTAGAAATAAGCCTTGTTCGCGTCCGCGACCGTGGGCATAAAGCCCAGGGCGGATTCGAGGGCGGTATTGGCCGCGCTCGCTACCGGCAGGGCCGCCTCTTGGTTCCAACTATTCCCGAGGCTGCTGGAAATCGTTAGGGAATTGCCAGCGGTGAGCGAACTCCCGAGGCTCCTGATGCCGGTGGCGCCGTTCTTTACCGCGAGGGTGTTATTGTACGTATCATAGGACAATCCCGGGTCCTTGCTCGCGTCCACCGTCGTCCACAGGCTTCCGTTATAGGAGCCGCTGGATTTCACGGCCACGGCGCCGAAGGACGAGCCGAGATTGGCGCCGACGTTCCAGGTTTCACCCGGGGTGAGCGCGCTTACCTGCCCAAGGTCCCAGAGGGTGTCGTTGCCGGCGCCCGAGGTGAAGCCAACGATCACGTCCCCTTGCGTGTAACCGGCCTGACATGAGGCGGCCGCCGCCAGAAAGGCTGTGAGCGCCAATGATTGAGTGCTTTTGTTCATAACGGTGATTGATTACTTCGAGTGTTGTCGTTCGTTAACTTGATGGTTGGCCCCCGAGTTGTTGTTGGGCGCTTTAAATGCTCAGGTGACTCTACACGCCCGCCCGTAGCGCGTATGCCCCAGATCCGGACATGAAGCTACCAAAAGCGCGCATCCGGGATCGGATCGGAACTGACTGCGGAACAGGGTATTACGTTTGAAGCGCGCCCCTTCCCGACGGCCGGACCCGGTTTGTCAGCAGTTCTTAACAATCGAAATGGAGAAACTCGCGCGCGGGTGGCAAGCGCGCGCCGGAACGCCCTTCACAGCGCGAGCGCGGGGCTCGGCGTCCGCGGCGCCACGCCCGCGCGGCGGGGCGGACCCTGCCGCTCCGTGTGGCGATGCCGCCATTGAGTGGGCGGGACGCCAAAGCGTTTCTTGAAGTGGAAGTTGAAGAAAGCCAGCGAACTGTGACCGCTTTCGATGGCCACATCAATAATCTTGAGCTTTGGGTTGGCCAGTAGCGAGCAAGCTTTCTTGAGCCGCAACTCGGAGATATGAGCCCGAAAACTGCGTCCGCAGAGTTCGTGAAAGAGGCGGCTGGCGTGGCGCTCGCAACAGTTCAGATGCTCCGCCAATCGGGCCAGGCTCAGGTCGGCCAACTCCGATTCAGGCATCTGGTTCACGAACTGGCGAAGCCGCGCGACCGCATCCGGGCGCCCGGTGTCGCCTTTGGCCAGGGCTTCGGCGAGATAGGGGGCGAGGACTTCGGAAAAGCCGTGCAGGAACCCAAGTCGATCGGGCAAGCCCAAGGGATGCTTCGGATCGCAAAGCGCCGCCATGAGCAGGCCCAGCGAATGGGTGGGCGGCAGGATCAGGAATGGCGCGCAACGGGGCGCCACGTCCGTTTCGAAGCACTGGCGCTCGATGGCGGTGATAAACCCCGTCAACGAGCTCAGGCGCACCGCCATGCCCCGCGCGGTCGCGGGTCCGAGGAGGCTCGCGAGCAGGACGGCCGAGGAGTCCGGCGGGATGAGCGCTACGCCGCCGGCGGGCACTTCCTCCCGGGTCTCGCCGGAGCAAGCGTAAGCGATGCCCTCGAACAGTTGCAGCGCTAGCCAGTGGCGGCTCGAAAGCGGCCATTCCTGCCCGCCGCAGAGCCGTCGCTCAAATCTCGACATGTGCTCAAACTCGTTCATCTGACTCAACGCGAAATCTTTGGGGCGACCAACCGCCACCCCCGGATTGGTTACGCGCCCTTGATTCTCCCGCGAATAACGACTCCCAGCGACCAGTAAATCAATGCGCCTCACGGGGTCGTCTCGGTCGCCAAACCGACCTTGACCTCGGCTTGTTGCAGGACATCCAGGACCCCCACCACATGCTGGTAGTCCACCTCCGCGGAGCCGCGCACCACCACGGCCACCTCCGCGTTGGCCGCCTTCATCGCCTGAAGCGTTTGTTTCAGCGCCGCCAATTCAAACACCTTGTCGTTCAAAGTGATCCGACCGGTCGCGTCCACCACAATTCGATTGATCTTGGGCGGCGGCGAGCGCGGCGGTTCATTCTTCTTGGGCTGCGGCAGGTTCATCTCCAGGTCGTTCGACAACTGGGGGGTCGTGATGATGAAAATCACGAGCAGCACGAACGCCAAATCCAGCAACGGCGTGATGTTCAGCTCGTTGAGAGAGCTGTGGTGGCCTTTGGAAACTTTTTTCACCGGAGGCTCAGTTCCAACGCGTCCTCGGTTTGCTGGGTCTCCACGTCAAAGCGCACGGTGAATTTGTCTGGAAAACCCTTCGGCGGCCGGCTCAGCGCCTTGGTAGCCGCCAGCGCGCCCTTGACCGAGTCGTCCCAGCGGGCGTTGCCCGAGCCCCGGAGCCACTGGTAATGCTGCAATTTGCCGGCGGGATCCACGCTGAGCTCGACCTCCGCCATGAACTTATCATCCGGAACGTCTTCGGGCCGGTTCCAATGCGCCCGCAGGGTCCGTTCCACCAGGCCTTTGTAGATCGTTTCCGAATCCGAGGTTGTAATGACTTCCTTGGCGCCTTCGCTGAAGAGCATATCCGGCGCGTTCACCATCGCCGGAGCAATCGACGCCGGACCGCTTTCGGCAGGGGGCGGGGCGGCTGCGGTTTCTGCCTTGGGCGCGGGACCGGCCTCCGGGCGCTTTTCCTGGGCCACTTTGGGCGCTTCCGCTTTGGGCTCCGGAGGCTTTTCCTTGACCGGCTCGGCCTTCTTTTCTTTGGGCACCATCGTCACCGCCAGCGTCTTGAGCTTCTTACCCAGCATGCCCTCGCGCGCCGCCAGAAAGGTAATCGCGCAGATCAGGACGGAGTGGAAGACCAGTGAAATGGTCAGGTTGACCTTCGATGAATTGCGAGTCTTGCGCTGCGACATGGTTCAATCCTTGGCTTACTGCTTTTGAGCGGCGCCGTCGGAACGGGGTTCCGCGGCGAGGTTCGCCTTGCTCACCGGGGCCGGCGGGAGTTTATCCATCACGCGGACGAGGCCGCGGGGCGTAGCCGCCTCGGGCGGCCGAGCGGTCAAACCAAACAAGCCCCAATCCCAACGCCTTCGCGAGGGACAGGCGCTGAGCGCGGGACAAACCCGAGGCTTATTGGATCGCGGCGTCATGGTGCGTGACTCGGTTACAAGAACCGGCCTAAGCCTGAGCCCCGGAGGCCCATAACACAAATGACGATGTGTGACATTCAAATGGCGGTCTGATGACGCTTCCCGCAACGGTGTCCCAATACTGGAACCTAATACTCACCCCCGCCGGAAGACTGGACCGCAGCTTTGGCAGCGCCGTCCGGATCGGGCCGCAGCGGAACCGGTCGCAAGCCGCAGAAGAAGAGTTGCATTCCCGCCCCGTTCGCATAGAATACAAGGGCATTTAGCCAACTTGCCAATTTCGAGGCAGGAAAATCTTCAATGAATCGTTTTCAGTGATGATTTGAAACCCGATCGTCGGGAACACCCTGGGAAAAGCGGGCGACTAAGTTAAGAACTATGACAAAAGACTCACAACCAGCACACGCTGAGAGCGCCCAACAACGGTTCGAGCGGATACTGTCCCAAGCGCCCTTCGAAGGGCTCAAAGCGATCCTCGACCGTATCTCGCCCAACCGGGAGGTCGTCTGCGCGGGCGTGCTGGTCACGAGCAGTTATGAGGAACTGGTGTCGCGGCTGGGCTATAAGCTCACTTTGACCAAGCAGATTCACGTGCAGGATTCTTACTCCAAGCTGGGCCTGCCCGGGGGTATTAAGGCGGTGCTGCCCTATCACGATATTCCGTCGCAAAGCTCGCTGCCGACGCTGTTGAATTCCGATGCCACCCTGACGACCACGGCGAAAGCCGCGGCCTTCTTCAACGGGCTGTTGAGCGAGCTCAAAAAGCAGTTGAACGCGCGCGCGTGAGCCGCCGCAGGCGCCGCGTCCGGGCGCCCTCAGTCCAGGTACGGCCAATGCCGACCCGGTTTTTCCTTTCGCTTCGTCCTTTGACGGTCTGTGGGATGTCGCGCTGTTCACCAGACCGTTTCAAGAGAGACAGGCTATGAAAGAAGAACATATTGAAGTGGAGGGTGTGATCGCCACCGTGCTGGCGGGAACGATGTTTCGCGTGGAGCTGGAGAACAAACATACGGTCCTGGCGACCATTTGCGGCAAGATGCGGAAGCGATGGGTGCGCATCACGGTGGGCGACCGCGTCAGGATGGAAATGTCGCCCTATGATTTGAACAAGGGCCGCATCACCTGGCGCTTGCGCTGATTTTTCACCGAGCGCGGGGCGTCGCGCGGGCTGCCGCCTGGCTCCGCGAAGGACCCCAGGCAGGGGGAGGGAGAAGATCCTCCCCGCGTTTTTTTCGCCTCCGCCCGCAAATTCCCCGTGCATTTCTCGCCGGACGGCGGTAAACCGTCCGCTAATGCGAGCACTTCTTGGCCCTTTGATTTTGTCGGCGGCGCTGGCCTTCGAGCCGGCGAGCCTCCTCGGCGTCACCACGGTCTGTGGATTGCGCTGCGAGCAACTGGAAACGCCCCTCGGCATCGATGCGCCGCAGCCCTGCCTGAATTGGCGGATCGAGTCGGAGCGTCGAGGGGTGGCGCAAGCCGCCTACCAAATCGAGGTGGCTACCTCCGAGAGCCGCCTGCGCTCCGGCCATCCCGATCTGTGGGACAGCGGCAAGGTCGCGTCCAGCGAGACCGTGGGCGCGCGTTACAGCGGGGCGCCGCTGGCCTCGCGACAACACTGCTTTTGGAAGGTCCGGATGTGGGACCAGGACGGCAAGCCCGCGGAAAGCGCCGTAGCCTCCTGGGAGATGGGTTTGCTGAATCCGGCGGATTGGCAGGCCAAATGGATTGGTCGCACTACGGATCCCAGCGTGGGCGCGGCGCCGCTGTTGCGCCGCTCGTTTGTGATCCCCGGCGCGGTTAAACAGGCGCGCGCTTATGTCTGCGGGCTCGGCTATTTCGAGCTGTACCTCAACGGGCGGCGCGTGGGGGACCACCTCCTGGATCCCGGCTACACCCGCTATGACCGTCGCGCCCTGTATGTCACCCACGATATAACGGCGCTCCTGCGGCCCGGCGCCAACACCCTCGGCGCCCTCCTCGGCAACGGATGGTTCAATGTTTCCAACCACGCGGCGTGGGATTTCGACAAAGCGCCCTGGCGCGCGGCCCCGAAGCTCCTCCTCCAGGTCGAGATCGAGTTTAATGATGGCGCCCGCGCCGTGATCGCCAGCGACGGCTCGTGGAAAGCCTCCGACAGTCCGCTGGTCGCCAACACGATCTACAGCGGAGAGGTCTATGACGCCCGCCGGGAGCAGGCGAAGTGGGACGAATCGGAGTTCAACGATAGCTCATGGCCGGCCGCCCTCGAGGTAGAGCCGCCCAAGGGCCGGCTCTCGGCCCAGACCATGCCGCCCATCCGCGTGGACCGGACCCTCGAACCGGTCGCGATCACCGAGCCGAAACCCGGCTTGTTCGTCTTCGACTTTGGCCAAAACCTCTCCGGCCACGCGCGGTTGAGCGTCGAGGGACCGCGCGGCGCGACGGTCTCGATGAAATACGCGGAACGTCTCGCCAGCGACGGCCGGGTCGATCAAGCCGACATCGGCCAGCACGTCCTGCGTTTCGGCTCCAACCAGGTGTTCCAAACCGACTCCTACATCCTCAAAGGCGGCGGTCAAGAGACCTGGAGTTCGCGCTTTACTTACCACGGGTTCCGCTACGTCGAGCTGAGCGGCTTCCCCGGCAAGCCGACCAAGGAGGCCTTGCGCGCGGTGTTCTTTCACTCGGCCGTTCCGGTGACGGGCCGGTTTACCTGTTCGAACCCCCTTCTGAACCGGATTTGGGAAGCGGCCCGCTGGTCTTACCTCGGCAACCTGCAAGGGATCCCGACGGATTGCCCGCACCGGGAAAAGAACGGCTGGACGGGCGACGCTCACCTCGCGGCGGAGCAAGCGATGTTCAACTACTTCCCCGGGGCGGTCTATGCGAAATGGCTCAATGACCTCGCCGACGAGCAACAGCCCGACGGTCGCCTCCCGGGCATCGTGCCCACCAGCGGTTGGGGCTATTCCTGGGGCAACGGCCCCGCCTGGGACAGCGCCCTGCTGCTCATCCCCTATTACCAATACGTGTATTATGGGGATGTGGGGAGCTTCCGCAGGCACTACGAGAACATGAAACGCTATGTCGATTACTTGGGCGCCCGGGCCAAGGAGGGCGTGGTGAACATCGGGCTGAACGATTGGGCGCCGTTCGACACCCAAACGGGCGCCGCAATTACCGACACGGCCTATTATTACGTGGACACCCGTATCGTGGCGCTGGCGGCCACGGTGCTGGGACGCGCGGACGATGCCCGGCGTTATAGCGAGGCGGCCTCACGCATCCGTCAGTCCTTCCAGGATAAATTCTACCATCCCGAGACCGGCCTTTACGACAATGGCAGCCAAACGGCGCTGAGTTGCGCCCTCTATCAAGGCCTGGTGCCCGCCGAGCACCGGGATCAGGTTGTGTCCAATCTCGTCGCCGCCGTTGCCGCCCGCCACGGGCATATCGATACCGGCATCCTCGGCGCCAAGTACCTCTTGAATACGCTGACGGACAACGGGCGCGCGGACATCGCTTACCAGATCGCCTCGCAGAAAGACTTGCCGAGCTGGGGTTGGTGGATGGAGCAGGGCGCGACCACCCTTTGGGAGGAGTGGCGGGGCGGCGCGTCACGATTCCATATCATGTATGGCGACATCTCGGCTTGGTTTTATAAGACCTTGGCCGGCATCGCGCCCGACCCCGCCGCGCCCGGCTTCAAGCATTTCCTGGTCTCCCCTCATGTCGTCGGCGACCTCACCTCGGCCGGCGCGGAATACGACTCCATCCGAGGGCGGATCGCGAGTCAATGGCGCCTGGCGGAGGGCGTTTTCACCCTCGACCTCATCGTGCCCGCCAACACTACGGCCACCGTCACCCTCCCCATAGCGGATCCCGAGACCGTTAAGGAGGGGGGCAAACCCGCCGCGCGGGCCCCCGGGGTCCTTTCTCTGCGCCGGGAGTCGGGACGCTCGCTGATGGAGGTCCAATCCGGCGTTTACCATTTCCAAGGTCCCCTGGCCGGGCCGGATCGTCCCGCAACTTTGCCAACCGGCCGGTTTTAAATCCTACAGAAAGTTAGAGCGGCCTATGAAAGACGAGCGGAACGACGGATGGCGCGAGCTGGTCTGGCGGCGGGAATTGTCGCCGGCGGAGCGGGAACAATTGCGCGCCTGGCTAGCGGCGCACCCCGGGGTTCAGGCCGACTGGGAAATAGAGGCGGCTCTCAATGAGATGCTGGACCGGTTGCCGAACGCGCCCGTGGCCTCCAATTTCACTTCGCGGGTGATGCGGACCATCGAGCAGGAGGCCCTTGCCGCGCCGCGCCACCAGGGAGTCGCTTGGTTTGTCTGGTCGCGCCGGCCGCGCTGGCTGCCGAAGATCGGTTTTGCCGCCATCCTGGTCGGGGCGGGGTTGATTTCCTATCATCACCAGGTCCTGGCCTCGCAACGGGCGATCGCGCAAAGCCTGGTGACCGTCTCCCGGGTGGCTTCCGTGCCCAGCCCTAAGATCCTCAAAGACTTCGAGGCCATCCGCGCCCTGGACCAAATACCCCCGGACACCGAATTACTGCGGCTCTTCAAATGAGGGTGTCGGCTGGCAAATGCTGGGTGGCAGTCGCCGCATGCATGGGGGCCCTGCTGGGGCAAGGCGCCACACCGCTCCAACCGACCGAGACCGCGCCTTCAGCGCCGTTCTCCGTCGTCCCCAGCTCGTCGCCGGCGAGATCGCCGGTAGAGGCCTTCCGCGAGTTGCTCGCCATGACGCCGGCCGAGCGAAAGGCTTTTCTTGCCGCCCGCCCGCCGGAAGTTCAGCGGCAGATTATGAGCAAGGTCCGGGAATACTTGGCGTTGCGACCCGCCGAGCGGGATGTGCGGCTGGAAGTGACGGAGTTGTATTACTACCTCTGGCCGTTGATGAAAAGCCCGGCCACCAACCGCGCCGCCCGGCTCGCCTTGATTCCGGAACGGAAGCGTCAGGAGGTCGAGGTCCGGCTGCGCGACTGGGACAAACTGCCCGCTATCAAGCAGCAGGAACTCCTCACCAACGCGGTAGCGATCCGCCACTTTATCGAGATCCAGCTCCAGCCGCCCCTGCCGGTCCTCTCGCCCGGGCGCCAGCAGAAGCTGGAAAGTGGCATCCAGCGGTGGCAGACCCTGCGGGAAGAACAGCGCAAGCAGATTACCGCCCGGTTTAGCCAATTCTTCAATCTCACCGACGCCGAAAAGCAAAAGGCCCTCCAGACCCTGAGCGAGCCGGAGCGGCGACAAATTCAGAAGACCCTCGACAAATTCGCCAGTCTTACCCCCGCCGAGCGGGATGACTGCCTGGCGTGTTTCGAGAAACTCGCCAACCTCAGCCCCGCGGAGCGCCAGCAGTTTCTCAAGAAAGCCGAACGTTGGAGCGCCTTGTCGTCCGACGAGCGCCAGGAGTGGCGCCAATTGGTGGACGATTTGACGCGCGAGCCGCCTTTGCCCCCGGGCGTTGTGCCGCCCATTCCCACCGACCAGGACTAAGCCGTCGCTAAGGCGTCGCTATCCCCTTGCGCTGCCTCCCGTTGGCCTTCATATTCTGGGTTGTAACGCTTGAGAATACTCGTCGCCATCACCGGAGCCAGCGGCTCCATCTACGCCCAACGGCTGCTGGATCACCTGGTCCCCGGCGGGCACGAGGCGCATGTTGTGCTGAGCAAGTACGCCCACGCGGTTATCGCCGAGGAATTGCCCGGGGGGTTGCGGATCCCTCCGGGCGTCGCGCGGCACAATCTCCAGAGCATGAACGCCCCTTTCGCCAGCGGGTCGAACGCCCCGGATGCCATGGTGATTGTCCCCTGCACCATGGGCACCCTGGGACGCATCGCCCACGGCTATAGCGGAGACTTGCTCTTGCGCGCCGCCGATGTCGTCCTCAAGGAGAAACGGAAGCTAATCCTGGTGCCCCGCGAGACCCCGCTCAATCTCATTCACATTCGGAACATGGAACTCCTGCTGCTGGCCGGAGCGACCATCCTCCCCGCCAATCCGTCCTTTTATACCCGCCCGCAGACCCTCGAGCAGCTCGCCGACACCGTCGTGGCCCGCATCCTGGACCATTTGGGGGTGGACCATACCCTGGGAGCGAGGTGGGGCGAGGAGGAGGAACAGGCGGAATCGGGGAATAAACTTTGAAGCGAAGTTCAAAGTTCAAAGTTCGAGGTTTTCTTATTTTAGCTTTTCGATGTTAAGCGCCGTCTTCAAATGGGCCGAGTTCGTGAAGTTTCCCCACACGGCGTTCGCCTTGCCTTTCGCGCTGGCGGCGATGGCGGTGGCGGCGCGAGACCATCGGGGCTGGCCCGGGTGGCGCACCTTCGGCCTCATCCTGGCCGCGATGGTCAGCGCGCGCACCTGCGCCATGGCCTTTAACCGGATCGCGGACCGCAAGTTTGACGCGCTCAATCCCCGAACCGCCGGCCGCCATCTCCCCACCGGCCAGGTCAGCCTGGCGGGCGCCATCCTCCTTTGGCTCCTTTCCGGCGCGGGGTTCGTCGCGGCCAGCTTCTTTCTCAATACCGCCTGTTTCTACTTGTCTCCCGTGGCCCTGGTGGCGATCTGCTTTTACTCCCTCACCAAACGGTTCACGGACTACACCCACGTCTTTCTGGGAGCGGCCCTCGCGCTGGCCCCGGTGGGCGCCTGGCTGGCCGTCAAGGGGACGGGCGTTTCCGTCCTGGAAATTCTCCAAATGCTGGTCCTGGCCGCCATCGTCGTGCTCTGGCTGGTCGGGTTCGACATCATCTATGCGCTGCAAGACTATGAGTTCGACCGCCGGCATGGGCTCCACTCGCTGGTCGTCGCCTGGGGACCGGCCAACGCCCTCCAGGCCGCCTTCCTGGCCCACCTGTTCATGTGCGGCCTCCTGTTTGCTTTCGGCATGCTCTGCCGTTTCCATATCGCCTACCTGGTCGGCTGGCTGATCATTGCCGGCTGCCTCGTCCTCGAACACTGGGTCGCCCGCCGCCGCAGCCTCAACTGGATCAACCTCGCCTTCTTCCGCCTCAACGCCCTGGTCAGCGCCGTCTTCCTTATCGTCACCCTCGCGGAAGTAATTTTCAGGGGACCGTAAATCCAAGGAAGTTTCGCGGTCGGAGTTCAAAAAACCGGAGCTCCCCGGCAAAATCAAACCCGGGCCGGCGTGAGGCGCTGGCCCGGGCGGTCAGGTGGCGGGCTTATGGCGGGCCCGCTCACCATTCGGTTAACCAGCGGTTATCATCCCGCTTTGTTTTCGTCGCTCTCGTCCACTACGACGTAGCGGCTATTGCCGCCGCGCCAGACGCGGAGCAAGGTCGTTTTGCTCGCCGGATGCTCGGTCAGTTTCACCGCCTCTTCGGCGTTCTTGACGGACTTGTGGTTGATTTCCAGGATCACATCCCCGGGACGCAGGCCCGCCTCGGCGGCGGCGGAATCAGGCTTCACCTCATCGATGACGGCGCCTTTCAGGGTCTCGGGTGCCTTGAGCTCCTGCCGGGCGCGGCGGTCCAAGTCTCTCACGCCCACCCCGTTGAGCGTGCCGGTGTCCTCGGCCTCAGCTTTGTTTCCATCCGCCTTGGCCAACTGCTCTTCGCCGGGCAGTTCGCGCACTTTCACCTCGAGGGTCCGCGGGTCGCCCTCGCGCAGGACTTTCACCGGCACGGATTCGCCGGGTTTGGTCCGCGCCACCTCCAGCTTGAGCTGGCGGCTATCGCCCATTTTCCGGCCGTTGAACTCCAGGATGACGTCGCCGTCGTGGATGCCGGCCTTTTCCGCCGGGCTGCCAGGGGTCACATCACCGACCAGCACGCCGGAAGCGTCCTTGATTTTGAACTCTTTGGCCAGCGTGGGGTTAAGGTCCTGGATCGCCACCCCCAGGTAGCCGCGGGCGACGCGGCCATCCTTGACGAGGCCCTCCATAACGTCGCGGGCGAGGTTGACCGGTATGGCAAACCCGATGCCCTGGTTGCCGCCGGAGCGGCTCAGGATGGCGGTGTTGATGCCGATCAGGCGTCCGTCCACGTCCACCAGGGCGCCGCCGGAGTTGCCGGGATTAATGGCGGCATCAGTTTGGATGAAGTCCTCGTAGTCCAGGCCCATGCCCCCGCCCCGGTTGGTCGCGCTCACGATGCCGGTGGTCACCGTCTGGCCGATGCCGAACGGATTGCCCACCGCCAATACCACATCACCCACCTCGATCTTGTCGCTGTCGGCTAGGGGCACCGCCGGCAGGTCCTTGCCTGGAATCTTGATGACCGCCACATCGCTCTTGGGGTCGCGCCCAATCACTTTGGCGGTGAACTGGCGGCCGTCCAACAACTTCACCTTCACCTCGTCGGCGCCGTCCACGACGTGGTTGTTGGTCAGGATATAGCCGTCTTTGGAGACAATCACCCCGGACCCAATGCCTTCCTGGCGCGGCGCGCGCAGGTGTTCCTGCGGCATCTGGCTCCCGTATTGGTCCCCGAAGAAGCGGCGGAAGAAGTCATCCATGCCGGGCGGCCCATAATAGTCCACGTTATGGGCCTTGGCGGTTACCGTCACCTTTACCACCGCGGGACCGACCCGTTTGACGACCGGGGCGTAACTGGCGCGCCCAATCGTATCCCGGTTTACCGGCCGCTCGTCCACCGCCAGGTTAACCTTGGTGGTCTCGCTTTCGGCCTGGGTTTTCTGGGTAAAGGCGAGGGCCGAGCCCGCCAACACCACCGCCCCGCTTAACGCCAGGGCGCTCATTCGTCCGCTCATTGTTCGAAATATCGTCTTCATATGCTTCGCTCGTCTGTCAGTTCTTGTTTCGTGTCTTTTGGCACTATCTTTGAATCAATAGACAGCGCTCTCATGACGGAAACCTTTCCACAACATTACACATTTGTAAGGAGACGACCGAAAAAACCGGCGGCTTCTGGTCCTCCTCGGCGCCTGCGGTCAGTTGAAATTGACCTTCTCGGCGACGGTGAAGCGAAACATTCGTTGCTTCATCCACCGGACGGCGAGGAGGTCGTAGAAGGAGGCGAAGAGGCGGTTCCAGACCCCGTAATGGCTTTGGCCGGCGAACCGCGGGTTGTTGGACACGGCAATCTCGGTGACCGTGAAGCCCTCGATCTTGAAGAGGGTCGGGAGAAAGCGGTGCATGCCTTTGAAGAACTTGAGGTTCTCGACGCATTCGCGCTTAAAGGCGCGGTAGGTGCAACCGGCATCGCTGATGCGCTCCCCGGAGAGCTTATTGCGGACGCCATTGGCGATCCGCGAGGAGGCGATGCGGATGAAATTATCGCCCTGCCCGCGGCTTTCGACGCGGGTGCCGCAGACGCAGTCGTAGTGTTTTAGCGCCGCGAGGAACTTGGGCAGGTCCTTAGGATCGTTTTGGAGGTCGGCGTCGAGGGTGACCAGGAACTGGCCGCGGGCGGCCTTGATCCCGGCCCAGCTTGCGGCGCTCTCGCCGCAGTTCCGACCCAACCGCTGGACCCGCACGCGGGGGTCGGCGGCGGCGAGGCCTTTAAGTATCTCCCAGGATTTGTCCTTGCTGCAGTCATCGGTGATGACGATTTCGTAAGCCAGGCTCAGGGGTTCGACCGCCAGGCGAATCGCCCCGATCAGGGCGGCAAGGTTGCCCTCCTCGTTGTAACAAGGGATGACGAGACTCAACACGGGGGCGGTGGTCATGCGGGGTGGGGAGTGTGGCAAATCGCTTCCAATCGTAGAGCTTGGACCGTTCGGCGAGGCGAGGCGAGAAGCGCGCCGTAGGCGCGAGGCAAACCAGCCCGGGGCAACGCCCCGGGAATCGGACCTAAAAAGCGACTGCGCCCTGCAGGGGCGCCGCTTCCCGGCCCTTGCAGGGCGAGGGATGATGCGGTGGCGTCCTTTCCCCAGGGCCTTGCCCTGGGCTGGCGCGCTCCACGCCTTCGGCGTGAAGCAGTCTCCAGGGAAATCAGTCCGGCGCCTCGCGAATGATTATGCACGCTTCGCAATGGAGTTTTCAGTGACGCCAGAGTTTCCAGATCTCAACGCATCGGCCCCAAGACCCTTCACTTCTTCCCATAGAACTGCGCGACGGCGTCGCAGACCTGGTCGGCGGCCTCCAGGCTCATCTCGCCGTGGATGGGCAGGGAGAGGATCTCTTTAACGACCTGCTCGGTGCGCGGGAGTTTGGGGATGAAGGGGAACAGGCCGGTGACGGCGGGTTGGAGGTGGTTGGGTTTGGGGTAGTGGATCCCCGTCTCAATGTTGCGCTCCTTGAGAAACTTCTGGAGGTCGTCGCGCCGGTCGGCGCGGACCACGTACATGTGATAGACCGCCTTGGCCCACTCGCGCTCGACGGGGGTGCGGACCAGGCCGGCCAGACGTTCCGTATAGCGCGCGGCGATCTTGCGCCGGTTGTCGTTGAACGCATCGAGGTGTTTGAGCATCACCCGCCCGATCGCGGCGTTGATCTCGTTGAAACGCACGTTGTAGCCGGGAAACTCGTGGTCGTATTTGCCCTGGCGTCCATGGTTGCGCAGCATCCGGAGGCGGTCGGCCATCTGGCTGTTGTTGGTGGTGATACAGCCGCCGTCGCCCAGGACGGTCAGGTTCTTTGAGGGAAAGAAACTGAACGCCCCAAAGTCGGCAATGCCGCCAACGGTCTTGCCCTTGTACCGGGCGCCCTGGGCCTGAGCGCAATCCTCGATGACCCAGAGATGGTGCTTGGCGGCGATGGCTAGCAGACGGTCCACATCCACCGGATGCCCGTAGAGATAGACCGGAACGATGCCTACGGTGCGCGGGGTGATGGCCGCCTCCACCTGCTCCAGGTCCATGCAAAAGGTGTCATCCACGTCAATGAAGACCGGGCGCGCGCCCAAGTGAATCAGCGGCTCCATGGTCGGAAAGGCGGTGTGGCTGGGGACGAGGATTTCGTCGCCCGGGCCGACGCCCTGAAGCTGGTGCAGCAGATAGACGATCAAGGTCCAGGACGAGCCCAGGACGCATTGCTTGACGCCGGTGTAGGCCGCCAGTTCCGCTTCGAAGGCCTGGCACTCCTTGCCCAGGATGTACTGACCCGAGCGGAGGGCGCGCAGCGTCGCCTCTTCGACTTCCGGGCTCATGAAGCACTTGGATAGGGGGATTTTTTGCATAATTATTTCAAGGCGACCACGCGGCCGGTCTGGGCGGATTCAAGGGCGGCCTCCAGGACGCGGACCGACTCGCAGCCGGCCCAGGCGTCAGACCGCGGGACTTTCCGGGTGAGCAGGGAATCAACGAAGGCCCGCAGTTCGGCCAACAGCGGTTCCTCGGGCGGGCTTTCCACCTGGTGGAGCGCCCCCTCCACGGCCTTGACGTCCGCGCCCTCCTTCACGTGGCGGTTGGCGAAGGTCTTGATCTTGTATTGGGACGCGTTGTAGTCGCACACGGCGCTCAGGTCGCTCCCGATAACGGTGACCTCGCGGAACTTGCCGGGGAGAAAGTAATTGGTTTCGACCGTGCCCCAGGTGACGCCCTGGGGGGTGACATATTCGAGAGAAAGGAGCGAGGCGTCTTCCATGCCGCGACCGAGAAAGTCGTGGGTGACGGCGAGGACGCGGGCGGGGCTGAGGCCCATGAGGTAATTGAAGAGGTCAACGAAATGGATGGCGTCGGCGAACATTACGCCGCTGTCGTTGCGGGGGCGCTTGAAGCCGCTGAAATTGCTGCGCAGGATTTGGACGCGGCCGAACTGCCCGCCTTGGATGGCCTCGCGCAGCCAGAGGGTGGCGGGGTCGAAACGGAAGATGTGGCCCGTCTGCAGAATGCGGTGGTTCTGGTCCGCCAGTTCGGCGAGCTGGCGGGCTTCGGAAGAAACGAGCGTGATCGGTTTTTCGACGAATAGGTCCTTGCCCGCCTCCAGCAGCTCGCGGCAGATGGGGAAATGGGTTTGCGCGGGGGTCACCACCACCACGCCGTCCACCTGGCTCACGAACGACTTGTAATTCGTGGTGAGGCGGGATTCGGGAAGCCCGAGCTTGCGCGCGGGCTCCAGTCGTTTGGCGTCGGTTTCCGCCACGTAAAGCTCGACCGGCATGGCATCGAGGTTGCGCAGATGGTTCACCCCCCACCGACCCAGTCCTAAGAGCATTACTTTCGTCATGATTGTTCCAACGCGTCACACGTTTCGGCGCGAGGGGAGAAGACGCCCTTCCCCGGGCCCGGCGCTCTGGCGGCAGCGCCAATAGCAGGGTATATTTTCAGAAAAGGGACCCCGCCAGCAAGTTAAAAGCGGCGGCGAACGGCTGGCGCCAGGGGAAAGGCGCGGCCCCGCTGGCGCCGCCAATCGGCGCCGCCCTAACCGAGGATGCCGATCCCGAAGGCGCCTTGTTTCCAGTCCGCGACGAACTCCGTGAAAACGCGGCCCCGCTTGATTTCCTGCCAGAATTCGGGGACGCCGCAACGCCGCTCCGGCGGGCAGGGCGCGATGTCGTGAAAGCCGATCAGGCCGCCAGGACCGACCAGCGGCGAGTAGAGCTCGAAGTCGCGTTTGACCCCGGCGTACGAGTGGTCGCCATCGATAAACAGGAAATCCAGGCTCCGCCCCCCCAGCAGCCGCTTCACCCGCTCCACGGTGGCCGGTTGCTGGGAGCTGTCGCGTAGAATCTCGATGCGCTGGCGCTCCCGCGCGAAACTGCGGTAGAGGTCATCCCGCCAGGGGGTGATGCCCAGACCGGGCCGTACGAACGGTAAATCCAGGCTGATGAGCAAAGCGTCGGGCGCCGCGACCCGCGTGAATAGAAAAAAGGTGCCGCCAATGGACGTGCCGATCTCCAACAGCGTGTGCGGCGGCTGGGCCGCCATCCGCTGGAGCAGGCCGGTGATCTCGCTCCGAATCTGCGAGGGGACGATTTTCAGGTCCCAGTGCCGGAACTCATTCGCCAGCGTTACCGCGTCATCAATGTTGTTGACGCGCTCCGCAGCCCGACGCAGCGCCCGGCCGGCGCTGGGAGCCACGCGCTGGTGAAAGGCGTCCTTCACGCGGTATTCTATGGATTTTAAGGCTTTTTTGATGGCCACAGGCCGCCAAAGTAGCCATCCGCCTCGCCTTTCGCAAGCTGCGGGTTCAGGGCGGCGCGATAAGCGTGTCGGGCAGGCTTCGAACCGCGCCGGTGTCCGACCGCGCGAAGCGCCATGGACGGCGGCAGTATTCTGCTCCTTTTTTCTGGCAACCGCCGCACGGTCCGATGCTTCTAATCGCATCGGTTCGCAACTTGCCGGAACAACTTGACCCCGCTCTCTGAAGGAGCTAAGTTGAACCCGTTCCTGTTGGTGTTGGGGGCGTACTGGTTTCGACTTGGTAGGTACGTCAGAGGCGGCATGTCGAGGATGGTTCGTTGGCCTCGTTAAAAATCGAGCCGAAAATTAATTGCTAACCAAGAATTAGCTCTCGCGGCCTAAGTGCTGCGACGTTCGCTGGTGGACACCTGCTACACTGGACGAACGCCATAGCAGGTTAGGTTGAAGGCGGCGCCTGCGCGCCAGCAACCGAAACTCTTACCCATGCGGGCTAGGCTGGGCGATTCGGTGTCAGGCCGCTATCGTCCGGTAGAAAACTCTCTCCTGGCTAAACATGTAGTCGCGGCTGGCAGATTTGCCAAGGACGCGGGTTCAACTCCCGCCGCCTCCACCAACTTTCATTGGGGTTTTTCACCATTTTTTGAATGCATGACAAAGTGGATGTACACTTCGCTTCGTTGCCGGCGCAGGCCAGAGGCGGCGCGAGTTCAGGAGCGGGAAGCCGATGGTGGACGGCGGAGAATGAAGGATCGGAAACGGGGAAGAGACGCTGCCACCCCTGTGGGGTGGGGAGGGTTTTTTTAGGGGCGGTGATCCGGTGGTATCGCGTTGCTCAACCACCGGCTACCCGCTGGCATCGCGTTGCGATGCGGGGGCGAAGAGGGTTCGAGGGCATGGCTTCCGCCTTTGCGACGGACAGGTTTTGCCGCCCATCCTCCGTGATAAAGCGTGACCAATCACCGTGCGCGGTTAGCCGCCGCCCGGTTCGTGCAAGACCTCCACCGAGAGGCGCTCAAGGTTCTGCTCGTTGGCGGGGACGACGATGCCTTCAAGGCGGCGGGCAACTTCTGTATTCTCGAATGCCTGCGACCAGGACACGACCGTTCCCGCCGCCGCCGAAGCCAACCCGATCGTCAAGCGAAACTTGGGCTCGGAGACGTGTTGAATCACGATTTTCCTCGGCGGTTCAATCTCTGCAAACACACTTTCGTTTGGATAGTCGCGGCCATCGGGTCCGCGCATGATGAAAGACCAGCGCCCGCCATGCTTGAACTCGCAGACTTTGAAAACATTGGTGAACCCGGTGGGTCCCCACCACCGCGCCAAGCGTTCTGGAGCGCTGATCGCGGCAAAGACTTGCTCTATGGCGGCTGGGATTTCACGAGCGGTATTGAATGTAGTCATCGGTTTCTTGGTTGCGGTGGTGTTTCACCAGTTGTGGAAATGTTCATTCGATCCCGCGCGGAGTCAAGGCGGCCAACCTTCTCTTGGGCTTCGATCCGCCGCCGCCTTTGGGGGCGCAGAGCGAAGGCGGAAGTCAGAGGTCGGACGGCGGCGGCATGGAGCGGCGGCCCGTTCTTTCCGGCATCATTGACTTGCATTTGCGGCCATAGCACCTTGTGGCCATGAGTCATGACAAAAGCGCGATCTTCGTTTCTGGCCAACCATTGTGCCGTGCTAACCCTGGCGCATTTGTTTCCTTTCTGGCGCTGGCGCTGCTGGTCTCTGGCGCGGTGGCGACGCGCGCGGACTGGCCGGAGTTCCGCGGTCCCTGGGGGGACGGCCGCGCGTCGGCGCCGGGCGACACCAAGCTCCTCGGCCTCCCGCTGCACTGGAGCGAGACGAACAACATCAAGTGGAAAACGGCGATCCCCTTCCGCGGTTGGTCCACGCCGGTCGTGATGGCGGGCCAGGTCTGGTTGACCACGGCGACGGATGATGGCCATGACTTCTTTGCGATCGGCGTGGATGCCGACAGCGGTAAGATCCGCTTCAACGAGAAGGTGTTCCACAGCGATAACCCCGAACCGCTTGGCAACGGGGCTTCGATGAATTGTTACGCGACGCCCTCGCCTGTGATTGAGCCGGGCCGGGTATATGTTCACTTTGGCAGCTTTGGAACGGCCTGCCTGGACACAAGCACAGGCAAGGTCCTTTGGAAACGAGAAGACCTGCGCTGCCGTCATTACCGCGGCCCGTCCTCTTCGCTCGTCTCTTTCAAGAACCTCTTGATCCTGACGTTTGACGGCGTCGATCTGCAGTATCATGCGGCGCTCGATAAGCAGACCGGCAAGACCGTCTGGAAAACCGATCGCTCGGTCGCGTGGAACGATGAGAACGTGCCGGGACCGATGGCGAGGGACGGGGATTTGCGCAAAGCCCACAGCACGCCTTTGATTGTCACCTCCGCGGGGAAGCCCCAGATGATCAGCGCCGGAGCGAAGGCGGCCTATGGCTACGACCCCCGGACCGGGCGGGAACTGTGGAGGGTTCAGCACCCCGATTATTCGGTGGCGCCCCGTCCGTTGTTCGACGGCGGAATTGCCTTCATTGCCACGGGCAACTCGAAACGGGAGCTTTGGGCGGTAAAGACGGACGGAGAAGGCGAGGTAACGGACACGAAGGTGGTTTGGAAGTTCGGGGCGCGCGTGGGCAAGTACGCCTCCCCTCTGCTGGTGGATGGCCTGATCTACACGGCGGCCGAGGAGAGCTACGTCACTTGCATCGACGCGGCGACGGGCCAGATGGTTTGGTCGGAACGGGTTGGCGGCAAGTTCGCGGCCTCGCCGATTTACGCGGATGGGCGGCTCTACTTCTTGGATCAGAAGGGCGCGACCACCGTGCTCAAACCTGGTCGCAGTTTTGAAGTCTTGGCGACGAATACTTTGGCGAACGGCTTCATGGCGTCGCCGGCGGTGGACGGCAAGGCGTTGTACTTGAGAACCAAGACGGATCTGTATCGGGTTGAATCGATGCCTGACGAAACCAAGTAATGGCGGCGACCAGCCGACCTAACAGCAGGCTCTTGGCAGCAAGTTCGACCGCCCGCCCTTGTCGCGGCAAACGTCCGGACATTCCGAACCCTCCCATGGTCCGGGTCGCTCTTCAAGGACCTGGAAACTCTTAGCCATGCGGTCGTAAAGTCCGAACCTGCCCGCCTGGTTGGTCGCGCCGAAGCCCAGCGCGCAGGGGAGCGCGCCGTTTGCCAGGAAGTAATGGAGCTTGCGTAGCGCTTCAGCTCGGTCGTATTCACCCGCCGTCCAAATTATCGCGACGCGGCGATTGGGCTATCGAAAAGCCGGCGCAACCCCCCAGGAGAGCTTGGTTCCGTCTAATAGCTTACGCTTCAGAATGGCGTCGTTTCCTCCACCATCGCCCGTTGACAATATTTTAGCATATTCCTCCCGCTTATTGATTATCCCAGGCGGTGATCCGGAGGCAGTTTACCTGCGTGAACTTAAACCGTCAGCCAGGCCTCCGATTCATTGGTGAGCGCGCTGATGGGCTGCGCATGAAGGTAGCGGCCCCAATACGGTCCCGGCGCCCTCACCCCCGGCCCCTCTCCCCGAGGGAGAGGGGAGAAGGCGCCGGCGCCGTTGGTGTTTGGGGGCGCGAAGCGCAAGCTTTCGCCTTGGGGGATTCTCCCTCCGCCCGCGCAGGAGATGACAACTACTCGATTCTATGAAAATCCTCGATCTTAGCCTTTTCGTTACCCTCTTGGTGGGCAATGTGATGGTCATGTCCATCTGGCGCTGGCTTTTCATCACCCCCTTCGCGCGGTTGTGGCGATGGCTTCGCTCCGGGAAAAGCGCGGTACACGCCGATCCTTGTGACCGAAACCAACAGCATGGGCAGTTGGCCTTCTAGATTGCCCCAGCCTAAAGCAAGAGCCGCCAGCCAGGAGTTCGCGCTCCCTCTTTGGTTGCAATCCGCTTCCTTTTGATTCTCCGCATTTGACCCCCTGTTGTCGCAGGATTAGGCAAACCCAAGACACACTTGTCCAGAGATGGGACATTTAAGCGGCAGAGAGGGGGCGCGGGCAAAGGGAATTAATCCGCGCTTTTCCACTGATTGTCCGAATTCGACACGCCCGTGTCTCGGAATAGAACAGCAAATGGCATCATGCCTGCTGAGCGGCTATTGTCGAAGCAGCGAACAGACGAACGCCCGCGTAATAAATCGAGCTCGGGGACGCGCGCTTGTACTGGCGCTGATGCGAAGAATCGTACGACCGCCGAGAAAACTTGCCCGGGAACGGCAACCGCGAACATGAACATTCTCATTGTCGACGACCACGCTATCTTCCGTTCCGGGTTGCGCTCTGTCCTCGCGTCTCGCTATTCCGAGGTTACGGTAACGGAGGCCGTTGATGGCCAGGAGGCCATCGTCCGGGTGGATGAAATCAGGCCGGACTTGGTGCTCATGGATTTGCACTTGGGCGACGAGGATGGCGGCGAAGTCGCGCGCCAGATCTTGGCTCGGCTGCCTTTGACCAAGATCATCGTCATCCTGACCGATTCGGATTCCTTGTCTGTGGAGCGGGCGCTCATGGCCGATGTTTCGGGCTATATTTTGAAGACCTCGGATCCCGAAGAGCTATTTCTCGCCATCGAGGCCGCCTTCGACGGAAAATGCTACGTCTCTCCCGAGCTTAACGCATCGGTTCTGGACCACTACCGCCGACTGCCCCAAGAAAAGAGCTTGGAACTGCTATTCATCAAAGTACTGCATGCTCTAAACGAGGCGCAAACGCTCTTGGCTGCCGGCCATCGTGTGGTGGCCGCCATCAAGGAGGAGACTGGGTTGGATGCGGTGGGCCTGCGCCTGCGAGAAAGGAACGATGCCCCATACATCGCCACAAATGGGTTTTCGGCCGCGTTCGTAAAGACGGAGAATTCCCTAACGGACAGAAAATCAGACAGTGAGATTTGCCGGGATGAGAAAGGCCATCATTGCCTGGAGTGCACCTGCGGGCTGGTGTTGAGCGGCAAAGCGGATCGCGGCAACCCGCTCTTCACGCGAGGTGGAAGCGCCTGGACGAACGAGGCAAAGTTATTATTGGACATTCCCGCGGAGCAAGATCCCCGCCTGCACCCGCGCGATCGTTGTATTCATGAAGGTTTTCAGTCCCTGGCTCTGATTCCCATCAGGGTTGGACCGGACATCGTTGGATTATTACAGCTCAATGATCGCCGTAAGGGTTGTTTCACTTTAAAAACCATTCAGTGCTTTGAAGGGATTGCCGCCTGCCTGGGAGTGGCGCTGGCAAGGCAGAGGGCGGAACAGGTGCTGAGGGAAACCCAAAAGATGGCAGGCATAGGGCATTTGGCGGGCGGGATAGCGCATGAATTCAATAACCTCCTTGCCGCGATGATGCTCAACTTGAACCTGGTCCAAATGGGCTTGCCGGGCAATCAAGCCTATGAATTGCTGGGCGGGATGGAGGATCTTTGCAAGAGGGCCGGAGGTCTCATCAAACAGTTGCTTGCCTTAAGCAGCCAGTCGTTCATGCGCCTCCAACCCTTGGATCTGGTCGGATGGCTGTCGAGACAATCCAATGCGCTGCGGAGCAACCTCGAGCAATCGATCACGTTGCAAGTCTGCTGTAAAGGAGCCGAGTTATGCGTGAATGCGGATGAGAACCTCATGGGCCAAGTGCTTCTCGAGCTGTTGCGCAATGCCCAGGAGGCGATGAAAAGCGGAGGGAAGATCGGGCTTCTCGTCGAAGGGGTAGAGGTAAGCGATCAACAGGCAGCGGAACAGGAAGGGGTTCAACCTGGCAAACACGTCTGCCTGTCCGTCACTGACAGCGGTTGCGGCATGGAACAAAGCACCATGGAGCGTATGTTTGAGCCATTTTTCTCGACGAAGGATGTGGGCAAGGGCGCCGGTTTGGGTTTGGCTGCCGTTCGCGGGATCATTCATCAGCACCATGGGTGGATCGAAGCTGAAAGCGCCGTTGGGAAGGGAAGCGCCTTCCGCATCTATTTGCCTGCCATCCCCGTGCCGGTAACCGTGCCATCGACAGTCTCACCGCGAGCGCCGGCGGAGGGAAGGCGAACGATCCTGGTGGTCGAGGACGACCCCATGGTGCTAAAGATGACGCGCCGGTTTTTGGCGCAAACAAGCCATACCATCTTGGAAGCCACCCATGCCACGGAGGCGCTGGCTGTTTGGGCCACCGAATGCAATAACATTGACCTCCTCTACACCGACATGGTCATGCCCGGAGGGATGACCGGGCTGCAACTGGCCCAGAAGATGATGGCGGAGAAGCCGGGCATGAAGGTGATAATAACCAGCGGCTACAACACGGACTTGCCTGACTTGCACAGGATCTTGGGATCTTCGATTGTTTACCTGCCCAAGCCATGCAACCCCGCTATGCTGCTGTCCGTCATTCAGAAATGTCTGCACTAGTCGTAACGAACGCCGCGACGCGTTTATCAAAGGGGTTCGCGGTCAAGGAGATCCCCGGCGGATGCTTTTGCCGCCGGTTCAGTTCGCTGGTGGACGCGGCCAGGAAGTTGACCGCCGAGAGCCGCCCCGACGTGTTCATCGCGGAGCCGGTCGGCAGTGGCATCGACCTGGCAGCCACGGTTGCCTATCCGCTCCGGCAGTTTTACGGCGTGGATTTCACGATTGCCGCGTTGAGCCCGCTGGTCAATCCGATCCGGGCGCTGCGGGTCATCTGCTTGGTACGGCCCTCGACCCCGGCTCGGAGCGGCTCTTCATTGCCTGTCGCCAGCCTCCCCGGCTGGCCGTTTACGATAGCAAGACCGGCGAGCTTCTAACCCAAACCTCGTGCGTTGGGGACGCTGACGATATGTCTTATGACCCGGCGATGAGACGCCTCTACGTCATGGGCGGCGAGGGCTTCGTGGACGTTTTCCATGTGTTCGACGCCCGGCGAGAACCGGCGCGCCTTGCCCGCCTGCGGACGGCTCAACGCGCGCGCACGGGCCTTTTCATTCCTGAATTGCAGACGTTGGTCGTGGCCGCGCCCCACACGACGAATCGGACCGCTTCCGTCCTGCTGTTCCAAACCCGGCCGTTAGTCTCGGCTGGTCATTGACCGTGGCAAGGCGGTTATCCGCGGCGCCGCGGATTTTCGTCGCGGAGCGATTATGGAGGCGCCGGGGCGCCGGGACGGCGGCGGCCGGTGGCGGGGGGGAAGTTCAATCGCACGAGGATTCGCGCCCCGTCCTCCGAGACGGCTGAGAAAAACGCCCAGTTCCGTAGGAGCGACATGGTGTGGATTATATGAGGCGCGGGTGAAGCGCAATGGGCCGGCGTCCATGGGCCTGTGTCGCTCCTGACGGAGCTTTTTATCCCGTTGGGGGGAGCGGGTTCTACAAACAGGGCGCTCCTGACGGAGCTTTGGGATGGGCGATTGCCCGGGATCCTCTCGGGATGATGGCGTCCAAATCCCGCCGGCGCGCGGCCTTACGGCCGGCGAGGGGGCCGGCGGCGGCTGATTGGGGGATGCCAGGCCTGCGAAATGACGAACAAGAACATGTGTTGGGATTACCCTTGGCCAACCGACACTTCTAGCTTACACCCCAAGCGCGAGCCCTCCCGGGCGCCGGGGAGGTCCGGGGAAGGCAAACAAAAAGGGCCGGCAATTATTGCCGACCACGTGAAACAGAAGAAGTAACAGGCTGTCTATCGCTTGCGCCTATGCCTTACGGCCCTTGCGCATGACCCGCAGCGTGCTCGCGCCGAAGGGCAGGAGCAGCAAAGCGCCAGCGACCATCGTCGTGGGCTTGGGAACGGAAGTTAATGAGAAATTCGGATCAGATGCCTCACTTCCGTACTGAACTGAAACGTTTGAGATGTCGTTCAAACTGCCGGTAAAGCCGCTCAGAACAAATACAAAGGAATTCTGAAATACGGGAGAAGCTAGTCCGTTGGAGAGCCCATCGACACCCAAGCCGGCATAGTTCTTGGAAACCAGACCGTAACCTGCTCCGTCCAAGCCGTCAAAGTAACCAAACCCAGAGGCTCCAATTCCGGCGGTGGCACCGCCCGGTGCGGCACCACTCTTATACTCTGCGTCGCCGGAACTCAGCGCTAGATCGGAGGTAAGGGGGGTTCCTGTGGACTTAGTCCACGATTTGCTGCCCGAAGGAACATACTCGCTCTGCACCGTCAATCCGGACGCTCCCTTAAAGTACAGGGCGGTCAAGACATCAGCGCTGACATCGGTCGCATTCCCGGCCGTGTTCTCTGTATTCGCAAGCGTGATCTGAAGGTCTCCGTTATATGCGCCACCACTTATAATAGAAAAAGTGGCCGAAGCTGATAGGGCCACTCCACCTGAACCGGTCCCTGTAAATTTGATTTGCGCCGTCGCGTCCGTTGCCGCCCATACGCTTGCAGCCGCCATTAGCGCCGTGATTGATTTCATATTATTAAGATTTCCAATTTCACTGCGTTCGACCCGGTTTCAGTTCCCGAGCCCACGACCATGATTGCCAGTCTGCTGCTCCTCCTGCCCTTCGGCGCGAGCACCCTGCGGGTTTTACGCAAGAACCGCAACGCCTAGCCGCAAAGGAGAAACCGACACGGCCATTTACTCCTTCCATTCAACGGGCCTGCATCTAAAGCGGGCCCTTTTTTATTACCATTCAAGGGTTGTGGTCCTCTGGACTGCGGCGGGAAGCGAAGCGCCACGCCGCTTTGGCTTTTCGCGAAGGGACGGACGATTCCACGCGACGGGTGTTGCGGGCTATTCAGCCAAAGCGGTGTCGCGCTCCGCTCCCGCCGTCGCCGAGGCTATGGCGGGCAAGCGCCACCGCAGTCCATAGGCTCCGCAAAAACCCCTTTTCTTCCGCCGCAAGAGTGGTAAGTTAGCCATAGATTGAAAATGAAGCGAATCGCTGACGGACCGAATTGAAAGCGCTGATCGAGACCAGGAACCGCAGGACCGAACGAGTGTTCCTCGTCGGTGTCGAACTCAAGTCCCGGGAGGGGTGGGAAATACGTGATTCGCTCGACGAGCTGTCGGAACTGGCCGCCAGCGCCGGGGGCGAGGTGGTCGGGGAGGGCATACAAAAGCTGGCCACTCCCTGCGCCGCGACTTACCTGGGCAAAGGCAAGGCGGCCGAATTCGCCGAGACCTGCCGCAAGACCGACGTCGATACGGTGATCTTCGACGACGAATTGACTCCCGCCCAGAGCCGCAACCTGGAAAATGCGTTCAACTGCAAAGTGCTCGATCGCACGGCGCTGATCCTGGACATTTTCGCGCAACGCGCCCGGACGCGGGAGGGCAAGCTCCAGATCGAGCTGGCCCAGCTTCAGCACCTGCTTCCGCGCCTGACCCGCTTTTGGGGCCACCTTTCCCGCCAAAAAGGCGGCATTGGCATGCGTGGCGGCGAAGGCGAAACCCAGTTGGAGACCGACCGTCGCCGCGTCCAGGATCGCATCGCCCGGATTGCGGGCGAGCTGGAGGTCGTCCGCCGCCAGCGTTCCACTCAGCGCCATGGCCGCCAGCGCAACCACTGGGCGCTGGCGTCGATCGTCGGCTATACGAACGCCGGCAAATCCACGCTCCTCAATATCCTGACCGGCGCGGACGTGGTGGCCGAGGACAAGCTCTTCGCCACCCTCGATCCCACCACCCGCCGGCTGCGCCTGCCGACCAACCAAAACGTGCTGCTCACCGATACCGTCGGTTTCATCCGCAAGCTGCCGCACGGGCTGGTGGAGGCTTTCAAAGCCACGCTCGAGGAAGTCGTCCAGGCCGACCTGCTGTTGCACGTCGTGGATGTCAGCCACCCGCAGGCCGAAGATCAGATCCAGGCCGTGGATGCCGTGCTCCGGGAGATCGGGGCCGAAGGCAAACCGACCCTCATGGTGTTCAACAAGATCGACCGGCTCAGCGCCAACCGCGAAGTGCTCGGCCGCTTCCTGGAACATCATCCCCGCGGCGTGGCGGTCTCGGCCGGCACGGGCGAGGGCATCGCCGCCCTGCTGGGCGAGTTGGCCGCCCAGCTCCGGCCCATCCGCCAATTCATGGAGCTTTCCGTCCCTCACGACCAATCCAGCGTGATCGCCCGGCTGCATGAAGTCGGCCAGGTAGTCGAGCGCGATTACTCCGGCGACACCGCCCGGTTCAAAGCCCGCATCCCTCCCCATCTCCACGGGGAATTCGCCCCCTTCATGGTCCGCGAATTGCAGACGGCCTGATCCTCAATCCCGTTCCAGGTCGGCCACGGACTCGACGATGCGGGTCGGGGCGTAGGGGAAGCGGCCGACCATCTCCCGGGTGGTGAGGCCCGACAAGACCAGGATGGTTTCCATGCCGCTCTCGATGCCGGTGCGCACGTCGGTATCCATCCGGTCGCCCACCATGATCGCGTTCTCCGAATGCTCGCCCAGGGCGCGCAGGGCGGTGCGCATCATGAGGGGATTGGGTTTGCCGATGAAATAGGGGCTCACGCCGCTGGCCGCTTCCAACAGCGCGGCGATCGCACCGCAAGCGGGCACCAAACCGCCCACCCCAGGACCGTTTGGGTCCGGGTTGGTCGCGATAAACCGCGCCCCGGCGGCGATAAACCGCGCCGCCTGCGTGATGCCTCCGTAGCTGTACGCTTCGGTTTCCCCCACCACCACATAATCCGGTTTGTGGTCGGTCAGCACGTAACCCACCTCGTGCAACGCCTCGGTCAGGGCGCTTTCCCCCAGCACATAGGCCGTGCCGTTCGGATATTGCGTCTTGAGAAAAGCCGCCGTCGCCAGGGCCGAGGTGTGGAGATTCTCCGCCCGGAGGTCGAGCCCCATCCGTTGCAAACGGTGCGCCAGGTCGGCGGTGGTGTATTTCGGGTTGTTGGTCAGGATCATGAATTTGATCTGCCGCCGGCGCAGCCGCGCGATAAACGCGTCGGCGCCGGGAACGATATCGTTGCCGCGCACGATCACGCCGTCCATGTCGAGGAAGTAGGATTTGGGCATAATCAGCGTCGGGGTTGGGCCGAGCGTGAAACCCATCGGAGTAGTTGGTGCTTTCGGGTCGCGTCGTTCATGGCCCTGAGTATCGCCGCGTGTCCCGCTCCGTCAAGTCATGCCGCCGTTGGTTTTCAGGAGGGGAGGTGGATCAAGGGGTTTGACGGCGCCCCGTTGAAACTGTTAAGTGTGCGACAGTGGCTGGCATGAATGGGCCCTTGATAAACGAAGCTGTGGTTTCCGGCTCCAGCGCAGGCGGCGTGGGAAGCGCCGCGCCCGTCTCGAGCTTCGGACGACGCCTGGCGGCGTGGCTCGCTGGGTTTGTGTTGGCCGCCCTTTTCCTGCCCCCGGCCCAAGGGCAGCCGGCCTCCGTCCGGCCGGTCGCCGGCCACCGCTGGCTCTTGGTGATCGAATCTTCCGCGCCCATGAAGCGGCGCGCGACTGCGGCGCTGAAAACGGTGGATGATTTGCTGGCCTCGGGAATGCGGGGCCAACTCCGGACCGGGGACACCCTGGGGGTGTGGACCTTCAATGAGACCCTGAGTCCCACCCGCCTGCCGCTGCAGACCTGGTCCCCAGGCGAGCGTCAGGCCATTTCCAACCGAGTCCATGCCTTCATCCAGGGTCTGACCTGGGAGAAGACGCCCGCCTTGGAGAGCCTGATGCCCGCCATCCTCCGGCTGGTGGAAGGCTCCAGCGCCCTCACCGTCGTATTGGTTTCAAGCGGGGAGGCGAAGATCCAGGGCACCCCGTTCGACGAGAGAATCAACCGCTTCTTCGAGACCTGGCAGGCGACGCAACGGAAGACGCGCACGCCGTTCGTAACGGTGCTGCGCGGCGCTAACGGAAAGCTGACCGAGGTCGCGCTGACCCCCGCGCAATGGGAGGTGGACCTGCCCTCCCTTCCCCCCGAACGTCGGATGGCCCAACCCGCGCCGACGCCAAAGGCTCAGCCCGCCCCCGTCGCGCCTTTGATTTTGACGGGGAAAAAACCCAAGCCGGACGAGACGGCAGCCGCGCCCGCCCCGACCGAACCGCCGAAGCTCGCGCCAGCGCCGGAGCCCAGACCGGCGCCGGTCGTGCAACCGAAGCCGGAACCGAGTCCGCCGCCCGGAGCGGAAACCGGGAACGGCCCGCCGCTCGCCGGGGGCTCGGGCGAACTTCTCGTCGCCCGCGAGCCGCCGCCGGCCGCCGCCGCGCCCGACCGGCAGAGCGCGAGCCAGGCGAATCCCGCGACTCCACCCGAACCCGCGCCCGCAACCAGTCCGCCCCAACCGGAACCGGCAATCGCCCCCCCGGCGACGATCGCGGCAACGCCTCCGAGCCAGCCCGCCGCCCCGGCAACCGAGGAGCGCCCGGTTCCGGCGCCCGCGCCGTTGGCGGCCGTCGCCGCAGGAACTCCGGTCGCCTCCCCCCCGGGAAACCTCGCCTGGCGGCTGGCTTTGGGGCTAGCGGGGCTCCTCTTCGCCGCAGGCGGGTTGGGTTTTTTCGTCCTGCGCCGCCGCTCCTTGGCCGCCGGCAACCAAAGTCTGATCCGGCAGTCCATGGAGCAAGGCAAGAGACGCCAGGCGGAGGGGAAGAAACCCGGGCAGCGCGACAGTTAGGCGCTGCCTCGGCCGCAGCAAAGCGCCAGGGGACGCTCGTCTTTACCGGCGAAAACCTGGTTAGCAACAATACCCCCTCCCTGCGGTAGGAGACCACCAGGTCCCTGAAGTGGTTTGCGCGGCGACTCAAGATGGGGCGTGGACGAGCATCCCCACTTCTCTGGTCCAAATGAGACGGCAGGAGGGGAAATCTAAATAGTCATGACGGACCACTAGGTCTAGCAAGTCGCGTAGATTCAGCGGGCCTCGGTTTCCCGTTCGCCAATTCTGACCAGGCGGGTTTCCAACATAAGCCAATGAAAACTACCTTGCGCCGACGGTCAGAATCGCCTATTCTGACTCACAGATTCGTACGGGTAAACTGAGGACAATATACATTAGGCATTATGAATCTGACAAGGAAGTTTGGAACTAGAACGTCGGCGTGTCTGCTGGCAACTGTCCTGTTCGCGGGTTGGTTGAACATCGGCCGCGCGAGTCATCTCACCAATGGCTTGCTGTGCCATCTCACCTTCGATGGAAATTATAAAGATGACTCCGGAAACGGCATCAATGGAACACCATGCGGAACGCCGACCTTCGGTGCCGGTAAGATCGGCTCAGGGGCCGTATGCTTTACCACACTCCACGACGGGAGCGAAATTGACTACGTTACCTTGGGTTACCCGCAGCAATTACAATTCGACGGCAATGTGAGTTTCAGCGTGTCGTTTTGGACCTGCTACACCAACCAGTACGGGGATCCTCCTTTCATCTCTAACAAAGATTGGAACAGCAGCGGCAATCTTGGCTGGGGGATCTTCACGCAAAACAGCGGCAATTTCCGCGTCAACGTCACGGGCGATGGCGGCGGCACCAAAGAGAGCGCCATCGCCGCTCCCGTTATCCGGAATGGCCGATGGCACCATATCGTGGTCACATTCGATCGACCGAGTGTGGTCAGCATCTATGTGGACGGCACCCGGGTGATGACCGACCCCCTCGCTGCTACCACCGGCAACATCGACACAACCTCGCTCGGTTACGCCGTGAACATCGGCCAGGACGGAATCGGCGATTACACGGGCGAGGAAAGTGCGGAGATGGTCCGTCTCTGGATGGATGATCTTGGCATATGGGGTCGCGCTCTCAGCCCCGCCGAGGTCGCGGCGATTTATCAAGGAGGATTGATTGGCTCGAATATCGTTCAGGCCGTCACTAAGCTACCGCCAGTCGTCAGCAGCTTGATTCCTGCGCCGGACTCCACCGTCGCTTTTGGCCTCCAGACGCTCTCGGCGACCATGCAGGATCAAGACACTGCCGTCGTAGCTGCAACGGTTCATCTCTCCCTTGATGGCGCCGAGGTTCCTGCCACCGTCACCAAGTCCAACGGGTTGACCGCCGCAGTCTATGCCATCACGAGCTGGCTCACCCCTGGCTCGACCCACACCGCAATCCTGAGCTTCAGCGACAACAACACCCCGCCAAACGCCATTTCCACCAACTGGTCATTCCAAACCAAACCGGCCGGTGACCCGCTCGACACGTGGATATGGCGCAACCCGCTTCCCACCGGGAATCATCTTTACTCGGCTGCCTATCTCAATGGCCGGTTTTTCGCCGGAGGACGTTTTAATACGATTATTTCCTCCCTGGACGGAACCAATTGGGCATCGGGCAATACTGGTAGCCCTACAGGCGCCAACATAATTTGGGGCTTTGCCTATGGCAATGGACTCTTCGTAGCCGCATCAGATGGTTCCTCTGCGGAATCGCCGGGCGGAGCCTTCACTTCGGTAGATGGAACCAACTGGGTGCGGCAGCCGTCTTCTATGTCTCAGCTTTATGCTGTCTATTACGCTAATGGCTTGTTTGTCGCAAGCGGCATGAGCCCGACCGCTTATGTACTATCGACCTCGCCTGACGGTACCAATTGGGCAAAACAGTACGGATCACAGTTCCAAATAATTCGCAGCATTGCCTTCGGAAATGGGAAGTGGGTAGCAGTGGGAGGACAAGGTGCGCCAGCCGACGGGTTGATCATGACCTCTGCCGACGGAACCAATTGGACCCAGTTAATCGTGCCAACGGAGTCCACCTTCTGGTCCGTCGCCTTTGGTAACGGCAAGTTTGTTGTTGACGGAGCGCCGATTCTGACTTCTTCGGATGGCGTTAGCTGGTATCCCAATCCCGGTACGTCCTCCTATCCGTATGGGAGCGTTCACTTTGTTGGCGGCCAGTTTTTATTGCCCCATGGAGGTGGGGGCACAGGTACTTCTCCGGGACTCGCCCTATCTGCGGATGGCATTCATTGGAGTGACACGTTCTATAATACGGATTACCCATTGCAAACGGCTCCGCTTGCCATGGCTGCTGGCGGTGGTGTGTTTGTAGCCGTAGGGTATGACGGCATGATCCTAACCTCTCCGGATCTAATCAATTGGACGTATCGCAGTTTTCCACCAGGCGGCGCTGGCATTAACGGAATGGCATACGGCAATGGAATGTACGTTGCCGTCAACTCCGAGTCTCCCTATTTTGCGCTCTCCAAAGACGGCTTAGCTTGGCACCCCACCTTTGTGCCTCAGGCGTCTTCAGGACCCATCACTTTTGGAAATGGGATTTTTCTGACTGGAGGCAGCCCTAATTTGACATCGAAGGATGGAATTCACTGGGCTGCAGAAAACCACGATGGAGGCCAATACTGCATCACCTATGCTGGCGGGTTCTTCCTTACGGGAGACATTCAAGTTTCGATCAACGGGACAAACTGGATAGCGGGTCGCTGGCCGTTAAGCTCTTGGTCACCTTCTGCCGGAGTTGCGTATGGAAATGGTCAGTTCGTCGTGGTGGGTCCTGCGGGTTGGATCTGCACCTCCTCCGACGCCACAAATTGGACTACGTTCACTGGGTATCCCACGTTGAAAGGCGTTGCCTTCGGCAATGGGCAATTTGTTGCGGTCACCTCAGATGGCTCCGTTCTGATTTCACCTGACGGTGTCTTATGGCCTTTGCCCGCAGGGAATGCTCAATTCGACGGCTATGCCGTTGGAATAACTTTCGGTAACGGGCAATTTGTTGTGTGGGGGAATGACGTCTTTTCTTCAGCTGATGGCATCGCTTGGAAGCGGCACAAATGGACCGGGGCGTCCTCCCCGAGCGATATTGTGTACCTCAACGGAAGCTTCTGGGCGTTTCCGTCTGACGTCGACATTCTTGAATGTCGAACCATCCCCTTGGTGATGGGAGTTGAACAGCTCCTAAACGGCGGAATGGAGATTAAGGTGCGAGGCGTCCCCGGATTGTTGAATTTGGTGGAAGGCTCGGTCGACCTCACAAACTGGTTTCCTGTGGCGAACGTGGCTCTGGTGAACGGGATGGGACAATGTGTGGATCTGCTTGGCACGAACGCCAACCACCGCTTTTACCGCGCCGTCGCCTATTGAGTGTGGCCCAGTACCTCGCATGCCAAAATTGAAGGTCGTGCCCGGATTCCAAATACGTGGTAGGATAACAGTCGTCGGTCCTAATCGCTGCCTCAGCGGCGGCCAAGCGCCAGGGGACGGGCGCAGCCCAAGATTCGTCGGACTCGCCGGCGCCGGCCGCTTTACCTCCGGCGGCCGCCGCGCTGTTCGACGGTGCTAATCAGACCCGACGGCCGCGCCGTTTGACAGGGCCGCTCATTTTACCTAACTTATCTTTATTATGAGCGGGACAAAAAGCGCGTTCTCTCTCGCCCGCCCGGCCGCCAGGCCGGGTCGGGGCGCCGCGGCGATGCTGGTTTCCACCCTCTGGCTGCTCCTCGCCGGGACCGGTTTTGGGGCGCGGGCGGGCGAGTCGAAACCGGTGGATTTCAATTTTCAGATCCGCCCCCTGCTCTCGGATCGCTGCTTCAAGTGCCACGGACCGGATGAAAAGGCGCGCAAGAAGGGCCTTCGGCTCGACACGCGCGAGGGCATGTTCAAGGCTTTGGAAGGGGACATGGCGGTCGTGCGGCCGAGAGACCCCGCCCGGAGCGAGTTGGCGCGGCGGATCTTCGCCTCGGACGAAAACGATCTCATGCCGCCGGCGGCCTCCAATCTGGAACTCTCGTCCGCCGAAAAGGACCTGCTCCAGCGCTGGATTACCGAAGGCGCCGAATACAAGCCGCACTGGTCGCTCATCCCGGTCGAGCCTGTCGCTCCGCCTGCCCCGCGCCGCGTCGGGGTGACCAATGCGATTGACGCTTTTGTCCTCGCCCGATTGGAGACGGAGGGCCTCTCGCCCGCAGCGGCGGCAGCGCCTGAGACCCTGCTCCGGCGCCTGGCCCTCGACCTCACCGGCTTGCCGCCGAGCCTGGAGGAACTCGACGCCTTCCTCGCCGATCCCGCCCCCGACGCCTACGATCGCGCGGTAGCTCGCTGCCTCGACTCGCCCGCCTACGGGGAGCGCATGGCCATGGACTGGCTGGACCTGGCGCGGTACGCCGACACCTACGGTTACCAGGCCGATGTGGACACCGACCTATCGCCGTGGCGGGATTGGGTGATTCGCGCCTTCAACGAGAACCTTTCCTACGACCGGTTCTTGTTGTGGCAGATCGCCGGCGACCTGCTGCCGAACGCGACTCGCGACCAACGCCTGGCCACCGCCTTTAACCGCCTGCACCGCCAGACCAACGAGGGCGGGAGCGTCGAGGAGGAGTTTCGCGCCGAATACGTCGCCGACCGGGTGAATACGTTCGGCACCGCGATGCTGGGTCTGACGCTGGGCTGCGCGCGCTGCCACGACCACAAGTACGACCCCATTCCTCAGCGAGACTATTATTCCCTCGCCGCGTTCTTCAACAACATCGATGAGTCGGGGCTCTACTCCCATTTCACCCGCGCCATTCCCACCCCGGCGTTGCCGCTTTGGAACGCGACCCAAGCGGGCGAGGCGGCCGCATTGAAGGCCAGGATCGCCGCGGGCGAACGCCAACTCGAGGCGGTGGCGCGCGCCGCGCAACCGGAGTTCGAAGCGTGGCGCGGCGCGGGCGGAAAAGTGTCGCCCCCGAGCCCGATCGCTCGCTTCGCATTCGACGCCGTGGTCAGCAACACGACGCCCGATAGCGTCAATACGACCAACGTCGCGCGGTTGGAGGACGACCCCAAGTTGGTTCCGGGCCGCGACGGCAACGCCCTCCAGTTCAGCGGTGACAACCAGGTCGTCTGCGCCAGCGTCCGCAATTTCAAGCGAACCGATCCCTTCTCGCTCGCGTTTTGGCTGCAACCTACGGAGAAACAGGACCGCGCCGTCATCCTGCACCAATCGCGCGCGTGGACGGATTCGGGCAGCCGCGGATTTGAATTCGTGCTCGACCACGGCAGACCTTTCTTCGGCCTCATTCACTTCTGGCCCGGCAACGCGGCCGCGGTGCGCGCCCGGCAGGCCTTGCCCCTCGGGCAATGGTCGCACGTGGTGGTTACCTACGATGGTTCCAGCCGGGCGGGCGGCATCCGGCTTTACCTCAACGGCGCGCCGCTCGAGACCGAGATCGCGCGCGACCATCTTTACAAAGACATCGTCCACCGGAGCGAGTGGGGAGACGGGGAGGTCGGAAATGTTCATCTGACGATCGCCGGGCGCTTTCGCGACAGCGGCTTTCGCAACGGGTTGGTGGATGGCCTGCGGGTCTTCGAGGTCGCGCTCACCCGCCCGGAGGTGGAGGCGCTCGCGACCCCGGCCCCCGGCGAACCCGCGCCCGACCTGGCTTATTATCTCGCGCGCCGGCATGAGCCTTACCGCGCGGCTCTGGCTGAACTGCGCCAGCTCCGGGAGCGGGAAAACGCGCTGGTGAACGATGTGCCGGAGATCATGACCATGGAGGAGATGACTCCGCCGCGCCCGACGTTTTTGCTCCGGCGCGGCGCGTATGACGCTCCGGGCGATCCGGTTTCGCGCGACACGCCCGCGCGCGTGATGCCGTTCCCCAAGGATCAGCCGCGCGACCGGTTGGGGTTGGCGCGCTGGCTGATTGACCGACGCAACCCGCTGACGGCGCGCGTGGTGGTAAACCGCGTCTGGCGCATGCATTTCGGGCGCGGTTTCGTCGCCACGGAGCAGGACTTCGGCAGCCAGGGCAAATTGCCGACCCAGCCCGAATTGCTGGAGTGGCTTTCCGGCTGGTTCATGGACCACGGCTGGGATGTCAAAGCGCTGCACCGGCTCATCGTGACTTCCGCCACCTACCGCCAATCATCCCAAGCGACGCCCGCCTTGCTGGAGCGCGACCCGGATAATGCGTTGCTGGCGCGCGGCCCCAAGCATCGGCTGCAAGCGGAGCAGATCCGCGACAGCGCGCTCGCCGCGAGCGGGTTACTCAACCGGGCCATTGGCGGACCGAGCGTTAAACCTTACCAGCCGGCCGGTCTCTGGGAGCAATCCGGCACCGGCAAGACCTATAACCAGGATCACGGCGACAAGCTCTATCGCCGCAGTCTTTATACCTTCTGGCGGCGCACGGCGCCGCCGCCCTCGATGCTCGCCTTCGACGCGGTGACGCGCGAAGTCTGCACGGCCAACCGCGAGACCACCGCCACCCCCTTGCAGTCGCTGGTGCTGCTGAACGACCCGCAATTCCTCGAAGCGGCGCGCATCCTCGGCCAGCGCTTGTTGCGGGCGCATCCCGAGGATGTGGACGCGCGGATCCGCGACGCCTTTCGCGCCCTCACCGGGCGGCGGCCGGATGAAACGGAAGCCGGCCTGCTCCGCCGCCTGGTCGATGAGCAGAAGAGTTTCTACGCCAAGGAAGGGACAGCCGCGGATAAATTACTCGCCATCGGCGAGTCCCCGCGGGATGAAACGCTGCCGCGCGCCGATTTTGCGGCGACCACGGTGCTGGTCAGCGCGGTAATGAACTTCGACGAATTTGTGATGCTGCGATGAAAACCGATCCCTCTCCCGGCGACCCAACCCCGCCTCGCCCCGCCGCCCTGAGCCCCCTCTGCGCTGGGCCGCTCCCGATCGCGGGCCTGTCCCGCCGCGGGTTTTTGAACCGCTTCGGGCTCGGGCTGGGGGGCATTGCCCTGGCCGACCTCTTGCGACCGGCGGACTTGCTCGCCGCCGGCGCCGCCCCGGCGGACCACGGAATTCTGGGGGGGCAACCGCATTTCCCCCCCAAGGCGAAGCGGGTGATTTACCTGTTCATGGCAGGCGGGCCGTCGCAACTGGAGACTTTCGATTACAAGCCGCTGCTGAACGAGCGCCAGGGCCAGGAGTTGCCGGCTTCCGTGCGGCAGGGACAACGGTTGACCGGCATGTCCGGCAACCAGGCCACGCTCCCTCTGGCCGGTTCCGCTTTCAAATTCGCGCGGCGCGGCCAAAGCGGCCTTTGGATGAGCGAATTGCTGCCGCACACGGCCGAAGTAGCCGATGACCTGTGCGTGGTGCGCTCGATGTACACCGAGGCGATTAATCACGATCCCGCGATCACGATGCTGCAGACGGGCGCGCAGCTCTCCGGCCGGCCCAGCATCGGCGCCTGGGTTCACTATGGATTGGGGAGCGACAATGAAAACCTGCCTTCCTTCGTCGTGCTCATCACCCCTGGAAAAGTTGACCAGCCGCTTTACGCCCGGCTTTGGGGAAGCGGGTTTCTCCCCTCCCAGCACCAGGGCGTCCAATTCCGCAGCGGCAAGGAACCGGTCTTGTACCTCAATAACCCCGAGGGCGTCACGCCCGAAAGCCGCCGGTTGATGCTCGATTGCTTGCGAGACCTGCACGCCCACGCCGCCGCCAAGCTCGGCGACGCCGAAGTGGACGCCCGCATCGCCCAATACGAGATGTCGTACCGGATGCAAACCAGCGTGCCGGACGTGATGGACTTGTCGGGCGAGAAACCGGAAACGTTGGACCTGTACGGGCCGGACGCGCGCAAGCCGGGGACCTTCGCCGCCAATTGCCTGCTGGCGCGGCGGCTCGCGGAGCGCGGCGTCAAGTTCATCCAGCTTTACCATCAAGGGTGGGATCAGCACGGCGGGCTGCCCCAAGGCATCGCGGTTCAGTGCCGGGAGACTGACCAGGCCTGCGCCGCGTTGGTCACCGATCTCAAGCGGCGCGGGATGCTGGACGACACGCTCGTGATTTGGGGAGGAGAATTCGGACGCACGAGCTATTCGCAAGGCAAGCTGACCAAAACCGACTATGGCCGCGACCATCACCCGCGCTGCTTCACCGTCTGGATGGCGGGCGGCGGCGTGAAACGCGGACTGGTCTATGGCGAAACCGACGATTTCAGTTACAACGTCACCAGAGACGGGGTTCACGTGCATGATTTTCACGCGACCCTGCTGCGCCTGCTGGGCGTGGACCACGAGCGGCTCACCTACCTTTTCCAAGGCCGCCGATTCCGCCTGACCGATGTCGCGGGCCAGGTAGTGGAGGGGATTCTGGCTTAAGGCGCGGCGCGGAGTTTTCCGGACGCCTAACCGCGGCCTTCCCCGACCGTCCGGATGGCCGCATACGTAGGGTCGGCACCGAGGAGCGAAGGAATGCGCCCCCGCCCGCCGGGCCTCGCGCGCTTCACTTTTGAGTTGGCGCGCCGGGGGGAATTTGTTTTCCTGTCTCATGGTTATGATGAGAAAGCTTTTGCGGTACACGCTTCCGGGGTTGCTGTTGGCAACGCTGCTTTGCAGCTCCGCCATGGGACAGGGACGGATTGCCACCATCGATATGCGGAAGGTCTTCGACAACTACTGGAAGACCAAGCAGGCGCGCCTGTCCATCGAGGAAGACAAGGCCGAGAAGGAAAAGGACCACACGACCATGGTCAACGAGTGGAAAAAGCTCAAGGAAGAGTACCAGGCGGCCCAGGCCGGCGCGAGCGATCAAGCCGTTTCGGCCGACGAACGCGAGAAACGTCAAAAGCAGGCCGAGGAGAAGCTCAAGAAGGTCAAGGAATCCGAAGAAGGGCTGGTCTCCTTCGAAAAAACCGCGCGCTCCACCTATGAGGAACGCATCCGGCGGATGCATGACAACATCCTGGATGAGATCCGCAACGTGTTGGCGGCCAAGGCCAAGGCCGCAGGCTACGCCCTGGTGCTCGACGCCGCGGGCGATAGCGTTAATGGAATTCCCGTGGTGCTCTTCAGCAGCGGGGAATTCGACATTACGGCCACAGTCCTCGAGCAGCTTAATGCCGCGGCGCCCACCGAAACGAAGTCCGACGCCAAATCGCCCGGGAAGTAGAGCGACCGGCAGCCGGCTTAGCTTTGGCTCAGCCGGGGCAGCGGCTTCTCGAAATACAGGTCATGCGCCTCCCGCAGGATGGAAGGGATGCGCTGGGCGAACGGGCTGCTTTGGAGGCAGCCGGCGAGCCGTTCCTCGCCCAGGCGAGCCGCATTCTCGCCGGGAAACCAGTGTTCCGCCTGGCCCAGCAGGTTGTAACGCATCTTGGCCCACGGGACCAAATCCAGCGATTGGGCGTAGGTCCATAGCCGGAGGATCTCGAGCACATTGATGCGACCCGGCACCTCGGTGAACTCCGGCAACCCCTCGAACCAGCGCTGGCACCAGTCCGGCCCCAAGACCCGCGCCATCTCGGTCCGCAGCCGCTGTTCAATGGGGGCGATGGTCGTCTCGATGCGGTCGTAATAATCCAAGGCCCGCGCGTGCTCATCAAAATCGCCGGGCCGCGCCACGCCGCAGCTCAAGGTATGCACCTGGGGGCGGGCCAGGCAGTAAAGGTCGTTAAACTGCATGGGCGTCAATGGAGCGCAGAGGTTTACCAGCTTCGCGGGCGGCTCCTGGAGCCGGCCGCCTTTGTCGTTGGGGCTGATGATAAATACGCCCATGTCGAGGGCGGTCGCCGCCTCGATGGCCGGCCAGGTCAGCTCGTTGACGAAATACCAGTGGAGGTTGACGTAATCGAATTCGTTGCTTCGGATCGCATCGAGGATGACCTCCGTGGGACCATGGGTGGAGAAGCCGATGAATCGGGCGCGCCCTTCTTGTTGGATTCGCCGCGCGGCCGCCAGGCAACCGTCGGGCCTGAGCGCCTCGTCGAGGAGTTGGCGGTTGTTGATGCCATGCAGCGCCAGCAGGTCCACGTAATCCAGCTTCAGGTACTTGAGCGACGTATCGAAAGCGCGCCGGAACTGGGCGGGATCGGGCTGGGGATTGACCTTGGTTTGGACGATGATCTTCTCCCGCGGCAAGCTGGGGAGGATCCGGCCCAACTGCATTTCGGAGGTGCCGTAACCGCGGGCCGTTTCGATATGGTTGATGCCCAATTCGAGGGCGCGCCGGATGCAGGCCTCCAGGTTCTCCTGGCCCGCGCTCGGGATCTCACCCGGGGCGGTGTCCTGCCACTTGAACTGGTAGCGCATGCCGCCGCAGGAAATCACAGGCAACTGCAATCCCGTTCGCCCGAATCGTCGGTATTTCATCGCCACAACTTAGGCATAAGCCATCCGGCCGCGCAAGCCGGCGGGTCGCGAAGGCGGAAGGGCTGCCCCAGTCCGCGATGCTCCGCGACCGCGAGAGGCGCCCGGAACCTCCGCAGGATCTTGGACTGCGCCGACCCTCTGGCGCTTTAGAGGATACCCGGCGCGTCTCATCGCACCGCCGCAGGGTGGTGATTTTTATCCGCCAAGGCCATTGACAGTCGCCGAGCAGAACGTTAGTTTACTACCTCGTAAGATTAACCGCTTAACGAGACCATGTTGATTCGAATCAGCTTAATCGTAGCCATTATCGCCGGATTGGCGGCGGTGGCCCTCACTTTTATCCCCCAGGGCGTCAAGGAAAAGATTGTTACCTTGCAGACTGACCGGGAAACTCAGAAGACCGACAAGGAGACCGCGCAGAAGAATCTGAAGAGCACGAAAGCGGAACTTGCCAAGACCGCCGCGGACCTTAAACAGACCAAAGCGACTTTGGAAGCGACCACGACCGAGAAGGATACGGCGGTCGCCGAGGCCGAAAAGCAAAGCAAGCGCGCGGGCAAGCTCGAGGATGACCTCAAGAAGACCACGACCGAGCGCGATACGGCCCAGGAGAATTTGGCCGCCTACAAGGCGACCGGAGTCGAGCCCAAGCAGATTATCGCCATGGTAAGCGACATGAAGGATTTGCGAAAGAGCATGGCCGATGTTCAAAGGACCAACGCGATGATCGCGCTGAAGAACGAGAACCTCACCACGGAATTGAACCGCTTCATCCATCCCGAACAGCACATCCTCCTGCCCGCAGCCCTCAAAGGGGAGGTGCGCGTGGTGGACCCCAAATGGAACTTTGTCGTGTTGAATATTGGGGCCGAGCAACATGTGAAGAATCGCGGCGAACTCCTGGTTAAACGCAGCGGGAACCTGGTGGCTAAAGTGGTGGTGAGCGACCTGCAGAAGGATCGCAGCATCGCCAATGTGCTGCCGGGCTGGGAAATCGGCGAAGTGATGGAAGGGGATCAGGTTATCCCCGCATGGCCGGAACAATGAAACGGTTTTTAGCGAAATCTTATTCCGCTCTGCTACTTTTGCTGGCCCTCGGGACGCTCGTCCTGAGCGGCTGCGCCACCACCGATTCGGATAATGCCTCCGAGCGTCCGTGGAACCAGCCTAAGAGCTGGGAGAACGGTCTGCCCAGCAGCATGACCGAAGGGAGATAAGCACCGGCCCCTTACTTGGCTAGTTCGATACACCGGGTTTCCCGAATGACGGTGATTTTGATCTGACCGGGATATTGGAGGTCGCTTTCGATGCGTGAGGCAATGCCGCGGGCCACCGCGAAGGCGCCGCTATCGTCCACCTTCTCCGGCATCACAAAGACGCGCAATTCCCGACCCGCCTGGACGGCGAAGGACCGCTCTACTCCTGGATAGGCATTGGCCAATTTCTCAAGATCCTCAATGCGCTTGAGATAGGTCGTCATGTTCTCGGAGCGGGCGCCGGGACGCGAGGCGCTAATCGCGTCGGCGGCGCAGACCAGGATGCCAATGGGTCCGGCGGCGGGAACGTCGTTGTGGTGAGAAGCCACGCCGTTGACGACCACTTCGGATTCGCCGTGGCGTTTCAGCATCTCGGCCCCGGTGACAGCGTGGGGCCCTTCCACCTCGTGATTGATCGCCTTGCCGATGTCGTGCAGGAGGCCCGCCCGTTTGGCGGCGGTGACGTCCAGCCCTAGTTCGCCCGCCATCAGGCCCACCAGGTGCGCCACCTCGACCGAGTGGTCGAGGATATTCTGAGAGTAGCTGTGCCGGAAGTGGAGCCGCCCAAGCAATTTGACGATTTCCGGATGCATTGGCGTCAAACCCGCCTTCACGATCGCTTCCTCGCCGATGCGGACAATGGTCTCGTCCATCTCCTGGCTGACCTTGGCGACGATCTCCTCGATCCGGGTCGGGTGGATTCGTCCGTCGGCGATCAGCCGCAGCATCGCCTCGCGGGCGATTTCGCGTCGCACCGGATCGAAACCAGACAGGAGCACGGCCCCCGGCGTGTCGTCAATGAGCACCGTGACGCCCGTGGCGGCCTCGAAGGCGCGAATGTTGCGGCCTTCCCGGCCAATGATCCGGCCTTTGATATCATCCCCCTGGATTGCGACGCTCGCGGTCGTGTTGGCAAACGTATGGTCCGCGGCGTAACGCTGAATGGCGATGCTGATGACCCGGCGCGCCTTTTCCTCGGCGCGCGCCTTGGCGTCCTCGAGGATATGCCGGGTCAGGTTGTTGGCGTCGCGGAGCGCCTCTTGCTCGACTTTTTTCAGGAAGGCATCCCGCACTTCGGCTTCGCTCAGCCCGGCCAGGCGTTGAAGTTGCTCCGCGCCGCGCCGCGCCAGTACCTCCACCTCGGCCTGCTGTCGCGCGAGGGCTTCCTCCTGCCGGCGCAAAGCGGCTTTCTGATCGTTGGCGGCTCTTTCAGCCTCGACGATCCGCTCGAGTTGGGAATTGATGAGGGATTCGCGCTCGCTCAAGCGCCGTTCCATCTCGGCGGATTCGACCCGGCGCGACGCAAAGGATTTCTCGATTTCGGAGCGGAGTTTGAGGGATTCCTCATTGGCCGCCAACCGGGCGTCTCGCCCGAGGGCCTCGGCCTCGGCGCGGGCCTTGGCCAGCATCGCCTCGGTCTCCAGCGTCCGGGCATCCTTCGAACTGCGTTCTTTCCACCAAAGGAGCAAATAGCAAAGCGCGGCCCCGGCGGTCGCAAAAGCGCCGTCGCTCGTAATGTTCACTATAGAAGTCATTCCAAAACCGCCCGCTGGTCACACGCGGCCCCAACGCGTCGGTGTTAAGATGCAATCAACTCGTACGTCATGCGCAACCACCGGGATAACCTCCGCGATTTGCTCATCGAAGGCTACTCCGCAGGTTACTCCACGCCACGTCGCCAGTAGCCGGTCGTAGTATCCTTTACCCCGGCCAAGGCGGCGGCCCTGCAAGTCAAAGGCTACTCCAGGTACTAGGAGCAAGTCTAGTCGGTTTAACAAAAAGCCGGCGCAGTTCTCCCCCGGCTCGCGAATGCCGTAATGGCCCGGCTGGAGGTCGCGCAGAGGATCCCGCACCTGCCGGATCGTATAGGCTCCCGCCGCGGGCTCGTAGCGAGGCAAGCCCACGCTCTTGCCGGAGGCCAACGCCTCCTCCAGCAGCGGCCAAATATCTAACTCCCCGGCCATCGGCGCGTAGAGCAGGACCGATCGAGCTTCCCGCCAGAGCGGTTGGGCCGCCAGGAGCGCCCGCGCCCGCTCGGAAGCCGCCGCCTGTGCCCCGGGCGTCATGGCCTTGACCGCCGCCAGGATCGTCCGGCGCATGACCCGCTTCGCTTCGTCGGGATGCATGTTACAGCGATTCAGGTTTGCGAGCCTGGGTCAGTTGCGCCCGCCATTTCTCAACGCGGTCCTTGATTTTCTTCTCAACGCCCTGCTCGGTCGGTTCGTAGTAACGGCGTTCCGCGCCCAGGTAATCCTGGGCAACGAAATGCTCCGGGTGGTCGTGGGCGTATTGGTAGCCCTGGCCATGGCCCAGACGCTGAGCCCCCTTGTAGCTGGCGTCGCGCAAGTGCTCGGGGACGGGGAGGGTGCGACCCGACTCGACGTCTTTGAGGGCGGCGTCAATCGCCAACACGGTGCTATTGCTCTTGGGGGCGGTAGCGATGTAAATGGCCGCCTCGGCCAACGGGATGCGCGCTTCGGGCCAGCCGACGAACTCGGCGGCCTGGAGGGCGGCGTTCGCCAGAACCAGCGCCATGGGATCGGCCAGGCCAACGTCCTCGGCGGCGTGGATGACGATGCGGCGCGCGATGAACCGCGGGTCTTCGCCGGCGTGGATCATCTTCGCCAGCCAATAAAGCGCGGCGTCGGGGTCGCTCCCGCGCATCGACTTGATGAAGGCCGAAATGGTGTCGTAATGGGCGTCCTCGTCGTCATAGACCACCGCCTTTTTCTGGATGCTCTGCTCCGCCACCGTGAGATCAATGCGGATGACGCCGTCCGCGGCCGGCGACGTGGTGAGGGCGGCAATCTCAAGGGCGTTGAGGGCTTTGCGGGCGTCGCCATCGGAGAGTTTTGCCAGGTGACGCACGGCGGTTTCCTCGGCCTCGATCTTGAGGTAACCCAAGCCGCGCGCGCCGTCCGCCAGCGCGCGCCGGAGCAGCCGGTAAAGGTCCTCCTCGCCCAGCGGGCGGAGTTCAAAGATCTGCGAACGGGAGACAAGCGGGGAATTGACGAAGAAGAAAGGATTGTGGGTGGTCGCGCCGATGAGCCGGACGACCCCGGCCTCGACGTCGGGCAGGAGGACATCCTGCTGGGCCTTGTTGAAGCGGTGGATTTCGTCCACGAAGAGGATGGTGGACAGGCCCTTGTTCTCGAGACGATTACCGGCCGCCGCGAGTACTCGCCGCATGTCGGACACGTTGGATTCCACGCCGCTCAGACGCTCGAAATGGGACCGCGTCTGGCGCGCGATGATCTGTGCTAGCGAGGTCTTGCCCGTGCCGGGGGGGCCGAAAAAGATGAGCGACTGGATGCGATCGGCTTCAATGGCGCGGCGCAGAAGCTGGCCGGGGCCGAGGAGGTGGGCCTGCCCGGCGAATTCGCTCAGATCGCGGGGACGCATGCGGGCCGCCAGCGGCCTTTGCGGGGGCGTCTCCGCCGTCGGCGGCGTCTCCGCCCGGGGGCTGGGTTCAAATAGGTCATCACGCGCCATGACCGAAAGATAGCAGCGCGCAGGGCGCGATTTCAACTGTGGCGAAAGGCACAGGACTCCTGAAACGGTGGAAATCAGGTGACACCGAGATTCCCCTCACCCCAGCCCTCTCCCGAGGGAGAGAGAGCAGGATCGTCCGCCCGGAGAGGTCCACCGGCTTTCCAGGTCTGCGAGTTTCTGTGCGGCGGGATCAGGAATCCTGAGGCTGAAGTTGGCGCCTTCCGTTCCGACAAAGTCGCCGCGGGGGCGTCGGACGCTTGCGGTGAAAGCCTAAAAAGGCGGGCCCTCAGAGCTGGAAACCAGGGCGGGAAGCCCGGCCAGAGCGCGCGCGCCACGCGTACGCCGGGCCGCCTGAAAATTCCCGTGATTTGTCCGATTCTCCGCTTGCGCCTCAGCGAGCAATCCCTACATTCTTTGCCACAAAGCGCGTTGGCTCGAATGGACAACGCCCGAATTGTCAGTGATTTTTTATGAAAGATTATCAACCTGGTGAAATTCGTAACTTCGCAATTGTAGGCCATGCTTCGTCCGGAAAAACCATGCTCAGTGAATCCATGCTGGCGACAGCCGGAGTCATCAATCGCATGGGCACGGTTGCCGCGGGAACCACCGTTTCTGATTATCACGAGAGTGAACACCAGAGGCAGATCTCCGTTTCCACCACCCTCATGCATTTGGAGTGGCTGGGCAAGAAGTTCAACATCCTGGATTCCCCCGGTTACGCGGATTTCATCAGCGAAGGTCTGGGCGCCCTTCGCGCCAGCGATCAGGCGGTGGTGGTCATTCACGCCAACCACGGCGTCGGCGTAGGCACTGATGCCATGTGGAAATACGCCACCAGCCTCGGCATCCCGAAGCTGATTGTGGTCAACGGGTTCGACAAGGAAGAGACTGATTTCGAGAAGACGCTGGGGCAGATCCGCGAGCATTTTGGCGAGCGCGTCTTTCCGCTGTTCGTGCCGCTCAATCCCGGCCCGGGCTTCAACCAGGTGCTCGATGTGATTCGCAACGAGGTCCTGACCTTCGCGGGAGACAAGAGCGGCAAGTACACCGAAGCGCCCGCCACGGGCGCGCTGGCCGAACGGGTCAAGCAGTTGCACGGCCAGCTCATCGAGTTTACCGCCGAGTCCGATGATAGCCTTATGGAGAAGTTTTTCGCCCAGGGCGGCCTGTCGGATGATGAGATGCGCCAGGGCCTCCATCGGGCGATCGAGAGCCAGGTCTTCACGCCCCTGTTCGTGACCTCGGCTGAAACCAATATCGGGACCGCCCGGCTGATGGATTTCATCGCCAAGTACGGAGAGAGTCCGGCCGATCGCCCCAAGACCAAAGCCCTGGACGCCGACGGCAAGGAAGTTGAGATCGCGCTGACCGACCCTGACCCCGTGGTTTTCGTGTTCAAGACCATGAGCGAAGCGCAATTCGGCGAGCTGTCCTTCTTCCGCATTTACTCGGGCGCGGTGAAGTTCGGCACCGAACTCCATAACAGCGGGCGGCGGAGCACCGAGAAGATCGGGCAGATTTACTGTTTGAACGGCAAGACGCGGACCAGCGTTCCTACCCTGAACGCGGGCGATATAGGCGCCGTGGTCAAGCTCAAGGACACCCAGACGGGCAACACCCTGGGCAGCTTCAAGCGACCGCTCACGCTGCCGCGGGTGGAGTATCCGAAACCGAACATCCACGCCTCGCTCAAGAGCGGCGTCAAAGGCGAAGAGGACAAGATCGCCTCCGGCCTGGCGGCGCTGCACCACGAGGACCCCACGTTTCTGTACATGGTGGATTCGGAGTTGCGGCAAACCATCGTCTCCGCCCAAGGCGAATTGCATCTGGAGGTCATCGCCGAGCACCTGCGCCGTCGCTACAACGTCCACGTGGACCTGGGCGAGCCGCGCGTGCGCTACCGCGAAACGATCAAGGCCAAAGGCGACTCCAAGTATCGGCACAAGAAACAGACCGGAGGCGCCGGCCAGTTCGCCGAAGTCTGGATGCGCATCGAGCCCAAACCCCGCGACACCGGGGTTGAATTTACCCATTCTCTTTCCGGGCAGAACGTGGATCGCGTCTTCGTCCCCTCCGTGGAAAAAGGGGTGATGAAGGCTTGCGAGGAGGGCATCCTGGCGGGTTACCGAGTGGTGGACGTCAAGATCGATTTCTACGATGGCAAGATGCATCCGGTGGATTCGAAAGACATCGCGTTCCAGATCGCCGGCTACTTCGGCTTCAAGGAGGCCTTCGAGATGGCTCGTCCCTGCCTGTTGGAACCGATTCACATGGTCGAGATCCGCATCCCCGACGATTGCATGGGCAAAGTCATGGGCGACCTCTCCAGCCGCCGCGGCAAGATCCAGGGCATGGACATGGACGGCGGGTTCCAAATGATCAAGGCCCACGTTCCGGCCAAGGAACTCTATCGCTATTCCAGCACGCTCCGTTCCCTGACCGGCGGCCGCGGCGTGCATGCCGAGTCCTTCGACCATTACGAGGAAATGCCGCGCGAGTCCGCGGCCAAGGTGGTCGAAGAAAGCAAGAAAGCCAAACTCGCCCCGGTCGCCGAATAGAATCCTCGACTCCCAAGACACGTTGGGAACAAGTGAGGTTTTGTGGCGCAGGTCCTACCTGGGCGCATACGCGTTTAGTCAAGGCTTCCTCTTCATAAACCCTGGATCGATTCGAGACAGGGGCCTCCTTTCCATGAACCTGCCGATCGATGGGAGACAGGGAATCTCCTCTCCCCATCCCTCTCCTGCAGAGGAGGCGAGGGAGGAGAGCCAACGCGCTTTTATGCTCGCGGCGCGCGTGACCTTGACCTGCGCGTTCGACCTTACGGAACGCGCTCGGCGTCCCGTTCTCTTCGCGAGGAATCGAGCGGGGGGACGGGGAGGGGAGTTTCCTTTGAAACGCAGACAGGCAGTCTACCGGCACTTGGCTTGGGGCGTACGAGCGAGGGCGGGACCCGCGCCGCGATCGGAAGCCCCACCAGGCAAGCCGCTCGATTTGGTCGTCAGGTCGTTTATGAGGCTGCGCGTGAGCGGATAGCGGCGGATCGCCATCAGCGACGCCACGCACACCAACGGACCGACGATGAACGTCGCCGCGCCCAGGCGCCAGATGGCCGCGGGCGTCTGCGTCGTGTGGGCGGCGTCGGTAACGAATCCGATGCCGCTCAAGGTCCAACCGGCGGCCATCAAGCTGAACGAGATCGCCAACCGCATGGCGAGGCTGAACACGGCCGAATAGGCGCCGTCCTTGTTCACGCCGGTCCGGGCGCGATGCAATTCGGCCACGTCGGCCATCATCGCGTTGGCGATGGGCAGCATGATGCCGTTGCCCGACCAGTAGGTGGCATGGAAGGCGACGAACAAGGCCAGGGCCGCTTTCGTCCCGACCGGCGCCAGTCCGGTGAGAAACAACCCGGCCAGCGCGCTGTTGCAGGCGATGCTGATGAGGCCGCCCAGCAGAATGGCGCCGCGCTTGTCGAAGCGCTGGGCCAGCCACGCGGAAATCGCCGCCCCGCTGGCCATGCCGATCATGGTGGACCCGTGGGCGATCGATTTCTCGTACGGTTCGAACTTCATGAAATAGACATAGACATACATCTGCAGCGAACTGACCAAGACCATCCCGACACACACGAAGAAGATGAACACAAACACCCAGCGCGGGTTGGGGTCGAGGATGGTTTGCTTCATGTCCGCCCAGAAATTCTCGTGGGCGCCGCGGGCCTCGCCGCCCGGCGCCACGCGCGTGTCTTCGATCCACTGCCGGGTCAACCACAACACGACGAGCACAAACGCCACCGTCGCCAGAGAGAACGCGGCGCCCATGTGGATGAAATTCCGCGGCACCGTAGTCCCGATGATCTTCACGCCGCTCGGGCCGACGCTGTCGCGGTAAAAAACGCTCCAGGCGAGCGCGGGGCCGGCGAAATTGGCGGCCATGTTCAGCACCTGCCGGATGGCCTGCAATTTGGAGCGGCCATCCGTGTCGGCGCACATCTCAAAGCCCAAGGCGAGGTAGGGAATAAAGAACATGGTCAGCCCGGTGCGGAGCAGGAGGTTCATCATCACCAGGTACCAAAATAAGGGCATGGCGTGGCCACGCAATGGCGCCGGCACCGCCCAGATGAAGAAGAAACACAGGGCCATCATCAGTCCGCCCAGCAGCATCCACGGGTGCCGCCGGCCAAACCGGCTGCGGGTGCGGTCGCTGAAATGCCCCATGACCGGTTCGGTAATCGCTTCCCAAAACACCGAGACGGACATGGCGACACCCGCCAGCGAAGGACGGAGCTGGAGCGCCTCGGTGTAATACAACATCGCGAAGCCGAAGAAGCCGTTCATGATCAGTGAATTGGCGCATTCACCCAGCCCATAACCCGCCATCTTGGGCAGCGATACGGCTCGGTTCGATGAAGGAGTGGTCATGGTCTCAGCGACTTGCGGCTGCTGGTTGGGGCCGCCCGCAATCGGATGGCGTCAGGCCGGTTCATGGAGGAGCCGCACCGGTCCGAGCAAACCCGAGCGGGTTTGGCCCGGGAACGCGTAGGGGGACGGAATGCCCACGCTGTAATGGTTGGCGAGCGTGTTGGCAACCTGGATCGTCACCAGGTTCGCGCCGGCCTTAACCAATTCCGTTACCTCCACCCGCCACGGGGGAGCGGCCAAAACGCCCGCGTGGATGCCGTTGACCCATACCTCCGCCGAAGCCAGGACCCCGCCCAGGTCCAGGAACAGCCGGCCCGCGCCCGGCCACGCTGTCCTTTGGTAGAGACGCCGATATTCACCGATCCCGGAATAAACCGCTAAACCGTGCTCGCGCCAGTCGCCCGCGGGCATTTGCCCGACGCCACATTCAAAAGCAACCGGCTCCGGCAAAACATCCCCCGCTCGAAATTCCCGCTCGGCCTCGATGCGCAAAGCGACGGAGGACGCTCGGGGATTCGTTTTCACAACCGACGCGTGATACCGCGCGCAATCGCCGGGGAGGGTTTCGATGGTGTGAAGCGCCAATTCCCGGCCATCGGCCCAGGCGCGGACCCGGCCGCGCGCGACCAACGCCAATCCGCGCATCCCCGGCGGCGCCACGCCACGCAGCCAAACGGCCCGGCGTCCGGCGGCGGCGAGCAAAGCCGGACGCGGCGACCGCGGATCGGTGAACCAACGCAAGCCGAGGTGGTCCGGGTTGGACGGCGGCGGCGCGAAGGCGACAAACGCCCGCGCGCGCTGACCCTCGGGCTGCACGAGTTTCAAGCGCAATTGATTGACCCCTTGGCGCAACTTCACCCGCGTCTCGAGCGGCGCGCATTCGTAATGCGGGATGTTCCACCGCGAATGCCGCCCCGGTGGCAACGCGGCGGTCTGCTCCAAGACCAATCGCTCATTCACCCGCGCCTGGTAGATACACCGCCCGCCCATCCGCAAGGTGACTTCAACAGCCTCCGGCACGAGCACCTGGGCCCGCAAAAACCACACGCTTCCCGGCGTGTTACAATGGAAATCCAGAAATTCATCCGGCACCCGGTTCTTCAAGCCATGCGGGCCGCTGATCCAATCGGTAAGAAACCGATCGCGCTCGATCCCCCAGCGCAGCGAGAAGGCATACGGCTGCCACTCACCGGTCGGTGGAGCGTCCGCCGAGAGCGGCCCCAGCACTTCAAAACGCGGACCAAACGAATAGGTCGTCTCCGGCCAAGCCGAATCATCGAAGGCCGCCTCCCACCAGCGAACGTCCGGCGAAAATTCTTCCGCCCATTTGAACCGCCGCGCCTCCGGCCCGAGAAATTCCCGCGTCGCTGGCAGCCGGAAATCACCAAACCGGTTATTGAGCGTCGGCCGCACCGTGAAATCCCAAAGGCCATCCAGCCGTGCGAGTTCCACCGCGCCGGAAGCGCGGTGGCCGGCGCTTCGGGGCGACTCAGGCTCCTGAGACCGATCAAAGACGATGAACCTGGCCTCGCGGGCGGCCAGCGGGAGGCGGAGGGTACTGACACCGCCAGGCGCCGCCGCCACCGCCAGCGGCGTGGCCGAGCCCGTCCAGGCATCCCATTGCTCCGCCGCGCCCGTGGCGCGAAAGCTCACCTGGGCGGTCACGGGGGATTCGTCCGGATTGAAGACGTAATACACCTCGCGCGCTTCCAGGCGGCGATGCAGCACATGCAAGGGCCAGTTGGCGGTGGCGACATCGCGTGGGACGAACTCATTGATGAGCTTCAACACCGCTTCAAATCCTTGCGGAACGAAGACGCCGCGCCCGCCGGAAGGCCGCGGCTGGGCATGGAACACGTCCGCCAGCAATTCCTCAACCAGGGAATCGCCGACGCCAGGCTGTTCGCTAGCGATCGGGAGGGAACCAAAGGCGATGACCAAACCTCCAGTGCGCACGAAAGCGCCCGCCGCTTTCAGGGTCGAAAGCCGAACGACGGTCATGGCCGGCAGAATCAGCACCCGGTACGCCTCGTCGGCCACGCGCAATTCGGCCTCGGCACTCTTGGCGCGCGCCAGCGACTCGAAATCAATGAAGTCAAAATCGCACGCGCGGTCAAAAAGGAATTTGCCCAAACCGAAAGCCACTCGCTCCGGGTCGGCGCAGGCCGATTCCAAGTCCTCGATGGCCCGGTTGCCAACATGCGCATGGGGTTTAGGCAGCCCGGGGGCGGCGGGCTCCGCTTCAAGGGCGGCACTGGGGTAAAGAAGGGCGACATCGCAGTGATGCGTTCCTTGCGAGAGCAGCCAGGAAACCCGCGTCAAATAGTCATTGAGAGGGCCACAATGTTCCCAGTAAGGCTGGCGAAAATGAAAATCCGGCGGCGCCCATTCCCACCAACCGCCCTTCGTGGTGTAGTAGAGGCCATGCAGATTAACCAGGGTCGCCCCGCAGGCGAAATCCTCGTTCAAGGCGGCGACTACCTCGGCCGGTGTCGTTCCCCAACCACTGGAGTGAAACGCCTCCACCCAGACGCGGGGACGACGATGAAGATGGGCGATGGAGCTGTTGACCTTGAGGCCTTTGAAAGCGCGTTGGCCGTCGATCTTGGGATCGTCACAGCCCGGCGCCGAATACCAGCGCATGGCGCGGAAATAATCACCGTAGTGTTCCCGTCCCCGGCGGATTTCGCCGCGCCCCAGGTTGTCATGACCAAACAACGTGCCGCGCCGCTCATGCCATTGGAAGACGGGTTGGAAGTAGTTGCGCTCCAACTCGCTGATGACCACCTGGGCGTAATCCAGCCGCGCCTTCAGGGTGAGCGGGCCGAGCTCGATCCAAAGCGCGGGCAGCAGGGGCCAGAGGTCGTAACCTTGCCGGGACCCGAAAGCGGAGCGCAGGCAGTCCGACCAGAAAGGCATCCGGGAGCCAAAATCGAGTTCATCCTGAAAGAAGACCTTCAGTGTGCGGCCAACTTCGCCGGGACATTCGCGGTCGAAAGGCGCATACAGATGTTCGATGGCGAGCCGTCCTGCTTCGGGGTGCATGGGGTCGAACGCGGCGAGGCGCGCAAACACCATCGCCGCCAGCCAGTGTCCTTCCGGCGCGCTCCAGCGAAGCGCGCCCCCCTGAAGGCGCGACGTCAGGTCAATCGCGGCCTCGGCGATGGGCACTCCGTTTGCCACCGGGTAAGCCCAGGCGCCGACCGTCAGGGAGCCGGCCTCGGACGATAAAGCGATCAGCGCCGGCCCGGTGGCGGTGGCCGAGACACAACTCATTTGGCCGCCGCGCATGCCCGGCGTGCTGGCGCCAATGCTCTGAAGCATGGGGCCCGCCAGTGTGTAGTCCTGAATGCCCGCCGTCATCTCGCGCTCGCGGCATTGGGCGAGAAACCAGCGAAAGAGGTCCCACCATTCGCGAGAGAAGATGGCCGGCGCGCCGGGTTCGGTGGCGCCGTCCGGACCGTGGGGATAACTCACGATGACCTGCCGAATCCCTTTTTCCTTCAGCCGGTCCAGTTGCCAGGCGAGGCGCTCCCGTTCCAAGGGTTCCCCTGCCCACCAGTAGAATGGGCTCGGACGAAAGGCGACGGGTGGAGAGCGAAACTCCCCGAGCGGGGAGCACGCGGGCGCGGCCAAAGAGGAAAGCGCCGCGCTCTCTTCCGCGCCAGTCGCCGCCGGTTGTGTCGGTCGTAAGAGCACAAATGATCCAGGCCATCCTATCACAGCGCGGTCCGGGTCCGACAATGGACAAAACGGGTGGATACATAGACTTTTGTAACAGCCTCTTCGTCACTCACGCTTGGCGGCCGCGGAAATGGGTCCCGTCCGCCGCCCTGGATCGATCTCCGGGCTCAGCGCGATTGAAATCGGCGGCGGTAAGGCGACGGCGGGCTGCCGTTCAGTTTCTTGAAAAACCGGCTGAAGTAAAACTCGTCCGCAAACCCGAGCTTGAAGGCGACTTCTTTAACCGGCGCGTCAGAACGAATCAGCAGCTTGATCGCCTCCTGGTTTAAGCGCCGGTTCAGGTAGGCTTTAGGGCTCATGCCCACGCTGCGGCTAAAAGCCACGGAGAAGGCATGCAGCGGCAGCTTCATGCTGGCGGCGAGCTCCTCCACGCGCAAATCCGCCCCGAGCCGCTCCTCGATGACGTTGAACACCGGCTCAAACCGCCCGTGACTCTTCACGTGCTCGAAAATGATGTTTTCCAAGCTGGGGAGGGATTCGGCCAGCCAGCTATAGAGCTGCGCCTGCAACAGGAAAAGGCTCTTGGAATCAGGCGGGTGGCCGGGCTTCCAGAGATCGCGAAAGCCCTCCTCTTTCCATCGGCCCAGCCGGAGCGGCCGGCGTTCGGGCCAGTCCAGCAGCGGGTCCACCCCGGGCAGCCACTCGCAGCGGAATTTGAGAAAGTAAACACAACACCGCTCGCCGCACCGGCGTTCCACCGGCGTGCAACCGGGCAGGAACCACGCCCAGCCCGGCGCCAGCTCCGTCACCGTGCCCAGATGCACCACCTGGCGCCGCCCGGAGCAGACCAGGTCGACATGATGCAAAAAATCGCTCTCCTCGCGCCCGCCGGAGCTCCACTCCGGCCCCACCTCGTTGTAGTACAAACCGATGAGGTGGATCCGGAAGCGGGTTACCAGCTCAAATTCCTTCTGCGAGCCCATCTCGCTAAAGAGGGTCTTAAAGCCGCGGTGAGAACTGGGATTGGTGGTGTCCTGAAGTTTCACGCAGGGTGGAATTGAATGATCATCGTTAGCCCCGCCTTTCCCATTGCAATCCGTGGCGGCGGTTAAGAATATCCATTGAATTCCGCTTTTAGTCCATGGCGATTATGCCGTAGGCAAAGAAAATGTGAAGTTATGATGACGCGACTCTCTCTCCGACGGACCTTCCGGGTGGCGTGGCTCTGCCTGCTCCTGGCCCATCTGAATGGCAGCCGATTGGCCCTGGCGGCCCCGGGCGCCGCCTCGCCGCTGCCGCCCGAGCAACGGCGACAAAAATACGGGCTGTTTGTCCATTACGTCTGGGGCGGTGCGGACAAAACGGTTACCGTCAACCCCGATGGTTCAAAACCGGCCAGTTTGCAGGAAGTCGCCGACCGGTTTGACGCGGCGGGGTTTGCCCGGGACGTTCAATCGATGGGGGTTGAGTACGTGATTTTTACCGCCTGGCATGCGAACATGAATCTGCTGTACCCCTGCGCCAGCATGGACAAGTGGATCAGCGCTCCCCGCCACACGGCCGATCGCGATGTGATCCAGGCGCTGTTGGACGAATTGCGGCCCAAGGGTATCCGGCTCTACCTCTACATGCACCCGCAGGACGGGCATGATTTCACCCCCGGTGAACAAGCCGCCAGCGGGTTTAACGACGCGACCAACCATTACCAGACCTGGAACAACTTCATCAACGAGGTCTATGGCGAGACGGTGGCTCGCTACGGCACTAACGTGGCCGGCTACTGGATCGACTGCTGCACCGTTAAGAACAATAATCATGCGAACATTGTCGATTTTGACCGCTTGCGCGCCACCATCCAGGCCTACAACCCCAAGGGAATGATCATTGAAACCTCTCATTACGCCGCCTTGTGGGGTATGTATTTCGGGCACATCCTGTCCAAGGAGATTAACGATCCCGGCTGGTTCGATTTCCAGCCGGTGACCGCCGATGTCGCCTCCTGGCCGGGCTACGAGTACCATGTGGCGATTGTGGAGGCGCCGACCTGGTATGCCAGCACCCCTATCGCTTCGGCAAATGCCGTAAAGAAGACCCCGGAGGAGATGTTTCGGTTCACGGTGTTCCAGGCCGGGGTCAACACCGGGGGGTTGGGCGTCGCCTGGGCGGCGGGACCGTATCCGGGAGGCGGGTGGGAGCCGCGGGTCAAAGAATCCTTGCAGGCCTTGGGCCGGCTGATAGCGCCCGTGGCCGAGTCGGTCAAGGGCGTGTATGCCAGCGCGTCCTTTCCCACCGCCGCCGGGACCCGGATACGCGATCTGGCTTGGGGCGTGGCGACCCGCTCCCCTGACGGCCGTTATGAATACCTGCACGTGTTGAAGGCCCCGGCCTCGAGGATTCTAGACCTGCCGCCTCCGCGCGACGGCAAGCGCTTTGACTCAGCCCGGCTGCTCAAGAGCGGACAAAAAGTCCGGCTGGCGCGGAATGCCCAGACCGGCGCGGTGCGCCTGACGCTCCCGCGGGAGGCGAATTGGGAGCCCCTGGATACCGTGATTCGACTCCAAGTCAACGCGCCGCCCCGGGGATCCAATAGCCATAACGGCCTCTAATGTTACAAAAGTCCAAGAAACTGTCGCTTTCGTCTATGGCTTTCAAAGGGCCCGCCCGGCTAAAGTTGAGCACAATGAAACCATCAGGCTCCGAACGGCAGGTTGTGGCGCCCGGATCGCGCCGGGACCGCGTCAATACGCCCTCGCGAGTCGTGATGCACACTGAAATAGCTAACCGTCTAGGAACCCCCACTCCATTATGAGCAAGACTTCCCTTCCTCCCTCCTTGCGGAAACGCAAGGCCAAGTCCTCAGCGTCATTGATTCTCGTCCCGTTTCTGACCGCGGCCCTGTTCCATGGCCCCGCGTTTGCTGACGTCGTGGTGACCATCAGCCACAATACCACAGGCTACACAGTCTCGAGCACCGACCTGCTTGAGGGGCCGGGCGTGGTGACCGATGCCAGCAATCTGATCCTCAACGGGCCCGAATCCTGGGGCGGCAACACCATCTCCAATCTGACCGACGGGCTGTTTGGCATTCCCGGCGGCAACGGTTTAGCGATCGCCAGCGGCGTCCTCATCTACACTATGGATACGAGCGTCCATACAAATGGGTACGACGTCAGCGCCATCAATACGTACGGCGGCTGGCCCAATTGGGGGCGCAGCCGGCAACAATACGACGTCGCCTATTCTACGGTCGACGATCCCAACACCTTTACCGACATAGCCACCGCCGTGGACAGCAACTACTACATCCCCGATGTGCCGAGTTACACCGCCGTTTACATCACCGACAACACGAATCCCTGGCTGGCGACACGGGTCAACGCTGTCCGCTTCACTTTCCCGACGCAGCTTAATGGAGGCGCCGGCTATCGGGAATTGGATGTCATTGGTCAAGCCGACGCCGGCAACACCCCGGTGGCGCCGACCATCGTGACTTCACCCCAGGGCGCGGCCGTCCCCGTCGGGGCCGATGTATCTTTTTCCGTGACCGCTTCCGGCACTGGGCCGCTCTACTACCAGTGGTACCTGAACGGAACGAACCGGTTGGCCGGCCAGACCCTCCCCACGCTCACGCTCTCGGGGGTCGGTTACGCCAATGTCGGCGCCTACTGGGTGCTCGTCAGCAACGCCATCGGGGTGGCCACCAGCGGTAAAGCCACCCTGAACGTTGAAAATGTGGACATCAGCCATGGGTCAACGCCTTACTTGGTTTCATCCTCTGACCTCCTCCAATCTCCTGGCATCACAGTGGACAGCTCCCAACTGGGCATCAACACCGGTGAGTCCGGCAGCTTCGGAGTCGGGTCCTTGAACGATGGCCTATTCCCCACGGACGATCGCGCCCTCGCGATCTCCGGCGGCGCGCTCACCTACATCCTTGATACCACGATCTACCCCCAGGGTTACATCATCACGAATATTTCGACTTACGGCGGCTGGGCCAACTGGGCGCGCAGCGAGCAGTCGTACACCGTTTCCTACTCGACCGTGGCGGCGCCCACTAATTTCGTGAACCTCGTCACCGCGGACACGAGCTACTATATTGACGATGCGCCCAGCTATACGTCCCTCGTAATCTACAACACCAACAACCCGGTTTTGGCGACTGGAGTAAAGGCCATCCGGTTCGCGTTTCCCTCCCAGCTTAATGGCGGGGCCGGTTATCGGGAGCTGGATGTGCTCGGGAGCCCCATTGTGAATGCGACCCCGGCCGCCCCGAACATTGTGACCCAACCTCAAGACGCCTTTGCGCCGGCGGGCTCCTCCTTGGTTTTGTACGTCCTGGCATCGGGTTACCCGCTGCCTACGTACCAGTGGATGCTGAATTCAACCAACAGATTAGCCGGGCAAACCAACGCGTCGCTCACGCTGCCGAGTGTCGGGGCTGGAGATGTTGGATGGTACTCAGTCACCGTCAGCAATTCGCTGGGGGGGCAGGTCAGCCGTCCGGCCAGCGTTCACGTGATCAGTATTACCTATGATCACGCCACAACGCCTTACACGGTGGCTGCCGACGACTTGCTGCAAACCTCACTCGGGTCGGTGGACTCCTCCTTGTTGCAGGCGGGCATTGAAAACGATGGGTTTGGACTGTCGAGTCTAACCGACGGGATATTTAACGTCAGCACCAACGGGATCATGTACTCGATTGCGGGCGGGGATTTGGTCTATTACCTGGACAGCACGGCGACACGCGGTTTTGCCATCAGCAACATCAATGTGTTTGGTGGATGGGCCAATCCAGGTCGGGCGAACCAGAATTATACGGTCTCGTGTTCCAGCGTGAGCGCTCCATCCACTTTTGTGGCGATCGCGACGATCTCCTATAGTCCGCCGGGAAGCGCCCCGGACTACGCCAGCGTGGGGATCGCTGACGTCAGCGGAGGATTGCTCGCCACGGGCGTCCGAGCGGTCAAACTCCATTTCGGCCCCCAGCAGAATGGGTATGCCGGTTACAACGAAGTGGATGTGCTGGGCGCGGCTCTTCCCGTGGTGGACCTGGCCATCGCGCGGGTGACTAGCAGCGGGACGTCGCTCACTCTGAAGGGCGCCGCGAACCAGAACTATAGTCTGTTTCGCGCCTCCCAAATTTCGGGGCCGTGGACGAGCATCGCCACCATTCCCATGGACGCCAACGGCATGGCCACCTATACCGACACGACCGCGCCCGCAATGGCCGCCTATTACCGACTCTTTGGTCCGTGACGTTTGAGTTGGTTGCGCGCCGCCAGGGGTAAAACCTTGGCGGCGCCTTCCCTGAAAAAGAAAACAGTTAACTGACCATGTTTTTGTTTCGATTATGAAAAGCGATAGATATGCGCCGCAAAGCGCCGCGGAGGATGGCGGCGACGTCGCGCGAACGGGATTTACGCTGATCGAACTGCTGGTGGTCATAGCGATCATCGCGATCCTGGCCGCCCTCCTGTTGCCGGCCTTGAGCAATGCCAAAGCCAAAGCCCTGCGGGCGCAGTGCGTCAGCAACCTCAAGCAATGGGGCCTGGCCGAAACCATCTACGCGGGAGACAATAACAATTCATTCCCGGATAATTCCAAAGGGGAAGATGTCTTCTGGGTATCCCCTGATTTTAATCCAGGCTTCTTCAAGACCTACTTGTTTCCCAACCACCCGGGAACCTCGAAAGGGGAGCGGAGCATGAACGACGTGCTTTATTGTCCCACGGACCAGTTTCACCGATGGTATGAAACACAGTTTGCCATCAAGGATACCGACCCTCAACTGGTTGGTTACGCCTATCTTCCCGGCCGCGTCCCCTATCAAGGGAGTGTGGACGTGAATGTGAATGGAGCCGGACAGTGGGTGCTTAAAAAGAAATTCGGGGAAACCTTTAGGGCCGCGCCGATCATGGCGGATAAGATTATGGGCAGCGGCGCCTGGAGCCTCTCCGCTAACCGAGGCACACTGAACTTCGGCGGTAGTCCAGTGCTGTCCAATCATATGATAAGGAATGCGCCGCAAGGGGGGAATTTCCTATTCGAGGATAGTCACGTCGAGTGGCGCAAATTCAGTCCCTCCAATGCCCGTTCGACCATCGACGTGGGTGGCATGAGAGCGGGGACTGATGCCATCTTTTACAAGATTCCCAACGTGCAAACCAATTTGTGACCGCCACCTGGTTCGCGGCGCCGGGATCAAGCGACTGCCGGGTCTCGCCCGGCCGCCGACCTGACTTCGTGAGAAGGAAACCAACCCCGAGGAGCGGCTTCCTGCGGTGTTCCCTGGGAGCGGAAATTGTCCTCCTCAGCCTGATCGTCCCGCCGGTCGCGCGGAGCGCCGTGGTCGTTCCGAGGGTTGTTTTCTATGACTCCTTCTCCCGGCAGGGCAATCTTGCCGGCTCAACTCCCGAGCGGGGCGCCGGTCCGTGGACGGCCGACCCGGCCTGGCATTTAAGCGGCTCCAACGCGCAAGTCACCGTCGCGGCGAAGTCGGCGTTCTTACCCTTCCAGCCAAGATCCAATAATGTTTACACGCTGTCGGCGTCGCTCGATTGCACGTCGGCTAGTCCGAGCTATGAGTGGATTGCGGTCGGCTATGGGAATGGCTTCGCGACCAGCGGCGCCTGGCACACGGTCAATAACCCGGTGGGTTGGATGTTGTTGCGATTTCAGTCAGACACCAACCACCAGGCTCAGGCCTTTCTCGGACCTGGCAACACCCGGGGCGCGGACGTAGGCATTTATAGTGGCAAACACACTTTCGCCGTGGCGCTCGATACTCGTCCCGCGTTGGCGGCGAATTGGACTTTTCAATACCAGATCGACGGTCAAACCGTCTGGGGCCCGGTTGCCTGCGGCGCGACCGGGCCGGCCATTACGAGCGTCGGGATGGGCAACGGGGCCGGCTTGGGATGGGTTGACGACTTTACCCTCACCTCTCTCAATGATGATTCCACTTACCAGTTGGCCGATATCGCCGCCGGCATCCGCGCCGTCACCACACCCATGCGGGGCGACGCCAACCTCGCGCTCCCGGCCGTCGCTTCCGGCTATCAGCTTTCCATCAAGAGTTCCTCCCACCCCGGGGTCATCGCAACCGATGGGGTCATCAATCCCCCCTTGAGCAACACCGTCTTGCAACTCGTCCTCACCGTGACCCGCGTGAGCGACGGACTGACAGCGGATACGGGACGGATAGATTTGTTGGTTCCTTCAAGGATAGAAAAAACTCCTTTTGTCCAGTATCCCGACAATTTCACGATGCGCCGGGGCGTGTTCATAAGTTGGTCGGCTCCTCCGGACGGCCAAGGCAATCCCATCGTGTTCTCCGATGGCGCGAGGTCCGCCACGCTGGATCAATTTGCCTCTAGCGCCAATGTGCCCGCCGTCGTAAACCAGGTCGTCTCCCTCGGCTTTGAATACGTTATTCTGACCGATTTCCACGGGTATCAGACGACGCTGCATCCGTGTGCGGCGCTGGATTCCTGGCGGGGTCCGGGGTTCACCGCCAAGCGGGACCTCGTGGGGGAACTGATTGCGGGGCTCAAGGCGCGGGGTATTCGCGTCTATCTCTTTACTCATCCGCTGGATGGGTACGATGGCTATACGCCCGAGCAGCAGGCCCGGGTGGGCTGGTTCGACCCCACCGGGAATTACCGACGATGGAATGATTTCCTCAGCGATGTCTTCGCGGAGTTGGTGGAGCGCTACGGCGATGATCTTGCCGGCATCCAATTCGATAGCGATTTCGGCATGGCCGGCGACCCGACGACCTACCAGAAACTCGACCTGAACCGATTGCGACAGACGATCCTCTCCCGCCGTCCCGAACTGAGCCTGACCGCCCTGGCCGGCCCGAACGACACGGCCGAACTCGGCATGAAGGAAGTCTGGCGCCCTTCTTGGCTGGACCCGTGGGGATCGCTCTCGGAATCGAATTACAATGTGGAGATCTGGCCCGCTTACCGGCGCGTCACGGCGGTGGTCCAGGGTTACCACTGGGCGACGATTGTGCCACCGGCGGAAGGTTTGGCGCGGATGAAGGGAACCCAACTGTTTCGCTATTCGGTTATGCAAGCCGCGGTTGGAACCGAAGGCCCGGGCATCGCTTGGGCCGCGAGTCTCTACACGGATGGAACCTGGGAGAAGGGCGTGGGCGAGGCTTTCACCAATTTGAACGCGTGTGCGCAACCCATCGCCGAATCCCTGAGGAACGTTCTGCCCAGCACCGCGTACCCGCTGCCCGAAGGGGTCTCGCTCTCCACTCTGCCGAACGGCATCGCGGCAACGCGGAGCATCGACGGCGCCCTCGAGTACCTCCACGTTTTGAACCCCCCATCCAACCACACGCTCGTTCTGCCGCCGCCTCGAGACGGGAGGCAATTCCTCTCCGCCGGGCTGCTGATCAATGGACACGCGGTTTCGCTCGTAACGAATCTTTCGGGTATGAGTTTGACACTAAATTCCGGCGACCGCTGGGATCCGCTGGATACGGTTATAAGGCTGCAAGCCGCCCCGAAGAGCGTTCCTCAATCGAGTCTGGCCTTTCATAGACCCGTCTCCGCTTCCAGTTCCGTAGAGTTCGGCCCGAGCTGGGGAACGACCAGCCCTTGGGGGCGCATCCGGCTGGTGGACGGCCAAACCACGGCGATCATTCCCACCAACGGTTGGTCGGCGGGCAACTACGGCTTTTCCACTGCCTCGAGTTCCACCAATGGACCCGCATGGATCCGAATCGATTTGGAGGCGACGAATTGGGTCAATGCGGTGCGGCTTCACCCGCGTAACGAGAGCGGCAATCAGGGGGAGGGTTACCCGGTCAACTTCGACCTCTCCACCTCCACCGATGGGCTGAATTGGACCCTGGCCGCCTCACCCAGGAACCAGACCAAGCCGGCGACCGCGCAGACCTTCACGTTTTCCACCCGTGCCGCCCGTTATGTTCGCCTGGATGCCAGCCAGTTGCGTCCTAATCCGCATTCGGGCGGGGCCTTTGCGCTGCAATTGACCGAACTTGAGGCTTTCGGCTTCGACCGATTGTCGAGCCTGAACATTCAGAAATGGCAACACTCCGTCGTCCTCTCCTGGACGAATGGCGCGCTGCAACGAACGGACCTATTGGGGGATCGTTTTACCAACGTCCCGGGGGCCGCCTCGCCTTTCACCAATGATGTGGATCTGACACAGCAATTCTATCGCCTTATCTATTGAAGCCTATCCAAGGCGTGGCATCGAGGCGGTTGTCACCAGGCGGGAATTACGCTTTAATTTCCGCCATGAATGCCAACTTGAAGCGACGCCGAGCTCTCGGCCTTGTCCTCTTAGCCTCCTGGATCACGCAGGGGCCCGAGGGAACCCCGGTGATGGTCCAGGATTTCGAGAAGGCGTCCGTGCCGCCGAGGTCCCTATCGTAGGCCCGCCGCGGACGCCGGCTCATCTCCGCTACGCCGGTTCTCCTCCAGTTCCGCTGTGACTTTTTTCGCAAGCTGCGCGAATTGGCGCAGGCATCCGCTCTCCAAAACCTCATGTCGCAAGGATGTAAAGATCCATGAGGCGTTTGCTGAATTTCTTGAGCAGGGGCCGTACCAACGCGATTCGCTCGCGGCAGGCGCCGGACATTTACCTCGACACAGCGGAGTTCCGCCGCGAAGCGGGGGCGTGGCGTGCCGTGGCGATAGCGCCGCGACCCTCGAGGCGCCGCGCGCTCGGATCCGCGATTCGGGCCCTGGGCGCGGATAGTTTGGCACACGTCCTGCGCTCGTTGGGGCGTGGCGATCGTCTCAGACGTGTGTGTGCCTGGATGTGTTGGTCCCGAAACGCGGGGCCCGCAGCAGCGCGACGATGCGGCGCCCCCGTTTGGCTGCCGCGTGGTGGAGGAATTGGGCCTGCTGTTCGCCATTTCCTACACGTTGGAGAGCAGCCTGGAATTGCGCGAGGTCATCCGGCCGGTCCTCCTCAAAATGGCCGAAGCCCTGGGCATGAAACGGGGAACCATCACCATCCTCAACCGGGATCACGGCGAAGTCAGCATTAGCGAGTCGGTAGGCCTGCCGGATGGACAAAGCCAGCAGGAATACCTGGCGGCCTGCCGGGAATTGGTGCGCCAGGTGATGGAGACCGGCCAGGCGCTCGTAGTTCCGGACATCTCCCGCGAGCCCGCCTTGCAGCAGCTTTGGTCCCGCGCGCCCCAAGCCGAGGCCGCGCCGCCGGCCGTGGCCTATATTTGCGTGCCGATCAAGTTCGGCGAGGAGGTCGTCGGCTCGCTCAGCGTGGAGCGGGTAATGGATGAGCGCGCGCGCCTTTCCGCCGACCGCCGGCTGCTGTCGCTCATTGCCAACGTCATCGCGCAAACCGTTCACTTTCACCGCGCCGCGCAGGAAAAACTGGAGGCGCTGCATCGCGAAAACGAGCGGCTGCAGCAACAAATTCAGACCAGCTTCCGGCCCAAGAACATCATCGGCAATTCGAGCGCCATGCGCTCGGTGTTTCTGCACATCGAACAGGTGGCCGGCGGCAATACCACCGTGCTCATCCGCGGCGAGAGCGGGGTCGGCAAAGAGTTGGTGGCGCGGGCGCTCCACGAGCAAAGCCCGCGCAAGGGGCGCGCTTTCGTAAAGTTCAATTGCGCCGCGCTGCCCGAGTCAATCATCGAGAGCGAGCTCTTCGGGCATGAACGAGGGGCCTTTACCGGGGCGATCTCGATGCGCAAAGGCCGCTTCGAACTGGCCAGCGGGGGGACAATTTTCCTGGATGAGATCGGCGATGTCTCGCTGGCCACGCAGGCCAAGCTGCTGCGCGTCCTGCAAGAGCGGGAATTCGAGCGCGTGGGGGGCGCGGGTCCCATCAGGTCTGACGTGCGCGTGCTCACGGCCACGAGTCGCAACCTCGAGGAGATGATGGAGCAGGATCGTTTCCGCGCCGACCTCTATTACCGGCTGAACGTCTTTCCCATCTACGTGCCGCCGCTCCGGGACCGCAAGTCCGACCTCCTGTTGCTGGCCGACTACTTCATCGAGAAGTTCAGCCAGCTCAATGCCAAAAAGGTGCGGCGGATTTCCACCGCCGCCATCGACCTCCTCATGAGCTATCACTGGCCGGGAAACGTCCGCGAGCTGGAGAACTGTATTGAGCGCGCCGTGCTGCTCTGCCCCGGTCCCTCCATCGAGGCGCACCAACTCCCGCCGACCTTGCAGAAGAAAGACCCCGCGGAAAAAGGTCCAGCCGGAACGCTCGACGCGGCGCTTTCCGCGCTGGAATACGAGATGATCGTGGCCGAGCTTAAGAGTTCCCAAGGCAACATGGCCAAAGCCGCGCGCAACCTGGGCGTCACCGAGCGCCAAATTGGCCTGCGCGTCAAGCGGTTCGGTATCGAATACAAGCGCTTCCGCAGCCAGGAAGCGGAGTAAGGCGCGGCTCCGAAGGAGGAAAGGGAGCGCCGCTGAGCTTGTGGCGTATGCGCTCGCCGCGACCCGCTTCTGTCCATTTGCCATTCGGCGGTTCTTTGCTACCTTTGGTCACCATTAATACTGATTGACCATGAACACGAATCACGTTTGGAAGTTCTTTAGGGCCGGAGGATTTGACCAGGTTCGCATCGAGACCGGCGCCGATCTCCTGGCCCTGGATGAGTTGGATCAGAAACTGTGGGTCGCCCTGGCCTGTCCCACTGTGGGATTGGAATTCGACGCCAAGACCCTGGCCATGGTCGATACGGACAAGGACGGGCGGATCCGCGCGCCCGAGATCATCGCCGCCGTAAAGTGGGCGGCGGCGCGATTGAAAAATCCGGATGACCTGCTCAAAGGTTCCGCCGCGTTGCCGCTCAGCGCCATCAACGATGCCACCACCGAAGGCCGCGAGTTGCTCTCTTCCGCGCGCGAGATCCTCTCCAACCTCCAAAAAGCCGATGCCCCCTGCATCACCATTGAAGACACCCTCGACACCGCCCGGATCTTCGCCCAGACCCGCTTCAATGGGGATGGCGTTTTGCCCCCCGATTCCGCCGCGGACCCCGCCACGAAGGCCGTCATCGAGGACATCATCGCGTGTTTCGGCGCGGAGAAGGACCGGAGTGGCAAGATGGGAGTGACCCAGGCCAAGGTGGATCTGTTTTTCACGGAGGCCCAAGCCTACTCGAATTGGTTCGCCCTGGCGGCAGGCGATGCGGCCATACTCCCCTTAGGGGAGGCGACGAGCGGGGCGGCCGCGGCCTACCGGGCCTTGAAGGTGAAAGTGGACGACTTCTTCGCCCGCTGCCGCCTGGCCGCTTACGATCCCCGCTCCCTGAGCGCTGTGAATCGGGAGGAGAAAGAATTTCTCGCCTTCGCCGCGAAGGACCTCACTATTACTTCCGCCGAGATCGCCGCTTTTCCTATCGCCCATGTGGGGCCGGGCAAAGCCCTGCCGCTGGGGGATGCGGTTAACCCGGCCTGGAGTCAGGCCATCGCTCGGTTCACCGCCGAGGTAGTCCGGCCGCTGCTCCATGACAAATTGGCCTTGACCGAGGCGGATTGGGCGTTGCTCAACTCCCGTTTCGCCGCCCACGAGGCCTGGTTGGCCGCCAAGACCGGCGCGGGTGTCGAGAAGCTCGGCATGCCACGCGTCCACGCCATCCTCGCCGGCCCTTTCAAGCAGACCATTGACGGGTTGATCGCGAAAGACAAGGCCCTCGAGCCCGAGGTCAATACTATCGTCACGGTCGAACGCCTGGCTCGCTATTACCGCGACCTGTTCCAACTCGTGCATAACTTTGTCTCTTTTCGCGATTTTTATAGCCGCAAGGACAAGGCCATCTTCCAGGCGGGCACGCTCTACCTGGACCAGCGGAGTTGCGAGCTTTGCATCGCCGTCACGGACGCCGCCAAGCACGCGAGCATGGCCGGCCTGTCGGGGACCTACCTGGCCTATTGCGATTGCATCCGCAAAGGCTCCGGCGAACAGATGCAGATCGTCGCCGCCATCACCGGCGGGGAGTCGGACAACCTCATGGTCGGACGCAACGGCATTTTTTATGACCGCAAAGGCCGGGACTGGGACGCCACGATCACCAAACTGGTGGACAACCCCATCAGCATCCGGCAGGGTTTTTGGGCGCCCTACAAGAAGGCCGCGCGCCTGATTCACGACCAAGTTACTAAGCGGGCCGCCGAGGCCGACGAGGCGGCGGTTGGCAAGCTCACTCAGACGGCCTCGACGGTCGAGGCGGCCGCGCTCAAAGGCGCGCCCCTGCCGGCGGCGAGAAAGATCGACCCCGGGATGATCGCGGCCTTGGGTGTCGGCGCTGCCGGACTTGGCGGCATGATTGGCGGGTTGATTTCTGGCTTCCTCGGCCTGCGCTGGCTCATGCCGCTGGGTGTGGTGGGCATCATGCTCATCATCTCCGGTCCGTCGATGCTCCTGGCCTGGCTCAAATTGCGGCGGCGCAACCTCGGCCCCATCCTGGACGCCAACGGGTGGGCCGTGAACGCCAAAGCCCGAATCAATGTTCCATTCGGCGCCTCCCTCACCCGGGTCGCGGCTCTTCCAGCGGGCGCCCAGCGCGACCTCGTTGACCCGTTCGCCGAGAAAACGCGTCCCTGGAAACTCTATCTCGCCTTGGCTGCCCTCCTGGCGCTGAGCTTCTGCTATTACATGGGATCGCTCGACAGAATGCTGCCGCCTCCGGTCCAGAGCATCCAGGTGCTCAAATCCTACGCCCCGGGGTACAAGGCGCCCGCGCCAACGCCCCCCGGACTCCCCGTTCCCTCCGGCACCAATGCCGCGCCCGCCGCGCCCGCCGCGCCCAAGAAAGATCGCGCGGAGCAATGACGAGAACGGAGAAATGCTGACAATTGTTTGATTCCGTTGCCAAAAGCAGGGCATACTACCCTGTGATGCAACTTAATGATCCACTGGAATCGAGTTCGGCGACGATGGCCCCCTCGGGGGCTCACAGTTCGCCGCCGGACGCGGCGACGCCCCCTGTTCATCCTATTACCGAACTCCTCTTGCGGCCCGATTTCCCGTTGGGCGCTCTCGGCGAGCAGGTAGAAATCGGCGGTAACTCCGGCACCATCATCGAGATCGTCCGACACTCGATCCGGGTGCGCTCGGCCGAGGGCGTGACCATGGGCTATAACGTGAACGTCCTCCGCAAGCTGTACGGTCCCCCCCCGGTTGCCGAAGTGGAATCGGCTCCTCCCGTCGAGGTGGCGCCGCCGGCTCCGCCGGCTCCTCGGCGCGATTTCATCGCGGACCCGGATTTCACCGCTCCGCTCAAGCTCATCGAGTCGATCGTCAATCGGCAGGACTTCCCCAAATGCGCCTACGGGCAGCACCTCGACCTCCACGGCTTCGAAGGCGTGGTGGTCGAGATCGTCAATCATTCGCTCAAAATCCGCTCGCAGCAGGGCTCGACGCGGAGTTATAACGCGGACGGATTGGTCCGGCTTTACGGCAAGGGACCCAGCGCGCGCTGAGGCTCGGCGCGGCCCTGGCCGGCGCGAATGCGGGCCTGGGCTTCCTCGAGCGTGATCACTTCCGCTTTGGGCTCGCGGCGCAGTTTGAACTCCACCTTGCCCTGCTCGATGGTGCGTTTGCTAATCGTCAGCCGGGTCGGGATGCCGATCAAGTCGGCGTCGCTGAATTTCTCGCCGGCGCGAGCGAGCCGATCGTCAAACAGCACCTGGATACCCGCCTGACAAAGCTCCTGGTAGATCCGTTCGGCGTGGGCGCTGACGGCGGGGTCTTCGAGGTTCAACCCAATGAGATGGGCGTCAAACGGGGCGATATTGGGGGACCAGATGATGCCTTTGTCGTCGTGGTTTTGCTCGATCCAAGCGGCGGCCATGCGTGAGATGCCAATGCCGTAGCAGCCCATGATAACGACTTGGGATTTGCCGTCGGTATCCAGGTAACGGCAGTTCAAAGCGCCCGAGTACTTCGAGCCGAGCTTGAAGATGTGGCCCACTTCAATCCCCCGGGCGGCTTGGAGCCGGCCCTCGCAACGCGGACATCCGTTGCCTTCCTTGGCCAGTTTGAACTCGCCGAATTCGGGCAGAGGAAGGTCGCGGCCGAAATTGACATTGATACTGTGGTAGTTGGTGCGGTTGGCTCCGCACTCAAAGTTAACCCGGTTGCCGACCGAGCGGTCGGCCAGAATCCGCACCGAGGCCGGCAGGCCGATGGGGCCGGCGTAACCGACCTCCGCGCCTGTCAAAGTCCGGATGGTTTCCGGCGTCGCCAGGCGCAAGACCTTGCAGCCCAGCGCATTGGCCAGTTTGATTTCGTTGACATCGCAATCGCCGCGGACCATGACGGCCACGACTTGGTTGTCCGCCTGATAAATCAAGGTCTTGGTCGTCTTCCAAACGGGGATCTCCAGGAATTTGGCCAGGCGATCCACGCCGATGAGCCCTTCGCCGAGCACCGCTTCCATCGGCTTCTGCTCGTTGTCCTGGGGGAACTCGGCGAGGCGCGATTGCGCCCGCTCCTGGTTGGCGGCATAGTCGCAGTGGTCGCAGAACAGGATCGTGTCCTCGCCGGTGTCGGCCAGGACCATGAACTCCTGGCTGCCGCTGCCGCCGATGGCGCCGGAGTCCGCTTCCACGGCGCGGTAGCGAAAGCCGATGCGCTCGCAGATGCGGTGGTAAGCCCGTCGCATCGCCTCGTATGACACCTCCAAGCCCGCGTCGTCGGCGTCGAAGCTGTAGGCGTCTTTCATGATGAACTCGCGGGCGCGCATGAGACCGAACCGCGGGCGGATTTCATCCCGAAACTTGGTCTGAATCTGAAAGGCGCACTTGGGCAAATCCTTATAGGACTTAATCTCGCGCCGGAGGATGTCGGTGATGACTTCTTCGTGCGTGGGCCCGAGGCACGCGGTGGCGCCGCGCCGATCCTTGAAGGCGAACATGATGCCATCCACCGCGGTATAACGTTCCCAGCGGCCGGATTCCTCCCACAGTTCGCGCGGTTGCAAAGCGGGCATGAGCAACTCCACTCCCCCGGCGGCCTCCATCTCCTCGCGGACGATCTGCGAGAGCTTAGCGAGCGCGCGATAAAGCAGCGGCAGGTAAATGTACACCCCGGCGGAGAGTTGTTGGATATAGCCGGCGCGCAACATCAGGGCATGCGCCGCCGTTTGCGCGTCCTTGGGGATCTCACGCAGAGTCTTGCCTACGAGTCTCGATTGTTTCATGCGGGGCTATCCGTGCCCGAAAAACCGCCCGGCGGCAAGCAGAATAGCCAATGACCCGAGCCGCGACGGGGCGTTCGGGAGACCGCCCCGAGGCATAATTCACTGTTCCAATCCTCAAAATCGGCTATGCTTGGGCCGGGTTACCGGAACCGCCCCATGAACAAACTTTTGTTAATTGACGATGAAGTGGACGTGCAATACTCGTTCCAGCGAATCTTTGACTCGCCGGAAATCGAGTTGGCAACCGCGTCCAGCGGCGAAGAGGGACTGAAGCTCCTGCCCAAATTCAAGCCTGACCTGGTGCTCATGGATATCCGCATGGGCGGCATCTCGGGGATGGAAACGCTGCGGCGCATCCGCCAAATCGATTCCAAGCAACTGGTCATCCTCATGACGGCCTACGGGACGACGCAGACCGCCATCGAAGCCATGAAGTTGGGGGCCTACGATTACCTGCTCAAGCCCTTCGACATCCCCAAGCTCAAGGAGGTCGTGGCGAACGCCTTCAAGGCCGCCCGCGACATGAAGCAGGTAGTCTCCTACCAGCCGCTCCTCGAAAAAGAGGATTACGAGCAAGGGATCATCGGGCGGAGCGAACCGATGCAGCAGGTTTTCAAGCTCATCGGCCAATTGGCCGCTTCGGATGCCACCGCGCTCATCACCGGGGAAAGCGGCACCGGCAAGGAACTGGTCGCGCGGGCCATTTATCATCATAGCAACCGCCACCAACAGCCATTCCTGGCGGTCAACTGCGCGGCCATACCGGAGCAGTTGCTCGAAAGCGAACTCTTCGGCCACGAGCGCGGCTCCTTCACCGGCGCCACGATGCAACGGATCGGCAAGTTTGAGCAATGCCACCGCGGCACTCTCTTCCTCGACGAGATCGGGGACATGACGCCGCCGACCCAGACGAAGATCCTGCGCGTGCTCCAATCGGGCACCTTTGAGCGCGTGGGGGGCAATCAGCCCATTCAGGTGGATGTCCGCATCATCGCGGCGACGAACAAACCGCTTGAGCAAGCCGTTGCCTCCCGCCAGTTTCGCGAGGATCTGTTCTATCGCCTCAACGTGGTGCGCATCCACCTGCCGCCCTTGCGCGAGCGGCGGGACGACATCCGCTTGCTCGTGGACTACTTTCTTAAGAAGCTCTGCCGCCAGCAGCATTGCTCGCCCAAATCCGTCACGGCTTCGGCCAATAAAGCGCTCGAACAATACCACTGGCCCGGCAACGTGAGGGAGTTGGAAAACGCCATGCGCCGCGCCCTGGTGGTGGCCAAAGGCGACGCCATTCTGGTGGGCGATCTGCCGGCCGAGATTGCCGGCCCCGGCGCCGCCGTGCCCGCCGGCGCGCCCATGCCTGCCGGTCCGGGCGAGGCCGCGGTCAGCGATACTTCCTCCCTGGCGCGACAGTTATTTCAGTGGGCCCGACGCGATCCCAAATTGAAGATCCTGCCCGCGGTGGAACGCGAGTTGGTCATCCAAGCCCTCAAAGAAACGCAAGGCAACCAGGTTCACGCCGCCCGCATCCTGGGCATCACGCGCGCCACGCTCCGTAAACGCATCGAGAAGTTCGGCATCCAGCGCGACATGACCATCTGCTGACGCCGCTCAAAAGGCGCGGAGGGTTTGGAGGACCGCCCGGATCCGCGGAACCTCGTGGGTGCGGAACAGGTCCGTGCCGCCGAGCGCGGCCAGCACGGCGAAGAACGGTTCGGCGCACCGCACCTCTTCCCCGAAATACTCGAAGGCATGGGGCAGCGCGTTGCACACCGGGAAGCCCAGCAGGCGCAGCCGGAAGGCGTTGAGAAACACCGTCATCTGGTGTCGCACCCGGACGGAGCTGTCTTGGAGATTCCGGTAATAGAAGCCCAGGCCGGGATCGATGAGGATTTTCTCGACGCCTTGGCGCTGGGCGGCTTCGATCTGGCGCGCAAAGTAGTCACGCATCAGCTCCACGGGGTCGGTCCCGAAATCGAAGTCGCCTACCTCGCGCGCGTTTTTGCCCTGAACATAGCAGAGGATCACGGCCGCTCCGTTGGCGGCAACCATGCGGAACAACTCCTCGGTCCCTTCGCTGCCGGTCAGATTCAGGACCTCGGCGCCCGCTTCGAGACAGGCGCGCGCGACGGAGGGTTGGTAGGTCTCAACCGAGACGAGCGCGCCTCCGGCCTGGAGCGCCTGAAGCACCGGCAGCAACAGCCCTTTCTGGCCCCGCTCATCCACGCGCGCCGCCTGCGCCAGGGTGGACTCGGCGCCGACGTCGATCAGGTCCGCTCCTTGGGCCTGGAGCACCTGGGCGCGTTGGATGGCGCTCTCAGTGGTAAGGCAGACGCTTTCCCGGTACCAGGAATCGGGCGAGAGATTCACCACGCCCATGATCGCGGGCTGGCGGTTGAAGGGGAAGGAACGGCCCCGCAGGGAGAATTCCTTGACCGGCGCGCCGGCCGCGGCGCGATGCCGCTCCAGCAAATCCGCCAGATATTCCAGGGTCAACATCTAGCTATTGCAGCTTGTAGGGCATCTCCGTGACTTCCGTATAGAGCGCCGACAGGATGGCGCCGGTGCGCTGCCCCTGGCCTTCGGGGCCGAACTTAAAGGTGGCTTCGATATCGAAATGCCGCAGCATCAGGCAGTAAGTCGGGTTGGCCATGATCCCCAGCAGCTCGCCGGATTTGCTGAAAACCAGGTCCCCTCGCGAGGGGTTGAATTTCCCAAACAGACCCTTGAGGACATTGCGGTCCAGCTTGACGTATTCGGGCGTGCTCAAATCGATCTGGAAGTTGCATTGGCCGTAGTAGCCTTCCCGGGCGCCCACCAGCACGGCGTCCTGGAACTTATACGGGTTGGCGGCTACCTTATAGACCCGGCAGCCGAGCTGGCGGACGTCCTCGGCAGTTAACGGGATGAGCACGATGCGGGGGTCGACGGTCGCGAACGAGATCGATCGGATCGGACGGGAGGCGCCGTTGCGGCCCAGGGTGCCGCTGAAGCCCTCCCAATCGACGCCGGGCTGCCACAAAGTCAGCGGCGTCTCCTGCACGTGGCACAAGGCGTAGGTATTGGTGCCATCGTTGACCAGCACCGTTTGGGTCTCGCGGGTTTTGGCCGATTCGCCCCCAAGAAAACCCGACTTCACCGCGTAGAAGTGCGTATCCACCCGGTTGGTGATGAAATCATTGAAAACGGCATTGGGCGCCAGGGCCCGGTTCTCGCGCACTTCCTGGGCCAGTTCGCCGGAGCGGCTGGCCAGAACCTTGACGTTCTCCATCAAGCGGGCCTTCTCTTCGCGCTCGAGCTTTACCTCTTCGGCCATGCGCGCCACCTGCCCGGTGGCAAACTGGCGCTCGGCTTCCGCCAACTTGAGCTGGTTGGCTAACCGCTCCTTTTCCAGCACCGCTGTCTGGTTGCTCCGGACCAAATCGGACAACTGCTGCTGCAACGCCCCGGATTGATCGAGCTGGTGGCGCACCTGGTCCTCCAGGGCGGAGAGTTTCTCCCGCGAAAGGACGCCTTGCACGGCGCCGTCGCGCACCTGCTGATTGAGCGCCGCGATGTTCGTCTGGGCGGCGATATACTGCTGCTGCAAGGCGGCGCGGTCCTGCTCCAGCTTGAGGGCCTGTTGCTCCCGCGCGAGGACCTCCTGCTGAAATTCCTTCACTCGCTGATCGCGCGCTTGGAGTTCCTGCTGCAAGGCCAGGACTTTTTGTTCGGACGCCAGGCTCTTCTGATCCAGCGCCGTCGTCTTCTGGTTCAAGGCCTGCAGTTCCTGCTGCAAGGCCATGGCCTTCTGCTCGGCCGTCTGACTCTTCTGATCCAGCGCCAGCGCCTTCTGGTTCGAGACCTGCAATTCCTGCTGCAAGGCCAGCGCCTTTTGCTCGGCCGTCTGACTCTTCTGATCCAACGCGGCCGCCTTTTGGTTCAAGGTCTGCAATTCCTGCTGCAAGGCCAGCGCCTTTTGCTCGGCCGTCTGACTCTTCTGATCCAACGCCACCGTCTTCTGGTTCAAGGCCTGCAATTCCTGCTGCAAGGTCAGCGCTTTTTGCTCGGCCGTCTGTCCCTTCTGATCCAGCACCAGCGCCTTCTGGTTCGAGACCTGCAATTCCTGCTGCAAGGCCAGCGCCTTTTGCTCGGCCGTCTGGCCCTTCTGGTCCAGCGCCGCCGTCTTCTGGTTCAAGGTCTGCAATTCCTGCTGCAAGGCCAGCGCCTTTTGCTCGGCCGTCTGGCCCTTCTGGTCCAGCGCCACCGCTTTCTGATTCAAGATCTGCAACTCTTGCTGCAAGGCCAGCGCCTTTTGTTCGGCGGTCTGACCCTTCTGGTCCAGCGCCTGCGCCTTCTGATTCAAGGCCTGCAACTCCTGCTGCAAGGCCAGCGCCTTTTGCTCGGAGGCCTGATTCTGCTGATCCAGCGTTTGGGTCTTTTGTTCCAGGGCTAAGGCCTGTTGCTCGCGCTGAGCGACCAGGGCCTGCTGCCGGCTGGTCTCCTCCCGCGCCCGGGCCAGCTCGCCGCGCAACTGTTCCTGGCTCTTGCGCTCCTCGTCCAGGGCCAGCCGCATCACCGCCGTGAGGTCCTTGGCGACCTCGGGCTGGCTGTTGGTGCCCAGGTTCATCTGCAGACGCCGCGCGCCGGACTGGTCGGCGACTTTATTGATGTCCACCGTCGAAAAGGCCAACAGGCTGACCAGCAGAAAGTCGCAAATGACGATCAGGATGCTGCGGTTCATGACGGGGTCGCGATTGAGGGCACGGCCGTGGAGGGCAGGGAGGCTGGCGCCAGGGCTTCGGATTCGAGCACGTAGATCCGGCGCAATGGGCGCAAGTGGAAGATCTTGAAGATCACCACGAAAATGATGCCGAAAGACGTCGAGGAATAGGCCGCCATCAGGCTCGAATTAACGATGCCCTGCGAGACCAGGATGAGCGAAATGATCGTGCCGGCGAATCCGACGTAAAGGCCGGCGTCGAACAGGTGGTCCTCGTTGTCGAGCAGCCTGAGCTTGACGCGGGCGGGCACCTGCTGGCGGCGTATCTCCGCCAATTTGACCAGGCACGAGATGTAGATGAGCCCCTGAATGACGAAGAACAGGAGCAGTGTCAATAGGTTGAGTTGCATAATCGATGATGTTGCATGGGCCAGGCCGACCGGGGCCGTCCCAATCACTCTAGGCAGTCGCAGTCGAAAAGAAAGCTCCGCTTTCTGGCTTTCTTGAGCAAGAAACGGCTCGCTCAGGAGAATGACTACCAGTAGAAAACCGAGTCCAAAGAGAATTTCGCGGACCACGTGGAAGCCGCGGACCTGCAAGGGGCGCTCAAGGGTCGAGACCTCTGGCAGGCTAAAATGGACCGCCGCCGCCAACAGGACGCCACCGGCAAGATAAAGCAGCCATTTGAACGCTAACGCCCACCCGGGGGCCAGCCAGCAGAAATCCGCCACCGAACCGGAGAAGACGCCCAGCGGACCCAGCGCCACGACCCGATCGCGCAGGTTGGAATGATACCAACGCTGGTTGCGCGCCAGGATCTCCCGGATCCCGCCCGTCCCGGAACGCAGACCCGCCCCCAGGTCCGCCAAGCCTGTCCGGCTGAAGCTCCCCAGGTAATGGGCCACTTCCGCCGGCCGCCCGGAAAGGACGACGGCCGAGAACAAAGTCGGCAATTGACGATCCGCCTTGCGAATCAGGATCGCCAGGAGCCGCAGCGTTTCCGCGTCCGCGATCTGGGCCGTAAACGTCTCCAATTGCCCCCAGTTGAAGCGCTGCCCCAGCGACATCACGTCCAGCAGCGCTTGTTCGAGCGGTTCGGTCGGGAAGGCGCCGGAGATGCCGTTGCGATTCGGCGCCCAAGTCACATCCATTTCGCCTTCGGCCTGGCCGGCCGCGGTCACGAGGGCGTTGCTCAAGCCCGGCGTCATCTTCCCTTCCGCCAGGAGGAGTCCGCAGATCGAGAGCGCCGCGTCGAAGGCTTGCCCGGACGTCGAGGTCGAAGGGGGAAAGAAAATGGTATTGGTCAAGGTGCGGCATCGGATCAAGGCTTGAACTCCCGGGTTGGCGGAGGCGCGCAGCATCTCGACTACCCGGCCGCGATTTTCCTGCCGGATGATCAGTTCCGTGAACGGCTCCGGCCCTTTGGCGGCGGTGCCGCTAAAGAGTTTTTGCAGTCGCGGCTCGTCGCAGGCCAGCATCGCCCATTCCGGATGATCGGCCGCCAAAGCATCGGCGGACACGGCTAATTTCTCGCGTCCCGTGGTATCGTGATCGATGGCTGCTTGCAGCAACAACCGGGCGGCGCCCAGGTTGTTCTGGCTCAGCAAGGCAAGGCCTCGATCGGCCAAACCGGGGGTCGTCCTGCCGGCTCGCTGGAGCACGCTGACATCCACTGCTCGCAGGTGCGCCGGCGCCAGCAAGCCGCAGAGCAGCAGGCCCAAGCCAAGGACAATGCATATGGATACCCACAACCAACGGTTCATTATAAGTGCCCTTTAGACGTTCGCTCCGCGGATCATGTTCAAGCGGGTTTCAGAGACTTTGGCACCTTGACCGTGAACTCCGACCCTGGGTTGACCGTAGTGGACAAGGCCACTTTGCCCCCATGGGCCTCGACCACCGCCTTGACCAGGCTCAAGCCCAGTCCCAAACCTCGTTGCGACCGGCTCTTGTCGCCCCGGTAGAGCCGCAGCCAGATCTTGTCCCGCTCCTCCGCGGGGATGCCCATGCCGTTATCGCGGAAGACCGCCAGGGCCTCGCCCGCCTCCTCCCGCACCCCTACGGTCACTCGCCCGCCCTCGGGCGTGTATTTGAGCGCGTTATCCAACAGGTTGGCGAAGACCTGGCGCATGCGGACCGGATCGACTTCGACCGTTACCGACGCGGGGGGCAGCTCCGCCGCGAGGACGATCTTCTTCTCCTCGGCGACATACTCGTAGAGTTCGATGACCTCCCGGGCGAGTTGGCAGAGGTCGGTCGGCGCGCGGCGCAATTTCATCATGCCCGCCTCCGCCTCGGTGATGTCCATCAGGGTGTTGAGCATGTTAAGCAGGCGCTCCGATTCCTCGACGCAATCGGCCAGGGCCTCCCGGGCGGCGGCGGGGTCGGCGCCGGGGGCCAGCGCCAGCTCCGCCGTGCCGCGCAGTCGCGCCAGGGGCGTCCGCAAGTCGTGCGCCACATTATCGAGGGATTCGCGCATCGCGCGAATGAGCCCCTCGTTCCGATCCAGCAAGCCGTTGAAGAGCCGCGCCAACTCATCCAATTCGTCGTCGGAATCGCGCGCCGGCACCCGGGCGTTGAGGTGGCCCGTCTGGATGATCGCGCGGGCCGTGGCCACGATTTGGCGCACCGGCCGCATCGCCCGGTACGAGAAGAACGCCCCGGCCAGGAACCCCAGCGCCACCGTCACCGTTCCGGCCACCAGGAAACCGCGGCGCAACGGGTTCAAGAGGGCCTCGCGGCTGTTGGTGATGCGCCCGACTTCGAGCCGGGAACCATCGGTCAACCGTCCGTAGGCCAGGGTGAAATCCCGTTCCTCGTTTTGCGGGATGCGCATGACGCCTTGCCGCAGCAGACCCGCCGACCCGGGAACTTCCTTGAAGGTCACCCAGTCCGGGGGAGCGCTGATCAGGGTCGGCAGGTTGAAGACATCCACAACGTGGACGAAGAGGGATTGTCGCACGGCGGCCGGCTGGTCATCGACCCAGGTCCGCAGCGCCCGGGGCCCCCCGGTGTCGTAGAGCGCGGCCGCCTCCTTCCAGCGGGCCTCGAGCACCTCCTGGTCTTTGCTCCCAATCGCGGCCGCCAGCAGGTAATAGGTAAAGAGGAATAGCGCCAGGCTGCTCAGCGTGAAGAGCGCCGCGTACCACAAGCTGAGCCGGACCGCGAAGCTCCGGCGCAGCGGCTCAAGCGCTTCGGAGAACATAACCAACTCCTCGGATGGTGTGGATCATGGCTTTGTCCTGATCCACCTTGTTGCGCAACCGATGCACCAGCACGTCCACCACATTGGTTTGAGGGTCGAAACTGTAATCAAAAATGTGCTCGAGGATCATCGTCTTGGTCACGGCCCGATTCGGGGAGCGCATCAAATACTCCAGCAACGCAAACTCGCGCGGCTGCAATTCCACCAGGAGGTCGCCGCGCCGGACTTCGCGCGTGATTAGATCCATCGTCAAGTCCCCCACCGTCAGCCGGGTGGGCTCCGGGGCGCGCGACGCCCGGCGGATCAGCGCCTGCACCCGAGCCAGCAGCTCGGAAAAGGCGAAAGGTTTGGTCAGATAGTCGTCTCCGCCCGCCTGCAAGCCCTTGACCCGGTCATCCACCGACGCCCGGGCGCTGAGGATGAGCACCGGCGTCCGCCACCCCTCGGCCCGGAGCTGTTGGATCAGACTCAACCCGTCGAGCCGGGGCAGCATGATATCCACGACCGCCACGTCATAGGGATGGCTCCGCGCCCGGAAGAGTCCCTCCTCGCCCTCCGCCGCGTGGTCGACCGCGTAGCCGCTCTGCTTGAGCCCGTTGACCACGAAGGAGGCGATTTTCTTGTCGTCCTCGACCACCAGGATGCGCATGTCTTCAAACATAACGGGCGCGGAGCTCATTTCCAAGTCTTGCCTTTCGCGCGGGGCCGGGTATGTTTGGGCGAAAGCTCCCGAAGGAGCCGTGTGAAATGAGCCCCTTGAAAGTAACGACCGCCATTTTCGACCGGCGCCCGGTTCCGGACCGAAGGGGCCGCTTAAGCCCGCGCAGGCCTCCCGCGCCGCGTCGCTGACGGTTTATGAACGAGCCGCAACCCGTCGATCCCACCTTGCTAATCACCGTCTTCGCCTGGGCCTTGGCCTCGGTGGCGCTGGCCTTCGTTTTGTATCTGGCGTGGCGGCGGTTCGGACCCAACCGGCGCCATCGCCGCCATCACAGCCGCACGCGCCATTTGGCCGGAAGAGAGTGAATGTCCGGAACGTAAATGAATTGTAGTTTGCCGCCGCGGTGGCGCGGCCGAGGGAGCCGCCTATTGGCCGCCCAGGTTCCTAATCTTTAATCATCCCCAGAAAATCCTCCAACTGGCAGCGGCGGGCGGGGTGGCGGAGTTTGCGGAGGGCCTTGGCCTCGATCTGGCGGATGCGTTCGCGGGTGACATTGTAATGGTGGCCGACCTCTTCGAGGGTGCGGGGACTGCCGTCGGCCAGGCCGTAGCGCAATTCGAGGATCTTGCGTTCCCGCTCGCTGAGATCGCCGAGCACATCGACCAAACGGCCGCGGAGGAGGCTGTAACTGGTCACGTCGCTCGGGTCTTCGGCGGCTTTGTCCTCCAGCAGATCTCCGAAATGCGTCTCGTCGGTATCGCCCACCGGGGTTTGCATCGAGATGGGTTGCTGGGCGACCGCCAGCACGGCCCGGACGCGATCCGCCGTCATTTCCAGCGTCTCCGCCAGTTCCTCGGCCGTCGGCTCGCGTCCAAATTCCTGCATCAGCCGCCGCTGCGTGCGCCAGAGCCGGTTGATGAGCTCAATCATGTGGACCGGGATGCGAACGGTTCGGGACTGGTCGGCGATGCAGCGCGTGATCGCCTGGCGAATCCACCAGGTCGCGTAGGTGGAGAACTTGTAGCCGCGACGGTATTCAAATTTCTCGACCCCTTTCATCAGGCCGATGTTGCCTTCCTGGATGAGATCCAGGAAGGACTGACCGCGGTTGAGGTAGCGTTTAGCCACCGAGATGACCAGGCGCAGGTTGGCCTCGACCATGCGGCTCTTGGCATCCCGGGAACGGCCCAGGGCGCGGCGCAGCCGGTCGCAAGCGCTCACATATTCGGCGGCGGAGTACCGTACAAAACGCTCCAGCTTCCGCAGGCGTTGCGCGACCGGGTGGGCTGGGTGAGCCGCGCCCTCCAGCGGTTGACCGGGGGTGTTGCGAGTGGCGTCCAGATCCGCCTGGATCTTCTCCCGGAGGTTCTCCGCCACCACCGCCATTTCTTCGATCACCTTCTGGGTGAAGTGATAACGAGCGCACTGCGCCTGGAGGCGTTTGTCGGCCAGTTTGAATTGAACCAGCAGCTTCTCCCGATCGGGTCCCGGCTCCGCGCTTTGCCAAGCCACGAATCGCTCGTCCGCCTCCCGGTCCAATTCGAGGGTCTGTTGGATTAAACCCGGCAAGCGACGGAGATGGCGATCTCGTTGCTTGGGGGTCTTGTTGGCGATCACCCGATCGAAGCGCTCGCCGGGGGGCATGGTCAGGAGTTTTTCGGCCAGAGCGATATGCTCGTGCGCGGCAAAACCGAACCCGCAGAGAATTTCCTGCGCCTCCGCTTCGGCGTCCTCGATCGCGCGGCAAATGCGCACTTCCTCTTCGTGCGAGAGCAACGGCACCTTGCCCATTTGCCGCAAGTAGGTCAGCACCGGGTCGGCGAGGCTGTCCATGGGGCGGGGAGTCTCTTCCTCCTCTTCCTCCGCGCCGGTGGGACGTTCCACTTCGGCGGGATCGATAATCTCGATCTCCAGGCTCCGCAGCTTGGTCAACACCTGGTCCAAGTCTTCGGGCGTCGTCACCTCCGGCGGCAAGGCCTCGCTCACATCTTCATAAGTCAGATGCCCCTGCTCGCCAGCCAAACGAACCAGCTCCTTAATCTTCTCGCGAAGGTTCAGGGCGGGGGTTGGCGCCATCGGTTTGGGGTGGGAAACCGGTTTGGGCCGGTGGTTGGTTCCCGGGGCGCGCGTCCCGGCGGCGTTCCGAGGCCTGGCGCCTCCAAGACGACGGCGGGCGGAAATGGAAGCCTTCGCCAAAGTCGCGGAACGCGACGTTGGCTCGTCTTTTCCATTTCCATTATTAGGTTTCTCTTTCTCCATAGCACCGATGGTTCGAGTTGCTTTCAGGCAGCGACACCCACATCAAACCGCGGCCAGCCACCCAATCGAGCTCGCCGACGACAACACGCCAGCCAAACCGGCAGCGCGTGTATCCTCAACATACAGGTTCTCGATCCGACGGAAAGGAAAATTCACGCGCTTTTATTTGGCCGGCTCGACTAGCCATCGCTTGCCAGTCGAAGCTTGACGGAAAGGCTTCGGCGGGTAGTCTTAGCGCGATAAGCCCTGATCGCGCTTTTCTTTCACGCCGCCGTCGGCGGAGCGCCATCGCAGGGGCCGGTTCGAGTCATCTATGACTATCGCATGGCGAATGAGATCGCGGGGAATGGCGCTGGCCTTCCTGCTGTTGATGAGTGGCCTGGCCCAAGGCGCGGCGGCGGAACGCCGCATCCTGGTCTATACCCGCAACCAGATCGGAACCAACCTCTACGTCCATGACAACATCGCCGCGAGCGTCGCGGCGATTCAGAAGCTCGGCCGCGAGCGCCAATTCGCCGTCGAGGTCTCCGACGATCCCACAATATTTACGGATGAGCATTTGAAGACCTTCAAAGCCCTGGTTTTCGACAACACCAACAACGAGATCCTGGATACCGAAGAGCAAAAGAGCGCGTTGCAGCGCTATATTCGCGCCGGCGGCGGCTTTGTGGGCATCCACTCGGCTTGCGGGTCGATGCGGCACTGGCCGTGGTTTTGGTCCATGCTGGGCGGCACGTTCAAACGTCACCCCGCCTTCCAGCCCTTCACGATCCGCGTCAAAGACCCCAAGGACGCCGCGACGGCTCACTTGCCGCCCGCCTTTGAGTGGACCGACGAATTCTATTTCCTGGAGCGAATGCCCGACGACCTACATGTGCTGCTGACGGGCGATCTGACCACGCTCAATGACAAAGACAAAGCCCGCTTTGCGGATCAGCGATTTGGCAATGAACTCCCTTTGACGTGGCGTCATGAATTCGACGGCGGCCGAGAATGGTTTACCGCCCTGGGGCACAAGTCGGAGGCTTATTCGGATCCAAAACTCACCCAGCTCATCCTGGGCGGCATCCTTTGGGCCATGGGCGAGACCCCATGAACGCTTAACCCTTCCCCCAACCGTCCGCGGATTGGATCCGCCCAAGTCTTGATGCCAAAAATTACTCCCGCGATTCCATGAAAAACTCCTCCCTCGTCGCCTCGTCGCGTCGCCGTTTCTTGAAGGCATCCCTGGCTGGCACGGCCGGGGCTTTGTTCCTACCAACCATTGTCCCTTCGAGTGTTTTCGGCCAGACCGCGCCAAGCAACAAGATCCACGTCGCCCAAATCGGCTGCGGCCGGATCGCCAATGATATGGACATCCCGGGCATCATTAAGCATGACCTTGCCCGGATCGTCGCGGTATGCGATTTGGACGCCAAACGGGCGGCGCACGCCAAGAAACGGGTGGAGAAATTCTACGCCGCCAGGACGGGCAGCGACGCGGCGCTTGAGGTGAAGGCGTTCGGCGACTTTCGCCAAATGCTCCAGGAGCCGGGTATTGATGCCGTGGCGATCAGCACCCCGGACCACTGGCATTCGGAACCGGTCATCACCGCGGCCCGGGCGGGCAAAGACATCTACGTGCAGAAACCCCTCTCGATGACCCTGGCCGAGGGACGCCAGGTGAGCGACACCGTGCGGGCCAAAGGGCGGGCCTTCCAGATTGGCAGCCAGCAACGCTCCAGCGAACAGTTTCGCCTGGCCTGCGAACTCGCGCGCAACGGCCGCATCGGCAAGATTCACACCGTGCGCATCGGGCTCCCGACCGATCCCTGGGGCGGCAGCGAGAAGGAGGAGCCAGTGCCCGCGAATCTGAACTACGAGATGTGGCTGGGATCGACCCCGCTGGCGCCTTACAGCGAGGACCGGGTTCATCCCCAGCGCGCCCAAGCGGGCAAGGCCGGCGAAGACGACGGCGTGAATGTGGCGGACCGTCCCGGCTGGCTGCGGATCGAGTCCTATTGCCTGGGGATGATCACGGGGTGGGGGTCGCATCACGTGGACATCGCCCATTGGGGCATGGGCGCGGAGCTGACCGGGCCCATTGAGCTTGAAGCCAAGGCTACTTTCCCCACCGCGGGGCTTTGGAACGTGCATGGCAAGTACCACATCGAGGCCAAGTACGCCAATGGCGCGACGATGATCATCGATGACACCTTTGACAACGGCATCCGCTTCGAAGGGTCTGAGGGCTGGATCTTTGTCACCCGGGGCGGCGCTCCGACGACCGCCAGCGACCCCGTCACCCGTTTCGGCAAGGCCCTCGCCGCCAGCGCCCCGGCCATTCTCACCACGCCGCTCGGCCCCAACGACCTCCACCTGCACAAGAGCGCGGACCATCACCTGGACTGGTTGACCAGCATCAAAACGCGGCAACCCGCCGTGACCACGCCGGAAGAGGCCCACCGCTCCACCAGCGGTTGCATCCTGGGCTGGATCGCCATGAAGCTGGGACGCAAACTACGCTGGGATCCCCTTCAGGAGGCGTTCCTCAACGACGACGAGGCTAACGCCATGCGCTCCCGCCCCCAACGCGCGCCCTATGGAACCGACCGTGTCCTCCGTAAGTCGTGAGCTGCCGAATGCCATTGAATGCCTTTCGAACGGCGCATCCACCTTCTATTCCTCTTTTTCAAAGTAGGGCCGGCCGGACTTTGAAAAAGAGGTCGGTTCATCCATCCCTAACTCAGGGCGGCTCCCGCGCCGCGGGATTGCCCTGGGCTACTATCGCATCGTCCCTGCGGAACTTTGGTTTGGCTCGCCCCGCTCGCAGAGCGGTGGACGAATTCTCAACCGCCCCACTGAAGTCACCGGGCGAACCTCCTGTCTCGAACGCTCTATGATCACTCGTCTCGCCCTTCTCCTTGGCTTCGCCACGCTTGCCGCCTGGCTGGCTTTTCCCGCCTGCGCCGCAGAGCCCTCCGTTCGACTCATTACTCTGGATCCCGGCCATTTCCATGCCAGCCTCGTCCAGAAGCTCATGTACCCCCAGGTCAGCCCGGTGGTGCATGTCTATGCGTTGGCGGGGCCTGACCTGCAAGCCCACCTCCAGCGCATCGATGATTTCAACGCGCGCCCTGAAAATCCGACCCACTGGCAGGAGCAGGTCTATACGGGCGCGGACTTTCTGGAACGGATGGCGGCGGAGCGGGCGGGCAACGTAGTAGTCATCTCCGGCAACAACGCCCGAAAGACCGAGTATATCGAGCGCGCGGTGGAGGCCGGCTTCAACGTGCTGGCCGACAAGCCGATGGCGATCACCCCGGCTGATTTCGATCGGCTGCGGCGAATCTTCCCCGCGGCGGCCGCCAGGAAAGTCCTGCTCTATGACATCATGACCGAGCGCAGCGAAGTCACCACCATCCTTCAGCGCGAGTTGGCCCGCATCCCCCAAGTGTTTGGCGCCCTCGAAAAGGGCAGCGCCGCCCAACCGGCTGTCGAAATGGAAAGCGTCCACCACTTCTTCAAAGAGGTGGCCGGCAAGCCGCTGATTCGCCCCGGCTGGTGTTTTGACGTGCGTCAGCAAGGCGAGGCGATTCCCGACGTCGGGACGCATCTGGTGGACCTGGTCCAATGGGAGTGCTTTCCCGACCAGGCCCTGGATTGGCAGAAGGATATTGAAGTGCGCGCCGCGCGCCGCTGGGCTACCACCCTGACGCCGGAGCAATTCAAACGCGTCACCGGTCTGGCCGCCTACCCCGATTTCTTGCGGCCCGATGTCGAGTCGGATAACCGGCTGAACATCTTCGTGAATGGCGACGTGTCCTACGCGCTTCGCGGGGTTTGGGTGAAAGCGTCGGTCTTGTGGAACTTCGAAGCGCCGGCGGGCGCCAAAGACACCCATAATTCGCTGCTGCGCGGCACCGGCGCCAACTTGCGGATCCGGCAGGGGCCCGGCCAGCATTGGATTCCGACGCTCTATGTGGAAAATCGATCCCCGTCCCCGGTGGCCGAATTTGAGCGCGTCCTCCGCGCCGCCGTGGCGAAGCTAGCCGTCGCCTGGCCGGGAATCGATGTGAAGGCGGTCGAAGGCGCGTGGGAGGTCGTCATCCCCGCCAAATACAGCATTGGCCACGAAGCCCACTTCGCCCAGGTGACCGAGCGGTACCTGCGGTTTCTCGCGGAGGGTAAGTTGCCAGAGTGGGAAGTCCCGAACATGCTGGCCAAGTACTATACGACCACGCAAGCCTACGCCCTGGGCCGCCGCCCGGCTAAATAGCGGCCTTTAGAATTCGGGACGCCGTTTTCAGCGGCGCCTCCACTCGGCGCCACTTTCAGGCCCCGGTTGACGAGCGCCCAGGCCAGCGTATGCTCAACCATTACATGCCGCCCGAGCGCCCTGAATCCGAGCCCCGAGAACGAGCGTTTACGCTCCTCGAGCTTCTCCTGGTGATAGCCGTCATCGCGGTTCTGGCAGGGCTGATTCTGGGCGGCTTGAGCCGAGCCCGGCAACGGGTCGGCGCGGCTGCTTGCACCAGCAACCTGCGCCAACTCGGACTCGCGTTCGCCCTCTATTGCGAAAGCCACGCTGACACCTTCCCCGCGCCGGGATCGAAGTCAGTCTATGGCCCCCAGCCCGAGGACTGGATTTGGTGGCATCCCGGACGCGACGTCAACCGGAGCGCGATTGTCCCCTATATTTCCCAATTTACCCCGCAGCTCTTCCGCTGCCCGCAGGACGTGGAGGCGATCTGGCCGGGACAGGTTTATGCCTACAGTTATTCCCTCAACAGCTTGGACTTGGAGGGCGGAGCTAATCCGGGCATGAGCTCGATCGTCACCCAGGACCGGAAGCTCTACCCGTTCAAAACCGCCCAAGTGAAGAATCCCTCTGGAAAAATCCTGTTGGTGGATGAGGACCGATCCACCGTGGACGATTCACGCTGGACGCCGGGTTACGAGAGCCTCATTACCAGCCGGCACAATCGACGCGGCGTGGTCGCCTTGGCTGATGGGCATGTCCAACTGGTCCTGCCGAGCTTCGGTCAGGATGACGCCAACACCCGCGCGATGTATTAGGTGCAGGACGAAGCAAGAGGTCAGGTTCGACTCGGTTGCCTTCCTGGTCGAGCGCTCAGCCAGGATGAGTTGAGCCCCGGCGGCCTGGATTGCCAGGGCTGCGTCAAGCTCGCGCCATCCGCTTCTTGCTCCCGCGGGTGGGGCCGGGCGGTCCCTGACCGCCGCGTGTCCGGCCCCGCCCCATGGCGCGCGCGGAATGACGCGCCCGCCTTTTCAGGAGCTTGATTTTGCCCGGCCGGGTTGCGGTGAGTAATTCCTCAAGGTTGATTTCTTCGGCGATCACGGCACACTCTTGAATTGATGAAAACACTTCTGATGAACGGGCGCCTCCCGGTCGGTCTCTTACTGGCCGTGTTGCTGGTCGCGCCTCCGGCCTGCGCCCCCGCCACCGCGGCAGAGCCGGCGAAAACCATGGCCAGCGCCGTGCAACCGTTTGTCGACCACCACACGCTGGCGGGCGCGGTCATGCTGGTGGCCTCCAAGGACAAGGTGCTGGGGCTTGAAGCCGCGGGTTGGTCGGACATCGCGGCGCGCAAAGCGATGAAAACCGACGCCCTGTTCTGGATCGCTTCGCAGTCCAAGGCCATGACCGCCGCCGCGCTCATGATGTTGGCCGATGAGGGCAAAGTGAACCTGGGCGATCCGGTGGAGCAGTACCTGCCGGAATTCAAGGGCCAAATGCTCGTGGTGGAGCTCGATGCCGAGCATATTCTCCTCCGCAAGCCGGCGCATCCCATCACCGTGCGCGAAATTCTCAGCCATACCAGCGGACTGCCTTTCTCCTCCCCGATGGAGCAACCCACGCTGGACGGCCTGCCCCTGCGCGACGCCGTCAGGAGCTACGCGATGGGGCCGCTCCAGTTTCCGCCGGGCTCCAAATACCAGTACAGCAACGCGGGCATCAATACCGCCGGCCGCATCATCGAAGTCGTCAGCGGGATGCCGTACGAGCGCTTCCTGGAGGAGCGGTTGCTCAAACCTTTGGGCATGAAGGATACCACGTTCTGGCCCAGCGCCAGCCAGGTCAAACGGCTGGCCAAGTCCTATAAACCGAACTCGGACAAGACCGGGCTGGAAGAGACCACGATCTCACAATTGCAGTACCCGCTCTCGAACCGCGCCCACCGCTATCCGATGCCCGCGGGAGGGCTGTTTTCCACCGCCGCCGACACCGCGCGGTTCTGCCAGATGATCCTCAGCGGCGGCGTCCGCGAGGGCAAACGCATTCTTTCCGAGGAGGCGATCAAGCAGTTGACCAGCCGGCAAACGCCGCCGGAGATCCAGGACAGCTATGGCCTGGGTCTCGCCGTGGGGCCGGACTGGTGCGGCCACGGTGGCGCTTTCGCCACCAATATGAAGATCGACCGCGGGCGCGGGTTGGTCTTCGTCTGGATGGTGCAACACAACGGCTTTCCCGGCAACGGCGGCGCGAGTCAGGAGGCCTTCAACCAGGCGGCGGTGGCCGCCTTCAAGCCGTAGCCTTCCGCAAACCTCACGGGAGCGGTGGCCGCGGATGGCAGCGGTTCCATCCGGGGCTTCTCGTTTTGCGCCAGCCCGCGAATAAACGCAGCCTCAGGATTCCTGATCCCGCCGCACAGAAACTCGCAGACCTGGAAAGCCGGTGGACCTCTCCTGGCGGACGATCCTGCTCCCTCTCCCTTGGGAGAGGGCTGGGGTGAGGGGAATCGCGGTGTCACCTGATTTCCACGGTTTCAGGAATCCTGAGCCTGACTACCATAGCCCGCCTCAGGTCAGTTATCCAACCGCCTCGCATGAGGAAATCGACAGGCAAAGGGAACTTCCCGCGCGAGGCGCCACCGGACCAGCGTCGTTACCCCGGCGGGTTGTTGGTCTTCGATTCCCCCAACTTGAGCGCGGCGAGCTTGCGCAGTTCCTCGTGGACCAGCGGCAATAACTCCTCAGCGGCTTTTGCTTCGCCTGGCTGCGCGCGGTCCAGAATGCGCGTGACGTCACTCACACGCGCGGTGTAAACGACCAGGCGCTGATGTCGATTACCTGGTTTTAAGCGGTCAGATTGATTTGGCTCACGCTCTATACGGGGCTTTGCTGATTCCATCGGCGGTTCACAAGGAGCTCCTCGCCGGCGGCGCGCCGGCGGCCGTGCGGCAATGGGCCGCAACGCCGCCAAGCTGGGTGGAGGTGCGACAACCAAAGGACGCTTCACGGTTCAGCGAACTTGGGCCGGGCGAACGAGAGGCCATCTCTCTTGCGTTGGAAACCAAAGCCGATTTTCTCCTCATCGACCCAAGCGCTCCCGTTTGAAAGCCTCGCTGCCCAGGCGCCAAGCACGCCGCAAACTGCGGAACGTTTCGGGGTCGGTTTCCTCCTGCCGCCTCCGTTCCATGAGCCGCTCAAACCGCTGCCGCCCCGCCGCGCTGTCTTCCTGGATCCCCTGCTCGCCCAGCAGCCGGTCCACTCGGATCGCCTCCCGGCTGCGGATGGGCACGGCGGCGCGCGTGGCGCATCTGCTTTACTGGAAGGAGAGAAAACGTACGAATTGAAATACTATGTTCCGACCCTTTACCGACCCTTTTCTGAGTGTCCAGGAGGTTCCGGATTCATCCACTTTACAGAATCCCATAGACGCATAGAGCTTCAGCGCGTAATTCATCGGGCTGACGCTCAAGATCAATGCCTGAAAACCCTCGGCGCGTGCCAACTCCACCAAACTCGCAAGCAACATCCGCCCAATCCCCGTGGACCTGAAGGTCTTCCTGACTGCCATCGCAATCTCAGGAACAGCCGGATCAACAAAACCGTAGGAGTGCAACTCGGCGGTCCATAGGCGGAACCATGCCGCACCCAGCCTCATCTCATTCCGCTCGGCTATCAGCCCTCGATCGCCCTCGCGGCCCCACTGCCCCAGCAGCTTGCAGCATTCAGCCTCCGCTGCAAAGACTGCCAGAGGAGGACGAGGCATGTCTGGATCCCAGAAGAAGGCTTCAAAAAGCATCTCCTTCATGAAACCCTGATCAGCTTCGACGACTCTCCGGATACGCACGGGACACGGGATGATGGCTAACGCAAAAGATCGCCGATAAGCGGAGTCCAGAGCCACCCGAATCGTGAGCGGATGTGTGTGGCGCACATTCGGTGCATCGCCTCGTTGGACAACCCGGCGATCACAGCAGGCCGATCTGTTCCTCAAGATACTGAGCGGTTATGCGATCCAGCGACTCCTCGGCGATTTTGCCCACCATGAAGCGCCGAAAAGCACTGCTCCTCCGGGCTAACCCCAACAATTCCCCACGCAGAATCCGGTCCGAAACGACGCGGACCGCTGCGGATTCTTTCTCGAACAGCAAAGCCTTCAAAGCGCACGATACCTCTTCTTGCTCCTGTGGTTGCTTGAGCCACTCCAGGCAATCCTTAAAAGTAGTCCTTGTGAGGATTGTCTTGATGCATGATAGCTCTCGGCGTGACATGCTCAAGTCGTCCAACGGCGGAACTCAGCGATGCGGGCGGCCCGCTGCGTGCGAATTGGCAACGGATGTGGCCCGCCCGCATTCGCTGAAGTGACTTTGTTGGGCGCCGGCAACATCATCGCACCGAACGCTCTAACTGATAAGAATTTGCTTTTTTGCCACCCCGCCGGTTATTGACGCTGCGCGGGTGAGGCGTCCGCGCCGTGTAGATCGAGGGCCGGTTTCCGGCGGCGCTCCGCGACGCGGGGACACAACGCGGGCGTGGTTCCGTGGGCTAAAGCCGCACGGCTACCGGCACAGCATCGCTTCCGCGATGCGCGAGGCGGCAGCCCGCCGCACAACACCGTGCGCCCAGGCGCACAAACGCGCAAGGATCGGCCAGAGGCAAAGGGACTGCGGCTCCATCGCGGAGCGATGATGTGAAGGTAGCCGTGGGCCGTGCCCCAGCGCGGCCCACGGTCACCCACGGTAGATTGGGTTTTCGTCGCGGAGCGACGATGGAGGCGTCCGCGCCGTATAGATCGAGGGCCGTTTTCCGGCGGCGCTCCGCGACGCGGGGACACAACGCGGGCGTGGTTCCGTGGGCTAAAGCCGCACGGCTACCGGCACTGCATCGCTTCCGCGATGCGACGGCCGCGCCGGGGAGACCGAATAGTGTTTCCAAATCCCGCAACCATCGTCCGAGCATGCCCGCCATCGCGGAGCGATGATGTGAAGGTAGCCGTGGGCCGTGCCCCAGCGCGGCCCACGGTCACCCACGGTAGATTGGGTTTTCGTCGCGGAGCGACGGTGGAGGCGTCCGCGCCGTGTAGATCCAGGGCCGTTTTCCGGCCGCGCTCCGCGACGCGGGGGCACAACGCGGGCATGGTTCCGTGGGCTGAAGCCGCACGGCTACCGGCATAGCATCGACGCGCAGGATCAGGTCGCGCCACCTTTTGGACGGGAGTTTGAGGGGCGGTGGCGGCGAAAGGCCCGGGCGGTGCGGGACGACATCCGAGGGCAACCCTCGTTGCCCAATTGCGGCCAGTTCACCCGGGAGTTGGAGGTGTCGCGCCGCACGCTGATGCGCGACCTGGATTTCTTGCGTGACGACGAGAACGCGCCGATTGCATACGACGATTCGCGCAAGGGCTTCAAGCTGACGGACCCCACCTTCGCCCTTCCACCCGTGCAGATCGCCCGGCGCGAGGTCTTCAGCTTTTCGATCGCGCGAAAGCTGCTGGAGCGCTTCGAAGGCACACCGCTGGAGATGGATATGCGCTCGGTTCTGGCCAAGATCGCGGGCAGCCTCGAGGGCGCTGTTTCACTGGACGTAGAATCCCTGACCGAGCAATTCAGCGTCCTGTCCGAGGATCATGCGCGCGTGAACCCCGAAGTCTGGCAGCCGGCCGGGCGCGCGATAAACCAGCGGGAACGACTGCGCCTGGACTACCAACGGTTCGATGGTGTTAGCGGGGGTTATGTGCTGGAGCCCTACCACCTGGTGGCCTATCATGGGAACTCGTACCTGCTGGCTTTCAACACGGCGGCTGGGCGAATTGAGACTTTCGCCCTGTCCCGCTGCCGCTCAATCGAGGGGACCGGCCACCACTTTGAGCGGCCGGCTGACTTCGATGCCCGGAGTTTCTTCAAGGACGCCTTCGGCATCAGCCAGGCGGAAAAGCCCTGGAAGGTGCGCTTGCTCTTTGCCAAAGAGGTGGCCACTTACATCCGAGAACAGGTGTGGCATTCGAGCCAACAACTGCGCGAGCGGCGGGACGGGTGCTTGGAAGTCCGGCTGGAAACTTCCGGGCGCAAGGAGTTGACGCGGTGGATTCTCTCCTGGATGCCGAACGTTCAGGTGCTGGCGCCGCGGCAACTGAAGGAGCGCGTCAAGCAAAGGCTGAGGCAAGGCTTGGCGATCGCGGGGTGACTGGGCGAAACATACACTTTGGGTAATTCGCACGGACAATCTAGATGGCTCCCGGATATTGCACTCGGAGTTTCCTAGCCATGCCCCCCCCCTGCCAGAACCGGGGTATCCTGTGAACGGTATAAATACCATGTTCTGACCCCTGCTATGGGAGATGGGTGGTTGGGTGATGCATGGGCAGATCCAATGACAACGCCTGAAAGACTGCTGCTAGGCCATCGGCTCCAGTTGGCCGAGAAGGGGAGGGTGTCGCCGAGGGTGGGACAATAGAGCCAGGAGGCCGAGAGGCCAACGGAAGCAGAGCCCAGGAAACCGCGAGAAGCCCGGCGACCATTGGCGGAAAATCCTCGCGGCTCCATGTCTGCCCAACCGGAGGGCCATGGCATGGGGCCAGAGCAATTTGGCCACGAAGGTGCGAATTCGGCTATGTCACGAGGCTGCCGGCCTCCGCGTTTTCAATTGGCTTCGCCATCCCATTCGCATATAAGACCGTCGGCGACCAGCGTTGCAGAGGTTCTGGCTCACCTGCGGCGGCCTCGAATTCTGGCGATATGGTTCGCAAAAACGAACTTTGCAGGTCAAGTGAATTATGACAGAATTGAGCATGTTCGCGTTTGGGAGTGCATTCAGGGCACTCCGTAAGAGCCGTAAAAGCTCCGGAATAATCGAGCCGGTTCCAGGCGTGAAGCTGCGTTTGTCTCCGCTGAGACGGCCGCTCTTGGGGACCGGGCTCATCCTGGCCAGTTTTGGCGTACAAGCCGCAGCGGTCTTAACGAGCCTTTATTCATTCAAGGACTTCCCCCTTGATGGTCAGTATCCCTTGTCTGGGCTCACACAGGGCAGCCATGGTAATCTCTACGGGACTACTACGGGTGGCGGCGAGGGTGACGCTGGCACCGTCTTCAAGATCACTCCCGATGGGTTGTTGACCACGCTTTATTCATTCACCGGCGGCGATGATGGCGCGTCTCCCAACGGGCTTGTGCAGGGGAGCGACGGAAATCTCTATGGGACGACTATGGGCGGCGGCGGCGAGGCTGGGGCTGGCACCGTGTTCAAGATCACCGCCAATGGGGTTCTAACCACGTTACATTCATTCACCGGCGGCAACGATGGCGCGAGTCCTTCTGGCTCGCTGGCTGCGGGCCGTGACGGAAATTTCTATGGCACGACTTCCTCTGCCGGCCTCAACGGCGGAGGCACCGTGTTTGAAATCAGCCCCAGTGGGTCGTACACCATAATATATTCGTTTACAGGCGGCAATGACGGCTATTCTCCTGGTGGCGGGCTGGTGCAGGGGGACGACGGGAGTTTCTATGGCACAACTGATGGCGGCGGCACCCACGGCTACGGGACGGTCTTCCAATTCAGCACGAACACCGTGCTGACCACCTTGTATGCATTCTTCGGTGGCACTGATGGCGGGAGCCCAAATGGGCTGGTGCAGGGGGGCGACGGGAATTTCTATGGCACAACTGACGGAGGCGATTTCAGCAAAGGAACCGTATTCAAAATCAGCACCACTGGGGCCTACACCCGCCTTCATTTGTTCACCGGCGGAGCTGACGGTGGGAATCCCGCCGCAGCGCTCGTGCAAAGCCCTGATGGCGGTTTTTACGGTACTACTTCCGATTACGATCCACAACACCACGAGTTTTATGGGAATGGCACCATATTCAAAATTGGCACCAATGGCGCGTTGAACACGGTGTATTCATTCACCGGCGGCGATGATGGCGCAAATCCTTTTGCCCCGCTGGCTGTGGGTACTAACGGAAATTTTTACGGGACCGCGTTCCAAGGGGGCGCTCACAGTGATGGCACCACGTTCCAAATCAGCACGAATGGGGTTCTGGCAAGTCTGCATTCCTTCGGCAGCTTCCTGGACGGCGAAAGCCCCGAGGCCAGGCTTGTGCAGAGCAGCGACGGTAGTTTCTATGGCACAACCGTGTATGGCGGCCTATACGGAGTAGGGACGGCATTTAGAATCAGCGCTGACGGGACGTACGTCAGTTTGTATGCATTCACCTCGGGCGAGGATGGCTATAACCCCAGCGCCGCCATGGTACAGGGCAGCGATGGTAATCTCTACGGGACGACTACGGGCGGCGGCGAGGGTGACGCTGGCACCGTCTTCAAGATCACTCCGGATGGGCTGTTGACCACGCTATATTCATTCACCGGCGGCGATGATGGCGCTTCTCCCAACGGACTTGTGCAGGGGAGCGACGGAATTTTCTATGGAACGACTAGTGGCGGCGGTTATGGGGACATGGGCTCCGTCTTTAAAATTGGCGCCGATGGGGCGTTCACAAGTTTGTACGTCTTCAAGGAGGCGTTCGCTGCTGGCCCCGCGTACGACGGGGGGAATCCCATCACAGGCCTTGTGCAGGGTAGCGATGGCCTTTTCTATGGCGTGACTTCGAGATACGGAACGAACGGCGGTGGCACCGTGTTCAGAATTAGCACCAAAGGGGCGCTGGCCACCCTGTATTCGTTCACGCAGCCCATTTCGGCTCCCAATTCGCTGCTGCAGGGGGGCGACGGCAATTTCTATGGCACGGCCGACTACGGCAGTGGCACCGTGTTCAAGTTCAGCACTAACCAAGTGCTAACCACATTGGGTTCGTTTGCAACCGGCGGTGGCAATCTGAGTCCCAATGGACTGGCGCAGGCCACGGATGGAGATTTTTATGGTACAACTAGCTACGGTGGATCGCATAATTTTGGCACGGTGTTCAAAATCAGCCCCAATGGAGCGTTGACAAGCTTATATTCGTTCACAAACGGCATTGATGGCTCAAAGCCCTTTGCGGGGCTGGTGCAGGGGCGCGACGGCAAGTTATATGGCACAACTTCCGGTGGCGGCCTATACGGACAGGGAACCGTGTTCCGGCTGGACGTAGGGCTAGGGCCATATGTTAAATACAGCGCCAATCCGACCAACGGTTCTATACCTTTGACGGTGCAATTCACATCAGCAGGCGTTGATAGCGAGGGCAATTCCATCGCGCAATGGAACTGGAGTTTCGGCGACGGCTCCATCAGCACCGCCCAGAGCCCGTCGCACGTTTTTACTAACGCGGGCATCTTCCTTCCCCATCTGGCCGCTACCAACAGTCTTGGACTCCCGGTTCTTGGCTCTGGCCCGTCAGTCACCGCCTCGCTTCCCATCGCTCAGTACGCTGCCAATCCGACCCACGGTTCTCTACCCCTGATGGTGCAATTCACATCAGCAGGCGTTGACAGCGGGGGCAACTCAATCACGCAATGGAACTGGAGTTTCGGCGACGGCTCCATCAGCACCGCCCAAAGCCCCTCGCACGTTTATGCCACCGCGGGCACCTTCTTTCCCAGCCTTTTTGCGACCAACGACCTTGGAGTCACGGTTGTTGGCGCTGGCCCGTCAACCATAAGTACTTATCACGAAGTGTCATCCGTGATCGCGGCTTGGGGCGACAACTCTTCGGGCCAGACCAACGTGCCTCCGAGCTTGAGCAACGCAGTGGCCGTGGCGGCGGGGTTGGCCCATAGCCTGGCGTTACGGGCGGATGGCACCGTGGCCGCCTGGGGCGACAACTCCTACGGCGAAACGACCGTGCCTGCGGGCCTGAGCGGCGTGGTGGCGGTTTCGGCAGGGGGTGGGTTCAGCCTGGCGTTATTGGCCAATGGCACTGTGGTCGCCTGGGGCGACAACTCCTACGGCCAGACGAATGTTCCCACGGGCCTGACGAACGTGGTGGCAGTGGCGGCGGGGGGGGATGGCAGCCTGGCGCTCCGGGCCGACGGCACAATAGTTGCCTGGGGTTATAGTGCCTCCAAGGTGCTGAGCGTTCCTGCGGGCCTGACCAACGTCGTGGCCGTGTCGACGTGCAGGTTGACCGGGGGTGCGAGTTACGGTTTGGCTCTGCGGGCGGACGGCACTGTTACCGCGTGGGGCGACAACTTCTACGGCCAGACGAATGTGCCTGCGGGCCTAAGCAACGTGGTGGCTGTTTCGGCGGGAGGGACGTGTGCCGAAGCGGATTGCACAGCTCTTGGTCTGGCGTTGCGGGCGGACGGCACCGTGGCCGCCTGGGGCCAGAACATCTTCGGCCAGACGAACGTGCCTGCGGACCTGAGCAACGTGGTGGCTGTCTCGGCTGGAGGAAGACACAGCCTGTCGCTACGGGCGGACGGCACCGTGGCCGCCTGGGGCGACAACTCCCTCGGCCAGACGAGTGTGCCTGCGGGCTTGAGCAACTTGGTGGCGGTGGCGGCGGGGGACCAGCACAGTCTGGCGCTGTCGATGGCGGGCCGACTCGCTCCTTTCCGGTTTGGCGGCACTGGCGGCAGCCTGTCGGTCTCTGATGGCGCATTCAATGTGGGACTAACAGGAACGGTTGGCGCAAGCTACGTATTGGAAACTTCGTTCAATCTCACGGACTGGACGCCCATGCAAACCAATAACATGCCGCTGGGCGGGCTGTTCTTGAGCGTGCGCATCGGTACCAACAGGAGCCAGTTCCTGCGGGCGCGGATTGCGCAGCCCTAACAATCTCTGTCAATGAAGGATAAGCACATAGTATTTCAATTCGCACGTTTTCTCTCCTTCCAGTAAAGCGGATGCGCCACGCGCGCCGCCGCGCCCATCCGCAGCCGGGAGGCGATGCACGCCAGCGCCATTGTGGTCTTGCGCCGCAATCGCTCCGCTACCTCCCTCTTGGCCTTATCCCCTTTGCGCCGTCCGGCCAGTTCCTTCTCCCCCCAGCGCAGCCGCTTCAACTCCCCCCGCACGATTCGCTCCGCCTTCGCCTCCCGGCCCCGCCGCCCTGGCGCCGGCGCCACGGCTAACTTCTTCCAGCAACTCGCGCCGAAACTCCTCCCCGCCCAAGTACCAGCCCCGCTCCACGGGCTTGAACTCTTTGCTCAAGCCCTCCGCGCGCCGCCGCTCCATCCGCTCGCTATTGGCTCGGGGCGTCTCAACCACCAAGTGAAAGTGATTGGACATCAGGCGCCAGGCGTGAATCTGCCAATCGGTCTTTTGGCCGGCCTCCTCCAAGGTTTGGAGAAACAGCCGCCGGTCCGTATCGTCGTGGAAAATGGGCTCCCGCCGATCTCCCCGGCTCATCACATGGTAGATTGTACGCTTGATTTACCTAAACGCCTATGCCATACTGTTTTCGTGAAACGGACAGCGTTCAGCTACATCAGGTTCTCTTCGCCCGAGCAGGCCAAGGGCGATTCTTATCGCCGGCAATTATCCCGAACTCAGGACTTTTGCCAGAAACATGATCTTCTGCTCAGCGAGACACGATTCGAAGACCTCGGCGTCAGCGGTTGGACCGGGAAGAATATGGAGAGCGGGGCGCTGGGGACTTTCCTGGAGGCGGTCAAGGTCGGCAAAATCCCCAAAGGCTCCGTGCTCATCGTCGAGAATTTTGACCGCTTTTCCCGGCTGAAACCTCGGGTCGCCTATAGCAAGCTCGCGGAAATTATCGAACAAGGCGTGGACGTTGTAACGCTGGAAGATGGAAAGTTCCACACCCCGCAAACTCTGGATGATTTCGCCACTTTGGTTTCTTCCCTGGCCATCATGCAACGAGCTAATGAAGAGAGCACCCGCAAGAGTTCCTTGGTCGGCGCGGCCTGGGCGAACAAACGCCAGCTTACGGCCGAGGGCAAGAGGATCTTGACCAAGGCATGCCCTCTTTGGCTCAAGGTAAAGCCCGACCGAACGGGATTTGAATCCATCCCTGAAAGGGTCAAGGTCATCAAGCGCATCTTTCGGATGATCAAGCAGGGAATTGGCAAACGAGAGATCGCCCGAACATTCGACATGGAAGGCATTGCGCCTTGGTCGAAAGCGAAGACTTGGCGCGAAAGTTACGTTCTGGAAACGATCAAGTCCCGCACTCCGCTGGGAGAACTCCAACCGACCCACAAGAGGAAGCCCATAGGTCAACCCATCAAAGGTTACTACCCAGCGGTTGTGGATGAAGCCACTTGGGCGGCGGTGCAGCCCCGCCGGCAGGGACCAACCGCCGGTCCCCGCACCGCCGTAAACAATCTGTTCAGCGGGCTTCTCTTCGATGGCTATCACCCGGAGTTTGCCATGGAGTTCATCATGCAGGACAAACGGCGCAATTATAGTTATTTGCAAAGCGATTACGCCCGTGTTGATCCCCAACAACTCAAGCTCCAAAGGGCAGCTAAAGGAAGGCGCCTTGCTCCCAGCCAGCGGCCATTGTCAGCAAAGTTTTGGCGATACCCGCCGTTTGAACAACACTTTCTCGAACATTTTGAGGAGATCAACTTTCGCGCCATCATGCCTGAGAAGCCGACCAACACAGCTTCGCGGTTAGAGCACCTGAAGGCGGAGAAAGCCGAGAATGACAAGGCGCTCAGGAATCTGATCACCGCCCTGGAGCGGGGCAAAAGCTCGGCGGTCGTCATGGCACAGATCGAGAAACGCGAGCTGGGGGGCAAACGCCTGGACAAGGCAATTGAACTCGAGACTCAACGGCTCAAACACGAGAGGCACGCGGTGGACAGTTTCGAGGAAGAGCAAGAGCGCCTTAGTCAGTTGATCAACGCTACCACGCTCGAAGCTCGGTTGGCGTTGCGCGCCCTATTCCATCGTATCATCGAGCGGATTGACATATTCACCGCTGGCCTCCTTGATGATGTGCCTGATGATTTCAAGACAACAGTTTTTCCGAACCGGTACGGCATGGCTTGCTACGCGATTTCATTGGTTGGCAGCTACAAGATGTGGATTTGGTGGGACGGGACACAACTGTGGGAAGAGGGAAACTCTCAGCCCTGGCGACGAACCCTCCGCCCGGTTGCGGGCGAGGAACGGCCCCGCTCCCAGCAGAATTCCGCCGTCAACACCTGAATTCTGCCACGAACGCAAGGTATTTGATTGAAAACCCGCTGGAGTCCAAGACCAAGATGGATCTCCATAACAAACAGGACGCCATTAGCGGGCGACGGCGCACGCCAACTCTGCGGCATCTCGTATGACGGTCGAGAACAAACTCAATTCCTGAATGCTGCCTCTGGCTGGCTTTTCGTGTAGTATTGAACTGCGCACTCGACTCTCCCACGTTTGCGGGCCAAACCCCGCTAAGCCGCCCGAACCGCGATAGTGGCTCTCAAATTCGCGTTGTTTATAAGTGCCGTCACGCTAGGACGTACCTTGCCCTGTACATCCGCAGTCCAACCGGCCAAAAGCGATCTGCCGCGCCGCTAGTAAACCACCCTCGCCTCCGCCAGTTTCTCGAAAGACCGATTCACATTGTTCGCCACGTCAGACAAGAGCCCCACCAACTCACCTTTTAGTTGTTTGAGCCCGTCCAGCGTCGCTCCTTCGGCGCAGAAAACCTTCCGCATTCCGTTTGGCACCTCAATCGCCGCCCTAAGTACCGGGTCCACTTCCAGCTCATGGAGGAATCCAAGGGTATGTACCGCTAATCGAACCGCCTGGTCCCTCGGGGCTGTCAGCAGCCCATCAGCCATATTGAAGGCAATCCCGGTAATGTCGTAGCTCGATATCTCCACCTTTTCTGAACCCGCCCGTAGGTTCGCATCATACCGCAGGGACTTCAGCAAACGCACAACCCGCCGCAAATTCCCGCCGACCCCGTTGTCTCGTTGGTCAACCCGGGCGTTGTGTAGGAAAGGCTTATTCGGAATCCTTTTGGCGGTCGCGTTGTTGAACACCTTTATCCCCTTGTCCTCCTTGTCGCGGCTCTTCAAATATTTGTCCGTGTGCCACCAAATGCAGGGCACCACATCCACCTTCCGTTTTAATGAGCCCCCTTCGATTTTGACCGCCACCGAATTTGAATCATCCACCCGCGATGTTGGGAACTGCCTCCTAAGAATCAGGACGCTGCTCATCCGCATGCTCCGCATGTCGGCGGTCGTGTCGCCCCCGTACACAGTCCCACCAGGCTGAACCGTCTCCACGTCCCAAAAGTTCTCATTCACCGCCAGCAGGTCCACATCGCTGAAAGCCAGGATGTGCGTGTCATTAGTGACGGAGCCTTGGTAGTCGAAGGACGCATTGACGCCTACCAAGGGAAAACCGTTGTTCAAAGGATCTCGCACGCGGTTAGCCTCCGTGATGATCAACTGCGTCAGCTCGGGGTCAATCGGCTGCATGGCGCTAATCAGGTACGTTACCGCCTCCGGTTCCTTCAGGCGGTTATAGACCTCGTTAATCCCTGCCATCTTCGCTCTTGGGTCCTGCCGGCGGGCTTGAAGTGCTTGGAGTCTTGTCATTGCATTTGCCATAAGGTTCCTAAAGTAGGAGCGCCCTCACCTCGCGCTCATGCTGGCCGAACGACTCACGCCCTCTTTGATACAGGATGTCCAGCTTCTTCAGGTTATGCTCCATTAAGTCCGTCGCCATTTCCGGCGAAGAAAAACCCTCACTGATACGTACCGAGTGGATGTCTTCGAACAGCACCTTTCTGAGCTGCTCCATCGAGCCGGTGTTCACGCTCAGCGTTTTCTGCAAAAGCCGCACCGTCTTCAGCCTCCTGACCATCCGCGCAACTAACCAGCGCTTCGGTTCCGGGTACGTCCCAACCCCTAGGCTGAGCACCCTCAGATCCGTCCGTCGCGCCCCCAGGGATGTCAGCGCGTCCGTTATCGCGTACAGAGTCGGGTTATTAGCGCAGTAACCACCATCACCCATATCGACGTGCTCGCCTCTGCTCGTCTTTAACTTTGGCCGCTTGAAGAACGGGTACGCCGAGCAGGACGCCCGCACCGCGTCAGCTACTGTGCAATCCATTCCAGGCACGAAAGTTCCCACCTGCCCGTGTGCCTGCCCACGCTGGGACTTGAATATCAGAGGCTTTTCAAGCCCCCAATTCGTGGCGACAATCCCTATCCCAGTCCTGAACTCCTCGAACTTGGACTCCTTGAAAACCTCCATGGCCAACTTCCTCAGAGCCCGGCTCCTGCCCCACGCAGTCCATCGCCGCATGATTTTGGGCACATACTTCTTACTGAACAGTGGTACTTTCATGCGGCGATGTCCAACTGGGTGAGGCACAGATTGGGGCATCTTTCCGGGGAAAGTCGCGGCGCGATGAATTTCTTGAACAAATCATTTTGCGGCAAAGACAAGAG
>Ga0316217_10000138_pt1 | contig 111066 bp, 84 predicted proteins | sample 1anoAmetaG_FD_203633 | JGI IMG/M metagenome (GOLD analysis project Ga0316217, IMG submission 203633) | Freshwater microbial communities from Trout Bog Lake, Wisconsin, USA - 1anoA | ecosystem: Environmental > Aquatic > Freshwater > Lake > Hypolimnion/Profundal zone | place: USA: Wisconsin...
GCCCAGCAGAAGAGCGGCTACAAAGAGCATCCGCCGCAGGTTGCGGCTGTTTCTGCGCAGCGAGCCCATGCCGAACAGCAACAGAAAGGCCAGCGCAAAGGGCGCCACGCGTCTGCCCACCGACGGAGCCGGCGGAGCGTGCTGTTGAGCCGTGGCCGCGGCCGTCTGGATAGTCACCGTGATGGTCTGCGGGCCGCCATTGGCTGCAATCGACGCCGGTGAGAAGGTGACCGTCGCGCCCGGCGGCAGTCCGCTCACCGTGAAGTTCACCGTGCCCGCGTACGAGCCGTAGTCCGGATTCACATTCACCGTGTAGAGGATAGCGGAGCCCGGAACCACGGTCAGGTTCGTCGGCCCGCTCAGCGTCATGGTGAAGTCCAGCGGCGCCACCGTCACCGTCGCGGTTGACGTGTTGCTGCTGGTCGCAAAGTCCGCGTCGCCGTTGTAAGTAGCCGTGATGGTGTGCGTCACGCCCGGCGCCAGCGTTGTGGTGGAATAGGTGGCCACGCCCGCCGAGAGATTCACCGTGCCCAGCAGCGTTGAGCCGTCGTAGAAGCTCACCGTGCCGTTCAGCGTGCCGATGCCGATCGCGGGCGCAACCACGCTCGCCAGTGTCGTGCCGATGCCCGTGGTCTGGATGCCGCTCGACGCCACGGTTGCCGTCAACTTTACGCTCTGGCCCGGCGTGATGGAAATGCTTGAGGACGGCGCGCCCGAGCCGCTGCTCACCACCAGTGTGGTAGTGGTGGGCACCTTGTTTACGTCGAACAAGCTGCTGGTCTGGGTCAGTACCAGGCCAGGCGTCAGCGCGCTGTTCAGCGTCAGCCTGGCGGTGAGTTGATCGTTCGTGCCCGGCAAGTTGATCCGCAGCGCGGGATACGTCGCGATGCCGGTCGTTGCCGAAGCCGAAACCGACCCGACGATCAGCCCGCCCGGCCCGGCGGTCAGGGTGAGCGGAATCGGAATCGTGTCGGTTCCGTCGAAGAAGGTCACGCCATTTTCCTTGAGCGTGACCGCGGCCTGGAAGGGCGCAAGCACGACAATCTGCGTGGCCGGGCTGAACGGCGCCGGCTCGGTGGTAAACGCGATCGAGTAGTTGCTCTGAACCGCGCCCACATCCGCTGAACCGGATGGGCAGTTGGCGTCCAGGCCCAATCCGCGCTGGTCGGTGGTGGGCAGCGTCACAAGAGGTGGCAGCGCATCAGGACTGAGAAGCGTATCTGGGCCCGGCTGCATCGCTATCCCCGCGCAGATGGCCGGCGAACCCGGCAGCGGGATCATGGTTTGCGTCGGTCCGCCGTAGTTGCCCAACGGAGCAAGATCGATGGCTGGAGCAGGGGCGATGGCCGAGGGGCTGTTGTAGAAGCCCACAATGTTGCCGCCGGAGTTGCCCTGGACGACGGTAAAGGTCGCGCTCGTGGATCGATCGTCCAGATCGTCATACTTGGTGACCGACGTGGCAGTTCCCAGCCAGTTGCCGCTGACGATGCTGTCGGCCAATGTCAGTCGTTCACCGGACCCAACGCCGATGCCGCCTGCGGAAGTGCCGGCGACATTGCCGGTGAAGGTGCTGTTGGTCACCGTCAGCGAGCCGTGACCGGCGGCAATCGCGCCGCCGGAAGCCGCCGCGACGTTGCCGGTAAAGGTGCTGTTGGTCACCGTCAGCAGATTGTTGTTGAGGATGGCGCCGGCGTTGGAACTCGATGTATTTCCGGAGAAAGTGCTTCCGGTGATGGTCACGGCGCCGCCGCCACCGTTCATGATGGCGCCGCCAGCGCCGCCGCGGCCTGACTGGGAGTTGCCGGTGAAGGTGCTGTTGATCACATTCAATACGTTGCCATTGAGGACCGCGCCGCCGGAAGTTCCCCCGGTTGCGGAGTTGCCGGTGAAGACGTCATGGGTCAGTGTCAGAACCCGCTCGTTCTCAATGCCGCCGCCGCCGCTGCCGCTATTGGATCCATTCTCGATGTTCAGGTTGGAGATGGAAGCGGGGGCATTCGTGATGCTCGGAGGAGCATCCGGGGTCACTGTGTTGCTGTTGATCGTCGCCGGGCTGTTGCCGACTGCGGTATTGATTATTCCGGCGTTCACATAAAAGATGGAGAAAGCGTTGGAGGGGCCGCCGCCGCTGATTGTGACCAGATTGGTGAGCGTTGCGCCCGAGCCCGTGGTTGGGCCGGTGATGGCGGTGTTCGCCGGAACAGCCAGCGTGCCGCTGGTTAAATTGATGGTCTGCGGTGTGGCGAACACATTCGGATCGAAGGTGATGTTCCCCGCGCCATCCGTCGCGGCCGTGGCCAGCGCCGCGCGCAGCGAGCCCGTGCCGGAGTCGGCGGCCGTGGTCACCACAAGGCTGGGAATCGCTTTGACCGTGATTCCCTTCACCGGAATTCCGGTCAGGGTGCTGAACGCTGCTGTAATACTCTGGTTGGTCCCGGCCGTGGCAAAGCTGGCCGCGAATGTGCCAAAGCCACTGTTGATCGTCACCGGAATCGCCGTCGTGCTTTCGCTGGTGGTCACCGTCGCCGTGCCGTTAAAGCCCGTCTCTAAATTGCCGTAGGCATCCTCCACAGCGACCGTGCCCGTCGCCGGATAGCCGGCAAAGACCACAGACGGATAGCTGACCAGAATCTGCGTGGGCGTGCCCGGGCTCACCGTCTCCGTATTGGTGCCCGATGATGCATTTCCATCCGCTGGCGTAACAGTGACTGTGATCGTGTAGGAGCCGCTGAACAAGTAGGTGTGATTGCCGGCGACGCTGAAATCCGTTCCCACTCCGCCCGGCTGGCTAACAGTGCCGGCCTCCAGCGCCGACCCGTCGCCCCAGTTGATGGTAGCGGTGAAATCGGACACAGCAGACGTGGGGACCGGATAACTGAAGGTCGCCACCAGTCCGTTGAACCCGGTTCCGGCCACAAAGGAGATCGCGTTCGCCGTGACCACCGGAGTGGGCAGGTTCACATCGAAGGAGTTGCTGGTAGCCGTAAGCGTGTCTCCCGTGACCACCTGGATGCCGTTCCCTTGGAACCGAGCGAAAGCGTGAAGCCGGTTCCCGCGGTGGTCGGCGTCAGGCCAAAGACGGCCGCGTTGACCAAGTTCGCGCCCAATTTCACCGGGCCGGTGGTCGCCAGCAGGCTGGATGCGCCGCCGCTCAGTTCGCCGGCGCCGCCGCTATAGTCCAGCAAGATCGGAACTCCGCTGACCGTGTCGGTCGCTCCGGTGTTGGTGTTGGTCTCGATTATCTCGACGGCAGGCGAAGGCGTGATTGCCGTGTTCGCCACCGTAACGCCCGGCTGCCGGGCAAACGCGATCGACGTGTAGTTGGTCTGCACCGCGCCCGCGTCCACGCAGGGATTGCTGGCGTAGCCGGGATAGCTGGTGGTGTTGGGGAAGCCGCGCTCGTCGGTGGTGACGCCTGCGGGAATGTTGCTCTGCAGTCCGGCGCAGATGGCCGGCGAGCCGGGCAGCGGAATCAGGACCTGCACCGTTGCGCCGGCGCCGTTCAATTGCAACGGGCCGAGTTGGAGGGACGTGGAAAAGTCCGAAGTAGCGCTGGAGTCAGCGCTGGCCACATTGCCGCCGTCGTCGATGTAGTTGCCGTAAATGTCTGCATAACTGGCAGTGCCCGATCCGGACACGCTCACGATGTTTCCGGCTACGATGCTGTTGTTGAGCGTCAACGTGCTGGAAGAGTTGTAGATGCCGCCGCCCGCGGAGCCGTCGGCGCAGAGGTTGCAGGAGGCGGTATTGGCAGAGACGGTGCTGCTGGTCAGCGTGAACGAACCAAGGCTGAAAACGCCGCCGCCGGCGGCGATTGCGCCGGTGTCTGTGACGGTATTGCCGGAGATCGTGCTGCTGTTGATCGTCAGCGCGCCGTTGTTGTTTGCGATGCCGCCGCCGGCGTAGCCCGATGTGTTGCCGCTGACAGTGCTGTCTTGAATGACCAGTGTGCCGGTGCTGTAGAAGCCGCCGCCGAAGGCTCCATTCGTGGACTGATTTCCGGAAACTGCGCTGTTCAGCACCGTCAGCGTTCCGGCGTTATCGATGCCACCTCCGCTGGCGGAGGCGTTGCTGGAGATTCCGTTGGCGATGGTGAGCCCGTAGAGCGTGACCGTTGCGCCGGAGGTGACGGTGAAGACGCTGCCCACATTGGCGTCGCTGTTTCCCGAGACAGTCAAATGGTTGGCGCCGGGGCCAAAAATATTCGCCTGGCCGGTGATGGCGGGCAGCGCGATGTCTCCGGCGCTGCCCTGGCCCACCGTGAAGGTTATCGGCTTGTTCGTGTTGGTCAGGTTTGCCAGGAAGGTAATGTCGCCGCTGGTGGTGTTGGCCAGGCCAATGGCGTCGCGCAGCGAGCAGTATGTGCGTCCTGTGCAGTTGGGCGAAGTATCCGTCTGGTCGGCCGGCGTGGTGACCACATACTGATTCGTCTGCACCGCGCCGGCGTCGACCGAACCGGGAGCGCAGGTGGGGTCCATCACAAACCCGCGCTGGTCGCCGGTCAGCAGGTTGTTGCTGGCATCCACCGCGTCAGCCGCACTGCCCGCGCAGATAGCCGCAGAACCCGGCGCCAGCGCCAGCGTCTCCGTCGTCCCGCCGTAACTGCCGAAGGGCAGAAGTTTGGGGTCGCCTGAGATTGGATTCGTATCGCTGGTGCAGCCTGTGCAATTCGCGCTCGTATTCCAATAGAGGTTGGAGTTGGCATTGATCGTGCCGCTGTCATTGTAAAGAGCCCCATATGGCTCGCTGGAAAAGAGATTGTTCCTGGCGTTCATTTTGGCGGAGTTGTAGTCGAGCACATCGCCATAAGACTGGGTTGAAGAGTTCGAAAAGAAGGTGTTATTCGTCAGCGTAGCCGTTCCGCCGGCGTTGCCGATGGACGCAGACAATCCGGCCGAATTCTCAGTAAATGTACTATTGAATACGGTCAGGCTTGTTCCGAAATTGTAGATCGCGCTTCCAATGCCGCCGTTACCCGTAGCCGTTACCGAGTTTTTGTAAAATGCGCTATTGGAGACAATGGCGACGCCATTGTTAAAGTTATAGATCGCTGCGCCAAAACCATTCGCCGCGAGATTGCCATAAAAGGTACAGTTACTTACAGTGACCGTGCCCTGGTTATAGACTCCGCCGCCGTAACCCTGTCCGCCATTTGCCATGCCAACACCGTTGGCAATGGTGAGTCCCGAAATGACCACATCCCCGCTGTTGATTGTGAACACGGTGTACGCATTCGCCCCGGAGATGGTCAGCTTGCTTGCCCCCGGCCCGGTGATCGTCACACCATTCGTGATCGCCGGCAGCGCGCTGGTCAGCGTAATCGTCCCCGTCACCGTAATCGTGATGGTGTTGGTCGTCGCCGCCGTTCCTGCGTCCAGGTTATTCAGCGCGTAGAGCAGCGAGCCCGTGTCTGTCGGGTTCAGCGAGGTGTTTGTCACCGTAAAGTTTGCCGCCCTGGCGCTCGATGCATTCAGCAGTGCCACGACCGTAAATGCCAGCAGCACGAGGCGCATCGCGATACGAGATAAAGGCTTCCGAATCAAGACGGTGGAAGGAACGGCGCGCAGGGAAACCCCGGCGAGAGAACGGCGAAATCGATCAGCCATCGAGAAACTCCATATTCGGATTACAGAGATTTTGATTGTGCGCGAACAACGGCTAACAGCATGGACAGCGAGTTGCACTCCACGGGAACTGCAAATGGATGGTTGCGTGGCTGGTGATGCTGCCGACCAACGCCTCAGGGAGAAGCGATGCGTGGCCAGTGGCAAAGTGGGTCCGGATTCTGCTGTTAGTGATCCCTGGCTGGCGGGGAGACGGGGAAGTCGCGCCAGAGGAACTATACCAATGTGTCAGATGTGCAATGCAATGTCAACGCAAAAGTAACACGAGGCCTGGCGGGAGCGATGCCTCCATCCACTTTCCAGACGTTTTCATTCGAGTCAACCGCCGCGGCGAACAGATGCGTGAATCCGCTGCCCAACCGTTACATGCTTGTCATTCAAGCTCCAATGGCGAACTCTGACGGTGTCGATAATTCAACTTGAAAGAGTTATCGGAACAAGCGCCGTCTTCAGCTAGTTACTGAAGCAACTGCCATATTATCGTCCTGCTTACCGTCGGCGGGCAGCTTCTTCTCGAATACCCATTGGTACAGCATGGGGAGGAGCAGAAGAGTCAGGACAGTCGACGTGAACAGTCCACCGATCACCACCGTTGCGAGTGGACGTTGTACCTCGGCTCCTGTTGAAGTGGAGAACGCCATGGGGAAGAATCCAAAGCTCGCAACACAGGCTGTCATAAGAACAGGACGCAGCCTGCGGCGCGCTCCGGACAGCACCGCTTCGTAAGTATTCAAACCGCTCTCGCGCACCTGATTGATGGAGCTCACCAGCACGACGCCGTTCAACATGGCGACTCCGAACAGCGCGATGAAACCTACGGACGCTGACAGGTTGAGATTCAACCCCCGCATCCAGAGAGCCGCAATGCCGCCGACCAGCGCAAAGGGAATATTGCCTACAACAATCAACGCCTGTTTCAAGGAGTTGAATGTAAGGTACAGCAACAGATAGATCATGAAGATCACGACGGGAACGATGATGGCAAGCCGCCTGGTGGCGCGCTGTTGATTCTCAAATTGGCCACCGTACTCGATCGAGTATCCCGCAGGCAGCGCGACGTTACGCGCAATGTTTGCCCGCACCTCATTCGCGAAGCTGCCCAGATCGCGTCCACGCACGTTGGCCATGACCACCATGCGGCGCTGGCCCTCTTCGCGATCGATCTCAGCCAATCCGCGAACCACTCTGACTTCCGCAACCTGGCTGAGCTTGACTTGCGCCCCCCCGGTTGCGCGCAGCGTGATGTCCTCCATGGTCTGGGGGTTGGCGCGATACGACTCCGGCAGCCGCATGGCAATCTCGTATCGCTTCTGGCCTTCGATCAACTGCGAGATCACCGCGCCCGAGGCTCCGGCCTGGACAGCCTGTTCGACATCGGTGACGTTCAGACCGTATCGGGCTAGCGCTCCACGGTCGATGCGGATGGCCAGATCCGGCACACCGGAGGTGAGTTGAATCTGCGCATCGGCTGCCCCGCGCACACTGGACACCGCACGCAGGACCTGCCCTGAAAGCGAATCGAGGGTGCTGAAATCGTCGCCAAATATTTTGATTGCAAGATCGGCCTTGACGCCGGACACGGTTTCATCCTCGCGCATTTCCATCGGCTGCGTGAAATCGTAGGCAAGCCCCGGGACCTGCGCCAACTCCTTGTCCAGGGCTACAATCAGCTCTTCTTTCGTATGGAAGCGACGCCATTCGCTCATCGGGCGCAGCAGCAGGTAGGTGTCGCCCTCATTGATGCCCATGGCTTCGGTTGCAAAATCGGGCCGGCCAATCTTGATGACCACATCGGCAATCTCCGGAAAGGCGCGCAGCCTCTGCTCGATGCGCTTGCTGATCTCGACTGAGTCTGAGAGCGAAATGCCGGGGAGTTTGCGTGTCTCGACGAGGATTGAGCCCTCGTCGAGTTTCGGCATGAACTCTGTGCCGATGACGGAGAGCGACCAGAGCGCGATGGCGAGAATGACCAGTGCGCCGGCAACGGTTGGCTTGCGATGGCGAATGACGGCGGCAAGCAGACGCTGGTAGCGGTCCGCGAGCCACTCCATCCAGTCGACTTTTGCCTTGCCGCGCTTTGCCGGAAGCCCCTTGGAAAAAGCGAAAGACGTGAAAACCGGGATTACAAACAGCGCCAGAAGCAGAGCGCCAAACAGCGCCGAGCAAACGGTAAATGCCATGGGCCGGAACATGCGGCCTTCCAGTCCCTGAAGGAAGAAGATCGGCATATAGACCGCGATAATGATGATGACGCCGAAGACAATGGGCCGCGCAACCTCATGGGTTGCCATGTGGATTGTGGTAAGCCCCGACTCATCGGCTGGATGCTCTTCCAGACGGTGAATGGAGTTTTCCATCATCACGACCGCGCCGTCGACAATCATGCCGAAGTCGATGGCGCCCAGGCTCATCAGGTTCGCACTGAATCCGAAAATCCGCATATTGATGAAGCTGATCAGCATCGCCAGCGGAATGACGGATGCTGTAATGAGCGCGGCGCGCACATTGCCGAGAAAGATGAAGAGGACGACGGTGACGAGAATAAATCCTTCAAAGAGGTTCTTCGTTACCGTGTGTATGGTTCTATCGATGACAGTGGATTGATCGTAGAAGGGAAGAATCTTTACGCCGGCCGGCAAATGCATGGACTGGATTTTTGCTTTGACCGCATTGATGACATCCCTGCCGTTTTCGCCTTTCAGCATGATCACCATGCCTGAAATGGTTTCGCCGTTGCGGAGTACTGCGCCCACTTTAGGAGCGGGCCCGATGCCGATCTTAGCCACGTCACTTAATGTGACCGGCACTCCCCGGCTCGACATTAGAACAATGTTACCGATGTCTCCAGCGCCGGATGCGCGCCCCTCGCCGCGCAATGTGTACTGTTCATCGTTGTGTTCGATATATCCGCCGCCGAAGTTTTTATTATTGTCCGCGACAGTCTGCGCCACATCGTGCAGCGTCAAGCCGTATTGGCTGAGCAAGGCGGGGTCAACGGTGATCTGATATTGCCGGGTATCTCCGCCCCAGTTGTTGATTTCGCTGACGCCGGGCACGGTGCGCAATTGGCGCTTGATCTGCCACTCCTGCAGATCCTTGAGTTGCATGGCGCTCATCGGGCCGCTCACGGTGTATTGATAGAGTTCGCCGAATGCGGTCGCGGGAAGGCCGAGACGCGGCTGTATACCGTCTGGAAGTTGGTCCATCACTTGCTGCAGGCGCTCGTTGACCATTTGCCTGGCAAAGTACATGGAAACGGAATCGTCGAAAACAACGGTGATGATGGAGAGTCCCAGCTTCGAAAGAGATCGAACTTCTGTCTGCTTGGGCATTCCCATCATGGCTTGCTCAACCGGATAGGTTACGAGCTGCTCAACCTCTGTGGGGGGCATGGAGGGAGCATCGGTGACCACGGTGACCTGGTTGTTGGTGAGGTCGGGAAAGGCCTCAACAGGCATCGTGTTAATTGCATACAATCCTGAAAGAATCAGAGCCAGTACGAGTATCAGCACGATCCAGCGTGCAGAGAAAGCCGCGTCGATCAAGCGAGTCAACAAACCTAGTCTCCGATGGATGACTTGAGAAGCTGAGATTTGGCAATGAAACTGCCATGCGTTATAACCTGCATGCCAAGTCTTAGCCCCTGAGTGATCCGAACCTTGCCATGAACATTATCCGCTGTCCGCACCACCTGAACCTTGAAACGATCGGAAGCCAGGCGAACGAATACAACGTCTTCCCCATTCACTTCCTGAAGCGCTTCCTGCGGTACATACAAGGCCGGCGCACCGTCCCCGGTATCAAACTCCGCGTTCGCCAGCATCTCGGGGCGAAGGCGCGCATCGGGATTCCCGACCTCGATTCGCACCTGCATCAGACGGGTAACCGGATCGAACTCCTGCCCTAGATTTGTGATCTTGCCGCGATAGGTTGCGTTCGGCTCGTCGGTCAAGGTAACGGTTGCATCCTGTCCGGTATGCAGGGTGGCAAGAGTGGATCCGTCAACAGAGGCGAGCATCCACAGTCGGCTCAAGTCGCCGATCACAAAAGCATCCGTCGAAGTCGAGATGGTCGATCCCGGCGTCACATTCTTCTGCAGAATCCAGCCGCTCGCGGGCGCCTTGATCGGAATCAGATCGAAGTCGGGAGAGCCATTGTCGGCAGCGTCCGCCGAGATACCCAGAATCTCCTCGATGTGGCTCTTTTCGCGGCGCACGTTGTTGTCGGCTTGCAGCGTCGCGCTTTGGGCATTTACCAGTTCCTGCTTTGCATCTTCTGTCTGCGCAGTCGATTCAGCCTTGAGCGCATAGAGGCGCAGGCTGCGGTCATAGTTCTTCTTGGCCAGCGCCTCGGCGGCGCGCAGGCGGGAGTGCTCGGCAACGGCATTTGCGTATTCGGCGCGGGCTTCATGAACCTCGTGGCTGTGCATACGCGCAAGGGTCTGGCCCTTCAATACATGGTCGCCCAGGTTGAAGTACACTTTTTCCACTCTGCCTTCAGCCAGCACGCCTACACGCCAGGTCGCATTGTCGGGAAGCACAATCCTTCCCTTGGCGCGATGCGTCGAACTGGCTACGCCCTGCTCCACGGGAGCGACTTCGATCTTCTGTTCCGCTTGCGCCTGAGTTGTGAGAACGAGCTGATCGGCCGGGGTTTTGCTCTGCTCCTGAGCGCTGCTCTCGTCCCTGGTATCACCCTTGGCTCCCCGGCATCCGTTCATGAAGCCGCAGGATAGTGCAATAAGCAATCCGCAAAGCAAACCTATGTTTATCTGTCTGGAGTTCATGGCTGTACTCCTTCCGCATACTCAAGCGACACGACGCTCTGGTGGTAATTTTCCAGCGCATTGACCCAGGACATATCCGCGTCCACGCGAAGGTGTTCCGCATCCAGAAGCCGCACCAGGTCCATGCCCCCCTCGCGATATGCCGCCCGCGTGATATCCGAGATTTCGATGGCGCGCGCATGAAGCGGCTTGAAAGTCTTCTCGTACGCATCTTTTCGAAACTCGAAGTCGCGTTGCGCCAACTTCAATTCGGTTGCCAGTTGCAGACCGACAACGGCGTAATCCTGTTCCGTAGCGCGAGCCGTGCCAAGCGCCGCGCCAACCGCTCCCTGGTTGCGATTGAATAGTGGAAGATTCATCTGCAGGCCGACGATGGCCGTGTTCTCTCCCAGGTTTGCCTTGTAGCCGCCCAATACTTCAACGTCGGGACGGCCCAGAGATTTTTGCAGCGATGTATTGGCGCGCGCCGACTCAAGCGCGAATCGCGCCTCAGCCGCCTCTGGCCGCAACGAAACCTGATCGGATGCCTGCGGCAACGGCTTCGGCTGCTCTAGCTGCTCAAAGGGCTCAGTAAGTTTCCAATCGCCTTCGGCCAATCCCATCTCGCTGGCAAGCTGCAACATGGCGTGCTCGGCCGTCAACTGCATTTCTGCCGCAGAGGCCTGCACGCGCTCGCCCTCAAGCTTGATGCGCAGGAAGTCCACTTCCGCCAGCTTTCCCTCGTTGAAACGCGCTTGATGATACGCAATGATCTGGCGATAGTATTCCGCATTCTCGGCATAAAGCTCTGCAAGAATAGCCGCGCTCTGCGCCGACCAATAGGCATGACGCACGCGGGTGGCCACACGCGCCTTGACCACGTCCGCGGCTGCACGGCTCAAACTGGCATCCTGCGCCGCAACGCCGGTGCGCGCCTGCCGCTTGCCGGACGTCTCAATCAACTCAGAAAAGTATGCATAGGTTTCTGAATCCCGGCTAAAGCTGAAATGGGATGAGCGAAGATCTTCGCTCTGCAGGTAGAGGCGCGGATTTGGAAGAAGTTTTGCCTGGGTCTCAAGCTGCTGGGATGCGCTCAACCGTTCCTGCGCAGCCTGCAGTTCGTGCCGTGTACTCAGAGCGAGCGAGACTGCATCTGCCATACTCAGCGGAGACTGTGCCCAAACTGCCGGCAGACTGGCCAAAACCACAGCCGCGATAATGAGTGCTCGTCTTGCGGTGTTCATTGCGTATTCAAACCCTGGCAGGCACGGAAGATACCGATCAGCAATTCCGTCCAGCGCGTAAATCTTTGCATTGTTCAGGATCTACAGTATTTAAGCTGTCTGCAGTAAATGCAGTCTGCCAATTGCTAGGATGTCGCGAGTACTTTAAGACAATTATACCAGTATCCGGCATGGCCAAGTAGCCGTTCAGGCATCCCCGGTTTCGGTCACAATCAAGCCGAATCGTTCAGGAAATCGCGTGTATCGTTCTTGCGAATACCCAACTCCCTCAACTAGCCGCCTAACCTGATTTGCAACGCGGGTTTAGTCTTCGCCTATTCAGGAAATCTCTGGCGGATAAGGACTGTGCGGTCGAGCGAGTCGGAGGCTTCAAGCACCTTCAGGCGGAGGTCGGGATCAATGTTCTTCCCTGCCAGCCAGGCGCGGACGACGGCCTGCGCATCGGGGCTGTTCTGCATTGTATTTTGACCCTCGATGAAGGCTCCGAGCCAGGCGCCCAGGAAAAAGATCTTGCGGCGCTGCTTGATGTCGGGCAATTCGTTGAGCGCCTGCGTCAGATAAGGTGCGGTCAGTGCGGCCTGATTCCACGCGTTGAACGGGCGCAGGCTTTGCGTAATCCAATCCTCCTGGATCGCAGGCGCGTGCAGGTACTCGTCAAAGTAGCGGGCTTTGATTTCGGCTGACGGAGCAGCGGCTTCAGCGGCGTACGCGTATCTCTGGCCTTCGCCGCTGCGATCGCGCGCCTTTTCAGCCGCGAAGAGGGCTGGGGCTTCAGGGTCGCTCATGGCGATGAGATGGCTGACAAGATTCCAGCGGTCGAGCGGCTTCAGCTCCAGGCCAGGCACGGCAAGTTTTCCGGAAAGTATATCTTTCTCTTGCTGAAGAGCTGTGGAAGTTTCGGCCACGGCGGTAAACGCACGGAAGTTGACAATGCGCAGGCCAAGATCGTGGTTATGCAGCATGGAGTCAAAGAAAGCCGCTTCGACGCGAGGCACAAGCGCCTTGCGCGCCGCGTCAGATAGATAGGAATGGAGCGCCGTAACCATGCGCGCGCCCTGCATGCGCACAAATGCTTCGTCTGCCAGCTCGTCCATGGGGAGATTGTGCAGCGTGAGATCGACATAGCTTGACGGTGCAGACTTGGCGAGGTGGACGTTCTCCCAGAGAGCGCCCCACAGCATGGAATGCAGCAGTGGATCGCGGTTGGGCACTATAGGCGTGATTGTGGTTTGGCTGACGGGGTCGAGCAGGAAGCGGCCGTATGCCTGGTCGTTGAAGTTGGTGAAGACGTACGCCGGGCACTCCCGCCCTATCGCTTCAGTGACGGCGTGATCCGCGTCGCTCCATTCGACACGCAGCGTGAGCGGCGGATGCGGCGCACTGCCTGTCTCCGTACGCATGGCGCCATATATCTCAAGGCTCATGGGCCAGACGTAGCCCTGCTGCAGCACATCCCGCTGATGCAGCGCGAATGCGGCGATGCGCCCCTGCCTGCACGACCACGAAACTTCCACCTGCGGCATGCCGCGGCGAAGTATCCATGCATTGGCCCAGGCCTGCACGTCCTCGCGATGCCCAAGCTGAGCGCTGGAAGCCTCGAAGGCGTGAATGAGGTCTGCCCACTCGGCGTTGGCATAGGCATGATCTTTCAGGTAGAGCCGCAGGCCGTTGCGAAAAGTTTCATCGTCGAGAAAGTAATTTAACTGTTTGAGCACTGCCGGAGCTTTCTGGTAGACGATCGCACCGTAAGCGGATTTGGCGTCTTTCAAATTGGCGATGTTCTGAAAGATGGGCGTGGTTCCCTGCGTCTCATCAATCCCGTAGGCTGCCGGTTTAACGTCTTCATAGAAATGCTTCCACGAGTTCAATGCGGGCTCCAACTGCGCCATTGCCTTGTAGGCCATGTATTGCGCGAAGCCTTCCTTGAGCCAGAGATCGTCAAACCAGCGCATGGTGACCAGGTCGCCGAACCACTGGTGACAGGTCTCATGCAGCACAAGAAGGTTACGACGAAAATAATCACTCGGCGTCGGCGTGGAGCGGAAGAGGACCGCGTCTTCATTCAGGAAGCTGGCGCCGGCGTGCTCCATGCCGCCAAACGGAAAGCCCGGAATCAGAACGAGATCGTATTTGGGAAACGGGAACGGCTGGGCGAAATAGTCAGAGAAGTAAGCGATGCCGCGAGCCGCCATCTGCTGCACCTGCGGCGCTTCCTGACGGGCACGGGTTAGTTGCGACTTGCGCACGTAGACGGTTGGCTCGGCTGCGTTCACGGAGCGGACCGTGGCGAACGGCCCGGCTGCGAACGCAAAGAGATAGGTGCTGATGGGGCGGGTTTCAGCAAAGTGCGCCTGCGTGGCGCCGGCTGTGACCGGGGCCGTGTTGCCTACGACAGACCAGCCGCGAGGGTGTTCCAGATCGAGCGTGAACCTGGCCTTCAGGTCTGGCTGGTCGAAGCATGGAAAGGCCATGCTGGCGTCCATGGGAACAAACAGCGTGTAGAAGTATTCGTTGCCGTCGTCCTTGTCTTCATAGCGGGTGATGGCTTTGCCGGCGGGAGCTGCGTTGCTGATGAACGCGAGTGTGAGTGTATTTTGGCCGGCGATTACGGGGAGATGAAGGTGGCCGTTCTCCAATTCTGTTTGGATCGCGTGGCCGTTCAGCGTGGCCGACTGAAGCGCACCGTCGCGGTAGTCGATGGGCAGATCGCCGGCGGATTTGCTGGTGAACGTAAGGGTTTCCGTACCGTCCACCGCTGACTCGTGCTCCCTGAGCGTGAACGAGAGACTATAGCGTAAGTCTGAGAGGCGGGCAGCGCGTGCAATGGCAAGCGCGTGCGAAACGCCGGGTTCAACGGGAACAGCCATGGCTGTGTTGGCGGCGGCGAGCAGCATTGCCGTGGCGAACAGGATGCGGGTTCCGTTCGAGATAGACATGATATGTCTGTCATGCTATCCGATCCAGGCGATCCACTTCATCCCGATCCAGAGGAAGGCTCATGCAGCTTCGAAATCAAAATCGAAGACGGCAGACGCGCACACTTGACATGCGGCGGAACCAGCAAGCAGAATGATTCCGCACGAACAGAAATGGATGCCGCAAACTATGGATATGCAATGCATGGAGCCCCGAACCATTGTCATTACAGGCGGAGGTGGAGGCATCGGCAAAGCCACTGCCCTGCTCTGCGCCTCGCGAGGCGACAAGATCGCCGTGCTTGACAAAGATGGCGACGCTGCAAAAATAGCGGCGGAAGAGGCCCTCCGGAACGGCGCCAAGGATGCGCTCGGATTGACCTGCGATGTGACCGTCGAGCAACAGGTCGAGGAATCGTTTGCAAAGATTGCCGCGCAACTGGGAGCGCCTTACGGGCTCTTTGCCAACGCCGCGGTCGCGCATCGCGGGCTGGTCCATGAGCTGCCGGCAGAGACGTGGCGCCTGGTTGTGGAAACCAACCTGACCGGCGTTTTCCTGTTTTGCAAGCACGGATTGCAGCACATGCTGAAGACAGGAATTGCCGGATCGATCGTCTGCACCTCCTCGCCGACTGGATTTGTGGCGCTTGGGGCCGGTACGGCGAGCGCTTACAGCGCAACCAAGGGGGCCATTTCGTCGCTGGTGCGCTGCATGGCGATTGATTATGCGCGCTACGGAATCCGCGTGAATGCCGTGGTGCCCGGCTCGACGGAAACCGCGCTGATGTGGGGCAATACTCCTAAGGACCGGATTCCGGGAATCCGCGAGCAGCTCTCCCGCGAAATTCCGCTGGGCAGAATGGCGCAACCGGACGATCCGGCGCGCGCCGTGGCGTGGCTGCTCTCCGACGAATCCTCTTATGTGACCGGAACCCATCTGGTATGCGATGGAGGGATTCTGGCGAAGGCCTCGGTCAGCGTATAAATCCGGCGATTGCTTCCCGATACGGATTGTATCTGCTGCGCTTGCGCTCCTGGGCCAGAGGAGCCAAATACTGACAAACTGTACATTTAGTTCTTGACAATTTGCCGCATTGGCGCTCATATGTGACTGTCGGTCATTTATGGGCAACAGTCATACAATTCAATCCGCGGCGCTCGCTAAGGCTTTCGCTACAGAGAACCTGCCGCACCTGAAAGGCATGGGGCGCCGCGAGCGCCGTGCCGCTGAAACGCGCCTGCGCCTGTTCCGGTGCGCGCTGCAACTGTTTGCCGCGCGCGGCTTTCCCAACGTCACCGTGGAAGACATTACCCAGGCCGCGGACGTGGGCAAGGGCACATTTTTCAACTATTTCGAGAGCAAGGATCACGTGCTCGGAGTAATGGCCGAAATTCAGCTTGGCAAAGTCCATGAAGCCGCGGTCCATGCCGGACACGGCGATCAGGCAATTCATTCCGTGCTGCACAGCCTGTTTCTGCGCGCCGCCGAGGAGCCGGGCCGCTCGCCCGACCTTGCCCGCGCTCTCATCTCTTGTTTTCTGGCCAGCGAGGGCGTGCGCAGCATTATTGAACGCAACATGCGCGAGGGCCGCAGGACGATCGCGAAAATTGTGGCCGCGGGACAAAAGCGCGGAGAGATCGACCCGCGCCTCAAAAAGGAAAAAGTAGCGATTCAGGTTCTGCAGGCGTTCATGGGCACTGTGCTCTTTTGGTCATTGCATGAGGAGCCCGCGCTCGCAGTATGGATCGAGGACAGCTTTCAACATTTCTGGAGGTCGGTCGCGGTCTCCAGAGAAGAGTAGAAACCATGAAAAACAACTTCAGCACAATCGTCGTTCTGTCGCTGGCAAGCCTGATTCCGGGCCTGATTGCAGGCGCTCCGGCCATGGCGCAACAACCCGCTCCCTACCGTCTGACGCTGCAGGAAGCGATTGAGAAGGCGCTCCAGGCCAACCTCAGCGTGCTGGTTGGCGCCACGCACGTGGACGAGGCCGAAGGCACACGCATGCGCCGCATGTCGGCCGCGCTGCTGCCGCGCATCAACGCGCAGACCTACGCCAATGTGCAGAATCGCAACCTGAGCGCCTTCGGAATCTCTGCGCCGGGATTTCCTAAAGTGGTGGGCCCGTTTTCCAATTACGATTTCCGTGTCTATGCGCAGCAGAACATTATCGATCTTGCGAGCTACCGCAGTTTGAAGGCCAGCGACAAAGCTGTCGATGCCGGCAAGATGGATTTGCAGGATGCGCGCGATCTGATTGTGCGCGCGGTTGCAGGACTGTATCTGAACGCCCAGTCGGCCGCGGCCCGCGCCGAATCCGCGCAGTCGCGCGTGACCGACTCCACTACGCTCTACAAGTTGGCCAGGGACAAGCACGACGCCGGGACGGCGACTGGCGTGGACGTGCTGCGCGCGCAGGTGCAACTGGCGAATGACCGGCAGGCGCTGCTGATCGCCGGGAACCAATACAAGCAGACGCTGCTGGCCCTGGCGCGCAACCTGGGCATGAATCCGGGGACGCCGCTGGAGTTGGCCGAGCCGCTTGTGTATCGTCCCATGAGCGAAACTGAATCCGAGGCCATGCTGCCTGCGGCGCTTGCCGCGCGCGCCGACTATTTGTCGCTTGCCAGCCAGCGCCAGGAGTTGATGGAGCAGCAGCGAGCCAACCGCGCCCGTTCTTATCCCAAGCTGAGTATCAACAGCAACTTTGGCGGAATTGGCCGCAGCATCGGCAGCGTCCAGGACACAGGCCTGATTCAAGGCCAGATCGACTTCACAGTTTTTGATCGCGATCGCAATGGCGAAGCCGCCGAACTTGCCAGCCGCGTAAAGCGCATCGACGATCAGGTTGCCGATCTGCGGCGCGGCATCGATGAGGATATCCGCGAAGCTTTGCTGAATCTGGAGTCCGCTGCCGAACAGGTGACGGTTGCCCAAGAGGGACAGACCCTGGCGCGCCGCGAGCTCAAACTTGCGCAGGATCGGTTCGAGTCGGGCACTACGAATAACGTCGAGGTGGTCACGGCGCAGGACGAGTTGGCACGCGCCGAGGAGAATTACATTCTCGCCGTTTCAAGCCACGTGGACGCAAAGTTTGCGCTCGCGCGCGCCCAGGGCGATACGGAGAAAAACATTGTGCAGTACATGGGAAATCCTTAGGCTGCTTGCCTATTGGTCCGCAGTTCCGATTCACGCACACGAGGTTTGAAGCCATGAAACGATTGATTCCGGTCTTGATTCTGCTGGCGGCTGCGATTGCCGCCGGCGTGTATTTCTATCCGCGCCTCGCGAAGAAGCCGGTTCCTGCCAATCAGCTCACTCTCTCCGGCAACATTGAAGCGCACGAGAGCCTGGTGGGCTTCAAGGTTGCGGGACGCATCGTCGAATTGCCGGTGGAAGAAGGCCAGCAGATTGCGCAAAGCGCTTTGCTGGCACGGCTGGAAGACGCCGATTACAAACAGAAAATAAGAATCGATGAGGCTAGCGTGTGCGTGCGGGAATCGGACCTGGCGCTGACGTTGGCCGGAACCCGCCAGCAGGAATTGAAGGCGTCGCAGCAATCCATGTTCGACGCACAGGCCGATCTGGAACAGAAGAAGCTGGACAACGACCGCGCCCAGCAACTCTTCGCCAAGGATGAAGTCTCTGCGCAGGATCGCGACCTGGCAGCCACGGCGCTGAAGCGCACCGAGGCAATTTACAAGGCAGCGCAACAACATTACAACGAGGCCGTAGAAGGCAGCCGCAAAGAAGATATCGCCATCGCGCAAGCGAATCTGAAACAGGCCAGTGCAAACCTGGGCCTGTCGCGCGTCAACCTGGGTTACACCACCCTACTTGCGCCATCTACAGGCGTGATTACCGTGCGGCAAGCGGAACTCGGCGAAGTAGTCGCGCCTGGAACCCCGGTGGTCACACTTGCGGATCTCGATCACATCTGGCTGCGCGCGTATGTCGCGGAGACCGATCTGGGGCGCATTCACTGGGGCCAGGATGCGGCCATCACCACCGATACCTATCCGGGCAAGCAGTATCACGGGCACATCTCGTTCATTGCATCCGATGCCGAGTTCACGCCCAAGAGTGTGCAGACGTACACGGAGCGCGTCACGCTGGTCTACCGGATCAAGATCGATATCGACAATCCGAATCACGAACTCAAGCCGGGCATGCCCGCCGATGCGCACCTCAATCTTGCCGCGGCGCAGCAGGGCGCGCATCCCTCGGCAGTGCCGCCTGCGAAATAATGAACAGCCAGCCCCAACCCGCGATTGTCGCCGAGAAACTCACCAAGAGCTTCCCCGGCGTGCGTGCCGTGGATGCGTTGAGCTTCGATGTGCGCGCCGGGGAGATATTTGGACTGGTCGGTCCCGACGGCGCCGGAAAGACCACATCACTGCGCATGCTCGCGGGCATCATGCCGCCGGATGCGGGCAGCGCCACCATTGCCGGCTACGATGTGGTGCGCAATCCTGAGGGCGCCAAGCACGCGCTCAGCTACATGCCGCAGCGTTTCGGGCTGTATGAAGATCTCACCGTGGATGAAAATATCGGCTTCTACGCGGACCTGTTTGGAGTGAAGCGTGCCGAACGCCTGGAGCGTTCCACGCAACTGCTTGAAGCCGCAGGCATGGCAGAGTTTCGCAAGCGAATGGCCGGCAAGCTGTCCGGCGGCATGAAGCAGAAGCTGGGCCTGGTCTGTGCGCTGATTCATCGCCCCAAGGTGATTCTTCTGGATGAGCCGACCACGGGCGTCGATCCTGTTTCGCGCCGCGATTTCTGGCGCATTCTTTATGAACTGATCGCCGAGGGCGTGGCAATCCTGACTTCGACCGCGTATCTGGACGAGGCTGAGCGCTGTCATCGCGTGGCCCTGTTGAACCAGGGCAAGCTGCTCTTCTGCGATACGCCTGCAAACCTCAAGGCAGGCATGGGCAAGGGCGTATTGTCGGTGACCGGGCCGGAGCCGCGCAGTTTGCGCATCCAACTTGAACACGCAGAGGGAATCTCCAGCCTGGTGCTCACCGGCGACGGACTGCATGTCGTGGTGGACGATGCGGCTAAACGCATTCCTGAGTTCGAGGCGCGCCTGAAGATGACACACGTACCTTTCGACGCAATTCAACAAGTTGCGCCAAGCATCGAAGACCTGTTTGTGGATGCGGTCACCAGCGGGGACTCACCCCATGCCTGAACTAAATGATTCTGTCGTGGTGGAGAATCTGCGCAAGCAGTTCGGCAGCTTTGTGGCCGTCGACCGGCTGAACCTGGAAATCCAGAAAGGCGAGGTCTTTGGTTTTCTCGGACCGAACGGCGCGGGCAAATCGACCACCATTCGCATGCTCTGCGGACTGCTCAAGCCTACTTCAGGACGCGCCACGGTGGCGGGCTACGACGTGGGACGAGAACCGGAAGCGGTGCGCCAGAATATCGGCTACATGTCACAAAAGTTTTCTCTCTACAACGATCTCAAGGTGATTGAAAACCTGCGCCTCTTTGCCGGGCTCTACAGCGTGCCCGCGGACAAACTACAAGAGCGAATCGACTGGGCGCTGGCAATGGCAAACCTCAAGGGCCAGGAAAATCTCATTACCGGCACATTGCCGGGCGGATGGAAGCAGCGCCTGGCGCTGGGCTGCGCCGTGCTGCACAAGCCGCCCGTACTCTTTCTCGACGAGCCAACTTCCGGCGTCGATCCCATCTCGCGGCGCCAATTCTGGGATCTGATTCACCAGATGGCGGAGGAGGGCGTGACCGTCTTTGTAACCACGCACTACATGGAGGAGGCCGAATACTGTAATCGCCTGGCGTTGATTTTTCGCGGCAAGATGGTGGCCCTCGGCACTCCCTCGGAGTTGAAGCGCGACTCGATGAAGGGGGAACTGCTGCTGGTCGCGTGCGAGCCGCTGGGCAAAGCAGTGGAGGTGCTGCAATCGGCCCCGGGCATCCTGGATGCCGCGGTCTTCGGGAATGCGCTGCACCTGGTGGTGCTGGATGCCGCGGCGGCGATCCCGCAAGTCGAGACATATCTCAAGCAGCACGGCATCTCGGTCGGCAGCATTGAAAAGATAAGGCCTACGCTGGAAGACGTATTCGTTTCCGTCACCACGGAAAGCGATGCGGTGAAGGAGTTGAAATCATGAGCTTCAACCGCATGCTGGCCGTGGCCAGGAAAGAGATCATCCAGATTCTCCGCGATTCGCGCAGCCTTCTCATCGTCGTACTGATGCCGGTGACGCTGATGCTGCTGTTTGGTTACGGCGTCAATCTCGATCTCAAGGGGCTGCCCGTTTATGTGTACGACTGCGACGGCAGCCAGCAAAGCCAGGACCTGCTCAAGCACTTTCAGGCCAGCAAATATTTCAACATTGTTCGCGTGGTGAATGACTATCCAACGCTCACACGGGCTCTCGACGACAGCCACGCGAAAATGGGAATCGTCATACCTTGGAATTTTTCCCAACGGCTGAGCGTGGGCGGTTCCGTTCAGGTACAGGCACTCGTCGACGCGACAGACGACAATACCGCCAATGTTCTCATCGGTTATACGCAAGCGGTGGTCCAGGGCTATTCGTCAGAAATTCAAATTGCCTGGCTTGGCCAGCGCGGGCAGCAAATCCAGCCCGCTCCGGTAAGCGTGCAAACCCGTACCTGGTACAACGAGGATCTGGAAAGCAGCGCCTTCATCATCCCCGGCGTACTGGCCCTGGTCATGTCGGTCATCGGCGCATTCCTCACCTCGCTCACCATTGCACGCGAATGGGAACGCGGCACTATGGAGCAGTTGATTTCCACTCCAGTGAGCGCGATGGAGATCATGCTGGGCAAGCTGACGCCGTATTTTGTTCTCGGCATGTTTGACACGATTGTCTGCGCGCTGATCGCGATCTACTGGTTCCACGTTCCGTTTCGCGGCTCGTTCCTGACCCTGCTCGTCAGCTCCGCGCTGTTTCTGGTGGTGGTGCTGTCACTTGGATTCTTCATCTCCGTACTGGCGAAGAGCCAGTTTGCCGCCAGCCAGATCGCGCTGCTCATCACGTTTCTTCCAGCTTTTCTGCTGTCCGGTTTTCTGTTTGCGATCGAGCAGATGCCCATTGCATTGCAGTGGATCACGCGCATACTGCCGGCGCGCTACTACGTATCGATTCTGAAGAAGATCTTTCTCAAAGGCACGCCCACGGCATTGCTCTACGCCGATTTGATACCGCTGGCCGTGTTTGCTTTCGTGCTGGCGCTGCTCGCTACCCGCGCATTCCACAAGAGGCTGACGTAAAGGAGAACCTATGCTGGGGCGCCTGAAACAGATGTTGATCAAGGAATTCATCCAGGTCTTCCGCGACAAGCGGACGCGTTTCATCCTCATCGGACCACCCATCATTCAGATGCTGGTCTTTGGATACGCGGCCACCTACGATATCCGCCACGTCCCGACGGTAGTGGTCGATCTGGATCACAGCCAGGAGAGCCGCGAGCTGATCTCGCTGTTCACTGCGAGCCCCTACTTCGACGTGCAGCACGAGCTTACCGATTCCCGCCAACTCGGCGATCTTATCGAGCAGGGAAAGACGACCATCGGCCTGGAGATCGACGCCGGGTTCGCGCAGAAACTGCGCAAGGGCCAGACCGCGCCGCTGCAAGTGATTGTGGATGCGACCAACTCGAACACAGCGCTCATTGCTTCCGGCTACATTAGTCAGATTGCGCTTGGTTTTGCGCGTAACTACCAGACGGACCGCATCAACCGCATCGCGCCGCAATTGTCTGAGGTGGTTCCCTCCGTCGAACTGGAACCGCGGCCCTGGTATAACCCCGGGCTGAGCAGCCGCTGGTTTTTTGTGCCGGGAGTGATTGGCAGCCTGACCCTGGTGCTAGTGGTCACCCTTACGGCTTTTGCCGTAGTGCGCGAACGCGAGATCGGCACGCTGGAACAGATTATGGTAACGCCCATTCGCCCGGCCGAATTCATTCTCGGCAAGACGCTACCCTTCTTTTTGATTGGCCTCTTCGATGTTTCACTGATCGCGGCGGTTGGGACGCTGTGGTTCCAGATTCCCTTTCGCGGTCACATCTCCGTTCTGCTGACGGGCTCAGTCCTTTTCATCGTGTGCATGCTGGGAGTAGGCCTGCTCATTTCAACCGTCTCTTCCACGCAGCAGCAGGCCATGGTGACGGCCTTCTTCTTCATCATGCCGGCTATTGCTTTCTCAGGATTCGGATTTCCCATCAGCACCATGCCACAGTGGATGCAATATCTCACCTACCTGGTGCCGCTGCGCTACTTCCTGGTTGTGCTGCGCGGCACATATCTGAAGGGCGTGGGCTTCGATATTCTCTGGCCGCAAATGGCGGCGATGGCCGGCCTGGGAGTCAGCCTGCTCACGGTCGCCATTCTCCGCTTCCACAAGGCGCTGGACTAAGCAGCCGTCAACCTCTAATCAAGGCTTGGCGGCGTTCAACTTGGCGCGGGCATCTTTTCCCTTCACCGCGGGTTTGGCTGTCTTTCGATCCGTCGTGTCTTCCAAACCCTGTGCGGCTTCCGCCATGCGCAGGTGCTGTTCCATGAGCCTTCGCGCTTCAGCCGGCTTGCGCGCGCGGATGGCGCGGTAAATCTCGCGATGCATCTCGGCTGATTCGCGCAGGTCAATCGAGCGCTCCACGGTTTTGCGGCGCTTGTCGTAGAGAGCCGACATGATGGTCTCAATCAGAGCAGCCAGAATCGGATTGCCGGAGGCCTGCGAAACGATGCGATGAAAGAGCAGGTCATGAATGATGTAATCCGACGGGCTGTCCATGACGCCGAACATCTCGGCAACCTCTTCAGCCAGCGCGGCGTGGTGCTCCTGCTTGCCGCGCTCGGCGGCCAGCGCGGCTAAATGACTTTCAAGAATCAACCGCGCCTCAAACATCTGCCAGGACTGAAATCCATGCAGCACGCCCATGAGGCTGAAGGAGGTCTTCCCAAACTCGGCCGGTCCATCGGCAACAAAGGTTCCCACACCGTGGCGCACCTTCATCACGCCCATCGCCGCCAGGTAGCCGATACCGGTACGCAGGCTGGCGCGGCTGACTTTCAGAGAGCGCGCAAGCTCGCGCTCGGGCGGGATTTTGTCACCCGGCCGCAGCTCCCCATTCTCAATGAGAGCGCGCAAGTGGTTGACCACGTGCATAGCCCGATGGGTGTCGGGTTCATCCTGTTTGATCCGCGGCATAAACGGCAGACACTTTCCTGAATTACCTAAAATATAGAGCAAAATGAGATTAACACTCAACGCCTGAAAGCGGATCGGGAAGGTCTCTTCCCTTGAAATTGTGCGCTCGTATCCAGCATATATACTGTGGTCTGACCTCTGCACGGTTAGATCGCATGCTTCCAAATAATGCAGACCGGCGAAACCGGCGCATCGGTTCTTAGTGGAGCAATCAGCAATCGCCGCAGAGAGTGGATTGTGGACGCAGAACAGCCGTCTTTGAGATGGTAGAAAACAAGGGGGAATGCCGACGTGAAGCTCAATAAATTTTCGATTGGTGTGGGAGACAGATTTGCTCATCAGGCCAAGGCGCAGTTGCAGGCCTGCATCCAGGCTCTCGATCACGGGGTCGAGGTAATTCCCGTCTGGAACAAGTCGAACCGCGAGCATACGATCATTGGCTCCGAACCCCTTTCAGCGCGGCAGGCCGCCGACGCCGCCATCAAAGCACTCGCCTGGAAGTATCCGTATTATCTGGATGCCGACCACATCACGATGCAGACTGTGGGCCGTTTCCTTGCTCCCTGCGACTTTTTCACCATCGACGTAGCCGACTTCATCGGCCAGCCCGCAGAGGCATCCGGCATTGAGAGTTTTGTCAAGCGCCATCCCGAACTGCTGGGGAGCATCCAACTGGCGGGAACGGACGCGGCCTTTGAAATCACGAAGGCGGATCTCACCCAGACCGCGCAGAAATTTCTTGCCGCCGTAAAGAAAGCGGGCGAGGTCTACCGCACCATCGAGAGCGCCAAGGGCGCAGGCAACTTCATCGCCGAAGTTTCAATGGACGAGACCGACCTCGCGCAAAGCCCAGTCGATCTGCTCATCATTCTGGCGGCCATCGCCGATGAAGGCATCCCGGTGCAGACCATCGCGCCCAAGTTCAGCGGCCGCTTCAACAAGGGTGTGGATTACGTGGGCGACGTGGCGCAGTTTGAGCGCGAGATGGCGCTTGACGTGGCGGCCATCGCCTACGCCGTCCGGCAATACGGCTTGCCGGAAAATCTCAAGCTGAGCGTGCACTCCGGCAGCGACAAGTTTTCAATCTACCCCGCCATTTACGCCACCAGCAAACGGTTCAATGCGGGCGTTCACCTGAAGACCGCGGGAACCACGTGGCTGGAAGAGTTGATTGGTCTGGCGGAAGCCGGAGGCGACGGGCTTGCGCTGGCCAAGGAGATTTACGCCGAGGCGTTTGCGCACCGCGAAGAGTTGTGCGGACCGTATGCCACGGTCATCGACATCGATCCCGCAAAGCTGCCCTCTCCAGCCGAGGTGCGCGGCTGGTCTTCCGAGCAGTACACCTCTGCCTTGCGCCACGTTCGCGGAGCCGCGGCTTACAACAGCAGCCTGCGCCAGTTGCTGCATGTCGGCTTCAAGGTCGCGGCGAAGATGGGAGGACGGTATCTTGGATTGCTCGAAGCCAACGAGGCCGTGATTGCGAAGAACGTGACTGAGAATCTTGTCAGCCGCCACATCGCGCCCGTTTTTCTGGGACGCAAGGCATAAATTATGGCGGCGCGCAGGGAATGCGCGCCGCCATGGATGAGCAATTACAAAAAGAAGGTTAGAACCGCAGGGCTTCCTACCGCCGCGTAGTGGCCGGTAAAGCTGAGCAGGCCCGTCTCTGGATGAATCCGGAACGACGTAATATTGTCGCCGCGATGATTGCAGACAAACAGGAAGTTTCCGGTAGGGTCGATTCTGCAATGGCGGGGATAATCGCCCAGGGTGGATGTATCGCCGATGTGGGTCAGGTGGCCGTCGGCGCCGATGGCAAAGACGGCAATCGTGTCATGCAGACGATTGGCACTGTATAGAAATTTGCCATTCCGCGAGATCACAATTTCAGAGGAGTAGCTGGTTCCCGCAAAGCCGGCAGGCAGCGTGGAGATGGTCTGCTGCGCAGTCACAGCTCCCGCTTCCGCATCGTAGTGGAAGAAAACGATGGTGTTGCCCTCTTCCTGCACCGTGTACAGCCAATGTTCGTTGGGATGGAACGCAAAGTGACGCGGGCCATCGCCGGCGGGCAGCGCCTCAAAGGGCTTTGCTGCGGGAGTGAGCTTTCCGGTGGCGGCATCGAAACTATAGATATAGAGGCGGTCCTGGCCGAGATCGGTATGCAGGACGAAGCGGTTGCGCGGATCGGGCAGGATCATGTGCGCGTGCGGAGCATCGTGACCGCTGATGGCGAAACTGCCGGGAGAAGCATGCGTGGCATGGATGCTGCCGACCGAGCCGATGTCGTGATGGACATCGACGGCGGAGCCGAGCGAGCCATCGTCATGAATCGGGAGCACGGCAATGCAGCCGCCGAGATAGTTGGCCACGAAAACGAATTTGCCGTGAGCGTCCAGGCTGAGATGAGCCGGACCGGGACCTTCCGTGCTCACCTGATTGATGAGAGTGAGATCGCAGGTGGACGCATCAATGGAGTAGGCGGAAACAGCGCCGTTCTTGCCTTCGAAGGTCGTGATTTCATTGATGGTGTAAAGATATTTGCGGGAAGGATGAATTTCAATCCACGAAGGATTCTCGGTTTTTGCCACCAGCTTGCGGTTGGTCAGCGCGCCGGTGTGCACGTCCATCTCAAACAGGTAAATGCCTTCTCCGTTGCCGCTGCCGTCCACCGGCAACGAATACGAGCCCGCATAGGCGAGAAGCTTATCCCGCTTCGGACGGCTGGCCGGTTTCTGTGCTTCGCCCAGCGCTCCCGAGGCAACGGCCACAGCCGCCGCGCTCTTGAGAAAATTCCGGCGGGACAACGTCTGCTGCAAACTCTTGTCTGTCATTTCGTCCATCCTCTAGCAATATCTGTTTGTGCCGGACGCTCGATTGAGGCCCGGCAATTCATGTATCAGACTACACACGACAGCGCCAGGGTGAAAAGCAAAGCCGTGACGGAGACAATGGTTTCGCAGACCGACCAGGTCTTGATGGTCTGCGCAACGGTCATGTTGAAGTACTGCTTGACCAGCCAGAAGCCGCCATCGTTTACGTGCGAAAAGATCAGCGAGCCGGCGCCGGTGGCAATCGCCAGCAACTCGGGATGGACGCCGGTGCTGGCCAGCGCCAGCGGAGCCACGATACCGGCCGCGGTGGTCATGGCCACGGTGGCCGAACCGGTGGCCAGGCGCATCAACGCCGCCAGCAGCCAGGCCAGCAACAGCAGTGGGACGTGGCTGTGCAGCGCAACGGCGATGATGGCCTGAGAGACGCCGCTGTCCTGCAAAATCCTGCCAAACCCGCCGCCCGCGCCCACCAGCAGCGTGATGGCCGCCGTGGGCGCCAGGCACTCATTGCTGAAGCGCAGAATGGTCTCGCGCGAGAAACCGCGCATCCGGCCCAAAGTAAAAAAGCTGTGGAGCACGCCGGTCAGCAACGCCATATCGTCGTTTCCCACCAGGTGCAATCCCTGGTTCACGGCGCTCATGGGCTTTGCTATTGCGTCTGCCCAACTGCCGATCAACATCAGCAGGACTGGAAAGAGGACCGAGATCAACGAGAGCCAGATGCCGGGAAGGCTGCGCTCCGAGCCGTGATCGACGAACTGGTCGGCCATGGGATTGTCCGCGGGCAGTTCGATGCGCGGCGCGATGAACTTGGCGTAAAGCGGCCCGGCGATCACCGCAGTAGGTAGACCGACGATCAGCGCATACAGAATGGTGCGGCCTACATCCGCGTGGTAAATGGTGACCGCCAGCAGAGCCGCGGGATGCGGAGGCACCAGTCCGTGCACCACGGATAGTCCAGCCACCATGGGCAGGCCCACCAGCAGCAGCGAAGTTTTGGTTCGGCGCGCCACCGTGAACGCAATCGGAATCAGCAGCACAAAGCCCACTTCAAAAAACGCCGGCAGGCCGACCACCAGCCCGATCACCACCATGGCCCAATGAATGCGCTTCTCTCCGAAGAGCCGGATGAGAGTATAGGCGATCTGGTTTGCCGCGCCCGACTCCGCCATCATTTTGCCGAGCATGGTGCCCAGCGCCACAACAATCGCAATGTGGCCGAGGGTTCCGCCGACACCGGCCTCAAAGGAGTGAACGACTGTGGAAAGCGGCATGCCCGCCACCACGGCCAGAGAGAGCGAGGCGAGCAGCAGAGAGATAAACGGATTCAGCTTGAAGACGGCAATCAGCAGAATGAGGCCGATGACCGAGGCCAGCGCCGAAACAAGCAGAAAAATACTGTGAGGATCGATCATAGGTCAGGCTACGGCGCCGCACTCTCCATAAGGTTGAACTGCTGCACGCAATACAGACAAGATGATTTCAGGTTTAACGGTTGGGAGCCTTGTAGGCGACGCAATCGATCTCCACTTTGCAATCGACAACCATGCTGGATACAACGCAGGAACGCGCAGGCGGATTTTCGCCGAAATATCCCTTGAAAACCGCATTGAATGCGGAGAAATCGCGCGGGTCGTCGAGCCATACGCCGCAGCGCACCACGTTTTCCGGACCATAGCCGGCCTCTTTGAGAATCGCCAGAAGATTGCGAATTGCCAGGTGGGATTGAGCGGTGATGTTGCCCGCAACCACGTCGCCATCGGCCATCGCCGTCTGACCCGATACATACAGCCAGCCATCGGCTTCCACGGCCCGCGCAAAGGGAAGGTGCTGCCCTCCCGTGCCTTTTCCGCCTTCCACGCCATAACGCTTGATGCTCATCTGTGTGCTCCTTGAAATTTTGATTTACTGGATCCATGCCGTCTTGCCGCGCGCAAGAAAGCGTCCGGCGCGGTGGTTTGTGGCTCCCTGCGCAGTGTAAGAAAGTATACCGTTCACCCATACGCCGCGGATTCCTTCGGCCGGCCGAACAGGATCGGTGAATGTTGCCGTGTCGATGATTTTTGCCGGATCGAAGAGCACCAGATCGGCGCAATAGTTTTCTCGAATCAGGCCGCGCTGTGCCAGCCCAAAGCGCTGCGCGGGCAATCCGGTCATCTTGTGCACCGCTTCTGCAAGCGGGAACAATTTTTCATCACGGCTGTAGCGGCCCAGCACACGGGGAAACGTGCCCCACAGGCGGGGATGCGGCCGCGGATCGTTGGGCAATCCATCCGAGCCGATCATGGTTGCAGGGTGGCTGAGAATCCGCCGCATGTCTTCTTCCGAGATGCTGTGATAAATGGCTCCCGCCGGCTGCAACTGCTGCGCCGCTTCAAGCTGCGTCACGCCCCACGAGGCGGCAATCTGCGCCAGGGTCTGCCCGGCAATCTCCGGATGCGGCGTGCTCCAGGTAATCATGATTTTCACGCGCTCGTCCACCTGGCGCAGGTCGAGCGTGCTGGAGCCGGCCGCGTAGGGATAGCAATCGCAGCCGGTCTGCTGTGCGGTTTGCGCCGCCTCCAGAGCGTGCAGAACCTCGCCGCTCCGTCCCCAGTTGGCAATGCCTGCGCACTTCAAATGCGAAATGATCACGGGAACACGATTGAGGCGGCCAATGGCAAAGGCCTCGTTCATGGCATCGAGAATCGTCTCCGTCTCGCTGCGCATGTGCGTGGCATACACCGCGCCCGCAGCGGCCAGCGGATGGGCCAGCGCCAGCACCTCGTCCGTTGATGCGGAATACGCCGAGAGATAGGCAAGGCCGGAACTCAACCCCAGCGCACCGCCGTCGAGCGCCTCCTGTAACTGCGCGCACATCGCTAGCGTTTCAGCTTTTGTCGCGGTCCGGTCGAGCCGGTCCATCTGGTTATTGCGCAGAGCCGTGTGGCCAATCAGCGCGCCCACATTCACCGCTGGCTGCGCTTCACGGATTGCATCAACGTAAGCGGCAAAGGTGGGATAGCTGAAATCTTCCGCGCCGCCCAGCAGATTCATCGGGTCAGGGAGCGCGCCGTGCAAGCTCACCGGCGAAGCGCTGATGCCGCAATTGCCCACAATGACCGTGGTGACGCCTTGCGAGAGCTTGGGCAACATGGCAGGCGTGCGGATGACGCCGATGTCGTCATGGGTGTGCACGTCGATAAAACCCGGCGCCAGCGCCAGGCCTTCCGCGTCAAACTCTGACGCAGCGTTGAAATCAAGCGATGCCCCGAGGGCGCAGATGCGGCCGTCGCGCAGGGCAACATCCAGCGTTTCGGCGTCAGCGCCGCTGCCATCCACCACGCGCGCATTCCGAATAAGCGTGTCACAATTCGACATATCTGTCCTCTAAGAATATAGGCTATACGTAGTGCGGTTCCAAGGTTGACGAATGGATGGCCTTGAGACCAGCGGGAGATGCATCCGGTGAACGATCAAGCAACTGCGCTATCAGCTTCTACTACGGCCATCCCTATGCTCAACAAGGGCCTGGGATTTATGGAACATGCGCTTGAACCCAATGAGATTGTGCGGCTCGGCTGGAACCTGCTGCACGAAGACCTCAGCCTGCCATCGGCCGTTTTGTATGAAGAGCGGTTGCGGAACAACCTCAACTGGATGCAGCAATTCATCACCGCCTACGGCGTGAAGCTGGCGCCCCACGGCAAGACCACCATGGCCCCACGCTTGTTTCAGATGCAGTTGGAGACCGGCGCATGGGGAATCACGCTGGCCACCGCGCAGCAAACGCTGGCGGCCTACACGCATGGCGTGCGCTGCGTTCTGATGGCGAACCAACTGGTGGGCAAGGAGAATATGTCCATCATTGCGCGCCTGCTTGAGGATCCCGGGTTCGAATACTACTGCCTGGTGGATTCGTCGGCGCAGATAGAACTGCTGGGCGCGTTTTTCCGCAAGCGCGGGCAGCGCCTGCGCGTGTTGCTGGAATTAGGCGTCGAGGGCGGCCGCGCCGGCGTGCGTACTGAAGTACAGTTGCAGTCCGTGCTGGACGCATTGTCCCACTGGAGCGATGCCATCGCCCTGAGCGGCATCGAAATCTATGAGGGCGTGCTCCACGACGAAGCCTCCATTCGCACTTTCCTGCATCATGCTGTTGCCGTGACAGATAAGCTCGTGAAGGAAAAGCGCTTTCAGCGCGCGCCCGTTCTGCTTTCAGGCGCGGGCTCGGCATGGTACGACGTGGTGGCAGAGGTGTTTACCGCCGCCAACTTTGGAGACTCCGTAGAAATCGTTCTGCGCCCCGGCTGTTATCTCACGCACGACATCGGCGCGTACCGCGAAGCGCAGGCAAAGATTCTGGAGCGCAATCCGATCGCGCGCAAAATGAGTTCCGGGCTTGTGCCCGCGCTGCATATCTGGGCGTATGTGCAATCGGTGCCGGAAGCGGAGAAAGCAATTATCGGCATGGGCAAGCGAGATGCCGCCTTCGATTCCGGACTGCCCGTACCGGCGCTCCATTACCGGCCGGGCAATGCGGCGCCAACCGCAGCGCCCGCACACTGGAAACTCACAAACATGATGGACCAGCACGCCTACCTGCAATTGGCCGCCGGAGACGATCTTCGCGTGGGCGACATGATCGGCTTCGACATCGCGCATCCCTGCCTGACCTTCGACAAATGGCGGACGTTGCCGGTGCTGAACGCACAGTACCAGGTTATCGACGTGGTCCAAACCTACTTTTGATCCGGCTCTGCACTACGGGCGTCGTGTGGTACATTTGCGCCATGATCGTAAAGGGTTTGGTCATAATCTCGGCGGTGTTGGCCCTTACGCTGGCGCCGCTTCCCGGCTGCGCGCAGACACCCGGCGCCAAACCTCCGTCTCCGGCCCTTACCACTTCCACCGGCGCCCTGCCAGGCGCAGCCGGCCCAACCGCAAAGCCTGACTGCCTGGCCGTCCCCTGCGAGTACCAGCCGCAGCACATTACCGTTGCCAATCCGCCTGCCATTCCGGTGCAGTGGCTCTTGCGCGATCGCATTATGTGGGCCGCCAGCCTGGTGCTTGTCCTGCTGGGATACGCCGGCATCCTGCTGGCCCTCTCAACGCTGAGAAAGATTGAACGCCAGGCGCGCTACGCTGAAACCGCTACCGAGGCCGCGTCCACCTGCGCTCAGGCCGCCTTGTTGCATGCCCAGTCGATTGTGAATGCTGAACGGCCCTGGCTCCTGATCGCGGTTGAGCCATCGCTGGAAAAGGAGAACCGTTTTACCGTCGTGGCCATGAACCGGGGCCGCACTCCCGCGCAAATTGAGGCGACAGTGGAGCAGGTCACGATGGCTGCCGATGAAGCAAAGCTTCCCGGCATCCCTTCCTATCAGGATAAGGAACCGGAGGCGCCGCGCGTCCCAATCATTTTGCTCCCCGGCGAATCCGCACCCCTCAAGACGTTCAGCCGGGAAGATGTGAGAGGGCTCTGCGGCTCCCAGGATCAATTCGAGCGCATCGAGACATGGGAGGAAAAAATATACATATACGGAAAGATCGTCTACAGGGATTTAATAGCTCCCGCCGGCCAGCAAACCCATGAAACCGACTGGTGCTGCTGGTACATTCACGGACGGCAAAAAAGCGGCCTGGTGATTGCAGGGCCGCCCGCGTACAGGCTGCACTCGTAGAGCGTTAGCTGGATGTTTGGAAGCACTGCCAGCAGGATTCCAGCCGGCTCAGGCGTGCGCTGTCTCTTGCATATCCAGATCGAAAACAGAATCCGGTTCGGCCAGACGGATCAGGCGATGCAGATAAGCCCGCGAGATGCACAGGCTGCGGGCAGCAAGCGTTTTATTCCCGTTGTGCTCACGAACGGCGTTGACGGCCAGTTTGATCTTGTAGTCGCGCAACTGCCGTTCAAACGAGCCAGCAGGCTGGTAATCGGCGATATCGACAATGTCGTCGATATCGGCAACATCGTCTTCCTGGGCGCTCAGACTCAAATCTTCCGCGCGAACGCTCTGTCCGGGGGCCATGATGATTGCCCTCTGCATCACGTTTTCCAGTTCGCGCACATTGCCAGGCCACGGATAACCCTGCAGCAGGGCCAGCGCATCGGGCTCAATATCCGCCATCGGCTTTTGGAACACCTGCCCATAGTGCTGCAGGAAATGCCGGGCGATGCGTGAGATGTCTTCGGGATGTTCCTGAAGCGCCGGCGCTTCAATCCGCATGACGTTGATGCGGTAGTAGAGATCCTGGCGGAATTTTCCTTCGGCCACCAATTTGGCCAGGTCCTGGTGGGTGGCGAAGATCAGCCGCGCCCGCAACGGGATGAGCTTGTTGCTTCCCAGCCTGCTGAATTCCATCTGCTGGATGACGCGCAGCAGCTTGACCTGGGTAAACAGGCTCAGGTCTCCGATTTCATCCAGGAAGAGCGTGCCGTCGCCAGCCTGCTCAAAGTAGCCTTCGCGCGCCCCTACCGTTCCGGTGAAGGCGCCCTTTTCATGCCCGAACAACTCGGCCTCAATCAGCGTTTCCGGGATGGCGCCGCAGGAAACAGCCACAAACGGACGGTTGGCGCGTGAACCCAGATTGTGGATGGCGCGGGCAATCAGTTCCTTGCCGGTTCCGCTGTCGCCGGTGACCAGCACGGAGGCATTGAGATTGGTGACGCGGCGCACCAGTTGATAAACCTGCTGCATCTGCGGACTGGACCCGATCAGCCGGTCGCAACCGGTGGGCTCCTCCAGCCGCTGCTGCACGGAATGCAATTGCTGCTTGAGCGAGGAGTTCTCATAGGCCCGGTTGAGCATGGTCTTCAGGTCGCGAATCGAGGGCGGCCTGCGGCAGTACCCGAAGGCTCCGGTCCGCACCATTTCAAATGCTGTGGAGCGAAGGCTATCGTCGGCCATCACCACAGAGGGAACTTTCGACGCAATCAACTGCTGGGAAAACCCGATGCGCTTCTGCAGTGAATCGTGATTGGAATTCAGGTCCAGGATCAGAACATCGCATTCCCCGGCCAAAACATGGCCGTGGATTCCTTCTTCGTCCGACTCCAAAAGGACCTGGAATTCCTTCCCGAGAGCCGAAGAAAGAAGCGTGTGCAGCGTGCGATCTTCCGAGTAAAGCCCAATCTTGATCATTTGAATGCTGACTCTCTCACTTGGCGCATCCCCTTAAGGGAGAAGCGTGAAAACTGTCATCATCGTCGTTTACCGGATGAATGAGCGGCAATCCCTGCTTCGTGTTAGCTATGTGCCTCGTTGGTAATACATTTAGCCCCCTGTAGTGCGCGCCCCTCGGGGCAATACATATCCAGCCGCGGCGCACAGGCACGCGATCAGCTCTGCCTGAGCAACCCGCCAACACTCAAAGAAGGACTACTGGGTGTATTAGCACGACACTAGTACTCAATCGTAACCATGTCAATGACACAAAGGTAACTAAACTAGGGTACTATGAGCGCGGAAAATCTACCCATTCCCCGGAAAAACCTGCCCCTTTCAAACTTGTTCCTGCAAGTTTCGCTATCTATTTTTCCTTCTAAGTTGCTATTTATGTATAACTTGAATAGATTGAATGACCCTCTTCCGGGGAGAGTAACCTCCTCTGTACAGACTAGCCTCACAAGGCAAGTGACGCGTTAGTTGTATTCCCCTGCCACACTAGTAACAAAACCTGGTTACCTAAATCCGTTGATTTTTGAGCCTTGTACTGGGTGATTCGACACCTACGGCCAAGTCGCGCCTGCATGGCTGACCCAAAGAGAAAAACTCGCCAGTGAACAGCTGGAAATCGGCGTCAGGCCAGGGACTGCGCAGCGCCTAAATTGGGATTTTTCAACTAGTTTCCGGACCCGCCGCATATCTTTCCTGCTCTTTCCGCAGGTTTTGTCGGCAGCGCCGGCGGTGTATACGTCGCGCTTCACTTCGCCTGCTTTTCGTAAACACCCGTGTACACCCATCCCGGCAGTACTTGGTTAACTACTTTAATTCAAGGTATTTCCGCCTTCCGCGATTTGGTTGGACAATTGCACTATGGAAAGTATCCCCTGTATGCAAGGGGAAGAAAGGAGCAAGGGGCATGCACTCGTTCGCCTGGTGGCCAACATTGATTGTTCTCGCTGTGGCCTGCTTTACGGACCTGCGCAGCCGGCGCATACCGAATTGGCTGGTTCTCCCTTTCCTTTTGGCAGGGATCGTGGTCTCCGGCTGGCTTCATGGCTGGCAGGGGATCGGACAGAGCTTTGCCGGACTGGGACTGGGTATCCTGATTTACGGCTTTCTTTTCTGGTTGGGCGGCATGGGCGCCGGGGACGTGAAATTGTGTGCCGCGATCGGAGCCTGGATAGGACCGGACCAATTGTTCATCGCGCTGATCCTGACCGGCATGGCTGGCGGGATCATGGTGCTTTGCTGGGCCGCCTTTGGAGGATTTCTCAAAGAACTGTTTACCGGTACGGGCGATCTGGTCTTCGGCTGGAGGAAACGCGGAATGCATCGCGATCCCGAACTGGCAATCACCAATCCCCTGAAACGCAAGATGGCCTACGCTCCGGCCATTGCCATCGGAACGCTGATTTCCTTTTTTGCCCGCTGAGGAAGGTGGCTAATTTTGTCCAACTTGCCAACCAGCTATCCATTTATGGTTAATCCACAGGAGTTGGGAAACGCTCCTGACAAGTCGTACGCATCGGGGAACATGGAATTCATGAATTCAAACTCGGCTCCGGCTCATGCTGACGAAGGGCAAGTCTCTTTTGGCGGTGGCGCCATGTCGATTGCGCTGATCGGCCCGGACGAGCAGCGCCGCAAGGCGATTGCCAGCGCTCTGGCTGCATGCGGGGAGAACGAGGTCCGCGAGTTTGCGTCCTATCCTCCCGGCCTGGACGATGTGCCACGGCTCCTGGAACAGCATTGCGACATCATCATCATCGATCTGGACAGCAACCCGGAGTACGCCCTCGACCTGGTGGAGAGCATCTGCACCAATGGCGTGGTCACCGTGATGGTCTATTCGGCCAAAGCAGATCCCGACCTGCTGGTACGCTGCATGCGCGCAGGCGCCCGCGAGTTTCTCACCATCCCCTTCCCGCAAAGCACCCTGGCCGAGGCCCTGGTTCGAGCGGCGGCCCGCCGTCCGGCGCAGCGCGAGCAGAAAAAGCCGTGGGGCAAGCTGCTGGTATTCATGGGCGCCAAGGGCGGCGCCGGCGTCACCACCATCGCCTGCAACTTTGCGGTTGCGCTGGCCCAGGATTCCAGCCAGAGCACGCTGTTGATCGATCTGGATCTGCCGCTGGGAGACGCGGCGCTGAACCTGGGAATCGTCACCGAGTACTCGACCATCAACGCCCTGCAGAATTTCAACCGTCTCGATACAAGTTTTCTCTCCAAGCTGCTGGTCAAGCACAGCTCGGGGCTTTCCGTGCTCGCCGCTCCGGGAAAATTCCCCCAGTACCACGCTGAAAATGAGGCCATCGACAAGCTGCTGGCCGTGGCGCGGGAGGAATTCGATAACGTGGTGGTCGATGTCGGCTCCCGCCTCGATTTAACCGGCACCGCCCTGTTCAAAAATGCCTACACGATCTACCTGGTCACCCAGGCCGGCATTCCCGAACTGCGCAACTCAAATCGCCTCATCTCCCAGTTTTTCAACGCCGGCGGTCCCAAGCTGGAAATCGTGATCAACCGCTTTGAGCCCCGCTCCCTGGGAGTTTCTGAAGAGCACATAACCAAGGCGCTCACCCGGCCGGCGCAGTGGAAGATTCCCAACGATTACGGCGCGGTGCGGAAGATGCAGATCACCGCCACTCCGCTCACGCTTACCGATTCCCCCATCTCCCGGCTGATCCGGCAGATGGCCAACTCCGTCAACGGCCAGCCGGTAGCTCCGGTGAAGAAGAAAAGTTTCAGTTTATTCGGGTAATGGCTCTGTGTAGGATGGTTTTGTCGCGATGGAAGGACTCACTTGGAACTGCTGAATCTGGAAAAGTACAAAGCGGAAATTCACCGTACCCTGATCTCCAAGCTGGATCTGGAAAAACTGTCGCGCGTCAACTCCGACCAGGCCCGCCAGGCGGTCTCCGGCATCGTGAAGGAGATCATCGCAGAGCAGCGGGTGCCGCTGAACTACGACGAGCAGGAGAAGATCCAGGCCGATCTGCTGGATGAAGTCTTCGGGCTTGGGCCGCTGGAACCCCTGCTCCGCGATCCCAAGATTTCCGACATCCTGATCAACGGCAAGGACCATGTGTTCATTGAGAAGGGCGGACTGCTTACCCGGGTCAATGTTTCGTTTCGCGACGACCGCCACCTGCCGCAGATCATCGACCGCATCGTGTCGCGCGTGGGCCGCAGGGTGGATGAGTCCTCGCCGATGGTGGACGCGCGCCTGCCTGACGGCTCCCGCGTGAATGCCATCATTCCCCCGCTGGCGCTCGACGGGCCTTCCATGTCCATCCGGCGCTTCGGAACCGGTCCCATCGCGGCCAACCAACTGGTGCAACTGAAGAGCATTTCCGCGGAGATGATGGAAGTGCTGGCCTCGGCGGTAAAGGCCCGCATCAGTATCCTTATCTCCGGCGGAACCGGCGCCGGCAAAACCACTTTCCTGAACATCCTGTCGCAGTTCATCCCGAAAAACGAGCGCCTGGTCACCATTGAGGATGCTGCCGAACTCCGGCTCGAGCATGAAGACATCGTGCGCCTGGAAACCCGTCCCCCCAATATTGAAGGACAGGGCGCCATCCGCCAGCGCCAGTTGCTGATCAACTGCCTGCGCATGCGCCCCGACCGCATCATCATCGGCGAGGTGCGCGGCGAGGAAGCCTTTGACATGCTGCAGGCCATGAATACCGGCCATGAAGGGTCCATGACCACCATTCACGCCAACACCCCCCGCGATGCCATTTCCAGGCTCGAATCCATGGTGGCGATGGGCAATTTGAATATGCCCGAGAAATCCGTTCGCCAGCAGATTGCCTCGGCGCTTACCATCGTCGTTCAGGCCACCCGCATGAGCGACGGCACGCGCAAGGTAACCAGCATCTCCGAGATCACCGGCATGGAAGAAAATGTCATCAGCATGCAGGAGATCTTCTCTTTCAACAGGAAAGGGATCGGACCTGACGGCAAGGTGATTGGCGCATTCGTGCCCAGCCGCATCCGTCCCCGGTTCCTCGAACGGCTGCGCGTCGCAGGCATCATCCTGCCGCCGGCCCTGTTCGAGAACGAAACGCAAGTCAACTGAGCAAGAAACAGAAAGGGGGGCTGCCGTTATGTTATCGATTTTGATTCTGGTTTTTCTGGGCGTATTCTCGGTTGTCGCCCTGCTGCTGATCGCCACCGGTACCCTGGCCTCGCAAAAGTCCAAACAGGTGCTCGCCACGCTCGATTCGGTCCTGGCCACCGATAGCCTGGTCACGCGCGAGCAGGTCGTCAATCTTCGCAAAAGCGAACGGTTCAGCGCCATCCCCTGGATCAATCGCGAACTGCAGAAGCTGAAACTGGCGCCCCGCCTGCACATGCTGCTGGCTCAGGCAGATCTCAAGTGGACCGCGGGAGCCCTGATGGCCATGTGCGCTGCCGGCGCGCTGATCCCGTTCTATCTGATCGAGACACGCACCGGATTGATACTCGCCGCCGTGCTGGGCGGAGCGGTTCTGGGCGCAATGCCTCTGGCCTGGGTCTACTTCAAGCGCAACAAGCGCTTCGCCAAGTTCGAGCAGGGGTTGCCGGAAGCGTTGGATTTGATGGTCAGCGCCCTGCGCGCCGGACATAGCCTCATCGCCGCCATGGGCCTGGTGGCCCGTGAATGCGCTGACCCCATCGGCACCGAATTCAGGGCGTGCTTCGAGGAGCAGAACTACGGGCTCGAAATGAACACCGCCATGGACAACATGATTAACCGCGTCCCCCTCCAGGATCTCAGGATTGTCTCAACCGCAATCATGATCCAAAGAGAGAGCGGCGGAAACCTGGCCGAAGTGCTCGACAAGACCTCGCATGTCATCCGCGAACGATTCCGCCTCAAACGGCAGGTCATGACGCACACCGCGCAGGGACGGCTTACCGGAATCATCCTTACCGTGCTTCCCGTGGTTCTGGGCATCGCGATTTTCTTTGTCAACCCGGAAATGATGAGCATCCTGTGGAAGACTCAAATTGGCATCAAGCTCATGTGGGCAGCCGCCGGCATGATCGTGATTGGCGGTTTGATCATTCGCAAGATCGTCAACATGGACGTTTGAAGGTAGCGTATGGGATTTGTGATTTTCACGTTTTGTGTCGTGTTTCTGCTGATCGCGAGCGGTGGGCTGCTCCTGTTCTATCGCGAAGCCATGATTCAGCGGATCACCGACGTGATCAACCCGCATCCCAAGCAGAAAACCCTGTTGAGCACCCTCCAGGAGTCGGGCTTTTCCATCGGCGGCGTAGTCAAGCAATTCGAGAACGTGCTGCCGAAAAGCCAGGCCGAAGTCTCCGTTGTCGTGCAGCGGTTGATCCGCGCCGGCTATCGCAATGAGTCTGCGGTCAATATCTTTTATGGCTCCAAGGTGCTGGTCCCGCTGCTGCTCTGCGCGCTGGCCCTGGTCACCGGGCTCGCGGACCTCAGCCCGTTCTTCGTGTACGCCTCCGCCCTGGGCCTCGGGTTCCTGGCCCCGGACTTCTGGCTGGGAAGGCAGATCAAGAAGCGCCAGAAACTGATTCGCCGCGGCCTTCCCGATGTGCTGGATCTGCTCATCATCTGCATCGAGGCCGGTCTGAGCCTGGACCAGGCCACGGTTCGCACGGCGGTGGAGTTGCGCAAGGCGCAGCCCGCCCTGTGCGACGAATTGAATGTTGTTGTGCTCGAGCAGCGCGCCGGACGCCCGCGCGACGAAACCTGGAAGCATCTCGCCGAGCGCACCGGCGTGGACAGTGTCCGCAATCTTGTATCCATGCTGGTTCAATCCGAGCAGTTTGGAACCAGCATCGCCAAGACCTTGCGGGTTCATTCCGACACGCTCAGAACCCAGCGTGTGCAGCAGGTTGAAGAGATGGCGGCAAAGACCTCCGTCAAGCTGGTCTTTCCGCTTGTGCTCTTCATTTTCCCCGCGCTTTTCCTGGTTACCCTGGGACCCGCGGTCATTCTTATGATGAAACAATTCAAATCGTCTTTTGGTGCCAAATAAGAAAGGGAGGAGTTCGCAATGGACAGTACCATGATTATCCGGATCGTCGCCGGCGTGCTTTTTGTCGTCGTGTTGGTCATCCTGATTCAACGCCGCCGCACACGCGTCAAGTAGCTGCAAGCTCCGGCGGCGCCGTGCACATCGACGAGCTCCGCTGACTGTACCACCGGCTGCCGGTTGTGGAGACAAGCGCGATTTGGCTCTGCTTGTCTCCTCACCCGGTTCAGACCGGCCACTCATTCACCAAGCTGTTGAACGAAGGGGGAGTTTCAATGGATAGCACCACAATTATTCGGATCGTCGCAGGCGTACTTTTTGTTATCGTGTTGGTCATTTTGATCCAGCGCCGCCGCACCCGCGTCAAGTAACGCGGAGATCATCGGCAGGCTGGTGGCGGCGTGGATCTCCACGGCTTTCGCTGGCCAACTCAGTACGTCCTGCTGACCGGGAATTTGCCGCGGAGGGCATGATTGCCTCAGCGTCCTGTCACCGGCAGTGGGTGAGGTGAGGTGTTCCCTTGCGCATGTCTTCTGAAGGCAACACCTCTGCCCCCGATAAAGTAGAGCCCATTTACGGCCTGGGAATCGCAGAGAAAGGACTAGGGCGCATGCATTTGGTTGAAGAGGTCGAATCCGCAAACGGGGCTCGCAAACTGTATCCGATTGCCGCGGACTCGCCCAGGGCCGGAGGTACCATGGAATCTCGCAAGCAGTGCGCATACAACCATACACGCGAGTGCTTTCTCGGCCTGGAGATCGATGCCGCCGATATCTCATTCGCGAATCTCACCGACACGCTTGCAACGCTTGCGCTCAAGTCCGGCGAAGGCCTCTGGCTGATGCCTTTCAGAGGAATTCCGGAGACCGGCTTGCATGTGCCTGTCGATCTGATTTATCTGGACGAAGCAAATCGCGTTATTGACGTCGTTGAGTCGTTTCCCACATTTCAGGTTGACCCGGCAAGCCGGCAGGCAAGCAGTGTCCTGGTTTTGCCAACCCACTCGATCTATTCGTCGCAAACCCAACCGGGCGACCAGATGGTTATCTGCGTGGCCGAGGAAATGGAACGCAGCCTGGAGGGATTCTACGGCTCCAATGGCGCGGCCGAGGTGCTGCAAAGCGCCGTACTCTTGAGGGAAACGCCGCTGTGGAGCGATGGGCCCGGCGTGCTGCAATTGAAGGAACGCGCCACGGAGGATATCCCGGAAGCGAAGCAGACACACGAGATGGACCTTGTGGAGCCGGGCACGAAAAATGTCCGGCCGCCGAGGAATTGGCTGCAGCGCTGGTGGTCTCCGGATCCGCGGAAAGCGCCGCGGGAGCAGTCCCCCGGCCTGGCCGCTTATTACTGGACCGGCGGCTCGCCGCAGGCGCACAACATCAAGGACATCAGTTCGACCGGATTGTACGTGGTGACAGAGGAACGTTGGTATCCCGGAACCCTGATTCTGATGACGCTGCAAAAAACCGTAAACGGCGAAGAAAGCGCCGAACGTGCGATCTCGGTGCATACCCGGGCTGTCCGTTGGGGCAAAGATGGCGTAGGACTCCAGTTCATCCTCCCCGATGACGCGGCTGCGCTCCACGAATCCAACCGCCTGCCGGACGGGGTGGATCGCAAGGAACTCGAACGATTCCTGCGGCAACTCGACAAAGGCAAGTCTTAGGCGCTCGCTTGATTGCGCCCTGCCGGCAGGTTGGCATTTGTTGTAAACGGCATGGTTGAGACCGTATATAGAGCGGTCAACAATGCCGGGAGGAAAAGGTCATGCAATATTCAGACGGACTGCGGCGGCAAACCACACGATACATGCGTGGTTCGAGCCTTGCCGCAGCGTCACATACAATTCGTATCCAGCCCCGGTCCTTTGCCGGCCGGGTCCGCGCCTTTCTGCGCCGCGGCGACGAGGGGCAGTCGGTCGTCGAGTTTGCCCTGGTGCTGCCCCTGTTGATGACCATCCTGTTCTGCATGTATTCGCTCACCATGGTCTTGTACAACTACCAACAGCTTGAATATGCGACGTCTGTCGCCGCACAGCAGGTTGGGGCTAGTCGCGGGACGCAGTCCGACCCCTGCAACATAGTCGTCACCGACGTTACCGCCGCTTTGCCCAGTTGGACTGCGTCGAAGTTTACCTACACCGTGTCCATTACCGGCTCGACCGGCACGGCTACCGTGTACGGCCCCACCACCGGATCGTCGTTTTCATGCACCGCCGGAGAGGCGCTTATGTGGATGAACAAACCCATCAGCGTAGGGGTCAGCTATCAATACACCTGGATTCCAGCGTATCTGGTAAAAATGTCGGGCAATCTATCCACATCGGAGACAGTGATAACCGACTGAAGCGAGGAGTGATCCAATGAAATTGCACAGAGAGTCATTTGTACGCGAACTGCTACGGGATGAGCGCGGCCAGACACTGGTTTTCGTGGTGCTCGGCCTGACGGCCATTCTGGGATTGGGCGCGATATCGATGGAGGTCGGACATTCCTACTATGCCTATGGGAAGCTCAAGGCATCCACGAGCAATGCCGCGCTGGCAGGTGCGGCGGGCTTGCCCGATACGACCGCTGCAGCAGCCAATGTAACAGCCTACAGCTCCATGGCGAATGACAAAAACGCCACAGGCTTGCTGCAAAATGTTTCAGCGAAAACGACCTTCCTGTGCCTGAATGCCGTAACCAACCTGGGGGCGGTCTGCGCAACGGCCTCGGGCACGGCCGGAGGCTACAACGCGGTCAGCGTAACCCAGACAGCACAGATTCCTTTGTGGTTCGGAAAGTTGGTCGGCGTCCCCTCATTCAACATTACGGCCACCTCGACCGCGGCCACGAAGGGCGGGCCCAACACCCCGTGGAACATTGCCATCATCCTGGATACCACCGGCTCCATGGGCTATTCCGACAGTGGTGTGCAGTGCAACGGCACGCAAATTTCCTGTGCTTTGAAGGGCGTGCAGGCTTTGTTAAGCGACCTGTATCCCTGCACGTCCGGCCTGACCTGCACCACCGGCGTCGCCAATGTCGACAGCGTCAGCCTGTATGTGTTTCCTCCGGTGCTGACCTCGACAGTGGGTTTGGACTACTGCTCAGGCGGCTCGGGCTGGGGCTCGAACGGTCCTACGACCGAGTACTATATGGTCCCAACTCTGAATTCTTCGTGGACTTATCAGGTCATTCCCTTCTCGAACGACTACCGCACCAATGACGCTGCAACCACCCTGAATACGAGCGCCAACATCGTAAAGGCCACCGGCTACTCTGGCACCAACTGCTCCGGAATCCAAACAGGGGGCAGCACCTACTACGCTCAGGTCATCTATCAGGCGCAATCGGATCTGATTGCGCAGCAGATTGCCAACCCCGGCTCGCAGAACGCCATGATTATCCTCTCCGACGGCGACGCTACGGCGACGGTCACCACCTCCTGGGGAGGAGGCATCTCTTCAAACAGTTGGCTGCAGCCCTCGTCCGCGAACAGCCTGAACGGAATATCGGGCAACAACCCGAAGAGTTATACCTATCCCTCGGCGGTGGGCGAGTGCGGCCAGGCGGTGGTGGCGGCCCAGGCAGCCGCCGCAGCGAAAACCACGGTGTACACGATCGGCTACGGTTCCGAGTTGTCGGGATGCACGTCGGATCAGACGTATAGTGCAACGGTTACAACCGGCGGGGGAAGCTGGACCCACGGCGATACCCCCTGCCAGGCGCTGGCGGCCATGGCTTCCGCTCCAATCGATTTTTATTCCGACAACGCCAATGGCTGCAAGGCAACCGTTCCCACCAACGCCGCCATCACTTCGCTGACCGCGATCTTCCATCAGATCACGGGCGGCCTCACGGTCCCGCGGTTGATTCCCAACGGCCTCACGTAGGCGCGCACGGAGCAGGCGCGCGAGCCGCGGATCGCCGCCTTACTCCAACTCTTCCGGAATAATCAGCAGCACTTCCACTTTGACATTTTGCCCATCCTGCGTGGCCGGCCTGAATTGCCACTGCGCGAGCGAACTCAGGACAAACTGCGCCTGCGCGAACTCCGGCGGGAAGGCGATGGCCAGCGCCTCGAAGCGTCCGGCCTGGTTCACATAGCCGTGCACCATCAGGGCATCTGCGTCAATGACGCCGGGAGTGATGTTGGGGCGCACAATGTTGTACGGCCACGGCGCCTCCAGGCGGGCGATGCTGCCCGCGGCGGCCGCGTCTGCGGAGCGCGGAAGCGAGTACTGCAGAATCCAGCTCTTGGCCAGCCCCACATGCAGGTAAACGGTGTAGGCCAGCCGGCTGCTCCACAGCGCCGCCGTCTCAGGATATTTATCTTCCATCGAGGCCCCCACCACCACCGCTCCGAACTGCCCGTCCCGGGACAGAGTAATGTGGTCCGCCGAAGGCTGGATGCCGGTTGCGGAACCCACAACCGCCCCCTGGGCAGCCCCGGCTTGCCCTCCGCCCTGTTTGCCGCCGCCTGGCTCTGTCTTGACGGCCGAATCGCGTGAGCCCTGTCCGGCTCCCTTTGCACTCGCGCTCGCGGTCTGGTTGCCGTTCCCGGCCCGCGAAGCGTCCTTTGCCTGCCCCGTTGAAAGCGCTCCCGGCGAATTTGCAGACGCGCTCTCGTTCACCGGCGGCAGCGTGACGGTTCCTTTCGGCATACGAAGATCGGAGAGCGACATCACCGTGGCGGGAGTCGGCTGCGCGGACGAGTCGGAGGTGGTTACCGGCGGCAACTGCACCAGCTCAGGTCCGTGCACCACCACCGGGGAGGTCGTACTGGGCAGAATCACCGGGGTCTGCGCTGCCAGCTCGGTGGCCGAGATGCCAATGTCCGCCAGGTTCACTTCTTCATTGGGAGGTTCGACTGAAGGCCGCACATCGGCGGCTGTCGGTTTTTCCGGCTGCGGCGGAACGATGGTTTTGACTGGAGTCTTCTCCGGCGACCAGATCACCACGGTCGGCACTGGAGTTGCCTCCGTGACCTTGACCGGGTTGTGAATGTCCGGCTGCACCAGCGTCTGCGGCCCCGGCGTCAACTGCGCAATCTGCTGCAAGACCGGTCCCTGCGCCGCTGCCTTTCCGCCTGGCGCCGAATCCTTGTCTGCATGAGGAGCGGGATAGGCAATGCCGCTGCCGGCTGCCCGCCGCATCTGCGCTTCCGGCGTGTTCAGGTCCAGGCGCCGCACGGTAAGGCGGTCGGCCTGAAACCGGGGATTCACCTTGGGCGTGTACAGAATGCCCAGCGTCACCAGCCCAATCGCCGCGCCATGCATCAGAATCGAGAACAAAAAGGAAGAAGACTGCTGGCCCGTATCCGGTATCACCGAAAAGAGCGTTATCGTACGGGAAGACATCATGAACGGGTGACTCCCTCCCACGCGCAGCCTGGTCTGATATTGCAGAGTTGCTCAAAATGCAGGCATTTTCAGCCTGAGCAAACGCTGCATGAGGCCCTGTCGCCCCCTTCAGAATTCCATTGTATTCTCTTCCCCAATCGCTCCGGCAGAGGTTCTGCCTCATAGCTCTCTTGATACCTCACCTTCCGGCAACCCCCCTTTGAAATTTTTATATAAGGCAACAACGGAATACACTAAACACGCGAATGCTCTTGTTCGGCTCACTTTCAAGGCGCGCTCAGGGCATGGCGCGCACCTGAAACACGTAATCTGGGGCAAAACAGAGGTCTCAGGGGACAGAAAGGCGGAGCTGGCCAGGCAGCCAGTTCAAACAGGCTTCGAATGAACCGACGACTCGTTACGATTCTTCTCCTCGCTTTCGTCATTGCCGGCGCCTGTTCCTTTTTGGTCTATCGCCTGGTCGTCAATCGCGTAGCGGGCGGAAAGCCTGTAGCCTCCACGCGCGTTGTCGCGGCTGCAACTGACATCAAACTCGGAACCGTCCTGACCGCAACAAACCTGACCACCGTCGAGATCACCGGCACGCTTCCCAAGGGCGCCCTGCTGAACACCACAAATGCCATCGGCCGCGGCGTCATCTCGGACCTGTATCAGGGCGAACCCATATTGGAGAGCCGGCTGGCTCCCATCGGCTCCGGCGGCGGTTTGGCAGCCACCATTCCCAATGGCATGAGAGCCTGCGCGGTCAAAGTGGACGATGTGGTGGGCGTGGCTGGATTCGTCACTCCCGGCATGCGCGTCGACGTTCTCATCTCCGGCACGCCTCCCGGCAATCCCACTGCCGAAAAAGGCATTGAGTCCAGAACCATCCTGCAGAACATCCAGGTGCTTTCGGCCGGCACCGATATTCAAAAGGACGCTGAAGGCAAGCCTCAGCAGGTGCAGGTAGTCAACCTCCTGGTCACTCCCGAACAGGCTGAAACCTTGAGCCTGGCCGGCGGCAATCAGGTCAAAATTCAGCTCGTGTTGCGCAATCCGCTCGATACAAAAATTGCTCCAGTCGCCGGAACGGCCACGGGAACGCTCTTTGCGGATCAGAATGCCCCGGCCAAAGCGCGGCCGGCCGCACCCAGAGTTCAAGCAGCACCCAAAGCCTTTTCGATCGAGGTCATCAACGGTACGAATCGGAGTAGTCAACAATTCGGTTCACCCGGGGGAAAGCAGTGAGAGCTAAGGCTGGCATTCACATCGCATGGTTCTGCGCATTGGCCTTGGCCTTCTGCGCCGCATCGGGCCTGCAGGCGCAAACGTCACCATCTGCCCCTCAACCCGGCGGAAACACCTTCCAGGACTCCGCAAACGATCTCACGGTCACTGTGGGAAAAACCGTTCTGTTGGACTGCGCAAAGCCGCTCAAGCGGGTAGCCATTGGACTGGGCGACATTGCCGAAGCCACCGCGATCAGCCCCACCGAGGTCATGGTAAACGGCAAAATCCCCGGCCAAACCAGCCTGATTCTCTGGGACACCAACGGCGACCGCCAGTTCTTCAACATCACGGTGCGCGCCACTGAAACAGTTACCGGAGACAGCCTGGACTCGATCCGCCGCGAGCTCCGTACCGAGCTGCCCGGACAAACCCTGAAGCTCACTTTCGAGAACGGAAACATCTTCCTGCGCGGCACGGTAAAGGACCTCAACAGTTCCAGGCGCGCGGTGCAGATTGCCTCCACTGCCGGCAAGGTGATTAACCTGCTCAACGTGGACGTGCCTCCAGCCGACCCGCAAATTCTCCTCAAGGTCCGCTTTGCCGCCGTCGACCGCAACAAGGAAATGCAGTTCGGCATCAATGTTTTCAGTACCGGATTGGGAAATGTTCTGAGCGGGATTGCCACCGGGCAGTATTCTCCTCCGTCGGTTGCCATCCCCTCGGGGTCAACGTCCGCCACGGCTACGATATCCAACGAACTGAACCTCTTTGCCTACTTTCCCGGCCTGAAACTGGGCGCAACCATCCAGGATCTTCAGACCAAGGGCATTGTGGAAGTTCTGGCGGAACCCAACGTCATGGCAACAAACGGCAAACAGGCCAGTTTTCTTGCCGGCGGTGAATACCCCTATCCCGTCGTTCAGGGAACCTCGTCAGGCGGCGCGGGTGCGGTCACCATCATGTTCAAGGAGTATGGAGTTCGCCTCAACTTCATCCCCACCATTACTCCCCGCGGCACCATCCGTCTTCAGGTGGCTCCCGAAGTCAGCGCACTGGACTTCACCAACGCCATCGAGGTCTCGGGATTCAACGTGCCCGCCATCAACACCCGCAAAGTAAATACCGAAGTCGAATTGGCGGATGGCCAGAGCTTTGCGATCGGCGGCCTGCTCGACAACCGCGACACGGAAACCTACGAGAAGATCCCGCTCCTCGGCGACATTCCTATCCTGGGCAGGTTCTTCCAGTCGATGGTGAAGAACAGGACCAATACCGAGCTCATCGTGATTGTGACGCCGGAGATCGTGGCGCCCATCCAGGCCGGAGCTGCCGTGCCCGCGCTGAATTTCCCCACCCAGTTCCTTCCGTCCAACTCCAACATTCCCATGCATACGCCGGACGCCAAGACAGCTGCCAACACGCCTGCTCCCGCGCCGGCAACCATGCCCGTGGAGAAGTTGATTGACAGCATGAAGCCGGAGACGCCGCTGGTGATTGAAACCACTTCAGGCACCTTTGGCGGCGCTTCGTCTACGGCGCCCGCCAGCACCTCCTCTTCGCCAGCGCCTCAATAAGGTTCCCGGCTGCCCCTTCAGGCAGCCGGCGGCCTTCCAGACAAGCCGCAGCAGCGAAACCAGAGCCGATGTATACCCAAACCATTGCATTGAATTCGGCGCGGCCATCCGGGAGCGGCGGTCGTGTACGCTGTGAAATGAAAGCTCCTTCCGCCTGCAAACTCAACGGCTCACTGGCGAGTGGACCTGAGGCAACCGGATGAATCCGTTCGGCTGGATATCTAAGCTGTTGCGGGATTGCCTCGCGGCGCGCCCGCCGGCAACCCCGGATGCCCTCATGCGCGTCGCAAACCTCACCCGCCACACGCTGCTTGCCACCCAATTGGAAGTCGCCGACAGCGCTTCCAAACGCAGCAAGGGTCTGTTGGGACGCAAGCGGCTGGCGCCCGGCGGGGGCATGTGGATCGTTCCCTGCGAATCCGTCCACACCTTCGCCATGCAGTTCCCCATCGACCTGGTTTACCTGGACCGCGGCCTCCGCATCAAAAAGGTCAGGAGTGCCGTGCCTCCGTGGCGGCTTTCGGCCTGCCTTTCCGCGCACTCCATTCTCGAACTGCCCGCTGGCGCCATCCGCAACACGCTGACACAGGCCGGCGACCTGCTGGAAATCTCGCCTGCTCCCGCGCCCAACTCAGCCTTGGAAACGCCGGCCCTCCCCGGCGAGGTGCCTGCGCCATGAACAGCCGCGCTCTCTCCATCCCGGCGCGCGCGCATTGGAGCGACTTGCCCCGGTTTCATCGCTTCATGGCCGTTTCCGGCGCGGCGCTCCTGGTTGTTTCTGTTGCCGGAAGCTGGCTGACCTCAATCCGGATTCCCGATGCCGGCGTTCTGGCAATTGCCGTGGTGCTTCTGGTCGCCGGCGTGCTGCCGCTGCCGGCGTACTGGAACGAAAAAGGCAAAATCGAACTGCGCGACGCCGCCCTCACCCTTCCCTGGGGCCTGTTCCTGATGGTTTCGCTGCCCTGCATCGTGGGCGTTGCCGGCAGGGCGGGCATGAACATCGGCTTCAAGGATGCGTTCTTCGCGCGCCTGGATCAGGCTCTCGGATTCCATGTGCCGGGCATCCTGGCCTGGTCCTCCCAGCATCAGCTCGGCACCTTCGTCAGCAGATCGTACCCGTTTCTCTTCCCCATGCTTCTGGCCGCGTTTCTGTTGCCGGCGCTGACCGGCAAAGTCAAACAAGCGCAGGAATTCATCACCGGAAACCTGTTGGCCTTCGCCATCGGCATGCCCTTGTTTGCTCTCTTCCCCGCGGTCGGCCCCTGGTACGGCTATCATTTCCCGGCCAATCCCGGCCAGGCCGCGTGCCAGCAAAGCCTGCTCCTGCTGCGCACGCCCGGCCCCTACAGCCTGCGGCCCTTTGGCGTCGTCTGCTTCCCTTCTTTCCATGTGGTCTGGGCCGTTCTGTGCGTGTACGCCCTGTGGTGTTTCAAGCCCCTGCGCATTCCCGTGATGGTTCTCGCGGGGCTCATCGTCCTATCCACCCTGACCACCGCCTGGCACTACTTCGCCGACGTGCTGGCCGGCTTCCTGGTGGCTGCCGCGGCCATCGCCGCATCCCGGGCGCTCAGCCACTGGTACAAGGCCTGAACCTGCCGCAATCTAACGCAGAAAGCCTTATTCAGCAAGATGGATTGCAGCAGTCTCCGTGCCCGTGGCGGCAACGCTCCACGCTTTGCCTGCCGCCAGTACCGCCAGCGCCACCGTGAGAGCCGCGCACCCGCGCAGCAGGCCGGGGTGGGCTATCAGGAGCGGGGATTGAAACCGTATCGCCAGCGACCAGCAGAGCGCCGATCCCAGAAACAGCAGGGCGCTCCGCGTCTTGCGGCGTCCCACGCAGGCCGCGAAGCAGCCGAATGCCAGCCCCGATACCAGATCGATCACGTAATGTTCTCCAGTCGAGAGCGTGGCCAGGCACGTGCCGCCCAAAAAGGCCAGCGCCACTGCCCGCCACATCTTGCCTGGGGCAAAAAACACAAAAACCAGCGCCGTTGCCACATGCAGGGAAGGAAACGCGTTCGGCATGCCGCTCAACCGGATAGCGCTTGCTTCGACTGCCGGGGGATGAAGCCACCGCGCGCCAAATGCATAGACCGGCCCGCACGCCGGCAAAAATGCATACAGCACCGGCCCGGCAACCAGTTCGGCAACATAAGCCAGCACCACTGACCCGCGCTGGTACCGGTTTCGTGTCACCAGGAACCAGAAGATCATCATCGGAACCATCAACTGGTAAACCACGACGAGCGGAACGCGCCAGGCGCCTTGCAAAGGCAGCGCGACCGCGGCCGCCGAGACGCCCAGCGCCGCATCCATCCGGAACAGCACATCGTCGTATTTCAAGGGAAGAAGAGAACCTTCTTTTGACATGAATACGGTCAGAAGAAAGCCGTAAAAGAGGTTCAGCGTAAGGGCCATCACCAGCAACGGACGCGTCCTGTCCGATTCGTCCCGGAGCATCCAGAACACTGACAGGAACAGCGCCAGAAACCCGAGAATGGCGGGGTTGAGCAGCAGCGCTAGCAGGTGCATATTCCGGTCCAGCCAATCGTCCGCCGGGCAGCGTTTCCCGGCAGAACTGTCAGTGTATCGCAGCGGCAGAATACCCTATGCGCCGCCGCTGTCTGCATCCGTCAGCGCGCCGCCGGCCGGGACCGCTCCCGATCCCTGCGCCAGCAGGTACCACGCCAGCCACGCCGGCGCTGCCCAAAGATAAAGTGCCGAAGGAATTTTGATGCCGCAGACGAGTTCGACCTCGATGGCGACGCTGGCCAGGGCGAGCGCCGCCAGCAAGCCCTGGGAGCGCGTACGGTACGCTGCCTGCAACAGGGCCGGAATCGCCAGGGCCTGATCGTAGAGCCAGCAGTACGGCGCAAGAAAAAGCGATACCAGCATCAGCAGGCTGCCGTCCTTCTGCCAATCCCATGCGCGGCGCCGCGGCCAGTAGTAGCTCAGCGCCCAGGCGCAGCCCAGCACCACCGGCAAATACTGCACCCACATCCACTGCGGACTGAGCCAAAGACGCAGCGCGTCGCTCAGGCAAGGGATGAATTCCCTCGCAATTCCCGGCGCCTGCATCATGTGCAGGTAACCGGTCCACGCCGCGGGGGCAATGCAATAGGTGGCGGCGCAACTGGCGGCCATGGCAACCGCCGCGCCGGCAACGAGCTTGTAACTCCGCGAAACCAGCACCCACGCCACAAGCACCACGCCAACCGGCAGAAACAGGTGCGGCTTCAGCGCGCAGAGCCACAGCGCGGCTCCCGCCAAAAAGGGGCGCGTGCCGTGCAGGCGCAGAAACAAAACGTACCCCAACAGCGCAAACAGGGCCGTCTGGCCCACGAACAGGCAGACCAGCGCCGGCGCAAACGAGAGCCCCAGCCAGTGCAGGCGGTTTCCGGGCCGGCCCTGCATCTGCCAGATCGTGCGCACTGAAGCCGCCAGGCACGCCAGCAGCACCAGGGACCATAACAGCGCTCCAACCCGCAGGCCCACGAAACCCAGCGGCAGCGCCAGCGGAAGACCCCACGGAGGATTCCGCATATATAAAACGCCATACCCGTCTGAAAGCCCGGCCGAGCGCTCAATCCGCATCATGGCGTCCGCATCGTAGGGATTGGCGTGGTGGGCCAGTTGCTGGCCGGTCGCCCAATAGACCACAAAATCCCGCGCTCCCGCCATGTTGCCGGCCAGCGGCACAACGCAGAGAAACAGGGCGGCAAGCGCCAGACCCAATCCACTTGCAAGGGCAATCGACAAGTCTGCAACCGTGTGGCCTGACTTATGCGCGGAGATATCCCTTCCCTTCGCCATGGACGCTATTCTACGTGTGCCGGTGGAGTGTTCCATTCTGCTCAGAATCTTTCGCCAACGTACTGTATTTCTAAAACTACGTTTCACGACGATGTATACGCAGCAGGTCCAAATAGCTCATGTTGTAAACGGACGTATACACTTTGGTTCATGGCTTAATAAGGCTTCACATTTCCAAATTGTTGATTTATAAGGTTAACCAGTAAACCTCAAGTATGGCACGTCACATGCTATATGAAGGGTGCCCCGGCTCTAGGCTGGGAAATCAACTGAGGAAGAGGACAGAATGAATACCATGCTTCTCAAGATGTACATCAAGCTCCAGAACCTGATGAGCCGCGAAGAAGGCCAGGATCTGGTCGAGTATGCCCTGCTTATCGCTCTGATCGCATTCGGCGCCACCGCTGGCATGAGCAAACTGGCCACCGGCATCAGCACCGCATTTTCCAACATCAGCGTTCAGCTCAGCACCAGCATCACCTAGTACCTGGCAACGCAACGCCAGAACAACCCAGCCTAGCACCTTCGCAGGGAGAGACGCGCTCACCGGTCACGGTGGTACGTGCGCTCTCCCTGCTGAAGAACAGGTTGCCGGCAGATTACGAAGTGATTTTCATGCTTTTCGGAATTCGAAGATTCATCGGCAGAATGCAAGGTCTGATTCGCCATGAAAGCGGTCAGGACCTGGTCGAGTATGCTTTGCTCATTGCTCTGATCGCCTTTGGTGCTACCGCTGGCATGGGTAAACTCGCCACTGGTATTAAGACCGCTTTCTCCAACATCAGCGTGCAACTCAGCACCAGCATCACTTAATCCCTGGCATCGTCAGGACAGCACGGTACAACGCAGTAGCCTCGCTGGAGATGCGAACGCCTTGCTTGTGTTTTACAATGAATTCCCTGCACAAAGCCGGGTACAATCACACTCACAGAGGTAGCCGCATGTGTTCTGGATTCCGGAATCTCATCGGCAAGCTGCAAGCCCTGCTGAGACTGGAAGACGGCCAGGATATGGTCGAGTATGCTTTGCTCATAACCCTCATGGCTGCCGGCATCACCGCCAGCACCCAGAGGTTGGCGGTACTCGTCTCCTCCATTTTCAGCAATATCGAAGTTGTAATCAGCACCAATATCACTTAGCTCCAGGCGAGCGCATGTGCCGCTCTTGACCAGCCAGTGGCGCAGCCTTCGATTCCTGCAAATCTCTGACACAACTTTGAGTTACAGTACGGCATAGTACTTATATGCTCCTTTCACCTGCTGCGCAAAACAATCTTTCGCCGCTGCTGATGATCGAAGGCGGCGGCGCCATGATTGCCTTCGCCGCGGCCTTTGCGTGGCCCCGTCTTGGCTCCTCCTGGTTCTCGCGCCTTGAGCGCGCCTTCGCGCGTCTGGCCCGCAGGCAGGGTTTGGCGGTTGCCGCAGTCGGCATGACCACGCTGCTGCTGCGCCTGGCCATGCTTCCCTTCTACCCCATTCCTCTGCCCTTTCTTCCCGACGATTTCAGCCTGCTGCTGGCCTCCGACACCTTTGCGCACGGCCGCCTGGCCAATCCCACGCCTGTCCTGTGGACCCATTTTGAAAGCATCCACATCACCCTGCAGCCGACCTACATGTCCATGTACTTTCCCGCGCAGGGCCTGCTGCTGGCCGCCGGCAAAGTGCTGCTTGGTCAGCCCTGGTATGCCGTCCTCATCTCCAGCGCTCTCATGACGGCCGGCATATGCTGGATGCTGCAGGCCTGGCTGCCGCCCGGTTGGGCGCTGCTGGGAGGCATTCTGGCCATGCTGCGCCTGGGCCTCTTCAGTTATTGGGTCAACACCTACACCGGCGGCGGCCTCATCCTGGCCCTCGGCGGAGCCCTGGTGCTGGGCGCGCTGCCGCGCCTGATGAAAACCGCGCGTTTCCGATACGGCCTGCTGATGGCCGTCGGCATCGTGCTGCTGGCTCTCACCCGTCCTTATGAAGGACTGCTTCTGTGTCTCCCTGTGGCCTTTGTTCTGGGCCGCTGGGCGTGCTTCGGGAAAAACCGCCCGGCTCCTGCCGTTCTGATGCGCCGTGCCGCCGTTCCCCTGGCGCTGCTGATTGCCGCCCTGGCCTGGCTGGGCTATTACGATTACCGCGCCTTTGGCAGCCCGCTGACCCTGCCTTACACCGTCAACCGCGCCGCCTACGCCATGGCGCCCTATTACGTCTGGCAGGCGCAGCGCCCCGAGCCCGCCTACCGGCACGCGGAAATGCGCAGGTTTTATTACGAGAGCGAACTGAAGGTCTTCTCCAAAGTCCAGTCCCGCGCGCTCTTTATTCCCGTTACACTGGTCAAAGTCTGGACGGCCACCGTGTTTTTTGCCGGCTTCGCCCTGCTCCCTCCACTCATCATGCTGCGCCGCGTGCTGCACGACCGCCGCATCCGCTTTCTGGTCGTGTGCGTACTGGTGCTGATGGCCGGCATGTTGATCATGATTTACATGATTCCCCACTACCTGGCCCCCTTTACCGCGGCCTTCTACGCCATTGGCTTGCAGTGCATGCGCCATCTCCGCGTCTGGAAGCCTGAAGGCAGGCCCGCGGGCGCGGCGCTGGTGCGGCTCTGTGTGCTGCTTTGCTTTGTGCTGGCCGGGTTGCGCGTCTTTGCCGCCCCGCTGCACTTCTCCATTCCCGAGTGGCCGGCAAGCAATTGGTCCAGTTTGTGGTATGGTCCCGAGCGCTACGGTACCGACCGCGCTCACATCCAGGACGAACTGGAACGTCTTCCCGGCAAGCAACTGGTGGTGGTGCGCTCTTCACCCAAACGGGATGTCCTGGACCAGTGGGTCTACAACCAGGCGGACATGGCCGCAGCCAAAGTCATATGGGCGCAAGACATGGATGCCGCCAGCAATCGGGAGCTCATCGATTACTACCGCGACCGGAAGGCCTGGCTGGTGCAGATGGATACCGAGCCGGCAACCCTGACGCCCTTCCCCGCCCCTGCGCCGCCCGCAACCGCCGCGCATTGAGACAGCGGCCGGTCTCCAGCAGCCATAATAGAAAGGAAGCAAGTTTCAGGAGTTGAAGAAATGATCAACGGAAAGCGCATTGCGGTCGTAATGCCCGCATATAACGCTGAAAAAACGCTCGAAATGACAGTGCGGGAATTGTCCGACGTTGTCGATATCAAAATCCTTGTAGACGATTCCAGCAAGGACCAGACCGCGGCTCTGTCCAGAAAACTCGGCGTCAAGACCTTTGTTCACGACGCCAATTACGGCTACGGCCGCAATCAGCAAACCTGCTACCGCGAGGCCCTGGCCGCCGGCGCCGACATCGTCGTTATGGTCCATCCCGATTACCAGTACACTCCGTCCCTGGTCCCGGCCATGGCCGGCATGATCGCCAGCGGCGTTTACGACATGGTTCTCGCTTCGCGCATTTTAGGAACCGGCGCGCTCAAAGGCGGAATGCCGCTGTATAAATTCATCGCCAACCGCTTCCTCACCGCCTTCCAGAACCTGTGGCTGGGCGTCAAGCTGTCGGAGTATCACACCGGTTTCCGCGCCTTCTCCCGGGAACTGCTGGAAACCCTCCCCCTGCTCGAGAACTCCGACGATTTCGTCTTCGACAACCAGATGATCGCGCAGGCCGTCATGTTCGGCTTCAACATCGGAGAGATCTCCTGCCCCACAAAATATTTTGAGGATGCCTCTTCCATCAATTTCAAGCGCAGCGTGCAATACGGCTTGGGCGTGCTCGCCACCACGGTCAGTTTCGTCGCGCATAAATGGCACATCAAGCACGTAGCCAGGTTTGACGCCTCCGGAAGAAAATTGACGCAGCAGTATTATGCCCAGGTCAAGCAAGGTTCGTGAGGGGCTGAATGAATCCGGTGGCAGGGCAGCAGAAACCGCTGATTGAGCTTCGCCCCTGGCAGCACGGCCTGATTTTTTTGCTGGCCTGCGGACTCCTCGCCACGCGGCGGCCGGATGCCCTCTTCCACGCGCAATTCTGGGCAGAGGATGGCCGCGTCTGGTTTGCGGACGCCTACAATCTCGGCTGGGCGCCGGCGCTCTTTCACACCTGGGGCCGCTGCTTCCACACGCTGCCCCGCCTTGCCGCCGCGTGCGCGCTGCTGGCGCCGCTTTCCGTGGCGCCTCTGCTGCTCAACCTTGTCGCCATCGCCGCGCAGGCCCTGCCGGTAAATCTCCTGCTCTGGTCCCGCTCTTCGGTGTGGGGCAAGCTGCCCTTCCGCGCGCTGCTCGCGGTTCTCTACCTGGTTCTGCCGAATTCCACTGAGATGAGCTGCGGCATAACCGAGTCGGAGTGGCTGCTGGCGCTGTGCGCCTTCCTCCTGCTTGTCGCCTCTGTGCCTGAAAGCCCGGCATGTCGCTTCTTCGACCTCTCCCTGGTGCTGCTCTCCGGCTTGTCAGGACCATTTGCCCTGTTCCTGCTGCCCCTTGCTCTTTTCCTTTCCTGGAAGAAGCGCGGCCGCTGGCAGTGGTTTCTGGCCGGGTTACTTGCGGCCCTCTCGCTTATCCAAATCCTGGGAATGTTCTTCCTCCCCTCCGGAAGCGATCCCTTCAACCACCGCAATGCCGGCTTGGGCGCCAGCCCGCAATTGTTTGCCCGCATTCTTGCCGGCCATGTTTACCTCGGAACCGTATTCGGCGCCAACTGGCTGGCCAACCATCCCGGCCGCGCCCTCTTCCTCTTCTTCGTCTGTGTCGCGCTTGCCGGAACGGCCCTGGTGGCCGTCTGCTTCCTCAAGTCCGCAATGGAAATGAAACTCTTCCTGGTCTTCTCGGCCATGCTCTTCGCCGCTTCGCTCCTCTCTTCCACCGGCCATCTGCGCGCCGGCGTGACCGCCTGGGACAATCTCGCCGCCAACCCCGGCGTTCGCTACTGGTTCTTCCCCACGCTGGCCTTCGCCTGGTCGATCGCATGGCTTCTGCGCAGCCGTTCCGCCGCTCTCAAGTCCCTGTCGGCTGTGCTTTTGTGCCTGATGTGCTTCGGCATCGTGCGCGACTGGAGGCATCCGGCCGCCAACGAACTGCATTTCGCGGACGATGCAGCGCGCTTTGCGGCTGCTCCGCCGGGAACCACTGTCTCCATCCCGGAGAACCCGGAAGGCTGGACCATCCAACTGCTGAAACACGAGCGATAGAAAACCTGTCCACAGCGGCTCCATGCGCCTCCCGGTGATCCACATCACACGCCCGCCTCCCCAATTCCTGAATAATCGTGGTGGATGGCTAGGAATGCGCGCGTGCTTCGCGCGCTCTTCGCTCCTCTGTCCGTTCTGCCAAATGCGCGCGGAAGTACTATGCTTATAGCTCTGAGCAAATTGGAGTAAACCCTTCATGTACAAGATTGTGGAAGCCCGTAGTGTTGGCCTCAATATCAAGCAGTTTGTCATTGAGGCGCCGCGCATCGCGGCCAGGCAGAAGCCGGGACAGTTCCTCATTCTCCGCCTTCATGACAAGGGCGAGCGCATTCCGCTCACCATCAAATCCGCCGATCCCGAGGCCGGCACCGTCACCATCGTGGTGCAGGCCATCGGCAAAACCACCTCCCTGCTCAACTGTCTTGAAACCGGCGACTCCATTCTGGACATCGTGGGCCCGCTCGGCCACCCTTCCGAGATCGATAAGTACGGCACCGCCGTCATCCTTGCCGGCAGCGTGGGCACGGCCATGGCGCTGCCCACGGCCAACGCGCTCAAGCAGGCCGGCAATCACGTCGTCTTTATTGAAGGCGCGCGCAGCAAAGAGATGGTGGTCTTTGAAGACGAGGTGCGCCAGGCCAGCAACGAAACCTATATGATGACCGACGACGGCAGCTACGGCGAACAGGGCCTGGTCACCAAAAAGCTCAACGAACTGCTCGCCTCCGGCCGCAAAATCGACTTTGTGCTCGCCGTCGGCCCGGTGCCCATGATGAGGGCCGTCTCCCTGGTCACCGCTCCGCTGGGAATCAAAACCATGGTCAGCCTCAACTCCATCATGGTGGACGGCACCGGGATGTGCGGCGGTTGCCGCGTGCTGCTCGGCGACAAGAGCAAGTTCGCCTGCGTGGACGGGCCGGAGTTCGACGCCTCGCTGGTCAACTTCGAGGTCCTCATGCAGCGCAATGCCATGTATCGCGACAAGGAGTGCGCGTCCCTCAAGGAATTCATGCAGAACGAACACAAGGAAGTGGCGCAGTTGCGCGCCGAACTGGCCGCGGCGGAAGCCATGACGAAGGGAGAGATCCATGACTGAAAAAAATCTTCTCCCCCTGAAGCAACGCATGCAGATTGAGCGTACCCACATGCCGGAACTCGATGCCCGGGTGCGCAGCCGCAACTTTGAAGAAGTCAACCAGGGCCTGCAGACCGCCGACGCCCTGACTGAGGCCTCGCGCTGCATTGAATGCGCCAAGCCCGGCTGCGTCGTCGATTGTCCGGTGGGCGTAAAAATCAAGGAGATCGTTGCCCTCATCTATGCAGGCGACTATCTGGCCGCCGCAAAAAAACTGCGCGAAGACAACTCCCTGCCCGCCATCACCGGCCGCGTCTGCCCGCAGGAGAACCAGTGCGAAGGCGGATGCATTCTGGGTAAAAAGGGCGCGCCGGTCGCCATCGGCAACCTGGAGCGCTTTGTGGCCGACTTCGAGCGCACCAGCGGCCAGCTCGGCTTGCCCGCCATCGCGCCCTCCACCGGCAAAAGCGTAGCCATCGTCGGCAGCGGTCCGGCCGGCCTCAGCGCCGCCGGAGACCTCATCCAGAAGGGCCATCGCGTCCGCGTCTTTGAAGCCCTGCACGAGCTGGGCGGCGTGCTCATCTACGGCATTCCCGAGTTCCGCCTGCCCAAGTCCATCGTCAAGGGCGAAGTGGACAACCTGCGCCGCATGGGCGTCGAGTTTGAGACCAACGTGGTGGTGGGCAAGAGCGTCACCATCGACGAGTTGATGCAGAAGGAAAAGTACGATGCGGTCTTCGTCGCCACCGGCGCGGGGCTGCCGCGCTTCCTCGGCGTGCCCGGCGAGCACTTCAACGGCGTCTACTCCGCCAACGAATTTCTCACCCGCATCAACCTGATGCGCGCCTACCAGGCCACCGAATACGACGAGCCTGTGTACGACTGCCGCGACCGCGACGTGATCGTGGTGGGCGGCGGCAACACCGCCATGGACGCCGTGCGCACCGCCCGCCGCCTCGGCGCGCGCTCCGCCACGCTGGTCTATCGCCGCTCCGCTGCGGAGATGCCGGCCCGCGCTGAAGAAGTGAAGCACGCCCGGCAGGAAGGCATCGAGTTCCGCATGTTAACCAACCCCATCGAGTTCCTCGGCGACGAAAAGGGCTGGCTCACCGGCGCGCGCTGCGTGAAGATGGAACTCGGCGAGCCCGATGAGAGCGGCCGCCGCTCGCCCGTTGAAATCAAGGGCTCGGAGTTTGTTCTGCCCGCCAACGTGGTCATCATCGGCGTCGGCACCACCGCCAATCCGCTCATCCAGAGCAGCACGCCCGACCTCAAGACCACCTCGCGCAACTACATCCTGGCCGATCCCAGAACCACCCGCACCTCCAAGCGCGGCGTCTTTGCCGGAGGCGACATCGTTACCGGCGGCGCAACGGTGATCCTGGCCATGGGCGCAGGCCGCAAGGCCGCCGTCTCCATCCACGACTACCTGACCACCGGCGTCTGGGAAACAACATTTACTGCCCAAGCCTAGAGTGTTTGTTGAGAGCTTCCAAGTTGCTGCGCTCCAAAGTGATCACCGGTCGGGCGGAATTTCACAGGCGCTGAATCGATCATGCCTCTCTGCGCACATGCCGTAAGTGACCTTAAATGTACACTTTAGTAACACAATTCGAAATAAATCCCACATTAAGAGAAATGGCCTATCAATATCCACAGGATATTCTCTTGTTTTTTGCAGAATTTATACGATGACTTCTTGACAGAGGCAAATAGTAACTCTAAAGTTAGGTTACTTTCACGCTGTGGAAAACATGGGGAAAACTTCACGTCATGTAACGTGAAGTGCCTCCTTCTTCCAAACGCATTGCAAAAGACATCTGAATGAGAGATTTCTCATTGAACCTCATTCATTTGGCATCAAAATTGCTATTTTAGCCTCAGAGATCATCGTTGATTCGTAAGCGTTTACATCCCATCATGCTTCGAGCGAGGGCAAGGTGCCTGAATCCAATAGTTCTTTCACTTTTTTGACACGGCATATTCAAAATTTGCGCGGTGGTTCACAACCCATTCTGGCTCAGGCAAGCGACGGTCAGCTGTATGTAGTCAAGTTTGCCAACAATCCCCAAGGCGCGAACGTATGCTTCAATGAGAGTGCCGGGAGTGAGCTGTACCGGGCCTTTGGGCTGGCAGTTCCTTCGTGGAAGCAACTCATGGTCACTGACTCCTTTTTGGACAGGAATCCAGACTGCTGGATGCTAAGCCCGGAGGGGCGTCTCCGGCCGGAATCAGGTATGTGCTTCGGTTCTCTGTTCCTGGGCGGGAAGGGCGTACGCATGTTGGAGATCCTTCCTAGAAACAGCTTCAAGCGCGTACAGAATCATCAAAGTTTCTGGAAAGCGTGGATGATTGACATCTGCGCCGAACATGCTGACAACCGGCAAGCAATCTTTCTGGAAGGCCCACAGCGCGACTTGGAGGCGTTCTTTGTCGATATGGGACACGGTTTCGGTGGTCCCAAAGGCGAACTACGACCGCGATTACAAGCATCCCGGTACCTTGATCCATGCATCTATCAATGTGTATCCTCGGAATATCTTCAAAGTCTTGAGGCAGGTGCTCGACACTTGGATGCCGATTTACTTTGGCATCGGATACAAACTTTGCCGGATAACTGGAAGACTAGGTCGGCACTCGATGCGTTCGCCAGGTGTCTTGGCAACTTATCAACCTCTAGTCTTATAGAGAGCATTCTCAATGTGATGGTGGAAACGCTACGACAGGCCAATGGGAGAGAATATAAAAATCTCGAATGCGGGCCAAGAACCCAAGCTTCAGTTCTGCACCCTGGAGTACAGGCCGCCGAATTGGGACAGCGCTTCGTCGCAAATAGCGCCGGTCATCCTGCTTGTGCTTAGGGACCGGCAAGGTGACCTGCGCTTCCTCATTCATCCGGAATTGCGCATAATTGTTCATCCAGAGGATCTGGACTACATTGAATCTCTGCTGCTGGATTTCGGCGAGCGCGCCAAGCAGCATCCGGACGATCTCTTCAAGCAGCTCTCCTCTCTCAATGTTGGGCCATTCGTAACCAACGAGGTAGGATCAAGCCTTTCAGAATTCCCTGCTATCCAGAAACTATCCTCGGATTTTGTGCAGCTTTAGGATTGTGCGCTGTTATCCCCTTAGTTACCATCCCTATTTCTCCCCAATCATCCCATAGCATCGCCCGAGACTTGCTTTTGAGATGACCACGCCCCTTGAAAGCTTCAATCTAGAAACCTGGGTGCACAGTAAGTAGTTAGACAAGCTGCCTCTACTCAACCCCATAAAAAATGGGCGGCAAAGGTATAGCCTTTGCCGCCGCCCGTCCCTGGGTTGTCTTGAAGTTGTTACAGTTCTGCGTTTACTGCAAAAGCTTGGTTACTTCCTGCTCCACGCTGTTGGCCTGCGCCAATGCCGCAATGCCGGTCTGGCTCAGAATCTCGTACTTCGACATGTTCGAAGTCGCCGAAGCATAATCCGTCGCCTGCACCGCATTCTGCGCGGATACCACGTTCTCCTGCTGCGTGCTCATCACCTGGCTGATCGAGTCCAGCGTATTGATCTGCGCGCCGATGTAGCCGTCCTGTCCGGCAATATCCGCAATCGCCTGGTTGATGGCCGTCAGCGTCGTCTCCGATTCAGTCTGGCTGGTGTTCAGGCTGGTGCCCGCCAGGCTCGATGAACTGCCGGCGCCATAGCTGATCGTGGCAATTCCGCCCGTAGCGCTGGTGTCCTGCGTCAATGTCGTCGATGCGGTCGAAGGCGCAGCTACGCCCAGCGTGAACGTCTGTCCGGAAGATGAATCGTAGACCAGGTCCGTCGCCGCATTGGTCTGGTCCTGGCTGATCCCGACGTGATAGGTGCCGGAGGTCGGGGATGTTCCCGCATTCACTGAGCCCGCAATGATAATGCCGGTCTCGCCTTCATGAGCCGCTCCGCCTGCCGCCGCCACGGCTGAAGACCCTGCCGACTCTGCCGTGCCAAAACTTGCCGTCAGGCCAAGGCCCGAGCTGTTGATGGCGTTGATCATTCCCTGCGCCGTATTGTTCGCGCCCGTCACGCTGATCGATGTGGTGGCCGTGTTGTTCGTGCCCGCCACCAGGTACGTCACTTCCATCGTCGTCGTGCCGCCCGCCGCCAGCGTGTCGGTCGATTGCGCATTCTTGGTCGCCGTCGACAGGTTGACGAACACGTTGGTATCCCCGTTGGTATAGCTCATCGTGCCGCCGGAGTCGCCCAGCGTGCTCGAGGACAACGTTGAAAACGTCAGTTCGTCCACCGATGAGCCCTGCGATGAAGAATCGCCCGTGTAGATGGCAACCGTATTCCCGCTGAACACCTGGTTCTGGTTGTAGGTCGTCGTCGTCCCAATATTGTTGATCTCGGAAAGTATCGACTGGTATTCCTGGTTCGCCGCGGCCTGCTGCGACGAATTGAGGGTGCCGTTCGAGGCCTCGGTGGCCAGCGTCACGGCACGGTTGAGCAGGTTCGTCACTTGCGAGAGAGCGCCATCGGCCACTTCCAGCAGCCCCACACCCTCTGTGGCGTTGGTCGCCGACTGCGTCAATGCCGTCGAGTTGGCCTGCAGCCCGTTTACCAGCGAAAGGCCGGCTGCATCGTCCGCGCCGGAGTTGATCTTTGAACCGGACGACAACTGCTGCAACACCGTCTGCAGGCTGCTGTTCGTGTTGTTCAGGTTATGCTCTGCGTAGATTGCTGAAAGGTTGTTCAAAACACCGAGGGCCATGGGACACAACTCCTTCTTGGATGCCTTGCTAATCGCCCCTGCCCGCGGTGTTTCTTTCGGTCCGCCAGGCCTTCCGCAATTCCCGGATAAGCGTTGCTGCATCCACCCATTTCATCGGTGCTGCCCAAAATAACTTTAGTCATATTTTTTAGAGCCTGTTTCCTCCTCACTGTCACGCCCCTGTTCTACCTGTCCCGGTTCCGGTCAACGGCTGTCCCAATGCGCTTCAGTCACTGTCCCAACACGCTTCACTTGTTTGTCTCGCTTCGATACAGGCGTCCGCCCGCCACTGCGCCGGATCTGCGCCCTGCACGGCCCATCCCCTTCCCCGCCGCAACCGCTCCTCACCCGCCCGCTGCGCACAAAAAAATCGGCGGCAAGAGGATCGCCCCTTGCCGCCACCGGTATTGACTGCAACCGTATTTGCTCTCTGTCTGTAAACCTGCGTTGAAACCCTGTTGGCTACTCGCCTCCCGGGCCTGCACCCGGCGCCGGAGGAGCCGGAGGCTGTTGCGGAGCCGCGTCTGGAGGAAACGGCGGCGGAAGCATCTGCCGGTGGAGCTGCCCGCCAGGACCCTGGCCGCCCTGCTTCCAGCCGCCCTGTCCCGGGCCGCGGCGTTCCTTCCCGCCATTCTTGCGGAAGTCCTGAACCTGCTTCCACTGGTCCGCCGTCAGCTTGCCGCGGATCGCCAGCAAAAAGCGCGCATTCGCCTTTTCCAGCTCGGCCCGCGCCTGGGCCACCTTGTCGATCTGGGCCAGTATCTTTGCCTCGTTCGGCTGGTCGTCGCGCATCAGCGGCTCCATCTCCAGCTCCGCCTTCTCCAGAGTGCCCCGCAGGTCCACCAGCTTCTCGCGGTGCGCCAGTAGAATGCCGTCCATCGCCTTCCGCTGGTCGTCGCTCAGCTTCAACTTTTCCACGATTTTGGGATTGTTCCACCAGTGTCCGCGGTCGCCCCCAGGCCCAAACGCCCGCTCCATGGGCGGCCGATGCCCGCCAAAACCCGGGCCCGATCCGGCGCCCATTCCCTGGCCGCCACCCGGCCCCTGTGCCAGAACCGTTCCCGCCATCAAGACTGCCGCAACCGCCAATCCCAACCGCACCGTCCAATGTGCTTTCATCGCCGATCCCTTCCCCCTGGCTTGCCAGGGCCTATCTCCTGCTTACCGATCTCTCACTTACCCGTTTTGCTGACTTTGGCTTCGTCCTCAATCATCAGTTGCGCCAGTGGCTCCAAAGCGCTCGGAACCTCCCGGGATACGTCGCTGTCCACCGTGGCCAGCAAATCCTCGTCTTCCATGCGGGCACGCTCGGCGGCAATCTGCCGCTCGTGCTCGGCCGCTTGTGCCGCCGCCGCTACCCGTGCCATCTCCTGCCGGTGATGGCGCTCGTGCACCACCCCGGTCACGCTCCCTGCTGCCAAAGCGCATCCCAGCGCGCAACTCGCCGCCAGCCGCCAGCTCCGGTGCCGCACAACACTTGCCGCCGTCCGGGGCCGGCTGTAGGCAGCCTCGCTCCAGGCATGAACGCTCGACCGGAAGTTCTTCAGCGCCTGCTCCAATGCAGGGTCAAGCTGCTCCGCACGCTCTTCCAACCCGCCCGTCGCGTCCTTGAATTCCTCTCTCAAACTCATCGCTTTCCCCCCAGTTCCGCGCGCACTTTGCCCAGCGCCCGCGAAAGGTGCGCCTTTACCGTGCCTTCGCTCAATCCGGTAGCCTGCGCAATCTCGCTCAAATCCCGTTCCTCCACGTACCGCAGCAGGAAAACCGTCCGCTGCCGCTCGCTCAAACCTTCCACCGACTTCCACACCCGCTTCACCTGCTCCTGCGCCAGCAACTGCTGCTCTGCTGAGCTCTCACCGCTCGGCAGCCACTCGCTGGCCTCGTCCAGGTCCACGGAGTTGGTCTGCGTGTGCCGCCAGAACTGCATCCGCCGGTTCCGCCAGTGGTCTTTCTGCAGGTTGATCGCGATCCGCATCAACCAGGTCAGCGCGCTCGACTCCCCGCGAAAGCTGCCCCAGTTCCGGTGCGCTTTCAGAAAGCACTCCTGCGTCAGAGTCTCCGCCAGGTCCACGTCGCGCATGGAAGCCAGTAGAAATCTGAAAATCTGCGGCCGGTGATTCTGGACAACACACGTAAAATCCTGCGCGGCGATCTCCCCTGCCGCGGCCGTGGTCATCGGCTCCAGTGCAGTACCGGCCGCCATCACTTTGGTAGACGCCTTCATCGGGTCCAAGTTTACAGGCACGGCCCATTTCTCCTCAATAAAGACGCGGGTCAGACCCGGGCCGCTCCCGGCCGGTGCCGTCCTTTGCCGCGCCGCCTCGCCGGAATCCGGCCCCCGGAGCAAGCCAGGCGAAGCCAGCTATATAATGTTTTGGCCCGGCGAAAGGCCGTTGCAGGCAAAGCGAAAAATTACGTGAATGCCCGCACCCGGCATTTCTCCGCCGACCGATCCATGCGCAAGACTGTCTCACGCAACTCGGTTTTGCATCGCTTTACAACTTTTCCAGGCAGCCTCAGACAGCGATGGACGATCGCTCTCTCTGCCGGTTGCTCCAACATTTGAACGGAGAGACATATGATTACCCGGCGAACTTTTCTTGATGGTCTTGCGCTCGGTGTGGCGGGCACGGCAATGGCCTCCACGGCAAAAAGCTATGGGCAGATTGTCGGCGCCAATGAACGGCTCAATGTTGCCATCAATGGCCTTAACGGCCGCGGACACGCGCACCTGTCGGCGTTGCTGGCCAACAGCAAAATCGCCCGCGTCACCTACATCTGCGATCCGGACGACCACATTCGCGCCAAGTTCGCCACGCAGGCCGAGGCGGCCCTGGGCTATGCGCCCAAGGCGGAACGCGACTTCCGCCACGCGCTCGCTTCCAAGGACGTTGACGCCATCACGGTTGCCACCTGCGATCACTGGCACACGCCCATGGCCGTGCTGGGCCTAAAGGCCGGCAAGCATGTCTATGTCGAAAAGCCCTCCAGCCACAACGCGCGCGAAGGCGAACTGCTCGTCGCCGCCCAGAAAAAATACGGCAAGCAGGTCCAGGTCGGCGATCAGCAGCGCTCTTCGCCCCACACCATCAAGATGGTCCAGCAGATTCACGACGGCTTCATCGGCGAGGCCTACGAGGCCAAGGCCTGGTACGCCAACACCCGCGTCTCCATGGGCACCGGCAAGCCGGCGCCGGTGCCCGATTGGCTCGATTGGGACCTCTGGCAGGGACCGGCCCCCAGAAGCGAGTACAAAGACAACATCCATCCTTATAACTGGCACTGGCTGCGCCGCTTCGGCACCGGTGAAACCCTCAACAACGGAACCCACGAAGTGGACGTCTGCCGCTGGGCTCTCGGCGTTGACTATCCTGAAGCCGTTACCGCCATCGGCGGCCGTTACTGCTACAAGGACGACTGGCAGTTCTATGACACACTGGTCACCGACTTCAAATATCCCAACAAGACCCTCTCCTGGGAAGGCCGTTGCTGCAACGGGATGAAGCTCTACAACCGCGACCGCGGATCGGTCATCTTCGGCACCAAGGGTTCGGTGGTCATGGACCGCGACGGGTACGAAGTTTACGACCTCAAGGGCAAGAAGACCGATGAGTTCCTGACCGGGCGTCAGACCTCCACCAGCGATCTGGTCGGCCGCGACGCCATGACCGACGCGCACTTCGCCAACTTCATCAACTCTGCGCGCGGCCTGGACACGCTGCACTCGCCCATCGCCATCGCCAATATCTCCGTCACCATGCTGCTCATCTCCAACATCGCCTGGATCAAGGACCGGGAGATGAAGCTGGATACAAAAACCGGCCACATTCTCAACGACCCTGAAGCCATGAAGCTATGGGGACGCGAGTACGAAAAAGGATGGGAAGTTACCATCTAGTTCACTTCCATGTTCGTCAGGCAATGCGAAGCCACTGCGGAACCATCGTTCACGATGCCCTCCGCAGTGGCTTCCTGCCATGACAAACTGAAAGCTGATCACTGACAACTGATCACTGACAACTGATCACTGACAACTGATCACTGACAACCGATCACTGACAACTGACAACTGATCACTGACAACTGACAACTGATCACCGATCACTGGAGCGATTCCGATGTCTGCACAAACTGGAACCTTATCGGCCGCCAACGCGGGAACGATTACGCTGGGCGGCGATTTGACCGTCAACCGCCTGGGCTATGGCGCCATGCGCATTACCGGCAAAGGCATCTGGGGCCCGCCAGCGGACCGCGATGCCGCACTGGCCACTCTGCGCCGCGCCGTCGAGCTGGGCGTCAACTTCATTGACACCGCCGACTCTTACGGCCCCTACATCTCTGAAGAGCTGATCGCCGAGGCGCTGGCGCCCTATCCGAAGGGGTTGGTCATCACCACCAAGGGAGGCTGGGAGCGGCACGGTCCCGGCGTGTGGCAGCACAACGCGGCGCCCGCGCATCTTGAGGAAGCCATCGAGGGAAGCCTCAAGCGCCTCCGCCTGGAGCGCATTGACATCTATCAACTGCATGTCCCCGACCCGGCAACCTCCTTCGACGCCTCCATCGAAACCCTTGCCCGGCTGCGGGAGCAGGGCAAGATCCGCCACGTCGCGCTCTCCAACGTCACCCGCGAACACATCGAGCGCGCGCGCAAAATCGTGCCCATCGTCTGCGTGCAAAACCGCTACAGCTTCAGTGACCGCGAGTGGGACTACGTGCTCGACTACTGCCAGGCCAACGGCATTGCCTTCATCCCCTGGAGCCCCATGGCGCAGGGCCGCAAGGCCAATGAAGTTGTCGAGAAGATTGCCGCGGCGCGCGGCGTCTCCACGGCAGTCGTCTCGCTGGCCTGGGTGCTGCGCCGTTCGCCGGCCACCTTGCTCATTCCGGGAACTTCCTCCGTCAAGCACCTGGAAGACAACGTCAGCGCCGCATCCTTCAAACTCACCGACGCCGAATTTGCCGAGTTGGCCGCCGTCGTGCCCAAACCCTACTGGCTGCGCTGACCATGGACAGACGGGAATTCATTCAAACATCCGCGGCGGCAGCGGTAACTGCCGCTGTTCCAGGCGCGCAGGCGCTGGCTGCCGCCGCTCACTCGCCGGCAATGATCGGGGTGCAGGTCGGCGCGGTTTCCTTTGTCGATGAGGGCGTCGAGAAAGTCCTGGACACATTTCAAAAAGAAGGCGCGGTCAATACTCTCTTTGTCGCGACCTTCACCTACGGCCGCGGAATCGCCGGCCGCCAGCTCCCCGGCCAGCCGTTGCCCGATCACGGCAAGCAGCAATACGACACGGACTCGTTCTTTGGCGGAAGTTACACCCGCGTCAATCCGCAGTATTACAAGGACACGGTGTTCAAGAACTTCCGCGCGCCCGATTTCGGCGATTACGACGTGCTTGAATCCGTGCTGCCTGAAGCCAGAAAACGCGGCATGAAGACCATCTGCTGGTTTGAAGATGTCTTCCGCAAAGATCTGCCTAACATCGATCAGTTACAGGAAAAGGAGTTATCCGGCAGCAACGCGTCCACTCTGTGCTTCAACAATCCGAATTACAAAAACTTCCTGCTCGGCATCGTGGAAGACTGGTCGCGATCCTACGATGTGGACGGAATCATGTGGGGCTCCGAGCGCCAGGGCGCTTTTTCCAACGCCCTCGAGGCGCATGCCGGATCGTCCTCGTCGCCGCTGCACGTGACCTGCTTCTGCCAGTACTGCCAGGCCAAGGCCAAAGAGCGCGGCATTAATCCCGAACGCGCCCGCCAGGGTTTCATGGAGCTGGCCAAATTTGTTGACGCCGGCAGATCGGGCCGGCGTCCCGTGGATGGTTACTATGTAACTCTCTGGCGTCTCCTGCTCAACTATCCCGAGTTACTTGCATGGGAGATGCTCTGGACCCAGAGCCTGCGCGAGACCTATGCGGCCATTTACGCCCGGATCAAGGAAGTGAAGCCTTCCCTGCAGGTGGGCTGGCATATCTGGCACACGAACTCCTTCAATCCCATTTACCGCGCAGAGCAGGACTTGGCGGCCATCGCGCCTTACTCCGATTTTCTGAAGATTGTCATCTATAACAACTGCGGCGGAGAGCGCATGGCCGACTACATCGACAATGTCGGCGACACTCTGTATGCCGACGTCCCCAAACAGGAATTGCTCGACTTCCACTACAAGGTCCTGAACTACCAGGAGAAGAGCTTGGCTGAAATTCCTGTCGTGGGCCTATCTTCCGATTATGTTTACCGTGAATCGAAGCGGGCGCATGACGGGCTGGTCGGCGCCAAGACCCAGTTGTGGCCGGGAATCGACATCGATATTCCCACCAGTCAAACCCACAGCAAATGCACGCCCGACGGCGTGCGCGACGCGGTACTGGCTGCCTTCCGTGCCGGCTCGGACGGCGTGATTCTCTCGCGCAAGTATTCTGAGATGAAGCTGGCCAATCTCAGGGGAGCAGGCGCGGCAGTCAGGCAGTTGAACAAGGCATAAAAGCCGCCCGCGTTCCAACCCGCTGCTACACTGAATCCGGCAAGCGCGCTCCATCGGCGCTTGTCCGGACAAGGCGAAACCCATGCTGCTAGCCGCTCTGCGCGAACAAGTCCTCCACGCCAACCGCGAAATCGCCCGCCGCGGCCTGGCGCCCCACACCTTCGGCAACGTCAGCGGTATTTGCCGCACGGGCGCTGAACCGCTGGTGGTCATCAAGCCCAGCGGCGTCGATTATGCCGCGCTCACCGCCGCGGACCTGGTCGTCACCAACCTCGACGGCAAAATCGTCGAAGGCTCCCTGCGCCCTTCCAGCGACCTCGACACCCACACCCTGCTCTACCGCGAGTTTCCCCAGATCGGCGGCGTGGTCCACACCCACTCCGAGTTCGCCACCGCCTGGGCGCAGGCCGGCCGCCCCATTCCCTGCCTCGGCACCACCCACGCCGATTCCTTCCACGGCCCGGTTCCGGTCACCGACCCCCTCACCGCCGCTGAAGTGGCCGAGGCCTACGTCCGCAATACCGGCGCGGTCATCGTCCGGCGCTTCCGCTCGGAAAATCTCGACCCGCTCGCCGTTCCCGGCGTCCTGGTGGCCGGCCACGCCCCCTTTGCCTGGGGAAAAAGCGCCGCTGAAGCCGTGGAAATCGCCGACGTTCTCGAGTACATCGCCCGCCTCGCCTATCGCAGCATGATCCTTGGAGCCTCCGAAGCCGGCATTCCAGCCTACGTCTCCGAGCATCACTACCAGCGCAAGCACGGCCCCAAGGCAACCTACGGCCAGCTCTGACAAAAACTACCTATTTCCATAGACCGATCCTGTTCTATGGATGCAACTTCCCGTTTCCTGCATTTTATGCGGATTATTCGCCCGCCCCGGTTGACGTATTGCCTCGCCAGAAGTCCCTATCTTATGTATCCTCAGTCGATTGGCAAATATGTACTTTCGTGCAGTGCGGTTCTCCCGCATGGCAACTGACGTGCAACACCTCAGAATGATGTAGAAAGCATCCCATGGAATCCAGCCTATTCAACCGTTTGCAGGCGACGCTGCTGGCTGTGGCAACAGCCAGCCTGATCGTTCTGGCGGTTCTGAATCTGCGCCAGGAGCGGCTGTTCCAGCAGCCCGACGACGGAGTCTGGTGGCGCGAGGTTGCCGGTGGGCTTGAAGCTGAAAGAGTCCTTCCCGACATGCCTGGCCAGCGCGCCGGCATCCGGACGCATGACCTGCTGACCGAAGTCAGCGCCGGGCACACCGATACCCCCATCGTCCACCTGTCGGATCTGGAGCGCACGCTCTACCGCACCGGAAGCTACGGCCAGGCCGACTACACCATCACCCGCGACGGCTATCCGCTCGATGCGCCGGTCAAAGTCATTCCCGTGCCCCTCGACCGCAGCCTGGGACAGGCGCAGCGCGTCATCGGGCTTATCTACCTGGCCATCGGCATCTACGTGCTCTTCCGCCGCTGGACCGCCGCGCGCGCCACCCACTTTTACCTGTTCTGCCTGGTCTCGTTCGCGCTGTTCACCCTGAAATACACGGGCGAGCTGGATGCGCTGGACTGGACGGTTCTCTGGTCGAATGTGCTGGCAGAGTGTCTGCAGCCTGCGCTCTTCCTGCATTTCGCCCTCAGTTTCCCTGAGGAACGCTTCAAGCAGATCCGCCGTGTCTGGCTGTTGCCGCTGGTGTACGCTCCCGGCGCCGCCATGTTGGGGCTCTGGCTCTGGACCATCGGAACCCGCCAGGCCACCGGGCTGCTCCTGCACCGGCTCAACCAGACATCCACGGCCTACGACGCCGCTTTTTACGTGCTGGCCGCCCTGCTCTTCCTGCGCAGCTACAGCCGGGCTGACTCCCCTCTGCTGCGCCAGCAGTTGAAGTGGGTCACCCGCGGCACGCTGCTGGCGGTTCTGCCTTTCACCTTCTTTTACGCCGTCCCCTATCTTCTTGACCTGCACCCGCCCACGCTGCTCACCAATCTCGCCGGCCTGTCGCTGGTCTTTCTGCCGCTTACCTTCAGTTGGGCCATCGTCCGCTACCGGCTCATGGACACCGATCTGATCTTCAAGCGCGGCGTGGCCTACACGCTGGCCACCGGCCTGCTGCTGGGCGGCTACTTCGGCATCATCGCGCTCATCGCCGCCATGGTTCACAATGCCATGCCGCAGCAGGTCCGCGAGTGGGGCCTGATCGCCGCCATCCTGGTCACAGCGGCCATCTTCGATCCCCTCAAGCGCAGGATTCAGGGCTGGGTCGACAAGGCCTTTGACCGCCATCGCTACGACTACCGCAAGGCCCTGGTCGAGTTCGGCCGCGGCCTGAGCTCTGAAACCGATCTCCAGGCGCTGCTCGAATCCATCGTCGAGCAGTTGCCGCGCACGCTGCTGGTGGCCCGCGTCGCCGTGTTTATGAACGGCCCATCCGGCCGCCTGCGCCTGGCCGCCTCCCACGGGCTGCCCGCCGAGATCGCCGCCGCTTCCAACCGGTCCGGGCTGGACTCGCTCGCCCTGGACTTCCTTGACTTCGACCAGGCCATCGACCACTCCCACATCTTCCTTGAAAACGCGCAGGCCGCCGTGCATCTTCGCCCCGAAGAGCAGCGCACCGCGGCCCTGCTCGACCTCAATTACTACCTGCCTTGCCGGGTTCAGGACGGAGCGGACGCGCGCACCATCGCCGTCATCGGCCTGGGACGCACCATCGGCGGCGACTTCCTGTCGAGCGAGGATGTGGAACTGCTCGAATCCCTCGCCAGCTACATCGGCATCGCCCTCCAGAACGCCAGCCTCTATGCCCGCCTTCAAGTCAAGATCGCCGAGTTCGAGCGGCTCAAGGAGTTCAACGAGAACATCGTCGAGTCCATCAACGTCGGCATCCTGGCCCTCGATCTGGACGACCGCATTGAAAGCTGGAACGCGCAAATGGAGGCCATGTACGCCCTCAGCCGCGCTGAGGCCATCGGCCAGACACTCAGCTCCGTCTTCCCTGAGGAGTTCATTGAGGCCCTGGAAGGCTTCCGCAACGAGCAGGGCGTCCATCATCTTTACAAGTTCCGCCTCACCACCCGCGCCGGCGAGCAGCGCACCGCCAACATCGCCATCGCGCCCCTGCTGTCGCGCGACTTTGTTTCCGTGGGCCGCATCATCCTGGTCGACGACATCACCGAGCGCGTCTCGCTTGAGGCCCAGCTCGCACAGACTGACAAGCTCAGCTCCATCGGCTTGCTGGCCGCCGGCGTCGCCCATGAAATCAACACCCCGCTGGCCGTCATCTCCTCCTATGCGCAGATGCTCTCCAAGCAGTTGCGCGGCGACGAGCGCCTCGGACCGGTGCTGGACAAGATCATCCAGCAGAGCTTCCGCGCCGCTGAAATCGCCAACGGGTTGCTCAATTTCTCCCGCACCTCGACCACGGAATTCCGCGAGACCAACCTCAACCAGGTCATCCGCGACACGCTCTCCCTGCTCGAACACCAGTTCAAAACCGCGCAGATCGTCGTCGATCTTCACCTGGCTGAAGAGCTGCCCGCCATCCACGGCAACCCCGGCAAGCTGCAACAGGTCTTTCTCAACCTGCTGCTCAACGCCAAGGAGGCCATGCCCGGCGGCGGCAACCTGCGCGTGGCAACCCAGGTCAACGGCCATGTCGAGGCTTTGATCGCCGACTCCGGCACCGGCATTGCTCCCGAGCATCTCAAGCGCATCTACGATCCGTTTTTCACCACCAAGACCACGCCCAAGCCCGGCGACAGACGCGGTACCGGGCTGGGCCTCTCCGTTTCCTACGGCATCATCCAGGAACACGCCGGCAAAATTCATGTCGAGAGCGCCATCGGCGCCGGCACAACCTTTCATCTTGAGTTTCCGTTACTAAGGAAGTCGGTACATGTCTGAGGTCGAACTGCCTTTGAATCTGCCCGTCTCTTTGTCCGCCGCAAATGGCAACGTCTCCGGCGCCAGCATCCTCGTGATCGACGACGAAGCCGGCATCCGCGAGTCGCTTGAAGTGCTTCTCACCCTCGAAGGCTATTCGGTCACCATGGCCGTGGACGGCGAAGAAGGGTTGCGTACCCTCGATGCCGACAACTTCGACCTGGTGCTGCTCGACCTGGCCTTGCCCGGCCAAAGCGGACTGGAACTGCTGCCCCAGATCAAGGAGCGCCAGCCCGACCTGCCGGTCATCATGATCACCGCCTACGGCACCGTGGACAACGTCGTCGAGGCCGTCCGCGCCGGCGCGGAAAACTTCGTCCAGAAGCCCTGGGACAACGAGAAGCTGCTCGCCGACATCCGCTCCGCCGTCGCCCGCCATCACGCCGAAGAAGAGAATCTGCAGCTCAAGCGCACCCTCAAGCAGCGCTACAACTTCGCCAACATCGTGGGCAAAAGCGAGATCATGCTCAAGGTCTTCGACCTCGTCGCCCAGGTCGCGCCCAGCCGCTCCACGGTTCTCATTCAGGGCGAGAGCGGCACCGGCAAGGAACTCATCGCCAAGGCCATCCACGCCAACTCGCCCCGCAAAGACAAGCCTTTCGTCCCCATCAACACCGGCGCCATGCCTTCGGAACTGCTGGAATCCACGCTCTTCGGCCACGTCAAGGGCGCCTTCACCTCCGCCATCGCCTCCAAAAAAGGCCTCTTTGAAGTCGCCAACGGCGGCACGCTCTTCATGGACGAAATCGCCACCATGGGCATGGACACCCAGGCCAAGATCCTGCGCGTGCTGCAGGACCGCCGCTTCATGCACCTGGGCGGCATTCAGGAGATTCAGGTGGACGTGCGCATCATCGCCGCCACCAACGTGGACCTGCGCACCGAGGTCCGCGAGGGCCGCTTCCGCGAGGACCTCTTCTACCGCCTCAACGTCATCTCCGTGGACCTGCCGCCCCTGCGCGCCCGACGCGAAGACATTCCCCTGCTCGCCCAGCACTTCCTCGACTTCTACTCCGCTGAAAACGATCTGCCGCCGCGCAAGCTCTCCGCCGACGCGCTGCGCGCCCTGATGGATTACGAGTGGCCCGGCAATGTGCGCGAACTGGAGAACTCGATCGAGCGCGGCGTGGTCCTCTCCAGCGGCCCCGTCATCACCGCCGACCTGTTGCCCGGCCAGATCACCGGCCGCACTTTCCAGGACGCCCTGCTCCAGACCAACCCCAACGCCTCGCTCTTTGACATCCTTGAAGACATCGAGCGCCGCATCATCGTTGAAAAACTCGAGCGCTGCAACGGAAACCAGACCGACGCCGCCGAGCAGTTCCACATCCCCCTCTCCACCCTCAACCAGAAGATCAAGCGCCTCGCCATCGAGATCCGCAAAAAAGGCAGAGAGTAATAAATATCCTCCGGCAGAGCCGGGTGCCCCCGGTCTCGCTTTGAGACCAGGGGAATCCACGAACCTGAATCAGCCCACGCACAAACTGACAACTGACCACTGACAACTACGTCGCCGAGAACACCAGCTTCGCGCCCTTCAATAACTCCGCGTGCTGGATCGAGTTCTCCTTGTGCTCCACGCCGTTCAACGTCACGTGATTCAGAAACGCTCCCGGCTTCGCGCTGTGCGCTTCAATGCGAATCTCGCGCCCATCGGGATAGTGGATCACGGCCTCTTCGAACAGCGGCGCGCCCAGCATCCACTCCGGCTTGCCCGGGCACATGGAATAAATGCCCATCGAGCTCAGCACATACCACGCGCCCATTGAGCCGGTATCTTCGTCACCGCAGAAGTTATCCACGGTGTATAGCTCGTTCATCACGCGGTGCGCCCAGTGCTGCGTAAGGTCGCGCCGCCCGGCCACCGAGAACATGTAGAGCGCGTGATGCGAAGGCTGGTTGGAGTGCGCGTACTGCCCAAAATCCACCGCCGCCATCTCCGACATCTCGTGAATTTCGTTCCTGTACATGCCCACATGGAACGTCGGAGGCTGGCTCACCAGTTCTTCCAGGTTGGCCAGGAAGGCCTCGCGGCCGCCCATAAGTTCCATCAATGCCTTGGGATCGTGCAACACGAAAAAGCGGTATTGCCACGGACCGCCCTCCACGTAAGGACCGCCCCATTCGTATTGATCGAAAGGCTCGACCCACTCGCCATTGGCCAGCTTGCCGCGCAGAAAGCGGGTCTTGGGATCGAAGCTCTTCCGCCAGTTCTGCGAGCGTTTTTCAAACATCGCCGCATCCGCCTCGAACCCGGCCGCCCGCGCCACCTGCGCAATGCAGTAGTCGCCGTACGCCGAGTCCAGTGTCTCCGCCAGTCCGCCCACCACCACGTCGCTGGGAATGTAGCCCAGCTTTTCGTACTCCGCTACCGCCGGCCTTCCGTAACCCAGCCCCGGCGCAACCGGCGTGGTGGCGTGTTTCTTCAGTGCCGCATACGCCGCCTGCAGGTCGAAGCCCTTGATGCCCTTGGCCACCGCGTCGCCAAACACAAAATCCAGCGGGCTGCCCGTCATGCAGTTGCGATACCCCGGGCAGGGAAACTGCGGAAACCAGCCGCCTTCCTTGTATGCGTTCACCCAGGACTCGAGAATCTGGCTCAACCGCTCCGGATACAGCAGCGCCATCATCGGATACCAGGCGCGATACACGTCCCAGTAGCCGTGGTCCGCGTACATCAAGCCCGGCTCCACCTTGCCGCTGTAGACGCTCATGTGGACCATGTTGCCGCCGGCGTCCTTCTCATGCCAGATGCGCGGAAACAGCAGCCCGCGATAAAGGCCGGAGTAGAAAATCCGCTGCTGCGTCTCGCTGCCGCCCTTGATGCGCACCCGGCCCAGCGTCTCTTCCCAAACCGCGGCCGCCGCGCTCTTCACCTGGTCAAAAGTCTTGTCTCCCACCTCGCCCTTGAGGTTGCGCGCCGCCTGCTCAAAACTGATGAACGAGGTGCCCACGCGCAGCGTCACCGGCTTGCCCGCCTCGGCCGCAAAGCGCACCACCGCAACCCGCCGCCCCTTCAACTCCTTCACGTCAAACTGCGTGATGGCTGCGTCGCAGCGAACCACGTAATACGCCGCGAAATCTTTCTGCACTCCGCCGCGATTGGCCCTGGTCAGCGCGGTAATCGTCCCGCTGGCCGCGTCCCAGTGCGCCTCGGCATCCTCGCCCGGCAGGTCGATGAACACCCCCGCCGCGCCCGCATCTTCAAACGTAAAGCGCATCGCCGCGCAGCGCTCCGTCGGCGTCAGTTCCAGCACGCAGCGGTAGCGCATCAGCTTCACTTTCAGCGCGTGCGGCGCAATCTTCAGCTCTCCCGCGCGGTACGACGAGGCCCGCTGCGCCGGCGCTGGAGAAGGCTCTCCGTTGAACGGCAAAAAGGTCGCCTGGCCGTAATCCCCAAGCCACGGGCTCAGTTGATGGGTGCAGCGAATGCCCTGCAGGCGCTCGTCGTGAGGCTGGAAATACCAGGGGTTCGCGTCGCTCGACTGCAGCGCCCAGTGCGCCATGGCAAACGGAGCGGCCACGATCGGCAGCGTATTCCCGCGCGAAAACAGCGACGTGGAATCGGTCCCCTGCAAGGGATTCACCAGGTCCAACAGCCGCGCTTTGCCGGCCGCCTGCTTCGGCTTGGCGCCGGCCTGCCCTGCCTTGCCAGTCTGCGCCTCCGCCGCATTTGCCACCGGGTTCAGCGTTGAAGCCAGTGCCACCGCTCCGCCCAGTTTAAGAAAACTCCGCCTGCTCGCCCCCATGCCGTCTGCCATGTTCCTTCCTCCGCAAATCCTTTTCGCTATTTGGCCCCGTGCGGGCGCTGATTGACCCTCGCGCTTCCGCACACGGTCCCCGGACATCCTATCGATGTCCCCCACAATCCTACAACCGCCTGCTCCCTGCGCACCTGTAGCGTCAACCGCCTGCGGCCATTTGTGCGCCCTCATGCGCTATCCTGTCCATGATGCGGGAACGCGGCGCGGCCTCTTCCTCCTGCAAACAGGTAATTTCATGGCGTTTGACACCATCGACAGAACCGCCAAGCATCTGGTGCTCACCGTGCAGGATTACTCCCTGTTCGCGCATCGCGCCGTCATGAATCTCTTCCGCCCGCCCCGCTACTGGCCGGAGTTCCTCATCCAGGCCGACATCATCGGCGTCGGTTCCATGTCCATCGTCCTGCTCTCCGGCTTCTTCACCGGCGGCGTGCTGGCCCTGCAATCGGCAGCCACTCTCTCCGCCTTTGGCGCCACCGCCGTCACCGGCCGCTTCGTCTCGCTCACCATGATCCGCGAACTGGGACCGGTGCTCACCGGCGTCATGGTCTCCGGCCGCAACGCCTCCTCCATGGCCAGCGAACTCGGGTCCATGGTGGTCACCGAGCAGATTGACGCCATGCGCGCCCTGGGCGTCGATCCCATGCGCAAGCTGGTCACGCCGCGCCTGTTTGCCTGCGTCACCATGCTCTTCTTTCTCACCATCGTCGCTGACGCCTTCGGCATCCTCGGCGGCGCCTTCGTCACCATCTTCATGAACCACCAGGACGGCACTCAGTACTTCTCCATGGCCTGGGAATCGCTCCGCTATCCCGACATCATCCAGGGACTGGTCAAGCCGCTCTTCTCCGGCTTTATCATCGCCTCCATCGGCTGCTTCTACGGCATGAGAACCTCGGGCGGAACCGAGGGCGTGGGCCGCTCCACCATTCAGGCCGTCGTCACCGCTTCGGTGCTCATCATCGTCGCCGATTTCGTCCTCACCCGGATCCTGCTCGGCCTCTTCTGATGAACGCGCCTTCCACGTCCGACCACTCCGAAGACGGCTCGGCTGCCGAGGCCGCTCCGGTCGTAGCCTTTCACAATGTCTCCATCGCCTTCGACGGCCCGCCGGTGCTTCAAGACGTCAGCTTCTCCCTGGCGCCGGGAGAGACGCGCATCCTGCTCGGGCCGGCCGGCGTGGGCAAGAGCGTCCTGCTCAAGCTCACCAACGGCCTGTTGCGCCCCGACCAGGGCAGCATCCGCCTCTTCGGCGAAGAAATCTCCCACATGCCCGAGGAGGCGCTCTTCCCCCTGCGCACCCGCACCGGCATGGTCTTCCAGGAAGGCGCGCTCTTTGACTCGCTCTCCGTTCGCGACAATGTGGCTTACCAGCTCATCGCCGAGCGCGTGCCCGACGAAGAGATCGACACCCGCGTTCATGAAGCTCTGCGCTTTGTCCAGTTGGATGACACATTCGGCCTCTTTCCCAGCAGCCTCTCCGGCGGCATGAGACGCCGCGTGGCCATCGCCCGCGCCCTCATCCGCAAGCCCGAACTGCTGCTCTACGACTCGCCCACCGGCGGCCTGGACCCCGTGACCTCCGCCACCATCATCGAACTGGTCATGAAGGAGCGCGACGTCTACCGCACCCCGTCCCTGCTCGTCACCCACCGCCTCCAGGATGCATTCACCCTCTGCACCCATCGCTTTGACGAGGAGCAAAACCGCATGGTCCCCCTCCCCAAAGGCGAGACCGATCCCAATACAACTTTCCTCATGCTCGAAGAAGGCCGCCTCATCTTCGACGGATCCCTCCACGACCTCATCCACAGCCAGAACCCCTTCGTCCGCGAGTTTCTGCAGTAAGCTGCCAGACTCGTAAATCCCTCTGAAGTTGTCCTCGTGAGTTATGACCGTCGCAGTTCTGTGCGTCAGAGTTGAAGCCTGTTGAGCAGTTCCATCAACTCCCGCGCCGACACAACCCTGGCTGGCCCGCACGATTCAGCGGGAAAGTGGCGTTTATTCCCAGTCACAATGAATTCCGCGCCTGCTTCCAGCGCGCAGGCAATAAAATCCTCATCCCCGGGATCGGGTGATGAGCCCGCTGCCGGCGCAGGCTCAAACTCTAGCCCAGTCGATTTGAGCAAACCTATCAGCCCATCGACCTCTTTCCCTGCAAACCCAAACTTCGGCCGCGCGAGTACACCGGCATATTCTTCCAGGATGCTTCGTGAAAGACACGGTGTAATCCTGCCCCTCTGGACGGCGTCCAGAACCTGGGCTTCATTGCCGAACGGCGAAATCAGCGCCGATACAAGCACATTTGTATCCAGCACCACGCGCTTCATTGGGCAGCGGCCTGCTTCTCGCGCCGGTGGGCGTCAATCTCGGCATCAATCTCGTCCATCGTCAGCTTCTCCAGCCCACGCTGTTTCGCACCGGCCCACGCTTCCCTGAGCCAATCCGGCGCCGACTGCACGCTGGCCAGATAGTCCTGAACGCTGAGAATCACCACCGCGGGCTCCCCACGGCGATCCACAATGAACCGCTCATTGCTCCGCACTGCCCGGTCCATCACCTGCCCAAACTGTGTGCGCGCAACATGCGCGTCAATTCTGCGGCTCATCTGTCCCTCCATCAATGCATCGATCAATCAATCGATGCGTTGATTATACCTGTTTCCTGCTCCATCTTCCCTGTTCCCTCCCTCCCTTCCCATCTGCTAGCCTTGCCTGTCTCCATCCTGTGCCGCAAAGCAGGTGCGCCATGGCCTTCAAATTCCAGCCCCTCGACTTCCTACACCTCGACTCCAGCTTCACTGAAGACGAACTCCTCGTCCGCCAAACCGCCCGCGATTTCGTTCAGGACAACCTAATCCCCATCGTCGAGGACTGCTTCCGCGAGGGCCGTTTTCCCCGCGAGCTGGTCCCGCAAATGGGCGAGCTGGGCTTCTTCGGCGCCAACCTCGAGGGCTACGGCTGCGCCGGCATGTCCAACGTCGAGTACGGCCTGGTCATGCAGGAGCTGGAACGCGGCGACTCCGGCCTGCGCAGCTTTGTCAGCGTGCAGTCCGCTCTTGTTATGTATCCCATCTACACCTACGGCTCCAGCGAGCAGAAAAATACCTGGCTCCCCGCCCTCGCCCGCGGCGAAAAACTCGGCTGCTTCGGCCTCACCGAGCCCGGCTTCGGCTCCAACCCCGGAGAGATGACCACCACCGCCCGCAAATCCGGCAATGAGTACATCCTCAACGGCGAAAAGATGTGGATCACCTCCGGCTCCATCGCCGACGTCGCCATCGTCTGGGCCAAGGTTGAAGATGAAGGCAATCGCATCCGCGGCTTCCTCGTCGAGTCCGATCGTCCCGGCTTCTCCGCCCATGAAGTCCACGGCAAGTGGAGTCTCCGCGCCTCGGTCACCAGCGGCCTCACCCTCCAGGACGTCCGCATCCCCGCCGCCAACCTGCTGCCCGGCGCCGGCGGGCTCAAGAGCCCCTTCATGTGCCTCAACCAGGCCCGCTACGGCATCGGTTGGGGCGCCATCGGCGCGGCCATGGACTGTTACTCCACCGCCCTCCAGTACGCCAAACTCCGCAAGCAGTTTCACGGCCAGCCTATCGCCAGCCACCAGCTCGTCCAGGAAAAACTCGTCTGGATGGCCAGTGAAATCTCCAAGGCCCAGTTGCTCTCGCTCCATGTGGGCCGCCTCAAGGACGCCGGCAAGGCCGGCCACGAGCACATCTCCATGGCCAAGCGCAACAACGTGTGGATGGCCCTGGAATCGGCCCGCCTGGCCCGCGACATCCTCGGCGCCAACGGCATCACCGAGGACTACCCCATCATGCGCCACATGATGAACCTGGAGTCCGTGAAGACCTATGAAGGCACCCACGACATCCACACCCTCATCCTCGGCCAGCACCTCACCGGCATCCCGGCCTACTGATCGGGAAATGAAGAGAAGTTCTTCAAAGAGACCGTTCAGGTGAACTTGCCGGCTTTGGATGAGCCGTTCCTGGAACTCCTGCCATCCAATGGAAGAAGTCTCGATGCCGGGTCCAGCTCAGGCCGCGACAGTCTCGATTTCATCCGGCACGGGTTCCAGGTCGTGCCCTGCGACGCTGCGCCAGCGATTGGAGTGCCCGGAAATCTGTACCACTTCGATGGTTAGACCCCGCCTTGCTTTTGTTGCAGCCAGATCGCGGCTAGCCGCGATCTGGCTGGCGTACTCGGCCGGTGTGCAATCTGCGTAGCGCGTCACTGGATCCGGATGACAATGCCCGCGCCGATTTGCAGATTGTTTTGTACGTTGCTGCCGGTGTTGGGCAGTTCGGTGCGCAGCCAGTCGGCTTCAAACAGCCGCATCGCTACGTGGGGTCTCAGCGCCAGGTTCACGCCACCGCCCATCTTCAGCGCCAGGTTGAAGCTTGAGTTTGTCGCCCCGTTCGGCCCGGGAAACACGCTGTTGAACCCGATTCCCTCGCCTGCCAGGGCATGACCGTAGACTGCGTACCGCCTGTGCGCCGGCGTCCAGGTCATCCGCGGCCCGAAGGTCGCCGTCACCAGGTCGAGGCCCACGCCGGTGCTCCCGATCTTGCCGGCTTGCGTACCCGTCACGTCCGCCACCACCCCGAAGTGCGGCGTCACCCGCCCCTCGATCTGCATCCCCGCGCCCTGCATCCAGAAGCTGGTGTTGCCGATGGTCTGGCCGCGCGCAGCGTTGTAGGTGAAGGCCACTTCCAGCGGATACTTCACCCCGCCCGGCCCTGTCGCCGGCTTCTCTTGCGCCGCCAGCGGAAGCGCCGCCAGCAGCATGACCGTCATCGCTCCCCGCAGGAGCATACTGCCCTTTTTCCTCTGCATCGTAAGTCTCCTGGTGGGTCACTGCACGTTGAGCGTCACGTTGCCGGAGTGGCTTAGCCCGCCCGCCGTGGCCGTGATGGTGATTGTGTAGTTCTGCGGAGCCTGCGCAAAGAATCCATTGACACCGCCGCAGCCGCTAAGTGAGAACATCGCCGCCGCGCCGGCTCCGAACAGCACCAGAACGCACAGCATCCGCCGCAGGCCGCGGCCGTATTTGCGCATCCCCCCCAATCCCAACAACAGAAGTCCGGCCAGCGCCAGCGGCGCGGAGCCCCTGCCTGAGGAAGTGGGCGGCGCAGGTGCATGCGCCCTCGCCGTCGAGGCTGTTGTCTGGATGGTCACCGTGACCGTCTGCGCCCCCCCGCTCGCGCTGATCGACGCCGGCGAGAAGCTCGCCGTCGCCCCCGCCGGTAGTCCTGTCGCCGTGAACGTCACCGTCCCCCCGTAGCTGCCGTAGTCCGGCGTCACCATGAATTGGAAGCTCACGCTCTGCCCCGGGATGACCGTCTGACTCGCCACCCCGCTCAGGTTCACCGTGAAGTCCAGCGGGGCCACCGTCACCGTCACCGTCGATGTGTTACTGCTGCTCAGGTACCCTGTCGAGCCGTTGTAGGTCGCCGACAGCGAGTGCGGCGCGCCGGGCATCAGCGTGCTGGTCGAGTATGTGGCGACGCCCGCGCTCAGAATTGCCGACGTCGCATTCAGCAGGGTCGTGCCGTCGTAGAAGTTCACCGTCCCGGTAGGCGTGCCTGCCCCCGACGTCACCGTCGCCGTCAGCGTCACGCTCTCGCCTGGCGTTACATTCAGAGTCAACGCCGGCGTTCCCGATGCGGTGCTCGCGCCCAGCGTGGTCGTGGTCCCCGCAGCGTTCACTGTCAGCGTATGCGTGCTGTCGCTGCTGGTGGCGAAGGCCCCGCCGCTGTCGTTATAGACAGCCTGGATCGTGTACACGGCCGGGGCTGTCCCCGCGCCCAGCGTATAACTCACGCTGGCCAAGCCGTTCGACACCGTGGCGCTGGTAGTCGCCGTGCCCACCGGCGTGCTCCCATTCAGCACCGTGAAGGTGACCGTGCCCGCGTTCACCGTTCCACCGCTGCTGGTCACCCCTGCCGTAAGAAGCACCGCCTGGGCATTCGGACTGTAGACCGTGGTTGTGCTGGAAGCCGTTGTCGTTGTCGCTTCGACATTCCCCGTTCCCGCCAGCGTAATACTCTGCGTGGATGTCGGTACGTTCAGGTTGTTGTCGCTCAGCAGGAGCGTGCCCGCGTTCGGCCCCACAGCCTGAGGGATGAAATCCACCGCATACGTGCAACTGAAGCCGGCCGCAATGGTGTCTGCTGAGACGCTTACCTCGGGGCAGGTTGTCGACGAATCCAGCGTATAGCCGGCTGAAAGGCTCGGATTGTTCCCCGATGCCGGAACTTGGATGGTAAGTGCCACGTTCCCGGTATTGAAGACACTAAAACTCTCCGGGCTGTCGGAGCTTTGCGTTCCCAGATTGGAGCTATTAAAACTCAGGGAGGGCAGTCCGTTGTAGTCGATCTTAAACACGGTTACATCGGCAGGGTCGGGGAAATACAGGTTCCCCTGTCCATCCAGCGCAAGGCCGTAGGCAGGCGGCCCGGGTATGAATACAGACTGTGTGTAGGTGCCTGCAACCAGAGATTCTTTGAGAATCCGGCTGTGAATTGTGTCCGCCACGTATACGCTGCCACTGGCATCGACCGCAACAGCGTAGGGATATGCCATGCCGCTTCCCAGCGTCGTCTGCGAGTAGCCGCCCCCGGAGAGAAGAGTCTCCATCACCACCTGGCTGTTGCCCGTGTCCGCAATGTAAACATTGCCGCTCCCATCCAACGCGATCTTCCGCGGCTGGTTCAGTCCGCCAACCACCGTGCTCCTGCTGTAAGTGCCCTGCGACAGGGTCTCCTTGTACACCGCGCCGTCGTTGAAGCTCGAGTAATACACATTGCCCAGCCAATCCACTGCCACGCCCGTGGGAAAATTAAGGCCGGTCAGCACTGCCGTCCCCGTCCAGGTCCCCCCAAAATTCGTCTCCTTCAAAATCTGGTTGTTCCCCGAATCGGCGATATACACGTTTCCAGCGCCATCCACCGCAATCGCCTCAGGATTGTTCAAGCCGCTGGCGATCGTGCTTTGGCTGTAGCCGCCGCCCGACAGGGTCTCCTTGTAGGCAGCATTGTTGTTGTAGTCGACCACATACACATTGCCGCTGGCATCCACCGCCGTATCGAAGGGATTGTTGAGATTGTATGGGGAGAACGAGTTGGCCACCCTGAGCACATCGGAGGCGAAAAAATTGGTCGCCGAGAAGAAATTGATCTGCGGGCCCATGCCGGTGCCCTCCAGGGATCCCGCTGCAAGCACGCCGCTGCTGCCCACCAGTTGCGCTGCGCCCATCCGCGGTCCCGGAACCGCCGGGGTAAGATTCACGCCGATCGCGCAAGTATCGCCAGCTGTGTATGGAGTTGCAGTGCAGTTGCCCGTTCCTGAATCGGAATAGTCCAGCCCGGTGGCCCCCTGGGTTACCACCGCGGTGCTGGCCACTGAGAGCGTATCGCCCACGCCCCCGCCTTCAAATTCAAAAAGCATGTAGATCGGGCCGGCGCTGCTGTGGACGTTCACCTGGCCGAAGTTCCCTCCCCCGCTCGACACTTCCTTGATGTTCTGGCTGAACGTATCCGCGATGTACACATTTCCGCTCGGGCTCACGGCCACACCCAGAGCGCCCCCCAGAGAGTAGGTCGGCATCACGCCCTGCGTGTAGCTTCCGCCTGAATACGTCTCCAGCACGATCCGTCCGTTGGTAAAGTCTGAGATGTAAAGGTTGTCGTTGCTATCCACCGCGATGTCGTACGGATAGTTCAGCCCACTCGTGGAAATCGTGCTGGGGGTATAGCTGCCCGCCGAGTACGTTTCTTCATAAACCGCCTGGTTGTCGATGTCGGAAACAAATATATTCCCGCTCGCGTCCACCGCTATCCCGGTGATCTGCGCATAGTTGCTGGCGTAGGTCAGCGCCGTTTCGGTATAGCTGCTGCCCGACGGAACCTCCTTCAGAATCCTGCCATGGCCGGTATCCGCTATGTAGAGATTTCCGCTCGCATCCACTGCCACTCCGGTCGGGTAGGACAGTGCGGACGTGGATACCACGGTTTGTGTATACCCCGAACCGGAAGGCGACTCCTTCACAACCCGGTTATGCCCGTTGTCCGCAATGTACACGTTCCCGCTGGCGTCCACGGCAACCCCGTACGGCGTCGCCAGACCGCTACTCACCACGACGCTCTCGCTGTACACCCCGTTGGCGAGGGTCTCCTTCAGCACTTCATTCCCCTGCGTGTTGGCAATATACAAATTGCCGCTGGCGTCCACCGCCACCCGGTAGGGATAACTCAAGCTGCCCGTTGGCACTACACTTTGCGCCCCCGTAAACCGCGCATGAAGATTGCTGCCCCAGGCCTGAGTCCCCTGACTCAGGCACAGTGCGGCGAGCGCCACAAGCAACGCCAGACTCCTGCGAAATGCACATGGCTTGCCGGCTCCCTGCCAGCTTCGCAGCCAATCGAACAATCTGGTGGAATTCAAAGACGCAAAATCAGCTCTAGCGTTGCGATATAAAGGCATCTGAAACTCTCCTGAGGGAAGTGGGGGGGAACTTGGTTGTTTGTCCCGCTGAATTCTGTTTCAAGTGTGCGCCAGCGCGGCCAGGTTCAATATCGAAGGAAGCGAGTACAGGCGAATTGTGATGTTGTTTCGCCGGGGATTTCCATTTTGGCTGGCCGCCGCGTCCCAGTGTATCCCTCATTTGCCTCCACGAGCAACATGTTTGGGAAGGTGCCTCTTCACCTTCCCCAATCCATGCTCCTTTCGTACTATTGATACGGCCCTGAGGCATTGCAACGATTCAAGGCTGTCATCCTGAGCGAACGGGGCCCCAAACGTACTTCAGTTTGGGGGTGGTGAGTCGAAGGATCTGCGGTTGCTTCTTCTCAACTCCGTTCATACTTATAAGGGCCGGATCAATAATTTGTCTCATCCCTGCTGATACAGAATTTGCCGGGCACTCCGAATCAGAACGGCTCTATAATTTGCACCGGAGGAAGTAAGCCATGGCTGCTTGTGCGAATTGCGGGAAACAGAACGGCCCCGGTTTGAAGTTCTGCACATCTTGCGGCAAACCTCTCGCTGTTGCGCCGCCGGCGCCGCCTGCGGCAGTTACCGGACGCGTCTGTCTCTCGTGCGGTGCTGCAATCCCTGAGGCTGTCAAGTTCTGCACCCAATGCGGAAAACCCGTCGTGCAGGAAGCTCCGCATCCACCTGTGGCGGCGCCACCGCCGCCTCCCATCATGCCGCCGCCATTCACGCCTCCAGCGCCGGCAGTAGCCGCGCCGCCACCCGAGTCTGCATGGACGCCTGTCGGGATTCCTTCCGTCAAACCCGCGGCAACGCCGCCGCCCATCGCACCACCTGAGCCCGCAGTAGCCGCTCCTCCGCCACCGATGGCTCCGCCTTCCATCGCGCCGCCGGCGCCAGCGGTGGCCGAACCAACATCCCAGTCTTCCTGGACGCCTGTCGAGGCTCCGTCCGTCAAGCCCGCTCCGCCGCCATTCGCGCCTTCTGAGCCGGTGGCGGTCGCAACGCCGCCTCCACCCACCCCTGCAGCTTTCACGGCTGCTCCCGTCTCCTCGCCCGGAGCGAAAAAATCGGCAGCTGGCATGATCGTTGCCGCGGCAATTTTGCTCGTGGCGTTAGGCGGCGGCGGTTACTACGGCTACACGATATGGAAGGCCAGGCACGCCCAGCCGCAGCCGGCCGCGGTACCGGCTCAGCCGGCAACGGCCGAGTCGCAAACTGATCAATCCGCGTCAGCCCCAGCCGCAACGGCCAGCACTCAACCTGCGCAGACTGCAGCCGCCTCAAAAACCAGTCCGGCGCAACATTCCTTCAAGCCGCGCGGCTATCAGAGCGAAAGAGAGCGCAGAGACAAAGAGCGCTATCCAAACCGTGCGCAGTGGCACGAGCCGGAAACGGTGCCTCCGCCGCCTCCCATGAGACCCAACCAACCCATGCAGCCGATTCAACCGCCCAGGCCGGTAGCGAATCCGCAACCCATACAACCTCCCAGGCCGGTCGAACTTGGTGCCAATATCGCAAAAGGCATGCTGATCCACCAGGTCCCGCCGCAATATCCGCCCGTGGCCAGGGCGGCTCGCATCAGCGGCACGGTGCGGCTCCATGTGGTCATTGGGACCGACGGCGCAGTGAGGGATGTGCGTGTGGTCGAGGGCAACGCAATGCTGGCCAGCGCCGCCGTCACCGCGGTGCGCCAATGGATCTACCGTCCTTACCTGCTCAACGGCAGACCCACGGTGGTGGAAACCGATGTGAACGTCCTTTTCACGTTGGGCGGGTAGTCGCCGCTGCCAACGCGAAGGCTGCGGAAGTTCAGTTCAGGGATGCGCCGCAGTTTCCGCAGAATTGTACGCCGGGCGCGGCCGGCGCGCCGCAACCCGTACAGTATCGAGGCTGTTCCGGCGGCGACGCCAGCGCTTGACCGCATTCCTCGCAGAAGCGCAACCCTGGCTTGATGGCGCTGGCGCAGTGGGGACACACTGCGCCGGCCGGCGCAGCCGCGGCGGCAGGCTGTGCCGGCGGCTGCTCAACGCCCGCCACGGCAGCCGGTGGAAATGCCAGCGCTTTGTTCAAAAGGTCTTCCAGGTCCGCGTTATTGACGGCGCAAATCGCTCCGGTCTGCCCTGCCATGGCAAACAGAAACAGATGGAACGCTCCGCGAATCCAGAGAGCCAGGTCGTGCCCGTACTGTCCGTCCGGCTGGCGGTCGCACAGGCTCAGCGCAACCTTGCTCACATCGTGCAGAACGCCGTCGCAGATCACTCTTCCGGTTGCGGTCAGGTCGTAGCGTTTCGTGTGCTCGGTTTCCAGCACGGGCTCAATCAGATTGGCGTGAATCAGGTCCTGGAACGCCGTCGACACATCGTCCGCGGTCAGCGCCGCCGCCAGTCCCGGCAGCACCTTGTCGGTAAAGTTCAAGGGCCAGCGGAAATCCTCCTTCGTCGCTTCTGCCAGCCGCTCCTGCACTTCGACCGGCGAAAACATCGTCGATGGCTCGGTGTGGTTCAGCATGGAATACAACCGCACCGCCCGCAGTTGATCCAGAACTGCCAGAAAGGTCAGCACCGCCGTGGACGGCAGCTTGCAGCCGAGGCCATCGTCATCGACCTTCTGCTCCGCCGCCAGAATTCTGGCGATGGACGCCCGCAGGCTCGTAGCCTGCCTGAATGAAATCCTGCGCACGCCGCCCACGCGGGCCATGGCGACAATTTGATCCGGAACGCTTGCCGACCACGCCAACATGCCGCGGCTGACCGTCTCATCGGCAACGGTGTGGTACAGGTAGGCAATCTTCGCCGGGGCTCTCAGCACGCCGAGCGCGATGGCCAGCCGTTGCCGGTGCGCCTCTTCCAGTTGCGCATAGTCCGCGCTGAGCCGCGCCATCCTGCCCGCCGCCGTGTCGCCGGCGGGCAGCAGCGCCAGAGCGTTCGAGCGCGCGCCAATCTGATCCGCCAGCGCGGAAAGATCGCCCGCCGCCAGCAGGTAGTCTTCGCCGTCGATCAGGATGCAGGGGCTTTCCGCTGGCGTTACTGGCCTCTCCGCGGTCGTTATGCCTGGTTCCATGGGTGTCATCTCTTACTCCTTGCAGTTGCCGGATAGCCTTAACACAGGGTTCCGCCGATCCCTTCGTGGTAACTCTCGATTGCGTCGCTGACCTGGCTCTGGAATTCGATCGGAGTCAGCTTGTTTTTTGCCAGGATGGCGTCCGCCTGGGCTGGATTGTCGCTGATCAGTTTGGAGATGTTCGTAAGCCTCTCGTTCAACTCCGGCGCTCCGGTAATTCCCGCCCTCAGCAGTTGTTGTCTGCCGTACTCGTTACTGGACATACTCTCCACGCGATTCGCCAGATCGCTTTCCCGGTTCATGGCCTTGGCCACCGACTTCACGTCGAGATGCCCGTTCGCCGCGTTCACCTGCTGCTTGCTGAAGATCTGAAATTCGTCGGGGCTGAACTTGTCGGGATTGGGAGGCGCATCGCCCATCACCCGCGACACGGTCACTCCGTTCTTGTCCACCACGGCGGTGCTTGTTGCCTGCGCCACGTTAATCCCGTGCTGATCCACCACCGCGGTGCCGGTAATCCTGCGGGTTCCAGTCAGGCGCCCGGCATTGTTCAGGTTGTATTCCGTGCCCACGCCCTGCAATTTCATGCGCTGCCCGGTCCACCCCGCGCCGTAGCAATCGGCCGGTCCTGAACCCTCTCCGATTCCGTGATAGGTGTTGTAGTGGATGTCCTCGGTCCCGTGCGTGAAGCCCTGGCCCCGCAGGCGCGTATCCAGGTTATCGGTGATCTGATTGCCGTACAGATGCTGCAGCTTCTGATTGGCCTCATCCACTGAGATGCTGTGGTCCAGTGCGTACTGCTCCAGGTCCTCCTGGTTGAATCGCGTCACGTGCGTGCGGTCAAAGTCCGTGTACGCCTTGGTGCTGGCGCCGCCGCGCGCGCCCGATCCTGAATCGGCAATGATCGACTGCTCGATCTTCACCCCGGTGCGGCTCTGGAACTGCTGCATCGCCAGCCGCGTGGACTCGTCGATCTCCGAGTTCACAATGGGCGCCAGCTTGGAGTTCAGAGCCATGGCTTCGGCTTTGCTCAGGTTCCCGGATGCCTGCAGCTCGCCCAGCTTGGCCATGCCTCCGTTCTTGTACAGCGCCACCAGATCGGCGGGGTTGTCGGAGGTGAGCGCCTTTTCCACGGCGTTGCGTGTAATCTGCTGGCTCTCGTTCAGCGGAAATACCGCGTTGCTGATGCGCTTGCCCAGCGCGTTCACCGGCTCCATCATCTCCCCGATGCCGGCCGTCAGGTTGGGAAAATTGGTCGGGACGTAATGCATGGCAAGCCCGCCGGCGGCCTGCACTCCGCCCTGCATCACGGCCTCCAGCGCGCCCGCGCCCAGCGCTCCCCAGCCGGTGGCGCCGTGGTCGATCGCGTCCTTCTCCGCATACACCGTATTGACCGCCGTCAGCAGCCCCTCTGAGACCCATTCGTTGGCCGGACCCGCAATCGCCGTTCCGGCAATGTGCAGGCCAATGGAGCCCAGAACTCCGGCTACCGTGAAATGTCCATCGCTGTTCCGCCCGGTAATCAGTTCGCGGATCGATCCCGTCGCCGTATCGGCCGCGATGTTCCACCCGGTGGCCTGGTTCTCCGGCAGCGATAGAATCGACTCCGGCGCCGCCGAGCCGAGCAGGCTGTCGTGCAAGTACTTCCGGGTTTCCAGTATCTCCGGCACCGGAACGTTTTTGCCGTCCAGAATGTCATTCATCATCTGCTGCGTTTTTTGAAAAACGTCGTGCTGCCCGCCGGGATCGGTCAGGTTCGTGTCAAAGGCCATCTTGTTCATCTTGGACAGGTAGTCCAGCTTGGCCTCGTTGGTCTTTTCGTCCTTCCCTATCTGGTCAACACTCTTGCTGAAGGCGTCCTGGTGGGCGCTCATCTTGTCCAGATCGGCCGCTCCCCAGGCTGCATCCTTTGCCGCCTGGTCCTGCTCCTGCTGCCAGTTGTTGGGGTCGAACAGGGTGCCGGTCTCGCTGTCGTGCCATTGCCCGGTGGTGGGGTCGTAAACCACCGCCTTCACATCGTTGCCCCTGAAATCCTTCAGCACCCGCGTGTTGCGGTCCAGTTCCACCGCCTTGGCAATGGAGTCGGCTGTGGCCGCGGAGTCGTCCGCCTTCTGCTTGTAGTAATCCAGGTAGTCCGTGTACTGCTTCTTCAGCACGTCGTACTGCGGATCGGTCGTGTCTGCGCCGTTCTCAAAGTCGGCCAGTTGCTGCTTCATGGCGTTGTACTTGTCGCTCGCGTCCTGGCTGTCCTGCATCGCCTTGGAGTACTCCGGACCGTACTCGGAAGCCGGCGGCGTCACGTCGAGCGGCGGGCCCGCATCCGGCACAACGGGTCCGTAGTCCACCAGCGGCGACGGCGGCAAGCTGGAATCCAACATGGTCTTGATGCCCAGCCCTGCGGCCGCCAGCAATCCCGGCAGCAGAATGCCGGTGCCCGACTCCGGCAGATTCGCCGGTCCCGGCACGTCGCCCACACCGGAGATTCCCGGAGGCTGTTCGTCCACAATCTCCGCAATTTCGCCGTTTGAGCCCAGCAGCGGCGCCACCGGCGTCGGCCTGGTCGCATGCCAGGTTCCAGTCGATTTCCCGTACTGATTGGTCGCGTCCCACGTGCCGTGCGCGTTGTCTCCCTGGATGCTTCCGCGAATGTGACCCGTGAAGTCGAAGTCGCCGATCTTGCCGGCCAGGCTTGTGTCAAAGTTGCCGGAGTCCGGATCGATGGCCCCGGAAAATGTGCCGCTGTATGACCCCGAGTTGGCCTCCCGGTTGGCCGCTATCTCCTCCGGCGTCTCGCCTGACTCATCGCCGGGCGCCTGCGACCATTGCCCCTTCACACCTCCCTGGATCGAACTGCCGGTGACGGTAAACGCTATATGCCCGCTGGCGGAGTTGGCGTCGCCGCTGGCGATTGTGCCGTTGTAGTCGCCGTTCAGCCCCACCGGCTGATCCTGCTGTCCGCCGCCGCCCGTCCCGCCGCCGCCATCGCTCCGGCTCACGTTAAACACGCCGGCAAGCATTTGTGTTCCGTTTTCCGTGTTGGACCACTGGCCCGATATCCGGGGACCGTTGTAGGTGCCCGCAATCCGGAAAACGCTGGTTCCCTGGTTGCGGATCAGTTCAAACCCGTCCGCTCGCCAGGTGGCCTGAATAGTTCCAAAGTGTTTATCCGCGGTCGGAAACCACTCGGACCCCACGGAAAGACGTATGTAGTTGGCGTTTCCCGGACCTGTGTTCAGGGCATACTTGCTGCCCGATCCCCCGTCGATAATCATCAGGGTAAAGGGATTGGCTTTCGTCATCCCGGACTGTTGCAACTGCGCAAGATAGCCCTTGTTCCTGTAGTTCTGGGCGTCGATTCCAATGTCCTGCGTTTCCTTTTGAAGCCGCGCGCGCGTGGCTGGGTCCTGGCCGGCCCCCGTCGGATCGGGAGCTTGATTGCGAATGGCGTCGAAGCCGCGCTGCAGAATGTACTGCTGGTTGATAAACGTCGTCTGGATGGTCCCCTGGTAATCGCCCTTGGGGCCGTTATCGGCGCACAGCAGAGTCGGGCCCGCGCCCAGCAGCGCCACCATGCACAGCAACGATGAGCTACGTGCTTTCATGGCCGTTACCTCGCTACCGCCCGCAACAACGATCCGATCGTCATCCACAGCATGGTGAACCCCATGCCCCCTGCCATCGGCAGCAGCATGTTGGCCAGCTTGCCGCCGCCCTTGGCCATCAACTCGGCGCCCACCGCGGATCCTGAGGTCATAATGCCCGCCGAGGCAAACGTCAGGCTCGCGTTCCAACCCAGAACCATGTCGGCAAGCAGAGCCAGCACCGTGTAAGGAATCAGCAGCAGAAAATTCCGCCCCACCGCCTGCCGGACGCCCTTCCATCCGTACTTCTGCCGGACGACGCCGTTGAACGTATACAGCAGGCGGCCGAAAAGCCACAGGCACAGCCACGCCGCCGCCAGTCCGCCGACGGACGCCACGGCAACCGGCTTCAGCGCGGGATTCCCGCGGTAGGCGGCCAGGCCTGCCAGCGTGGTCAAGCAGAGCAGCGCCGGAATCGCGCTGCCGCCCTGATCGTTTTCATGCGCCATCGTTCACCTCACCACGCTGCCCGTTGCCAGCGATCCCCAGCCCAGCAGCACCAGCGCTCCGCAGATGCTGGCCAGCGCCACGCTGCCCGCAATCTTGCCCTTGGAGAGATTGCGGAACACGGCCATCATCGGGCCCAGCGCCCACAACACGCCGGTCACTCCAAACGCCACCGAGGTATTCCATTTGAAAAACAGGTTGAACACCAGCCCCGCCGCGCCATAAACCAGGCCGGAACTGTAGCTCAAGGCAACCGCGCGAATCACCCAGCCCGGCGGCTGGTCCCCGCCAATGAACTTTGACAGCGCCCAGGCCACCAGCCCAATCGCCGCTATGCCCGCCGTGCCGTACGCCGCGCCAAACAGCGCCAGCCGCGCGCAGCCGCCGGCGCTCAGGGTGTGGGCGCGCAGCCGGTCAAGCCCGGTCTGAAAGAAAAACAGCGCGAACGCCGCCCCGGAAACGCTCAGCGCAAACGGCCACGAAATCTTGCCCAGCCCCTGCGCCAGCAGTTGCCCCGGACTCACCATCATCAGCAGAATGGACCACCAGCGATTGGCCGGCGCGGCCTTGCCTGCGGGCGGCTGCGGCGGCGCTTGCGGCGGCCGCCATGCCACCCACTGGCCGCTATCCGCATCCAGTTGCCAGGCTGCGCCGTCGGCGCCGGTCGCCACCAGTTGCGCCACTTGTTGCCGGAATTGCGCGTCGGACAATTGACCCGCGTCCCGCTGCTGGCGCAGAACAACGTAGCTTTGGCTTGCCTGCTCGGGCGTCATCGGAGTGCCCTCCGTTCAGAACCTCACCACCGTGCGCATCAGAATCGGATAGAGCAGCATCAACATCGCAACCGTCACGGCTCCTCCCACCACGATGAAGATCACCACCTTCACCGTCTCCGCGCCGCTGATCTCGCGCACCGCCGCAACCGACGTGGGAATCGTCCATAAGCGGATCAGCGTGCCCAGTACCGGAATGAAGCTGAAAACGGCCGCTCCCTGCGCGTAGGCCAGCGCGCGCATCAGTTGCCCGGCGCTCAGGCTCACCCCCAGCAGGCTCTTTGAAAGCGCCGCCAGCACCAGGATGGTTGCCGCCATGCCCAGAATCGAAACCAGCACGGAGCTAATGATCATGGCGTGGTAAATCGAGGTGTAGAGGGTCGGGTTGCCCATCAAAATCAGATAAAGCCAGGCCGGCGCCATGGAGATAAGAAACGCGCCTATCGCCGCCAGGTTGCCGCCTTTATCCAGCGCGGCCTGCCGCGCAACCCGGGGATCGAGCATCGTGGCCCGGATCATCCACGCCAGGATCTTCATAAGCCCGCCGGGATTGCTCCCCAGCGGCGCTGCCACGGATTCGCCCACCGGAATCAGCTGTTGCTGAAAATCCCACAACGGCGCGGACGCGGGCAGTTCCTGCGACGGGCTTGCGGCGTATGGACTGTAAGCAGGCGCTGAAGCCGCAAACGGAGCGCTTGCCGGCGCTGCTCCATAGCCCGGCGGCGGCATCGGCGGCGGCGTACCTACGCTCTGCCAGGCCTGCGCAGACGGAGCCACCGGGCTGAACGCAGGCACTGCGGGCGTTGGTGGTGGTGGCGCAAGAGGCGGTTGCGTACCCACGCTCTGCCACTGCTGCGCAGTCTGAGCCACCGGGCTGAACGCAGGCACTGCGGCAGGTGCAAGCGGCGGTGCAGCAGGCGGCGCTGCAAAAGGCACGGGCGGCGGCGGCAACGGCGCAAAAGGAACATCGCGCGTTGCGCTGGGCGGCGCGGCCGTCGAGCTGAAACTGGCGGGCGCAGGAGGTGGCGGCGGCGCGGGCGCAGTTGGCGGCGCGCTTACATCTGTGTTGACGGCAGCTTGCGGGGAAACGCTTTTCCCGCACTCTCCACAAAAACCGGCTCCTTCCGGAAGCGGCTTTCCGCAGTTTCCGCAAAATCTTGCCATCGCAGTCCCTCCAGATTCACTTGCGTGCCTTTCAACAACCATTTGCCGGACAGCTTCCCGCCGGCAAATGGCTGCCGCACATCATGGAGTACATCAACGATCGACCTAGGAAATCGCAGCGGAATCCTAGCACTACTCTCGGGAAACTATCAATAACAAAAAGTTTCATATGCGCCACGGCAATGGGATCCATGCCCAGCCGCTCAATGCCCGGCTCTTGTGCCTCTCCGCTGAGAGTGTGTGCAAAACTCTCATCGACAACCCGGAGCCTCTGCGGCATAGTCTGTATTCATGCCAAATCACTCTGCTGGCTCCCGTTCCTTCCTGCGCTCATCGCTCCCGGCCTGCGCCGCCTTTGCACTTGCGGCCCTCGCCGCCGCCGCCCAGCCGCCCGCCGCCGCGCCCATCGTTCTCCATGCCGCACGCCTGCTCCGGGTCTCCACCGGCGTCCTTTTGCAGCCCGGAGAAATCCTGGTCCAGGGCGAGCGCATTCGCGCCGTCGGCACATCCGTCAATCACCCCCAGGGCGCAAAGGTCATCGACCTCGGCGACGCAACCCTGCTCCCCGGCCTCATCGACGTGCACGTCCATCTCTTCCTGCATCCCGGCGCGGAAGACCTGCAGACCGTCCAGGAGTCGGTTCCCTGGCGCACCATCCTCGCCGAGCAGGCCGCCAAGGCCGATCTCATGGCCGGATTCACCGCCGAGCGCGACATGGGCACGGAAGGCGCGGGCTCCGCCGACACCGCTGTCCGCGACGCCATCGACCAGGGCCTCATTCCCGGGCCGCGCATGCGCATCAGCGGCAACGCCATCAGCATTCTCGGCGGCCACGAAGACGCCATCCACTACAACCCCGCCCAGCACGTGCTCTCCAACGCCGACTACGCCAACTCCGCCGATCAGCTCGTCGAGGTCATCCGCGCCCAGCACAAGGAGGGCTCCGATTTCGTCAAAATCTACGAGACCGGGCCGGACAGTATGATCGGCGGCGCATTGCACACGCCGTATCAGTACACTGAGGCGCAACTGGCCGCCGCCATTCTGGAAGCCAGCCGCCTCGGCGCGTCCGTCGCCGTCCACGCCACCGGCGAGCCCGGCACGCTCTACGCCGCCCAGGCCGGCGTCGCCTCCATCGACCACGCCACCCAGCTCAGCGATGAAACCATGCGCCTGATGCGCCAGAAACACATCCCCGCGGTCCCCACCTTCGCCATCTTCGCTTACTTTGCCCAGCACGCCGCCTCGCCCGCCACAGCCGCGCGCGAATCCGCTCAATTCAATTTCAAAGTCGCTGAATTCAAAAAACAGATCGCCGCCGGCATTCCCTTCGCGGTGGGCACCGATGTCGGCCCCTTCCCGCACGGCACGCAAGCTGTGGAGATGGAGCTGATGGTCCGCTACGGCATGACGCCTCTGGCCGTTCTCCAGGCCGACATGATCGAGGGCGCAAAGCTCCTCGGCTGGGAGGGCCAGATCGGCGAACTCAAGCCCGGTTATTTCGCTGACGTCGTCGCCGTCCCCGGCAACCCGCTCGCCGACATCACCGCCGTCGAGCGCGTCACCTTCGTCATGAAAGGCGGCGCAGTCGTCCGGCAGTGAGAGCCCCGCATCGCGCGTGGTTCAAGTTCATCCCACGCCTGACCCGGTAAACAAAAACTCCCACGAGGTGTCCAGATAGAGCCAGCGCTGCGTGCTGAACCAGCTCGTCGGCAATCCCGGAACATGCAGCAGCGTATGCCCCGCCGTGCACATCAGTTCCGTTCCATTCCAGGCCAGGAAGGTCCTCGACGCCAGCCCCACCCGCGCCGGATTGGTGACGTGCCTCAGGCAAACCGGGCAGCGCTGGCGTTGATCCAGCAGCGCCCATCGCAGTCCAAACAGGCAGATCCAAAAAGAAAAGGCCAACTGCGCATACTCCGATGCCGGCGAGTAGAGAGTCGTGTGTCCATAGGCCAGATCCAGCGATGAAAAATAGACAATCGGCAGCAGCAGCGCGATTTTGGCGCCCATGTAGCCCCAGCGGAGCAGTCTTCTTGACCATGACGGCCGGTGCGAACTCACGCTGTATTCGCCCATCGACACGGTCGTAATCGCGGGCAGGGCCAGAAACGCCAGCAGCACCGTGAACTGATAGATGCCCCATGGTCCGCGTGTCCTCTGTTCAAAGGAGAGGCCCCATAGATTATCCTCGGGATCTTCCGGACTGTACGCGTTGATGTGCACGCACTCGGTCCACATCTCCCGTCTTCCCAGGCTGGTGAGATGCGCCACAACGTGTCCCGGCCCGCCGCTGGCGATCTCCGAATCCCGCTCCAGCAGCCACACATCGGCCTGCCCAGGCAGCCTCCAGGCGCCCTCTGCCGCCACACCGGCAATCCGTGCCTCGCGCCCGCCCACGCGCAGTTCGCTGCCTACAATGCGCGGATCGCCTCCGAACTCCCGCTTCCAAACCGCATCGCTCAGAATCGCCTGGGGCATATCCGCGTCCGCTTTGTCCTCCCGGCTGGCGAAGCGCACGGGCAAGCCAATCAGGGCAAACAAATTCATGCTTGCCTCCGCCACTTCCCATCCGGCTTTGCCCTGGGCTCCCGCCGATACAGCCTCCCGGCCGATGCGGTAAAACGCCAGGCCATCGAAGTACCGTTGATTCGTCGTCTTCCAGTCGCGAAACCGCTCCACCGGAATCGTCGCGGCCCCATTGTCGCTGTACGTCTGATCCTGGATCAGGATCAGGCCGGGCCGCACCTGGTACCGCTCCGGATGGCTCTCCGCGCGCACACCCGGCAACAGCAGTGCAATCCCATAGCTTGCAGCCAGCACACCGGCAAGAAACAAGAGGCATTGCAAGGCCGATCCGTGCAGCAGCTCTATTCTCAGCCCCGTTCTCGGCGCATGGCGCCTGAGGCACAGCGCATCCTTGAACGCTCCCAGGCAAAACGCGGTTACCTCCCGCTCCGCCTGCCATGAATCGGCGCCCGCCGGCGTGCAGGCGCGCCGCACATGCCACAGTTCCGCTTGCCACTCCCGCCGCCATTCGGCGCGTTGGCCGGCCGGAACCAGCAGCGACAGGCCGCCCAGAAATCCGCGATGGAAAACGCGAAAAGCGCTACCGACGCGAGCCGTCATACCTGCTTCGCCTCCTCGGTCGGAATCAGCCGCTCCAGCAGCGGATAGCGCCTGCGGGACGCATCCAGTGTCGCCCGTCCCGCCGCCGTCAGTTTGTAGTATTTGCGGGCCGGCCGCTGCTCCGCGTCGGCAATCGATTGCCGCTCCCATTGCGAGCGGATCAGTTCATCGCGCTCCAGCCGCCGCAGCGCTGGATAAACCGTCCCGCTGGGCAGGCCCGTCATCTCCATCACGCTGAATCCGTAGACGAACCCGGCATGGAGCGCGTGAAGAATCAGCGCCGCCGTGTGCGAAAGTTTCGTCTCTGAGGCCATGGCGCATTGTAGCTATGTAGCAATCTACTTGACAAGACCATATGCCGATTGCTACATAGGTAGTGAGTTTTTTCAGAGGCCGGCATCATGCTTGAACTGCAAAATCTGTGCAGAAGCTTCCGCGGCATTCCCGCCATTCAGGATGTCAGCTTCCGCGTGGCCCCCGGCGAAATTGTAGGCTTCCTCGGCCCCAACGGCGCCGGAAAATCCACCACCGTCAAAATCATCACCGGCATGTTGCGCCCCAACGATGGCCGCGTCCTGTTTGAGGGCCGCGACATCCGCAAAGACATGGTTGCCTTCCGCGCTCTGCTGGGTTACGTCCCGGAAGAAGCCTATCTGTACAACTACCTGTCGGGACTGGAATACCTGCAACTGGTCGGCAGGCTGCGCGGGCTCGGCGAGCCGCTCATCGAGGCCAAAGCAACCGGGCTGCTCAAGCTGCTCCATCTTGAGTCCTGGCAATATTCGCCCATCTCTTCTTACTCCAAAGGCATGCGCCAGCGCGTGCTCATCGCCGCGGCCCTGCTGCACAATCCCAAACTGCTCATCTTCGACGAGCCTCTTTCCGGCCTCGACGTGGTCTCCGCGCGCCTCTTCAAGGATCTCCTCGAGCTGCTGGCGGCGCAGGGCAAAGCCGTCCTCTACATCTCGCACGCGCTCGAGGTGGTCGAGCAGGTCTGCAGCCGCGTCATCGTCATCGCCAAGGGCAAAATTCTTGCCGACGCACCGCCCTCCGAACTGACGCAGCTCATGAGCCTGCCCAATCTTGAAAGCGTCTTCGCGCAACTGGTGCAGCAGCAGGACACCCGCAGCGTCGCCCAGCAGATGGTCGAGGTCATGCAGATCGAACATGCCTGATTTTCAGCGGCTCTACCTCACGTCCGATCCTCGCGCGCTCTCCCTGAACGACCAGGCCGCGCTTGGCCCCGTGCGCGCTCCCGAGCGCAGCCAGTTCGCGCATCTCGTCCGCCACTTTCTTGAGCGCTTCTTCAACCACGAAACCGCCTCGCCCGACGGCGACGCCAAAACCCGCATGGTGCAGATCGCCTGTGCCGCCGGCCTTCCGGGATTGGTGGTTGCCATCTATCTCTGGCCTGTCTACCACCCCATCGCCGCATGGCCGCCCGGCCAACCCGCCAGCGGCGGTCCGCCGCCGTATTGGCTCCAGGTCAATCACCACTTCTTCTTTGTGCTCTATTCGTTCGTCGTCATGGGCATCGCCACGGTCTTCGAGTGGGACCTGTTCTTTCCCGACCTGCTCGATCTCTATATCCTGCGCACCTTGCCGATTGCCGAGACCAAAGTCTTTCTGGCGCGCGTCGCCGCCATCGCCGTCTTCATCTTCGGCGTTTTATTCGATGCAAATATTCTCGCCGTTCTGGTTCTTCCCGCGGCTGTCGATCCGCCCAACCTGCCGCGCTTCCTCGCCGGCCATCTGCTCGCCGTAGCCGGCAGCGGACTGTTTGCCGCGGCCTTCATCCTGGCTTTGCAGGGCCTGCTTCTTACCGTCTTCGGCGAACGGCTCTTTCGCAGGCTCTCCCTGCTCGCGCAGGGCCTTTCCATCACCGTGCTGTCGATGCTGCTGTTGCTGTTTCCCGTCCTCTCCGGCGCGGTCCCGGTCTTCCTCAAGTCCGGCAGCTCCTTTGCGCTCTGCTTTCCGCCGTTCTGGTTTCTCGGCGTCTACCAGCGCCTCATTGAGGGCCCGTCCGCGCTGCCCATATACCACCGGCTGGCGCAGATCGGATGCGCCGCCACGCTGCTGGTCGCGGGGCTCGCCATTCTCACGTATCCGCTGGCCTACCTGCGCAGGGCGCGCCAGTTGGTGGAGGGTCCAAGCAAGCGCACCACGCGCAACTGGCTGGTCCGCGCCTGCGATCGCATCCTCCACGCCACTGCGGTTCGCCCTCCGGTGCGCCGCGCCGTCTTCCACTTCATCGGCCAAACTCTGCTGCGCGTCCCGCGTTATCGCATCTACCTCGTTCTCTACGGTGGCGTCGGGTTGTCCGTCGTGGCCGCCGGCATCCTGCGCTTCACGGTCGCGCATCAAACCGTCCGCATGTCCATCTCGGTTGACGGCATGAGCGCCGCCCTCGGCATCGTCGCCTTCTGGACCGTCGCCGGTTTGCGCATGGCCTTTGTCTCTTCCGGAAACCGGCAGGGAAGCTGGGTCTTCCGCATCGTGCAGGGCAGGCCCCCGCATTTCCGTTCCGCCATGGAGCAGTTGCTCGCCGCCAAAGTCTGGGTCTTTCTGTGGGCAATCGTCGTCACGCTCGCGCTCGGCCTCGCATCGCGCCCCTTCGCTCCGCCGGAGCTGCTCACCTGGCCTGCAACCGCGTCCCAGGTTCTCGTCGCCGGCGGCATGTGCCTGCTGCTCACCGACGTCTTCTTTCTCAACGTCACCATCGTGGCATTCACCGGCGAGCCCACCGGAGCGCAGTCCAACCTCGCCTTCACGGTGCTGAAGTACTACACATTTTTCCCGCTCGTGGCCTGGCTCCCTACGTTTCTTGTACCGTGGATCGAGGTCAGTCTCCCGCACTTCGCCGCCGCCGCCGCCGCCCTTGCCGCGGCGCATTGGCTGCTGCGAACCCATCATCGGCGCATGGTCAGGGAGTTCACCGGCAGGCCCGGCCTCGAAGAAGACGAAGAGGAGTTCCCCATGAAACTCGGCCTTCGCTATTAATGCAGCCGCGCCGCGCGCAATCCCGCGCTCATCCGGCTGTTAAGGCCAGCAGATTTCTTGCTTTATTTTTGCTTGGAGATCACGCTCCGGCAGCGCCGGCGGCCATCGGGCTTACTGCGGCGTTGCGGCCGCTTTTTCTTTTGACTTGGCCCGCTTGGCCTGGACCTTTTCAAAGATCTGCGTAAAGCGCGCGGGCTTTTGCGCCTTCAACGAGTCCTTGATCGCCTTGCGGTAGCCGGCCAGATAAATGGAGTACATGATTGCGAGCGAGCAGCCGATTCCCCACATGAGTCCAAAGCCAAGTCCTAGCAGTGCTTCCCGTCCAAATACATCCATCGCCCTCGCCCCTTCTTCAGCGCCGGGGTTCTCTCCGGCGCGCTGTTTCAGGCTACAATCGTAATCGCTCCAGCACCCCGCGCGTAGCGTTATTGCGCCCCAGCCCCGTTACCTCGCTGATACTCTCCCGCCCGCTCTACACCGCAACCGTAAAGCTGTCCTCGGTCCGCGTAACCGCCTTGTACAGCGTATCGCGCTCCACCGGAATCCGCCCGGCTTCGGTAATCAGCCGGCAAAGTTCCTTGCGGTTCATGCCCTGGGGCGTCGTCGCTCCGGCGTCATGATAGATCTTCTCTTCCACAACTGTCCCGTCCAGATCGTCGGCCCCAAAACGCAGCGCGATCTGCGCAATCTTCGGCGTAAGCATCTGCCAGTACGCCTTGATGTGCGGAAAGTTGTCCAGCAGCAGACGGCTCACCGCAACCTGCCGGATGTCGGTCAATCCCGTAGTCACCGGCAGATGGTCCAGCGCCGTGTTTTCCGGGTGAAACGCCAGCCCGATGAAAGCCTGAAAGCCCCCCGTCTCGTCCTGCACTTCTCGCAGTTTCAGCAGGTGGTCCACGCGGTCCGCGTCGTTTTCAATGTGCCCGTACAACATGGTCGCGTTCGACTTGAAGCCCATCTTGTGCGCCAGGCGCGCCGTGGTCAGCCACTCCTCGCCGTCAATCTTGTGGTCGCAGATAATCGCCCGCACCCGCGCTGCAAAAATCTCCGCGCCGCCGCCGGGCATCGAGTCCACGCCCGCATCGCGCATCTTCCTCAGCGTCTCTTCAATGGTCAGCTTGGCCCGCCGCGCCAGGTACGCCACCTCCACCATCGTGAAGGCCTTGATGTGCACCTTGGGAAACCGCTCCTTCAACCCGCGCACCAGGTCGAGAAAATATTCCAGCGGCAAATCCGGGTGCAGCCCGCCCACTATGTGAAACTCCGTCACCGCTTCGGAGTAGCCGGACGCCGCCGTCTCCCATGCCTCTTCCAGCGCCATGGTGTAGCCCGCCGCGTCGCCCTTCTTGCGCCCGAAGGCGCACAGGCGGCAGTTGGCCACGCACACATTGGTGGGGTTGATGTGGCGATTGACGTTGAAGTACGTCACGTCCCCGTGCATCCGCTCGCGCACATGGTTGGCCAGCCAGCCCACCGCCAGCACGTCCGATGTGCCGTAGAGCACCAGCCCGTCGTTGAAGTCCAGCCGCTCGCCGGCCAGAACCTTGGCGGCAATCGGCTCAAGACGTGCGTCATGACACTGAAAGGCATGGCTCTTCAAAGCAATGGATTCGCGGGGAATCGCTGTTTCAGCCTGCATACTACGATGATACAGAAAATGCGGGCCTGCTCGCACTCCGCAGGCCCCGCAAGCCAAATCACTCCCGCCCGGCCGCCAATCTCGCGGGGGGCTGCTCCACCAGCACTCCGTCGTACAGCGAGGCCGCCACCAGGCGTCCGCCCGCCGCGCGGATCAGCGAAATATCCCAGCCGGCCTTCCACCACTTCCAGTTCAACGTAACCGGGTCGATGCCATATACATAGTCGCTTACCCGCGAACTCACCAGCACCCTGTTCATCTGCGCGTCGTAATAGAGATCGTTCACGTCGCGGAAGGGAAGCCGCTCAATCCACAGCCATTGTTTCCCCTGGTCCGGGGAAAAGAAAACCCCTTCCCTGGTTCCCAGCCACAGCTTTCCGTCGCTGGAAAACGCCGCGCGATAGATGCGCGTGATGCCGGTTGGAATCTCGACAGCCGCCCAGGCCTGGCCGGCATCGGTGGAAACAGCCACCCCGGTGCGGCGCGCCGCGGCCATCACCGCTCCATGCGTGGCCACTGAAAGGTATTCGTCCGAGCCCGCCACCGGACCGCCTTGCCAGGTGGCGCCATGGTCCCGGCTGGTCAGCAGGCCAATGCCGGTCGAGGCCAGCCAGGAGTCGCCGGTCAGGTCCAGCGCGTTCACGCGGCTATCCAGTTCGATCGCCTTGTCCTTCACCGGCTTTTCCACGCTCACGCGCTTGCCGTGGCGCGTCTCGGTGGACTTTTTCTCAACCGTGTTGACAATCGCGTTTCTCGGCTTCCAGGTGGCGGCGGCGCCGGCCGTGTCCGCCTCCAGCGCGAAGATTCCATGACTGGTTCCGGCCACAATGGTTCCATCCTCCGCCTGCGCCAGCGCAAAAACATCGCGCCCTGCAAGTCCGCCGCCTTGCCCCTCGCCAATCTGCTCCCAACTGGCGCCGGCAGATGTGGAATAAAACACGCCGCCGTAGGTCTTGTCGTTCACCACGCCCGCATACAGCCGCGCGGGATTGCCGCGGTCCACCAGCAGCGCCTCCACCTTGCGCTGTGAAAATCCGCCATTCGATGCCGCAAAGCTGGCCCCCGCGTCCTTGCTCGCCAGCACCCCGCTGCGATCCGTCGCCAGCAGCACGCGGTTCGTATCCTGCGGATCGATGAAGACGTCGTTCACAATCACGTCCGGACCCGTCATGCGCTGGAACGTCTTGCCGCCGTCCACCGTCTTGTAGAGCCCCTCCGTGGTTCCGGCGTACACAATGGCGTGGTTCACCGGGTCCTGCTTCAGCATGCGCGTCCTGCGCGCGGTCGATGGAATGCCCTGGATCTTGTGAAACAGCTCGGCGCCGTTCTCGCTCTTGTAAATCCCGCTGCACGCGCTCAGAAAAACCGAGCTCGGCGCGGACGGATCCACAATGATTGAAAACACGTCCGAGTCGTCGATCATGCCCTGCTTGATGTTGTGCCAGCTCTTGCCGCCGTCCACCGTCTTCCAGGGCAGGTGCCACGTGCCCGCGTACACAATATCGGGGTTCAACGGATCGATCGCCAGCGACTCCACCTCGTGGATCTCCCGGCTGCCCGGCGGACTGATCTCGGTCCAGGTCGCGCCCGCATCCAGGCTGCGGAAAACTCCCTCCAGGGTCCCTGCATACAGCGTCCTGGCGTTCGCGGGAGCCTGCGCAAAGGCGCGGATCGACTGCCCGCGCAGCCCCTCAACCACGCTCCAGCCGTGCCCCCCGTCGTGGCTCACCCACAATCCGCCGTCGGGACGATCCACCTTCCATCCCGCCACATAAAGCGTCGCCGCGTCCCCGGAGTCCACGACGATGTGGTCCAGAATCAGCCCGTCCGAGGAGCCCACTTTCGCCAGCCGATGCCAGTTGGCGCCGCCATTCGTCGATTCGTAAATCCAGCTGTTGGTCGTGCCCAGGTAAAGGTGGCTGGGCGCGCCTGGCGCCGCGGCAAACGCGCGTGCGTCCCCGCCGTCCGGGCCAACCGCGCTCCACGCCGCCTGCGCCGGCAGCGTCTGTACGGCATACGCAAAAATGAAAACTGAAAGAGACAGCGCCAGAACTCCGCGCCGGCTGAGGAAATCAGAAACAAACCGCAAGTGGCTGTTCAAACCGTTCACCCCAAGGCTTAACAAAAAATTGTACAAAGTACGTGCATAAAACTAAAGTGGCTGACCGGGTTCCCGGTCAGCCACAAAATGTTTGCAGAGGATTCTTGTTAACTTTGTGCCGGTCAAGCCTTCCATGCTTGCGAAGGCTTGACCAGCAGATTGACCGCCGGAATAGGCCAGGCGGCTTACTGTGCTGCCTTGGCGGCGTGCTTCTTGTGCACCGGCGCGGCGGCCAGGGGCTTGCGCGCCTGGGGCTTCACCACCGTCTCGTCCACCGCGGTGGTTCCCGCCACATCGGCCGTGAAGGTTGCACCCGCGGGCACCAGGTAGTCTTCCACCGTCTGCCCATCCGTGGTTCCGGTCGCAACGCTGACGCGCGATGCGTCAATGCCCTTCTCCGTTACCAGGTAGTCCTTGGTGTTCACCGCGCGTTCCCCGGCCAGATCCTCGATCTTGGCGTGCTTGTGGCCCTTCTTCGGAGCCTTTTCCGCCGCCGTCGATTCGCCCACCACCACAGCCTTTGCATCCGACTGCTGCTGCAGGCTCAGAGCTACCTGGTCCAGGCAGGCCTTGGCTTCGTTGTCCACGCGCGACGGACGCTTCGTGTCCTTGTCGAACGTGATCGAGCAAAGCGCCTGGGTGTGAGGAATCGGAGCGACATATGGCGCCGTGATGGTCACGCTGGTGCTCGCCGTGGCCGTCTGCCCCTTGTCGTCCGATACGTTGCAGGTAATCGCCGTCACGCCCGTCGGTGCGCCGACCGATGAGAAGGAAGCGCTGCTGCCGCTGCCGCTGATCGATCCCGCTGAAGCCGTATAGCTGTAGGTCAAAGGACGGTTCTGCGGGCTCATCCCGGTTGCGGTGATGGTGGCGCCTTCGCCCGGCTTGATGGTGCTGGGGCTGGCCGAGCAGCCGATGGTCGGCGGCTCATAAGCCTTCACGGTAAAGCTCGTCGAGCTGCTCGCGTTCTGCCAGGGCTTCAGGCCTTCCTTGCCCGCCTTGCCCTCTTTCACTGCGCACTGAACCGTATAGGTCCCCGCGGCCAGTGAACCGGTCGCCACGGTTGCTGTCGTGCCGCTGCCCGTCACTCCGGTGCCCGACCACGAATAAATCGCATTCAGCTTCGGATCCAGAGATCCCGCCGTCGCCGTCACCGTCACCGGGTCGCCCGGGAAGATCGATGCCGGGCTCGCCGTGCACGCCAGTGTTACCGGCGTAGGAGGCGCGAAGCTTCCCTTGTGGAACACGATGCCGGCGCTCAGGCGCGCCGAGTTGAGGTTGGCGCGGCCACCCTGTACCCCAGGTCCGAAATCCACGTGTATGTACTGGTAATCCGCCTGGAAGAGCCGAATCGCAAGATGATGGTTGAAAAACGGCGTCTCGTAGTCCATACCGCCGCCTGCCACCACCGTCGGACCCCATGTGTTCGTCTGCCAGTGCGGTCCGCCCACAATCTCTGCGCCCGCCAGGGCATGTACGAATGGCGTGATGTTGCCTGTCGGGTAACGGACAATGACTCCAAGCTCGCCGCCGCTCAGGTTATTCGCCGGCCCCGGCCACGCATTCTGTGCGTTCGCATGCTCGTCCTGCAAGTGAAAGTCCCCGATGCCCACAAAGCCGAAGTACTTGTTGTAGTAGCGGGCGACACTGCCGATTCCGCCTCCGGTTACTGACACGTAGTTAACTGGAATGACGGCGCCCCGCATCGGCGTCAGGATCGTTCCATGGGGTGCCAGGTAACTGTAGCCCGCAAAAATGTCCCACTTGGACGGCGAATCGCTCGAAGAGGTCTTGCCGCTGGAAGTGCTTGTGGCCTGAGCGCCCAGGGCAACAGGAATCAAGGCTACAAATGCCAGGGCTAGAATCAGGCTCTTGGATTTCGAAACAAATGCATACATGCGTTTATCCTCCGCAATTGAACTAAATGACCAGGTGGAAAAGGCTGATTGAGTACACAGTCCCTACGTTAATTTCGCTACTCCGTAATCAAAAATACGGAGGCGGGGAAGCGCCCCTATACTTACAAACGTACCATAGGACAATTAAGGCAGAACACAATTATTCAACGGGTTGTCATCTTCCTTACATTGAATTTCAGTAAGAAATAGCAAGGCTATTACCTTGGTAACTCGACGCCGTTAGCCGGCACACGCCTCGCTGTCACCCTGCATTCAGGGTCTTCAGCATACTGCGTGACTCGCGCTGTATCTTCTCTTGTAGAAGCGTAATCGCGTATAAAAGTTGCTCGGGCCGCGGCGGACACCCTGGAACATATACGTCCACAGGAATGATCTGGTTGACTCCCTGCACCAGCGCATAGTTATTGAACACGCCGCCAGACGTCGCGCAGGCGCCCATCGAGATGACCCACTTGGGCTCCGGCATCTGATCGTAAAGCCGCCGGATTACCGGGGCCATCTTCTGCGACACCCGCCCCGCAATCACCATCAGGTCCGATTGCCGCGGCGACGGCCGGAACACCTCCGCACCAAACCGCGCCACATCGAACCGCGACGCGCCCATCGACATCATCTCGATCGCGCAGCACGCCAGACCAAACGTCATCGGCCACACCGAGTTCTTGCGAATCCAGTTCACGGCAAAATCCAGCGACGTCAGGAAAACGCCCTCCGGCTCTTCGTAGCCGTAGCTCACTTCCTTGAGCTTGCCGCGATTCTGCGCGCTGCTCTCCAGCGCACCGAATAAATAATGGTCCCGCTCTGCCGCAATCGCCATGTTTTCTAATATACCGCGATTCCTGTCAAGCGGACGTGGTCAGAATTGCTCCCTTCCGGTTTTTAAGTGAGTCCCCCACCAGCGTTGCCGGCCCGCGAAACATGAAACTGTAGCGCCGGCCTCCCGGCCGGCTGTAGCGTGGGCGTCCTCGCCCACGCTTGTGCCTTATCAGCTTTCCGTCGTCAAATCCCTGTTGCCTGTCAATCACACGCTCCCCGCGCCGCATGTAGCTCTCCCGGCGTCTTCCATCCCTCCGGCAGCCACAACGTGATGGAAAACCGCATCCAGTGCAACTCCCCCAGGGGCGTGGATGCGCCTCGCGTTGCCGGCTCGTTGCTGTGGTTCGTCCGCGCCGATTGCACCGCCCAGTTCTCGGCGTACGGCGCAGCATCGGCAATCCCCGGCGTCAGCCGCGCGTCCAGAATGCGCAACTCCCCCACCGCCGCTTGCCTCTCGAATTCCATCAGCCTTCGCGTCGAGCGGGCCACGGCCGCGCTCTGCGCCGTGTTTCCGGCCGCCGCGCTACCCAGCAAAAAGAACAGCCTCTGGCTCTCCCGCAGCGCAACCGGATCGGTCAAAAAGTGAAAGCTCCGCGGATTCCAGCCGATCGCGTCCTGGGCCCGCAATCCATAAGTCGTTCCCACCTCGCGCTCGTTAATGGAGTTATACGGCGGCGTAGCCACCAGCAGCGCGTCCGGATAGCCCGCCGCCTGCTCCCGGTCCACCACCAGGTCCCAGCCGCTGTAACCCGCCTTTCCCGCTTGAATCGGCAGCACCCGGAAAACCCACCCCTGGCCAAACTCCGCCTTCCACTCCTGCCCCGCGCTCACCTCGCCCGTGAGCACCACCCTCTCGCAGCGATGCGGCCCGGGCGCGGCGTCAAGGCTCGCGGCCGCCATCGCGATCAAGCAGAACCCAAGCCAACATATCCCGCGCCGCGCGCCGCGTTTCACTTTCATTTCTTCTCCCCGTTCCTCTGACGATTCATTGTAGAAGCTCTGCGATTTTCTCCCTGTAAATATCCTCCGGTAGAGCCGGAGGCATTGGGGTTGGTGGCCCCTCAAAGGGGCCTGAACCCGAGCGCTCCATGCCAATAGAATCCCATCGCCCCGCGCTGGCAGAAACCAGTCGCTCCTCGCCATCAGAATCCCATCCGCCTCGCGCTGGCAGAAACCAGTCGCGCCTCGCCAGCAGAATCCCAGTCGCCTCGCGCCGTAGGCGCAGCGTTTATTAGCCCCGCGCTTCAGCGTGGGGTGGGGTGGGGTGGGCGAACCAAACAAGGTATGAGGAGTCCCGTAGGGACGGCGCTTCGGCAACGCTCCCATCCTTTTCGCGCTTGCGAAAGGAATGGAATATCCAAACCAGAGGCGAATCCAGTAAACGTCAAACTGCGGCTGTCTCCCCGGCAGTGGGGTACCAGACCGAAGGTCTGGACAATAAGGCAAGGAACAATCAATGTTGTTCCTTAGGAGAGCCGGGGGTATTCCCTGTTGTATAAGTCCCCGCATTTAACACGTTCTCCATGATGAATCCATCAGGAAATCGGAAAATACTTGCGCAATCCACCCGGCTTTATGAAAATAGCTGCAAAGCGCAATTGAATATCCGTTGTCCTTCAACCCTTGCCCGGCATCGCCCGGTCCCTGTCCGTCTGTGAGCAGCCGCCCAATCGCCAGCTGATCACGGCTTCTTCAACGCAGTTATCCGTCCATGCCCGCTTCCGTGGACGCCTATATCGGAGCGCAATGATCCTGTATCGCCGTACCGCCAAGCTGCTGCTCTTGCTCGTTCTCGTAGCCTTCCCGGCCATGGCCCTGGCCGTGGCTCCCGACCTGGGCCCTTCGCCTCCGGCAACCCAGGCCCAGATCGCCGCCCTCCAGCAGTCCATCCGCGACGCGCAAACCTCCGGCGATAACGCCTGGGTGCTCATCTCCGCCGCCCTGGTGCTGCTCATGACCGCGCCTGGACTCACTCTGTTTTACGGCGGACTGGTGCGCCGCAAAAACATCCTCGGCACCATGATGCAGAGCTTCGCCATGATGGGCCTCATCACCGTCCTCTGGGCCCTGGTCGGCTACTCGCTGGCCTTCGGCGCAGGCAACGGCTTCATCGGCGGACTCGAGCACGCTTTCCTGCGCGGCGTCGGCCTCACCCCCAATCCCAACTACGGCGGCACCATCCCTGAGCAGACCTTCATGATCTACCAGCTCATGTTCGCCATCATCACCCCCGCCCTCATCACCGGAGCCTTTGCTGAGCGCGTCAAGTTCAGCGCCATGGCCGTCTTCCTCACCCTCTGGTCGCTGGTCGTCTACTGCCCCATGGCCCACATGGTCTGGGGCGTCGGCGGCATCCTCAACGTCACTGGCGGCCAGTGGCCGGTCCTCGACTTCGCCGGCGGAACCGTGGTCCACATCACCAGCGGCATCTCCGCCCTGGTCTGCTGCATCTACCTCGGCAAGCGCGCCGGTTATCCCCAGGAAAACATGGCGCCCCACTCCATGGTCCTCAGCTTCATCGGCGCCGGGCTCCTCTGGGCGGGCTGGTTCGGCTTCAACGCCGGCAGCGCCCTCACCGCCGGACCGCTCGCCACCAGCGCCTTCGTCAACACCCAGTTCGCCGCCGCTGCCGGCGCCATCGGCTGGGTCGTCGCCGAGTGGCTGCAGAACGGCAAGCCCACCGCCCTCGGCGCCATCTCCGGCGCGGTCGCCGGGCTGGCCACCATCACTCAGGCCTCCGGCTTCGTCCAGCCCATGAGCGCCCTCATCATCGGCCTCATCGCCGGCGTCGTCTGCTCCTTCATGGTCTTCCGCGTCAAAAAGCTCTTCGGTTACGACGACTCCCTCGACGCCTTTGGCGTTCACGGCGTCGGTGGAACCATGGGCGCGCTGCTCACCGGCCTGTTTGCCTCCGGCGCCATCAACGCCGTCTTCGGCAAGGACGCCGCGGGCAAACCCATCGCCACCGGGGCCATCGACGGCAACTGGCGCCAGGTCTTCAACCAGGCCGTCGGCATGGCCATCGGATGGTCGCTGGCCATCGTGGGCACCCTCGTGCTACTCTTCGCGGTCGACAAGACCATGGGCCTGCGCGTCTCGGCAAACGACGAAGCCGCCGGCCTCGATCTCACCCAGCACGGCGAAGAAGGCTACGACTTCAACGGATAATCAACCCGGCGGGCCCTGCGCAAGGCAAAGCTCCCGCCGCTCACGCCCCAAACGAGGATTCTGTTTATGCTCAAAATCGAAGCAGTAATCCAGCCCGCCAAGCTGGATGCAGTCAAAGAAGCGCTGATTGAAGCCGGCATCGAGGGAATCACCATTCTCGAAGCCCGCGGACATGGCCGCCAGAAAGGCCACTCCGAGTTCTATCGCGGACGCGAGTACACCATCGACCTGCTCCCCAAGATCAAGCTCGAAATGGTCGTCAACGACGATTTGCGCGAGAAAACCATCCAGGCCATCCTCGGCGCAGCCCGCACCGGCCACATCGGCGACGGCAAAATCTTCGTCAGCCGCATCGACGAAGCCATCCGCATCCGCAACGACGAACGCGGCGAAACCGCCATCTAAGCGCTCTTCCCCCGCGAACAGTGCCCCCAAGAGGTTCGCCCCAGATCCCTGAGTGCCCCATCCATTTCGCGCCCTTTGCAAAATGGGTGGGAAACCTCAACCCTCAACCCGCGTTGTCCACCCAACTGTAAGACCCCCTGCGGTTTCCGATGGCGCACCTCGCGAAATGGCGCCGCGCCAGGCCTTTCTGGCTTTCCCGAACAAACCGGCAGCAGCCTCTCAGACCAGGCTTCATGCCTTCCTCACGCCTTGCCCCGCAAGATGAAAATGTGGGGAGCCGGCACTCCACACTCACCCACACGCCCTCTGACCACTGATAACTGATAACTCACCACTGACCACTCGATGAGTTCTCCATGCCGTCAGTCGCCAGCCGCCCCGCGCCGGAGGCGCAGCGTTTGTTCACTCTTGTCCAAAATAGCTTTTGAGCAAATGGGTCTGGCTGCCCTCCTTTGCGGTGTATCAGAATGACTTTATCGAGA
>Ga0316217_10000139_pt1 | contig 109690 bp, 77 predicted proteins | sample 1anoAmetaG_FD_203633 | JGI IMG/M metagenome (GOLD analysis project Ga0316217, IMG submission 203633) | Freshwater microbial communities from Trout Bog Lake, Wisconsin, USA - 1anoA | ecosystem: Environmental > Aquatic > Freshwater > Lake > Hypolimnion/Profundal zone | place: USA: Wisconsin...
GCGTGGCGCTCGTGGCCAGTTTTTGGCTGGCTTACCAATTGCGCGCCGATTTTCAGATGGGAGATCGGGACTATGCCGAATTCCGCCGCTTTCTGCCGTGGATGGTGGCGCCGCAGATCGTGCTCCTATTCTGGCGGGGCCAGTTGCGCGGTTTGGTGAGCTACTTCAGCATTCCAGAGATGCGGCGCACCGTGACGGCTCTCGGCGGGGCGTTTCTCCTTCAAATTGGGTTGTGCTACCTGTTTCAGGGCTCCCGCGTTCCGGGTCGAAGCATCTTTCTCATGGATGCCTTGCTCTCCTTTTTTGCGCTCTGCGGGGTGCGCATGGGCTTCCGCTTGCTGAGGGAACGGTCGTCTAATACCAAACCCAAGAGCGTGGCTCGGGTCTGGCGTGTTGCCATCATCGGCACGGGCGAGCAGGCAACCAACCTCGCCCTCGATTTCGCGCGGAGCCACAGCCCCGCCCGCCGGGTGGTCGCCTTTTTTGACGACGATCCGCATACTTGGCATAAACGGCCCCACGACATCCCTGTGTTTGGCATGCCTGAATGCCTGCTGAACCCGGAATGGCTTAAGAAAATCGACGAGGTGATCATCGCCCTCCCCGAGGAAAATGCGACGCGCCTCCGGCAAATCGATGAGTTGTTGAAAGGCTCACGGCTTAAAGTGACCTTGGCCTCCCGCTGGCCCTTGCCTGCGGCCGCGGATACGCTGCCGTCTGCCGACCACTGACTATTGACCACGGACTGATGGTGTGATGAAAACTTCCGTTCTAGACCTCTCCGCGCCCATGCGCTTCTGGGTGCTGCTTACGGTGTATGCGATCGAACTAAGCGCCAGCCTGTGGATGGCGTACGAGCTCCGTTTCGACTTCATGGTCGATCCGGTCTACCAGAAAGAACGCCTCCTGGTGTTTTGTTGGCTCGTCCCGTTCCAGTTGCTCCTCCTGTGGCTCTTCCATCAGCTCAACACCTTGCTGGGATACTTTAGCACGCCGGATTTGGCCCGCATGTTCCATGCGCTGGCCATCAGTTTGATTGCGGCGATCGTCGTCTGGGCCGTATTTGGGGAGCATTTCGCTCCGCCGCGTGGGGTGATCGTGCTTGATTTTATTTTCTGCCTCGTGGGCTTAACCGGGGCTCGATTGGCCTTGCGCACTTTTCGCGAATCGGTTACAGCATCGACCGGCAAGCGAATCGGCCAACGCAGACGCCGGGTGTGCATTATCGGCGCTGGCGATGCCGGCGCGGTCCTGGCGCACGAACTCTCTCTCAAGCCGGGCTATGGGCTCGATCCAGTCGCCTTCTTTGACGACGACCCGGGGAAACGGCATTCGCGCGTGCATGATATCTCCGTCTTGGGACCGCCTGAGACGCTGGTGGATTTGGCGGCCAAACTGGACATTCAAGAAGCGATCATCGCCATGCCCTCCGCGCACGCCAAACGGGTGGGCGAAATCGTTCGCATTCTTCGCCAAGCCCGGCTGGAGTGCAAGACCATCCCCTCTCTCGATCAGTTGGCCTTGGGCCAGGTCCGTGTTAGCCAGTTGCGCAATGTCGAGGTGCAGGATTTGCTCGGACGCGAACGCGTCGAACTGGAAACCGAGAGTATTCGGCTGGCGCTCCAGGATCGCGTGGTCTTGGTCACGGGCGCGGGCGGCAGCATCGGGAGCGAACTCTGCCGCCAGATCGCCACCTACCGTCCCCGCCGGCTCCTTCTGCTCGATCGGTCTGAACCCAACGTCTTCCTGATCGAGCAGGAGCTCATCGGCCTGGGGCATGGCGGGCGGATCGCGCCCTTGGTGGGCGACATCCTGGACCGGGCGCGGATGCGGGAAATTCTCACCCATTTCCGGCCCCAGGTGATGTTCCACGCGGCCGCTCATAAGCACGTGCCCATGATGGAGTCTCAACCGGGCGAAGCGATTAAGAACAACAGCCTCGGCACCGCGCAACTCGCCGACCTCGCCCTGGAATTTGCCGTGGACAGATTCATTCTCATCTCCACCGACAAGGCGATCAATCCGACGAGCGTCATGGGCGCCACCAAGCGCCTGGCCGAACTGTACCTCCAGGCCTTGGCCGCCGAGAACCCGGGCAAGACGAAATTCATGGCGGTTCGCTTCGGCAATGTCCTGGGCTCCTCCGGCAGCGTTATCCCCCTTTTCCATCGGCAAATCGCCGAAGGCGGACCGGTAAAGGTCACGCATCCGGAGATGACTCGTTATTTCATGACCATCCCGGAAGCCTCCATGTTGGTCTTGCAGAGCGCGATACAAGGCGTTGGTGGCGAGATCTTCGTGCTCGACATGGGCAAACCGGTTAAAATTGTGGACTTGGCCCGCCAGATGATTGAGCTCAGCGGGCTCAAACCGGACGAGGACATCCAAATCGAGTTCGTCGGCATCCGCCCGGGCGAGAAGCTCTTCGAGGAGCTCTCCCATAAAGGCGAGAACTTCGCGCCCACCACCCATCCCAAGATTTGCCGCTTTGTTTCCCAGCCGGTGGCCTTGGCGCAGATGAATCTCATTCTTCAGCGCCTTCGGGCCCAACTCCACCAGGCCGAACCTGATCAGTTCAAGCGTCTGTTGCGCCAAGCGCTCCCCGACTATACGCCTTGCCTGCAAACCCCCGAACCCGCCCTCCCGGAGCTGGCCGAACCGGAGGAGCCGCCGCGGCCAGCCCAGCCGAGTCTGCGACCCTTAATTTGAAGCACGCCTGCTGACGCCGTCAGCGTTGCCGATGACCTCCAGGAGTGGATAGCCCTCTAAACTGCTATTTCCGTTGTGACCTTCCGCTTGGCCGTATTGCGCGGCCCAGAAGTGATTGCAAGTGTCCTAATTGCGTATGGACACGATCCTCAATGGGTTGATAAAGTAGAAAGCAATAAGAACACATCGTGGTTAATTAAAGGGAAAGGGTAGTTTAATGAGTATTGGTGATGCAAAGCGGAGTAGTGAGGCCAAGACCGTTCGGGGGGTTATTGACGAGATGGCTTGTACGCAACCGGAGGTTCCGTTCCTTCTAAGTCCTGAAACGGGTCGTGTGCTCACCTTCCAAGGGTTACGGGACCAATCCATTCAACTGGCGGTTCAGCTCCGCGAGGCGGGAATAGAGCCTGGCGGCAAAGTCGCCTTCCTGCTGGACAACGGCCTTTTCACCGCGCAGTTGTTTCTGGGGGCGATGTACGGTGGCTTTGTCTCAGTGCCGCTCAACGTCCGGGCGGGCGTTTCCACCTTGTCCCACACGATCGAGCATTCTGACGCCAAGGTGATTTTCGTAGCAGACCAGTATTCTGCTCTTCTGAAAGAGATACTGGCGAACGCACGTCATACGATCAGAGTGGTGCCCGTTGGTGTTGACGATGTGGCCGACGCTGGCGAGAAATTAACTTCAAGCGCGCCCTTGCCAAGTCTGGCCCCGGAGGACGTTGCCCTGTTGATGTACACATCGGGCAGCACGGGGCAACCGAAAGCAGCGGTGCATTCCCACCGGTCCGTGTTGGCCGGCGCCAGGAATTCGATTTGTTCGCACCAGCTTTCGTCCGCGGATCGCTCCCTCCTGTTGCTCCCACTCTATCACATAAATGCTGAGTGCGTGACACTGCTGCCCACACTGCTGAGCGGCGGATCGGTTGTGGTGCCTCACGGCTTTAGTATCAGTCATTTCTGGGATTGGCTCATCGACTACCAATGCACGTGGTCGGCTCTCGTCCCAACCATCATTGCGCAGCTTCTAAACTGGAAAGATCCTCGCGCGGCTAGTCGGCAACAATGCTTTCAGCGCATCCGTTTTTTGCGCTCTTCATCGGCGCCGCTATCCCCGTCGCAGCACCGGGAGTTTCTGGACAAATTCAAGTTGCTTCTCATACAAGCGATGGGCTCGACTGAGGCGGGCAACATTTTCTCCAATCCGCTGCCCCCGGGTGCGAATAAAATCGGATCACCGGGCTTGCCCTGGGGTTTTGAGACGAGGATCGTCGACCGTGAGGGCGCAGATGTGCCGCAGGGAGAACCTGGCGAAGTTCTGATTCGTGGCGCTGCTTTGATGGATGGATACTATAAGGATCCGGAATGGACAGCGACGGTCCTAGGTCCTGACGGCTGGTTCCACACCGGCGACTTGGCCTACCGGGATGAGGATGGGTATTTTTTTGTCGTCGGCCGCTCCAAGGAGTTGATCATCAAAGGGGGAGTTAACATTGCTCCGAAACAAATCGATGAAGTTCTGGAATCCCACCCGGCGGTAATGGAAGCGGCGGCCGTGGGGGTGCCCGATCGATACTTGGGCGAGGATCTGGTGGCTTTTGTTATCATGCGGGCTGGAGCTGTCGGCGATGAAACGGAACTACTCACCTTTTGCGAGCGGAGCCTGGGGCATTTCAAGACTCCGACCCGAATCCATTTTGTTAATGATCTGCCTAAAGGCCCATCGGGCAAGGTGCAGCGGTTGAAACTGCTGGAGAAAATGCCGCAACCCCGCGGTTGCGAAGTGGGTTCGCCCGAAGGCGGGGCGGCGATGCCCGACACCGGGCAGTCGTCTTCAGCCGCTATCCCGGCGGTTCCGGCGCTAATCGAGCAGACCGTCGCCGAAATCTGGGCTAAACTACTTGCGCAGCCGCAGGTGGATGTGGATAGCGACTTTTTCTCCTTGGGCGGCCACTCACTGTTGGCCATCCAATGCCTATCACGCTTGCGGGACAAGCTTGGCGTTGCGCTTTCCCTGTCGGAATTTGTTGAAAATGCCACGGTCGCGCAACAAGCGGCGCTGATCCAAGAACGCTCGCAACGCGCCAATCCTCCCGGACTGGAATCGGCTTTGGCCTGGGAACAGCATCCGCCGCGACAGGTTGGTTCTCGCGCGGCCAGAGAAGTAATTCCCTCGAGAAACCGATCACAACCCTGCCCTTTGAGTCCTGCTCAAGAACGGGTTTGGTTCTTTCAGCAACTGGCACCGGAGGTACCCCTCTACAACGAGTCCGAAGCGGTGCGGTTAGAGGGTAAACTTGATGTGGAGGCGATCGAGAGGGCGTTCAACGTAATAATTTCTCGGCACGAAATCCTGCGGACCACCATCCGGGTCGTTGACGAACAGGCGGTCGCGATTGCCCACGAGAGTTGGCCGTTGACAATCAAGCGGATCGACTTGAGTGGGTTTGCCCCAGCCAAGCGCGAGGCCGAAATTGAGCGCTTGCTGGTTGATGAGCCGCGCCGTCCGTATCGCCTTGAGGCCGAACCGGGAATTCGCGTAACCCTGGTACAAGTCGCCCCGGAAGATCATATTCTTATCCTGATGATGCACCACATCATCTGCGACTGGTCCTCCGAGGGTGTTTTGTGGCGGGAGTTGTCGGCCCTGTACCGCGCCTTTACGCGCGGCGAGCCACCGAGCTTGCCGGCCCTCCCCATTCAGCACGGAGATTATGCTGCCTGGCGGAGACGGCAAATGGTTGATGGATATTTTGCCCAGGATCTCCTTTATTGGGAGGAATGGCTCCGCGGCGCGCCCGATTTAGTGGAATTGCCAATCGACCAGCCTCGTCCACGCGCTCTAACCTATCGGGGTGCCCGGAAACGCTTCCGGATCGAAGCAAAGTTGGCGCACACCCTGCGTGACTTCGGCCGGCGCGAGAAGATCAGCTTGTTTACCCTTTTCACCGCCGCGCTCAACACCCTGCTTTACCGCTACACGGGCGGCGAGGACATCCTGCTCGGAATCCCCCTCGCCGATCGGGATCGGCCCGAGCTCCAATCGATGATCGGTTTTCTGCTCCAGACCCACGCCTTGCGAACCCGACTTGCCGGGGGCATGACGTTTCGCGAGTTGCTGGCGCGAGTCCAGAAAGGGGTGTTAGACTTGTACAGCCATCGCGCACCCCCCTTTGACCAGGTGGTGAGCCGGGTGCAGCCCAAGCGCAACGCCAGCTACGCTCCTCTTTTTCAGGTGATGATCAACTGGCGCGATCGCGACCAGCAATTGTCGTTTATCGGCATGGACGGACTGTTGGTGAAATCGCTCCTTGCCGAGAGCAGAACCTCGAAATTTGACATCACTTTGATGCTGACAGGCGACCTGGATGATATCGGGCTGGAGATCGAGTACAGCACTGATCTTTTTAAGGAAAATCGCATCGAGCGCCTGGCTGGACATTATCAAACCCTATTGGAGGCTGTTGCGGCCGACCCCAACCAACCCCTGGCGGACTTGCCCCTGCTGACACAGCGGGAACGGCGCCAACTGCTGGTGGAGTGGAATCAGACCGAACGGGACTACCCTCGGAATAAATGCCTCCATGAATTGTTCGAGGAGCAGGCGGAGCGTGTTCCCGAGGCCACTGCGGTCACCTTCCAGGACCAGCGGTTGACGTATCGACAACTCAATGAGGGCGCCAACCAGTTGGCGAGGACTTTGCGCAAGCTGGGGGTAGGTCCAGGCACTCTGGTGGGCATCTGTACCGAACGTTCGCTGGAGATGGTCATCGGTTTGTTGGGAATCCTGAAGTCTGGTGGCGCCTACGTCCCTTTGGATCCTGCCTATCCAAAGGAGCGGATAGCATTCATAGCGGACGACGCTCGGATCGCCGTGCTAATTACGCAGGAGGACCTTCTTCCGCAGTTCCCTGGCACGACAGCGCGGATTCTGTGCCTGGATCGGGATTGGAGGACGATTCAGGCGGAGGCGGGGTCGAACTTGCAGAGAGCCTGCGCTCCGGCGGACTTGGCCTACGTCATTTACACCTCAGGATCTACTGGCCGGCCCAAAGGTGTGGCGATTGAGCACCGCAGCCCGGTCGCCTTCGCGGCTTGGGTGTGCACGGTCTTTAGCGCCAAGGAATTAGCGGGTGTCCTATTCTCCACTTCCATTTGTTTTGATCTCTCGGTTTTCGAGTTGTTCGTCACTTTGGCTCAAGGTGGTAGAATTATTTTGGTTAAGAATGTGCTGGAGTTGCCAACGCTCAGAAACGCAAACGAGGTCACGCTTGTCAACACCGTGCCTTCGGCGATGGCGGAGTTGGTGCGCAACGGCTGTCTGCCGCCATCGGTGGTCACCGTGAATCTCGCAGGCGAGCCGCTGAGTTCGGGACTTGTGGATGAGGTCTATCGGCGGGGCTCGGTCCAGCAGGTTTATGACCTGTATGGACCATCGGAGACAACGACCTACTCGACGATGGCGCTGAGGCGACCCGGCACCAAGGCCACTATCGGTCGGCCCATCGCTAACACTCAAGTCTACTTGTTGGATCAGAATATGCAGCCCGTGCCTGTCGGAGTTCCAGGGGAGCTACACATTGGCGGCGTTGGACTGGCGCGAGGTTACTACAACCGTCCAGACCTCACGGCCGAGAGATTTCTGGCCAACCCGTTCAGCTCAGAAGCTGGGGCGCGGCTTTACAAGACCGGCGACCAGGCCCGATACCTCTCCGATGGCACTCTTGAGTTCTTGGGACGGTTGGACGACCAGGTTAAGGTTCGCGGTTTTCGCATCGAACTCGGGGAAATCGCGACCATACTGAACCAACATCCGGCAATCCGGGAAGCGGTGGTCGTGGCGCGTGAGGACGTTTCCGGCGATAAGCGGTTGCTGGCCTATGTGACTCCGAAAGACGGCAAACCACCGAAGGATTTGGAGTTGCGCGGCGCTCTCCAGGCTAAGCTGCCCGAATACATGGTGCCTTCAACATTCGTCATCTTGGACCAACTCCCCAGGACGCCGAACGGGAAGGTGGACCGGAAGGCTCTCCCTGCGGTCGGGAATACCCGGCAACATTTGCAGACGTCTCATGCAGTCCCGCGCACGCCGACTGAGGAGGTGTTAGCGCGTATTTGGAGCGAGACACTTGGGCTTGACGAGATTGGTGTTCACGATAACTTCTTCGAATTGGGAGGCCATTCACTGCTGGCCGTGAGGTTGTTTTGGAGAATTGAGAAACTGGTTGGAAAGAGGTTGCCCGTGAGCATTTTGTTCGAGGCCCCGACAATAGAGCAGATCGCCAAATTGCTGGACACGGACGTGCTGCAGCCTCACTGGAAATCATTGGTGCCAATTAAACCAGGTGGATCGAAACCTCCGTTTTATTGTCTGCATGGGTGCGGAGGTCAGATATTGGAATATGAGCATTTCTCTAGGTACATCGACGCCGACCAGCCACTTTACGGCCTTCAGGAACCGGGTCTGGATGGCACACAACCGAGACTTAAGACATTGGAAGAAATGGCAACTTATTACCTACAAGAAATTAGAGCCTTTCAGCCAGAGGGTCCTTATTACTTGGGAGGGGGGTGGGTGGGGAGCTTGATCGCATATGAGATGGCGCAGCAGTTGTTGGCGCAGGGTCAGCAGGTAGGACTCTTGGCTATATTCGACGTGTGGGTGCCGGGGCATCCGAAGTGGCCTCGCAATGTGACTGCGCTGCAAAAGAAGTGGAGTTTTTATAGAATTCGGCTTGCGACCCACTGGCAAAATATCAAACTAGCTCGGAAAGCCGAAAAAGTAGATTATGTGCGGGCCAAGTCCATTCGCATATGGAACCGGCGTTTTCGGTGGAGAAAGCGATTGGTGAATAAGCTCCGAATCGGACTGCTCGCACTGCGGGAAGTGTTGCACATGAGGCTGCCATTGGGAGCGATTCGCGAGGCAACAGAACGGAACCGGAAAACAGTCAGGCGGTACGAGCTTAGACCTTACCCTGGAAAGGTGACCCTTTTTCGAGCTAAGACACAACGGCCGGGAATCATACCCGATGCAACCAATGGTTGGAAGGATTACGCATTGGGTGGCCTCGAAGTACATGAGATTCCTGGCCATGCAGGCGCGATAATGAGGGAGCCAAGAACAAGGATTCTGGTGGAGAAACTCACCGCTTGCCTCACTGCGGCATTCGCCGAAAACGCAGAGAAAAAGTGTCCGGTACGTAAAATGATTGACGGTCGGCAGGTGGAAATGCGAAAGAGTCGATCGATCCCATCTGCCATTGCCTAGACACACCTTCAGGATCCACAGCCTCAAGCCCTAACGAAGCTGTTTTGAATATGCGAGCAGTGCTCTTTCGGGGTTCTCGATGGGATGATGCGAACAATCGGGAAACGTATTTGTCTAGCGCCACACTAGACAGCGAAGCATATTGTGATTCGGAGCGTTTCTTATCCTCGCGTAGGGTTCGGAACCCTAATCCAACGCGGCCGAACCTGTTAGGTAAGCGGATTGACAAGTGTTGGTTGAGCATATGCTCTGTCCCGCTCTGCGGTGTAATTTTCCGAAGGTAAGAAGACGAGTGGCGTCCTTTAATCCTTCGTCACCATCACTAGAGTCACTTATGAGTACCAAAACGCGACAAATCCTGCTGATGGTTTTGATCCTCGGCGTTCTATTCCTTGGCGGCGGTTATGGCGGCTACCGGTTCTACCGATCGGCCCGCCAGGCCCGCCTGGTTAAGCAAGCCCGGACGTTCCTTGTCAAAGCCAATGAGAAAAAGGCCTTGATGTGTCTGCGGCGCGCGCTCGGTTACAATCCCAATGACCTCGAGGCGTGCCGCCTCATGGCCGCCATCGAGGAGAGCGTCCGATCCCCCGCCGCCCTGCTCATGCGCAGCCATGTGGTCGAGCTCAATCCCCATTCCCTGGTTGACCGCCTGGCGCTGGCGCAAACGGCGATGATGTTCCGCGATTACGCGCGGGCTACGAACGCCCTGGAAGGCGTCGCCGCCGCAGACAAGCAGACCGTTGCCTACCACAACATCGCCGGCGCCGTCGCCTCCACCCTCAACCAAATCCCTCAGGCGGAAGCCCATTTTCGTGAAGCGGCGCGTCTGGATCCAACGAATCCGGTGCCGCAACTCAATCTGGCTGTCATCTGCCTCCACTCAACGAACACGCAGGAGGCCGCTGAGGCGCGCGCCACTCTGGGTCGGATCGCCACCGCCCAACCCGCCCTGCGCTGCCAAGCGTTGCGTGAGTTGCTTCGGGATGCTATTACCGCCAATCAAACAAATACGGCCTTGGCATTTTCCAAACAACTGGTTCAGCAGACCAACTCCAGCTTTGGCGATCGCTTGGCGCGATTGGATCTGCTGAAGGCCATTCAAAACCCCGAGTTCAGCCCGGCTCTTGCCGCTTACCAGCGGGAGGCGAGCACCAACGCCGCCGAAGTCTATGAGCTGGCTAATTGGGAGCTGGGACGGACCGGACCCACGAACACCCTGACCTGGCTTCGCACGCTACCGCAAACCATGCGGACCAACCAATCGGTGGCGCTGCTGGAAGCGCAGTGCCAATCTTCAATGCAAGATTGGAAGGAACTCCAGGCTTCCCTCGATAAGCAGCGTTGGGCCGAACTCGAGTTCATGCGCTACGCGTTTCGGACCCGCGCCCTGCGCGGTCAGGACCTGATGGGAGCGGCGAAAGCGGAGTGGGAGTTGGCTCTGAAGGCCGCCAACAACCATAAGCAGGCCCTATCCATGTTATTGGCGCTGGCCGCCCAATGGCGTTGGCAGACCGAAGCCGAGGAAATCCTTTGGACCATTGTCGATCGCTATCCGGACGAGAAACAGGCCCTCCAGGCCCTCAGTCAGTCCCTCCTTGCCGGAGGGCGCACCCGTCCTTTGCTGAAACTCTTCAGCCAGGAGTTGAAGCGGTCGCCGTCCGACCCCGCTCTCAAGAACAATGTGGCCATAACCGCCTTGCTCCTCGACGCGATGGAGTTCAAACCTCACGACCTGGCGCGTGAAGCCTATCAATCGGCCCCTACCAATTCGTCCTTTGCCGGCACCTACGCCTTCTCGCTCTATCTCCAGGCAAAGAATGCCGAAGCCCTCAAGGTGATGCAACAAGTGAACGCGAAGGATCTCCAGAGACCCGCCACCGCTGGATATTACGGCCTGATTTTAAGAGCCGCCGGGGACCGCGCCAAAGCCAAGACTTACCTCGATTTGGCCGACAAAGCCCAAGTCCTTCCCGAAGAGAAGAAGCTCTTCGACCGCGCGAGGGCCGGAATCTGAACCGATTGGCGCGTCGATCTTATGCCGCACTCGAGACTCAATATTCATTGTACCGCGCTCCACGCGGCCTTGGCCTGCGCGGCCCTGTGCGCGGCCCCTGAACTTCCGGGCCAGTCCGTGTCCGATTATGCCGTGCTCCTCAGCGCCTCAGTCCAGACCGACCCGCCGCGAATCACGCTCTCCTGGCCATTCGACCCCAGCGCTACCAATTACGTTGAGTATCGGAAGACCTTGACCGCAACGTCCTGGGGCGCCGCCACCTCGCTAGCGGGCGCCGCCACGAGTTTTGTAGATTCGAGCGTGTCGGTGAGCGGCGCTTATGAGTACCGCATCAGCAAGACCGGCTGGAACGGCGCCGCAAGCTATACCGGCAACGGTTACCTCTATGCCGGCATCCAGGCGCCTTTGATCGAGTCCCGCGGGAAAGTGGTTCTGATAGTGGATAACACATTCACCACGAGCCTCGCGCTGGAATTGGCTCGCTTGCAGCAGGACCTCGCCGGCGACGGGTGGAACGTGCTGCGTCACGACGTGCCGCGCATGGCCGTGGATCCCGCCAACACGAGTTCCAGTGTCTGGGCGGCGCGCGCCAGCGAACTCGCGAGCGTCAAGGCCCTCATCAAGGCCGATTACAACGCCGACCCGGCGAACGTCAAGACTGTCTTCCTGTTCGGCCACGCGCCCGTGCCCTACTCCGGGAACATCGCCCCCGATGGCCACCCTGAGCACATCGGCGCGTGGCCGGCGGATGTTTACTATGGCGACATGCATGGGGTCTGGACAGACGACGCGGTGAATACTTCCGGCAATGCCTCACCCCCCAGCGATCCGCGAAATGTGAACGCGCCCGGCGATGGCAAGTTCGACCAAAGCCTCCTGCCCGCCCTCGCGCAGTTGGAGGTGGGCCGCGTCGATCTGGCGAATCTCCCCTCCTTTTCCAAGACCGAGGGTGAGCTGCTGCGCCAATACCTGAACAAGGACCACTATTTTCGACACAAGTTTATTACCGTCCAACGCCGCGGCCTGGTCGATGACAACTTCGGCTCGTTCAGCGGCGAGGCCTTTGCCGCGGACGGCGGGCGCAATTTCGCCCCCTTCTTCGGAGCGTCCAACACTTTTGCGATCTCCGACTGGTTTTCCACTTTGAACACTCAGAGCTATCTCTGGGGCTATGGTTGCGGGGGGGGGACTTTTACTAGCGCGGACGGCGTCGGGAGCACCTCCGACTTCGTGGCCAACGATCCGCGCGTGGTATTTACCATGCTTTTTGGCAGTTGGTTTGGCGATTGGGATTCGCCGGACAATTTCCTCCGCGCGGGATTGGCCACCTCGACTTACACGCTCTGTTCCGCTTGGGCCGGTCGCCCCTATTGGGAATTCCACCACATGGGCCTGGGCGAACACATCGGTTTCAGCGCGCGTCTGAGTCAAAACAATTCGACCCTCTACGCCGCCAACGTCGCCCAGCAATGGGTTCACGTCGCCCTGATGGGCGATCCCACGTTGCGGATGCACCCGGTTGCGCCACCGGGCGATCTCAGGATTATTTCCAACGGTTCGGGCGGCGTGGATCTTAGCTGGAGCCTCTCACCCGACCCGGTGGCCGGCTATCACGTCTATCGCGCCGCATCCTCCGCCGGTCCCTTCACGCGCTTGACCAGCGCCCTGCTGGCCGACGGTCGCTACACCGACAACTTGGTCAGTTCAAACGTCTATATGGTTCGGGCGGTAAACCTCGAACTTTCCGGCAGCGGCACTTACTTCAACCCCAGCCAGGGTATCTTCCAGAGCCTGGACCCGGCTTTCGGGTTACCCGCCATCGTCCTGGTCCAGCCCGCCAACGGCGCCACCTTTCTCTCTTCGGCCGGAGTCCAGCTTAATGCCGGTGTCTTCGACCCCGCCAACAGCGTCACTAATGTCATCTTTTTCACCAACGGCGTGGAACTGGCCGAAGTGGCCGCGCCGCCCTACGCATGGGCCTGGAAGAACGCGCCTTTGGGCCTTTACCAGCTTTCCGTGAAAGCAATTTGCGCGAGCGGGTTGAGCGCGACTTCCGCCAGCGCCGCCGTGGTTGTGGACAATGGCGCGGCGCCGCTCCTGGGTGTCACCTCCTTGGGCGATAATGTGTGGGCGATTGGCGGCCAGGACGTTCTGGGTCGCACTTATCGCATCCAGTACCTCCCCGACGTCCTCTCAACGAACTGGCAGGACCTCGGCACAGCTACGGCCGATTCCTCAGGCCTGTTCCAGTTGATCGATTCCAACTCCGTCCCCCAGCGCTTGTACCGGACCTCGTACCCATAGCCCCCTTTTCCTTCAACATCCGTCTCAGGCTAACAGGCCGGTCATCATGACCGGCCTTTTGTGTTTGTAATTCGTATCGTGGAAATCCGATCGTGCGCGCTCCGGCGACGGGGTTGGCGCTGTCCTGCAGCCCGCCTTATAAGTGGTCGGCGTCTTCAATAAGAAAGGCAAAATTCCCCTTTCTAAACGAACAACGTTGCGGGTAGTCTGGTCCGGTCATGAACGGCGGCGCATCACCTCAACCGCGACGGGGCCTGGTCGTCTCCGACCTGCACTTGTTTGCCCGTCGATCCCGCGGCGAGGCCTGCTTTCAGTCGCTTCGGGCTGATCTTGCGTCCGTCGATCTCCTGGTTCTCAATGGCGACATCTTCGACTTTCGTTGGAGCACCTTGCGAAACCATGACGCAACGGTGGACGCCGCCGCGAGCTGGTTGCGGAAGCTGGCGGCGGATTTCCCGCGCTGCGAGGTCCATTACGTGCTCGGCAATCATGATTGCCTGACGCTGTTTCGCGAAAGATTGTCCCTGCTGTGCTCCCGCCATCCACGGCTTCATTGGCACGAGCACCACCTGCGTTTGGCCGCCGCCCTTTTCCTGCATGGTGACTGCGCCGTCAGGCGCATGGATCTGCCGGCGCTGCGGGCCTACCGCCGCGCCTGGGAGCACGACCGGCAGCGCGGATCGCTTGCCGCCACTGCCTATTTCGTGGCCGACCGCGCGGGCCTGACCCGGTTGGCGCACGACTGGCGCTTTCCTCGGGAACGGACGGTGGCGCGCATCGCGCGCTATCTGGACCATGCCCAGGCGGGCTGGCGGACACAGATTCGCGACGCCTACTTTGGTCATACGCACCTCGCCTTCTCCGGACAGCAACAAGAGGGCGTTACCTTCCACAACACCGGCTCGGCTATCCGGGGCCAGGAATTCAAGCCGATCCGCTTTGCGATCCCCGCCGGGAATGGGGCGCGCAGCGGCGCAAACTGATCATGCGCTCTATTGACAAGCCTGTTGAACGAACTCCCGCCGGCGTCACCTGCTACTCTGCGGGCGAGAGTGGGTTCATGAAGCAGTCGCAGGCGCTGCGCGGCTGGCTATCGCGGCCATTCCTCACGTTGCTCGCGCGCCTGCGGGTCACCCCTAACCACCTCACGTTGTTGTCCCTGCTGACGGGCCTCGCGTTCTGCCCGTGTTTCCTGTGGGGTTCGCGGCCCGTCGCCTTCGCCCTGCTCCTCGCGCATGCGCTGCTGGATGGACTGGATGGTCCGCTGGCGCGTCATCTCGGGCGCGCCTCCAGTCGCGGATCGTTCACTGACACCACGGCCGACCAGGTGGTGGTCGCCTTCAGCACTATCACGCTGATTCAGGCCGGCTTTGCCGGCGCCTGGCCCGGCGGCCTCTACGTCTTCTTTTACTGCATGGTGGTGATTTTTGCGATGGTACGCAACGCTCTGGCGATCCCGTATTCCTGGCTCCTCCGGCCCCGGCTGCTGATCTACGCGTGGATGCCGGTGGAGGTGTATCTTTGGCGCGGAAGTCTTGACGTGCTGCTCGGGATTTCTTCCCTGCTCCTGGCCATCAAGATGTTGACCGGGTTCATCCAAATCCGCCGAAAGCTATAAGCTATGGTCGGTAAGAATTCCATCTTGGAGGAAAGGGCAGGGGAGAGCGCGCGTGGGGAATGGGAGGCGGCAAATGGGGCGGGGTCTGGCGCTGGGGGGCCCTTCGACAGCCAATCAACCTAAGCATCTCAACAAAATGAATAAGAACCTTTTCTCCTTCCTTGGAGTTGCCTCCGCCATCTTCATGGCCGTCGCCCTCGCCGGCTGTCGAACTCCCACCGCCGCATCCTCGTCGACAACGCCGTGCATGGACGCGCTTAGCCGTTTCACCGCTGCGGATGTTCCGGTCGTGGGGCCGGACGAAACATTTTCCCCCGCCGGCAAATGGACCAACGGCGTCACGCCATCCAATCTGCCCGGCAAGGGCCTGGCGCAGCATCCCATGCTTTACGTGGGTGAAAACTACGACAAGATGTTCCTTATCAACAAAGGCCGGGTTATCTGGACCTACTCCACGGGGACCAACTACGAATACGACGACGTATGGATGCTTTCCAACGGCAACATCCTCTTCACGCGCATGGATTTCATTGCCGAAATCACGCCCGAGAAGAAAGTGGTGTGGCGTTATGATTGCAATAAGGCCCCCGGCGCCAATCACACTGAGATCCACACCTGTCAGCCCATTGGATTGGACAAGGTGATGTTCGTTTTGAACGGTCTCCCAGCCAAGTTGATGATCGTTAACATCAAGACCGGGGCGGTGGAAGTCGAGCGCGCTATCCCCTTCAGTCAGCCTCCCAACCCCAATGGCATCCACGGGCAATACCGGCGCGCCCGCGTCACCGCCCAGGGAACCTACCTCCTGGCCGTATTCGGCATGGGTTACGTTGTGGAATTAGACAAAGATTTCAAAGAAATCTGGAAGTACACGGTAAAAGTGCCTTGGGCCGCCCTCCGGCTCAAGAACGGCCATACGCTGATCACCGCCGAAGGGCAGAACCTGACGCGTGAAGTTAATGCCAAGGGCGAAACCGTTTGGGAATTCAGGGGCAACGAATTGCCCGCCCCTTTCCGGTTCGCTTCCGCTTCGCAAACCTGCACCCGGCTGGCCAACGGTAATACCATCTTCACCTCGCGCGGCGATAGTAATGGCAACGGGCCCCAACTCATCGAAGTTGCCCCGGACAAATCGGTCGTGTGGGTACTGCAAGATTGGAAGACCCTCGGAGGCGCGACTGCCGTTCAAATCCTGGACGATCCAGGCATCCCGGAAATTCCCGGGCAATCGGAACATTGACCGGCTCTGTCGCTGCCATCACGGCTGCACCGCCCATTCGTTTTTTGGAGCCCAAAGCTCCTCGTGCGGTTGATGGTCGCGATTCCAGTGGCGCGCGGTTCTGGGAGGAAACAGGCAGTCGTTGCGTTTCACCAGGTCAACATGCCCATCGCAGCACAGCATATTGTAGCCTTTGCCATGCGGAGGGTCAGCTTCCTTAAGCTGCTGGGTCCACGGCCACGGCTTCAGCCAAGGGTTCATGTTGGGAGGCCCTAAAATTGCCTTCGGCGGTTCAATGGGAAAATAGCCCGGAGCGGACTCTCGCCGAAGCGACCGGGCGTCCGCCACCGCATACATTTCGCTGGGGGCCGCTACTTCGGACTCCCGAGAGACCCACTGCGGGCGACCACCAGCAGTTCGACCATGGTGAAGCCGTCGATATGAGCCCGGCATGAAAGGGAACTTCGATTGCGCTTCTCGGTGGCCATCATTTGGTTGGACAGGGCCGCACGAGAAACGTCACAGGCTCGCGCCTCAAAGCGTAGCGAAAAGGCGCAGTCGGTGAAGACTGCGCCCGTGTTTTTCCTCAGCAGAGCCGCTGGTGATGATTGCCGCTTCGCAAGATCCAGCTCCGTCCGTCAATTAATTATTTGTGTGCGGTTTGAACCGCAGGATGAGCGTAGCGTCTGACCATAGGGTAACCCAGCCGTTGGTAGCCGGTCCGGCGTCCGCATCAGTGTTGATCACATAGCCAAAAATCACCAAACCAGGGTTGCTATACCATTTTCCGGCTTTCGCGCTGTCAAACCCGACCACGAGATCGCCAGTAATCGGATCGTGTTGGATCCAAATGATATCCACCGCCGTCCAATACTTGCGGTAATTTACGCCGTCGCCGAACGGCTCAAACGGCGGCAGCGTGGTCCAATCCCTCGGGTCGGTGAAGCGCCATCCGTTCTCATCCGGTTCGTTGATTGAGCCCCACACGTCCACGCCGATGAGGGTGATGATGCCGCTTTCGACGGTTGTCGGATCGACGTCATCCGGGACTATTGTCCATCCATAGGGGGCGCCTTGTACTTGCACGACGGCATGCCCGCTCGGGGTGTCGTTAATGGAAACGACGATTGGCTTCGCCATCAGGCTGCCGGGCAGCGATAGCGCGGCTAAGGCGATGATGATCGCCCTGAATGAATGATTGAATCTGGTCATACCTTTTCCTTTGTTGGATTTGTACTGTACTACTTTGTTGCTTCGCCTGGCGCCGCAACGCTACTCCGCGCTACGTTCCAGGCGAAAGTCCAGTCGTTTGAGACCTGAACATTGCGTCGAAAAAACCGTTCGGAGATGATTCTGGTTGGCCATGGGGTGAATATTCCAAATCCTTCACCCTGTCCCCGCCAGATTGGATGCTGGCAATTCATGGCCCATTATTCGCCGGTACCTGCGCGCGGGTCGTTAACTGAAACGTAAGCGAGTCGCCGGTTCGTGGAGGCGCTTGTATCAGTTATACTACCTTCGTCAGAACATTTCGCCTATGCGGTGTTTACCCCATACATTAGTGCCAACGCTGGGAGAAAAGCCGGTGAAGTAGAGGCTGTCCTCGCTGTGAGCACGGGGACGACCTCCGAAGGCCGGCGCCCCTTCAACCGCACTGTTCGCATCATGAAAGAACCAGAATCCAGGAGCGCCTGCCAAGGCAGAGAGTTTTCGGGCGGGGAGGCGGCGGGCGCCTGCGCTGCGGGCACGGCTTTGACCGCCGCGTCCCCGGCGAGCACCATCACAATGCCGTTCTCTGCCAGGGCGGTGTCGAGGAGTTGCAGGGCTTCAACCCGGCTCAGGGGAGCTTGATTCCGCAGCGAGAACCTCGGCGACGGCAAGGCGGAAGGGCGAATAACTGTTCGTCCCGAGATTTCCTGGTAAATCGCCAGCACCTGAGCGAGTTCCGCTCCCTGGAAATTCAGGCCGTCCGTTGGGAATTGAATTCTCCCCGCGCGACCGGTGGGCGCATCAAAACTGGAAAAGGTTTGCGGGCGGCTCTTCGCAGGTTTGGTGGAGGAAGTGGCGGCGCAACCCGACACGCCAAGTCAGAACAACGCAGTCAGGGAAATGAGCTGAGCCACTTTACGTGTGTTAGTTTTCATACTCAACGGTGCCTTTCTGTAGCGGAAAGATGGTGCCACTAATGTTGTAATCTGCCAAGCCGGGACTCCGTTCCGGCGCGAACGCGGTGTCGAACGCGGTGTCGACTTGCGATGTTCTCCCTATTCATTTAGGCTGCTTTGAAAATTGGAACCGGCCTTCCGACTGCGCCGCTTCCGGGCTAACAACCAGCCGAACATGATTTGATGACTCTTTCGCAATCCTCACCCCACCCTTCGCTTGCGCCCGCCCGCTCGAAGCTCAATAGACCAGGCCCAATCTCCGCTTGGGTGGCGCGGGCGATCGCGGCGCTAGCGGAGCATTTTATGCCGAAATTGCGGCACGGCATCGCGCGGAGGCGCTCGCGCGGCTCGGCGAATATATGAACGGCTTGACACAAGAGGCGTCGATCTGCAAGCGGCCGGCATTGGCCATGCCTGACCCGGCGCCAGCGCGGTCGCTTGGGCTTGACGACCTCCGGCGCCCAATGGCCGCCAAGGATAACTTTGACCGAATCATTGACTACCTGCGCATTTCGGTAACCGACCGATGCAATGAACGCTGCCTCTACTGCATGCCGTCGGGCTATAAAGGTTGGGAACGCAAGCCGGATTATTTGTCGGTCGATGAAATTGTCCGCGTCGCGCGCGTTGCGGCGAGCATGGGTTTCCGCAAGTTCCGGCTCACCGGCGGAGAGCCCCTCGCGCGCGCGGACCTGCCCGAGATCGCGCGCGGAATCGCCGGCATCCCCGGCGTAGAGCACCTCGGCATCTCGACCAACGGCACGCGACTGGCGCCCTTGGCGGGGGCGCTGCGCGAGGCGGGCGCGGACACCGTAAATGTGAGCCTGGACGCGCTCGATCCAGCCATCTATCGCCGCATCACCGGGGGCGACGTCAGCACCGTGCTGGACGGCATTCGGGCCGCGGTGGGGGCGCGTTTTGACCGGGTGAAGTTGAATTGCGTCCTCATGCGCGGCGTCAACGAACAGGAGCTTTGGCCCCTGGCGCTGTTCGCCGCCGAGCGGGGACTGCCGCTGCGTTTGATCGAGATGATGCCCCTGACCACGACGGAGGTCTTGACAGAGAAGAACTTCATGCCGGTGGGCGCGGCCATGGAGTTGCTTCGGTGAAAGGACGAGTTGATTCCGCTACCGGATCGGCGCCTGGGCTTTGGACCGGCAAAGTACTACCAATTGAAGCGCATCGGCGCGGTGGTTGGCTTTATCGGGGCGATGACCAATCCGCATTTCTGCGAGCATTGCAACAAGATGCGGCTGACGGCGGACGGGAAGATCCGCCCTTGCCTGGGCGACCATGCGGAGGTTGACTTGCGCCAGGCTTTACGCCGCGCGCCGGACGAAACGGAGGTGCGAGATCTGTTGCTGGCGGCCTTGCGCCGCAAGCCGCTGGAGCATCAATTTGGCGGGGCGTATCACCCCTGCCGTCCAATGACCGCTATCGGCGGCTAAGCAGCGAAGCCCCGGAAGTCCATTGCGGCGGGGCTTCACGGGGCGTTATTGTGGCGGTCCACAGCCTGGAAGCGGTTGCGTGGTTAGGGAGCTCCGTGATAGGCGGAAGGTCCTGTTCATCGCGCATCGTTCAATAAGCCTTCACGGCGGCACGGGCTGGACACTCGGCCTTCATCGGTTGCGTCAATGAAGCGGTAAATTCTTTCGATTAGCGTCCCCTGCCAGCGGAAGACTAAATTGGAGGCATGAAAGCAGTTCTCCATTTCCTGGACACTTGCCGGCTGTTCCTGGCGAGTTTCGCTCTCCTTCTCTTCGTCAGCCGGGCTGGGGCGGCCGCGGAGGCGGACCGCGCCGTGCCGCAAGGCTCGGAACCGGTCCTCCGAGTAGCGCTGGAATGGCGGGAGTCGTCCGAATCATTCGGCTCCTGCAAGTTGCGCTTTTCGCCGGAGGTCAAACCTTTCCGGAAAGAGCCGGATTTCGGCCGCCACCGCGTGGCGCGCGGCGCGTTCGGCTGCGGCGTTCGGACCAATGAATTCATCGCGTTCGCCTGGGATCAGACCGCCAACCGCCTCTACCTGGACCGGAATGGGAACCAGGACCTGACCGATGACACCGAGGCGATCTACGCTGGCGAGTATGACGGCTACTTCCAACTGTTCCCAGGGGTCAAACTGGGTTGGACCACCCCAACCGGCAGCCATCCGTATCTGGTTGACTTACGCTTGGGAGGGACCGCTGCCGCGCAACTCCAGGGCACGTGTGGATTGCGGTCGTTCTGGCAGGGCCGCGTGGCCTTGGGCGCGCGATGTTACCAAATAGGCCTGGTTGAGAATCCGGAGGCGAGCGCCGAGGGAGACGAAATTCGTTACCTCCTGTTCCGGGATTGGGACGCCCGCGATGAACCGATCCGACTTAATCCGGGCACGCCTTACCTGACCAGTTGGCCGAAGCGCGTCTTCTTGGCCGCCCGGGGGTTTGGTTTGAGCGGTCGCTATACCAATGTCGCCGGATCTCCCGGTTACGTGCTGGAGCTAAGCTCAACTGAGCCGCAGTTGGCGCAATTGCGGGTCGATGGAGAGCACCTTTACCGACTTATCCTGTACGAGCCGGGAGGTTATACAACCATCTTGGACAAGCCAGGGCTGACGGAAAGGATCCCGGCCGGGGTTTATCAAAGCGCCGAGGTCTGGTTGCGTCGAGGAGTGGCGGAAGCCTTTTACATCGGGCCCCTGGCTTTGCCGGTCGGGGCGGGCGCGCCAGCCTCGCTGGCCATTGGCGGACCGCTCACGAACGTGGTGGCGGCGGAGCGGAGCGGCGACAACCTGATCCTGAGATACCGATTGGTGGGCGCCGGCAGTCCAATGCTCACTTATCAGATGAGCGCGGAAGACCGTGGCAGCCCGCCCGGTTGGGCGGCGCTGGCGGGGGAAAAACCAATCGCTTCGGGCAAGTTCGCGTATGGCTGAGGCAATACCTGTGTGTACTCATGGCGAGTACCTCGCGGGGTAAAAGGCGAACTGAAAATCGTGGCGACCGCGGATCTGGGCGGATTGGGGGCCAATGAAGGTCCGCCGCTCGCGTTCGCCTGGAGCGGAATGCCGCTGAGCTTACCCCTGACTTCCGGCTCGCGCCTGGTTCCGTGGTTGGCAATCCTGGGTCTTTTCCTGCTTAAGCCTAATCGCTGCGCCCAAGCTTGGCTGGTCTGGCTGCCGCTCCTGCTGGCGGCGGGATTGGCTCTGGGCGTGGGGAAGGGGTTAGGTTCCTTTGACTCGGGGTCCCGCTAGCCGGCTCAACCCCTGGTGATGGCCATAGGGTTCGGCTGGGCGGCGGCGCTGCTCCTGGCGCCGTGGGTTCCCCGGCGGCAATGGCTAAGCCGCTTCGGCTTCATGCTCGCGGTCTTTGGCGCATTCGGGTTGCTCGGGTTGGCCTTCGGGCGCGATTGCGGCCAGGGTATGTTCGATGATCTCCTGCAGATCCTCTGCGCGGTATTGTTGCAGTTCGCGGTCTTTGCGTTGGCGGCGGCAGTGAGCCTTGCGGGCTGGTTTGCGCGCCAGCGCTTTACCCTTCCGGGGTTCCTCAAGTGGTTTGTTCTCTGGTTAATCGTGGTTTGGGCGGCTCTGGCAACCCCCTGTATGATTCTGGTCTCGTTTGGCCATCAAGACACGCTGAACGGCCTGTTCGTCGTTACGGGCTTCTGTTCCCTAGGTTCCTTCGTGGCGAGTCTCCCGTTCCTGGCGCTCAGCGCTGCCAGTTGCCTCTTCCGACGGCGGCTCCGGCAACTCTCGGCGCCGCCTGAACCAACGGTTGCCGCACCCCTCGAAGCCATCTGCTGACGTACCTCGGCGGCAGGCCCCGGCGCGCGTTGTGGCCACAGCCCATGTCGCTCGCAACGCCGCGCTTCAGCCAATACGCCGGCGCCGTTCAGGGTCGGCAGGCGAGGCGGCGGCGGTCAGGAGTGGGTTCGTCCAGATGATTTCAACTGAGATGGCCTCCCTCAGCGTTGATCGTATTGTACGGGGCTGCAAGAACGCAGGATTCCGCCGCTTTCGGCCCGCTCTGGAACCAGCTTTGAGCTTCGCCTTAATCCGGGCGGCCACATACTCTACATAAGCTGCTTCGGGGGAGGGAGCAGGCCTCACAGGCGCAAGGACAATCGGTTGCCGCGCGCAAGATGTCAGCAATAAGACGACAATTGGCAGCAAAGACGGGTGTTGGAGTTTCATGGCAGAACTCGTTTTGTTTTTGATAGAATTCGAGCGGCCTCATGCGCGCGACGAAACCGCGACTTTAAATCGCGTTATCTTCATGGCGCCAATCCCAAATAGCCTGGGGTATAGCCCTCATAGACAAACTCCGGCGTTACGGCGTAAACTTGCACGCAAGTCACATAGTGGAGCGGAGAGCTGGCCGGAATGGCATAGATGACCGCCGGCACGAATGTTGCCACGGTCCTTTGATCGAGCTCGCGGTATACCAAATGCCGCTCTCACAGGCATACCGAGCTTGCTCGTTGACTTTAATGATCGGCGTGCCGATGTTTGCCACGTAATCGAGAGCCGTGCCCGGGATCGGCCGGAGGTCAAGCGGTGCGTTGATTTCCACTGGATGCATCTTGGTGGTTCGGGGGATGTTCGTGCCTTGGAGAACGGCGCTAGTCGCGGTAACGGACGCATCCGCCGGCTGGGCCAGCGATGAGTGCTTGGTCAATCCGCCACCGGACGGTGACGCGTCCCGCGCGGCGCACGCCGAGAACATAACTCCGACGCCCGCCAAGAATATCGAATTAAAAATGTGCTTCATATTAACACTTCCTTAAGTTGGTTGATTGGGTCCATTCACAAGAAATTAGGCGAAGCGTCGCTCAGCTTACGGCCATCAGTGAAACCTCGTCGTTTCGTTCGATGTTCGCGCCGGATGTCCATAAGGCCCTTTCTCAATCGGCGGTGGGAGGACCGGGTTGAATGGGATAGTCATGCCTGACCACCGGCTCTACCGGCTTCCACTGGCCGGCGTCGGTTTGCGGCCGGGTGCGCTTTATCAGGTCCAAAATCTGACCCGCATCGCGGTAGGATCGCCAACACGAGCCGCAAGCCCCGTGCTCCTCCATCCAGCCGGAATGATAAGCCTGGATGACGTTCACCGTGCGGCGGCGCAACCGCGGGTCCTCCGCGAAAATGTGGCGGTGGAGCAGTTCGACGGCGTGGATCTGCAAACACAACGGGCAAGTATTCTCGGAAGTTCTCTGTCCAAGCGTCAAGGCGATCGCGAGGCCCATCAGTGTCCTCGAGAGTCGCTCCCCTGGGCTGAGAACGCCGCTTGGAGAGGGCATCAACCCTAACTGACGAAACCTCCGCGTGACGCAGTCACAGGGCGCGAGGTGGAGCGCGCAAACCGATGCCCCAAACAACCCCGCGAGCGCCGCGCCATACCGCACCAAGGCCAACGACCGGGATGACGCGTTCACGGGCGCCAGGATCTTGTTTATGTTGATCCAAGGCCCTTTCGGTTGCATTGACTTCCTCCGTAAGTCGTTCACACGGCCAGGGGAGATCGGCTCTGGCTCCGGATTCGCAGACGAACAACCCAATTCCTCTACGCCTTCGCGGAAGGTCATAACTCCTTCCTCGGGTCGTCCACCACGAATGGGCGCTGCGTCTCGCCGAGCCAATATCGAGGCGTTTAGTACTTCGGTGTTCGGCGTACCCGCAGGCGAACTGTCGCCCGCAGGCGCCACGTTGACTCGTTGCGGCGCAGGGGAGGCCAGCGTCGCAATGGGGATCGTAAAGCGTGGAGGAGTTCCGAGTTTCATGGCGTAGCTCGCTTTCCCTTTATTCGTTAATGTCCCGGTTGGGGATCGCTGCCCGCAGTTCGGAACATCGATAAGTTCCGGGGCGTGATCGTTCGGCAAGCAGCATGCGAATCACCGTCCGCACCTGACTGGAAGACGCTGGCTTCATCAACACCGCGTCTGCCTGGGTCTCGCTCGCAAGGGCCAGTTGTTCGATGGATCCCGCGAGGACCAACGTCTGGAACCGCCTTTTCCCAAAGCGAAGGTGTGTGGCCAGGCGCGGAATTTGGCCGGGGTGGACACTGGATTCAAGGACCAGAACGTCCACGCAGCCGGCGCCCATAATGTCAAGCGCCTGAGCGCAGTCCGGGACCAACATTACTTCACAACCCTCGGATTGCAGGGTCGCCACAAGATCGTTCTCAAGGCTTAAATCGCTGACCCACAGCAGCACACGTATGTTCGCGGGCGATCCCATTTTAGCTGGCATGCGTCATTCCTCCTTCACTATTGGTTACGGCTCAATTCCTCTCGCGTCGCGGTGAGCGCATAAACAGTTCCCTCAGCGTTGCAGGAGCCCATTTGCGCGCCACCCCACCGGAGTACCGTTAGGCATACTAACCAATTCGGTTTTCGGGGTAGCCGGTGGCGGCCTCCAGTTGTCGTCCAGGTGGACCTGGGTAGTTTTATTCCGCTCAATAATCACCGGAATCCTGACCGAGAGCCAATCTCTGGCTGGCGCAATTACGGTGTACTTCCCTGGCCGCAGCGAGATTATTCGCGGGGACGTCGAATAGTGGCCAACCGTATTATCGACATGCTTAACCCGTTTTCCACCCGCATCATAGACATTATAATCGGTGTGCTGATACCAGGGGGGATCACCACCATTGTCGCCTTGATTCTGATCATCGGTCTGTTCAGCCAGACGGGAAAACACCTGCAACCGCCCCGTTCCGGAGATGGTGGACTCAACCGGATGAGAGCCTGGCTCCACGGGTCCCAGGGTGATGGGTCGTGAGGCGCATGCGGCCAGCAGCGCGCCAACGACAATCGCCAGGATCGCCACTTTAGCCCTCATAGCGATCTTCGGATTGATTCCATCCGGCCACCTCATCTCCTCACCCGTTGGTTTGCGCAGCCGTGGGCTGGGCGCGCCAGCCCACGGGATAACCGCCAGGGATGGACACCAACCCACTCTGTGGCGTCCCTCTCGACGGCGTCCAGTTCTCGTCCAAATGGATTCTGGTGATTCGGTCGCGCTCGATGAGCACCGGAACACTCACCGCCAGGTAATCCTTTGCTCGGGCCTTAATGGTGTAACTGCCTGGTGGCAAAGCGACCAACTGCGGAGACGAGGAGTAGTAGCCAACGGCGTTAAAGACATGCCTGACGCATACCCCACGGGCATCGTAAACCCTATAGTCGGAGGGCAAGTAAACGGCCGGGTTGTCACCTTCCGCGATCGGTTCCGGGTCGGAGAACACCTGCAGGCGACCGGTGTCGCCAAGCGGGGCGCGGGCCGAAAGTGGGCTTGGGCCAACCGGCGCCAAGCGGATGGGTTGCGACGCGCAGGCTGCCAACAGGGGAAGGAGGCCCGCCAAACAAAGGATCGTGATTCTTCTCATAATAAAAATGGCTTTCGTTTATGCGCTTTCGTTCGAGCCGCTCTCGGGTGGAAAGCTAAGTTGGGCCCGCAACAGCGGGAATGTCCAGTCGTGGCTGTCGAGGTCCATTCGCGGCCCTCTGAGCGCGGTTTCACAGCGATTTTCAACGCGGTCAATGACCGGGACTCGTTTCATAGTGAAGGTCCTGTTCTGAGCGTTTTTTGCGCCTTCATTTCAATCCCGCGGTTGCGGTAAACCGGAAAGGACTTAGATTAGTTCGTCATATCAAATGTCTTGGTGTTATGGTCGCCGTCTCTCATGCGCCCCTTCTTTCCCGTAATAAGCGCCAGAAGCGGTTTCCGTGCCAAGGTGGCGGGGGGGCGGCTGTCTTCAAATTCCGAGGTGTTTTCATGAATGGAGAAGATGAAACAGTCTAGCCGTGGAACCTCCAGTCTCACCGGTGGTTCCCCGCAGACCACGTGGAGGCGTCCATCGCTTCGGTTGAGCCTGGTCGGCTTCGGTTTCGTCGTCGCGCCGGTCGCCTTCTTGATTATCGGTATGGACGCCAACCTTGGGCGGCACGGACTTGGGGCTCGCCATTGCCGCCCCAATGGCCGAAAGAGACGGCGGTATTTTACGTTATCGGACCGAATGCAATCGGGGCGCCACGTTCGAGATCGTGTTGCCCGGAACAGGAAAGCATGCAACCGACAATATTGCTGATCGAGGATGATCCAGGCACCGCTTCGGCGTTGCAAAAAGTGCTGCAAAATGAAGGCTACGCGGTGGACCTGGCGGGGCGAGGAGACGACGGGCTGACGCAGGCCTTGTCTCGGTCCTTCGATCTTGTCTTGACCGATTTGAAACTGCCGGGTCTCAACGGGATGGATCTGGCCGCGCAACTTCACACCGCCAAACCAAAGCTCCCAATCATCATGATGACAGCGCACGGCACGACGGACACCGCCATAGAGGCAACCAAGATTGGAGCGTATGAATACCTCATCAAGCCCTTCGAAGCCGACGACCTGCTCGATGTCGTGGCGGCCGCCGTTGCCCATTCCCGCCTGATGTCCGAGCCGGTTGAGATGGGGGAAGCTCGCTCCGCCCGCTTTGCCATCATCGGCAAGAGCCGCGTCATGCAGGCCATTTATAAGGAAATTGGCCGCGTGGCCGCCACGCCGGCGACCGTGCTCATCCGAGGCGCCACCGGCACCGGCAAGGAGCTCATCGCCCGGGCCATTTACCAGCACAGCGACCGCTCGAACAAGCCGTTCATCGCGGTCAACTGCGCCGCCATTCCGGAGACGCTCCTGGAGAGCGAGCTCTTCGGCCACGAGCGAGGGTCCTTTACCGGCGCGCAGGCCCGACGCATCGGCCGCTTTGAGCAGGCCCACGGCGGCACGATGTTCCTCGATGAAATCGGCGATCTCAACGCCAATACTCAGGCTAAGTTACTGCGCGTGCTGCAGGAAAGATACATCCAACGGTTGGGCGGCGATGCTACCATTCCAGTCGATGTCCGCGTGCTGGCGGCGACGCATCGCGATTTGGAAACCGCCATCGCGGAGAAGGAGTTCCGCGAGGATTTGTACTACCGCCTGAGCGTGGTGACGATCCAACTGCCGGCCCTGACTGAGAGGGCCGAGGACATCCCGGACTTGGTTCGGTTCTTCATTCGTCGCTACGCAGGCGAGGTGGGCATCGAAACCCCCTCCATCCAGTCGGAGGCGGTTGCCTTCTTTCAAAACCAACCCTGGCCGGGAAACGTTCGGGAACTGGAGAATGTGGTGCGTCAAACGTTGCTCGTGGCGAGACCCTTTGGCATTAGCCTGGACCATGTGCGACAGGTCCTAGCCAAGGCGCATAAACCAGCGGCCATCGCAAGTCAGAACCATGCGGCCTATGTGGCCGAGCTGCTGGGGCGGGTGCAGCGCGGGGAGGAACAGAACGCGCACGAGAAGATGATCTCCGATCTGGAGCCCGAACTCTTCACCCAGGCCATCCGCCTGGCCCAGGGTAACCAGGCCAAAGCCGCGCGTTGGCTGGGGGTCAGCCGACTCAAAATGCGGGAGAAACTTGGTCAGCTCGGATTACATCCCATCCGAGAGGACTCGGATAAGGAATGAGCCGCCTGGCGCATCGCCGTCGCCGAAGCCAAGAGGCGCAGGGGGCTACCGGGGACGGTGCGAGCCAACCGCTGGTTCGCTGTCGACCACCGGTGGAACTGGATGTGCCATCGGCGGGGGTTTCCGCCCAACCCAAACCACCAAAAAACCCTGTAAAATCACTGAAGATGCCGTTTACCTGAACGTTGGCATACCAAAAGCTAACGGAATCTGGACCGGGTTATCACCCTTTGTTCTGCTAAAGATGACTATGAATACAATGACTACCGACACTCAGCAGCGGCCCTTAGCCCCACTGGAGATGATACCAGCCTGCCAAAGATGCGGCGGGGAAGCCGATTGGTTTCCGCCGGTGGATATCGTGGAAGATGCGGAGGAGTACCTGTTTACACTGGACTTGCCCGAGATGAAGCCCGAGGACATCCGGGTGGTCGTGGAGAGAGAGGGGTTGTTCATCTCAGGAGAACGCTCAAGGGCTTGGCAGCAAAACAGAAAGTTCCTGCGCATCGAACGCCCCCGCGGCTTTTTTGAACGCCGCTTCGCGCTGCCCGATGACGCCAGCAGAATGGAAATCAAACCGGTGTATAAGGAGAGCGTTCTCGAATTGCACATCCGAAAGGTAAAGCCCCTCATGCGGAGCGCAAGGCCAACCGATGCGCTCACGAGCCTCAACATAACGTCCGAATTATGAACACGCTCATGGTCACGGCGGACGACACGCCGGAATGCCGCGCGGCGGCAGACGAACCCGGCGTCGACGCGTTCGTGGCGAAGCAAGATATATTCGACAGATTACGAGAGGCGACCTCCAACCTGTTTCCAGAGCAGGCGCTTTGACGTTCATCACCCATTGCCCGGCCAAGATTCCATGAGTGCCCTGGCGGCTTCTCGGATTGCGCCTCCTAACCACTCCGGACTGAGCGCCGCTGAAGCGCAAGCCCGGCTAAAGCAGTTCGGGCCCAATGCGGTCGTTGAGGAGCAAGCGCGCCCGGTTAAGGCCTTGGTCCGACGGTTCTGGGCTCCCATCCCTTGGCTGCTAGAGGCAACCATCGTCATCCAAATCGTTCTTGGAGAAAACGTGGAGGCGGTGGTTATCGGCGGACTGCTCATCGTGAATGCGGCCTTGAGCCTGCTGCAGGAGGGTCGCGCCCAGAAGGCGCTGGCGCTCCTCCGGCAGCAACTTCGTGTATTGGCTCGCGTGGTCCGCGACGGTTCGTGGAGCACGCTGTCAGCGGAGGAGTTGGTTCCGGGTGACATTATTCACCTCCGGCAGGGGACTATCGTGCCCGCGGACGTCACGATCCTGGCGGGAGTGTTGCTCGTGGACCAATCAGCGCTCACGGGAGAATCAGCCGCTACCTCTGTTGAGGCGGGACGAACCGCCTACGCGGGGTCCATGGTTCGCGGCGGAGATGCTACTGGCGAGGTTAGCGCAACCGGCGCGCGCACCTTCTTCGGCAAGACCGCCGAACTCGTTCGCACCGCCGGCTCCGCCAACCGGCAGGAACAGGAGATCGTTGGGGTCGTTAAGAACCTGTTCGTAGCCAATGGAGCGATGGTCGTGGTTGTGGTTAGCTACGCTCACCACGTCGGCCTGTCCATCGGCTACATTCTTCCATTGTTGCTCACCATTTTACTCGCCTCCATACCGGTTGCGTTGCCGGCCACATTTACCCTGGCGGCGGCGCTGGGTTCGGTGGAGCTTTCCAGATCCGGGGTCCTAATCGCCCGGTTGAGCGCGCTTCACGACATCGCCTCAATGACCGTTTTGTGCAGCGACAAAACCGGGACGCTGACCCGCAATCAAGCCACCGTAAACGACCTCTGGAGCGCCCCAAATGCCTCCGAGGAGGACCTCTTGCGCGCCGCAGCTTTGGCCAGCGACCCCGCCGGCCAGGACCCCGTGGATGGCGCGATCCTCAAGGCAGCCAAGGACCGTGGCTGGGACGACGGCAAGCTTGAACGAACCGATTTTAAACCCTTTGACCCGGCCACGAAGCGGTCGGAAGCTGTCTATCGCGAAAGCAACGGTTTTCGCAGGTTCGTAAAAGGCGCGCCGGCGGTGGTAGCGAAACTCTCCGGCGTGGCTGACACTTCTTGGCAGCCGCAGGCTCAGGGCATCGCGGGGCGCGGACAGCGCGTGCTCGGGGTGGCCGAAGGAACCGACAGCCACCTGCGCTTCCTCGGGCTTTTGGGTCTTGAAGACGCCGTGCGTGAAGATTCGGAGTCGGTTGTGAAGTCAATCCGCGATGCGGGCGTCCGTGTCGTCATGGTCACAGGCGACAATGCCGTTACGGCGCGCAGTGTCGCCGAACAGGTGGGTATTGCGGGCGGCCTTTGCTCCCCCGAAATGCTCCATGGCGACCTTTGCGAAAGCACGCTGGATTGCGGTGTCTTCGCCGGCGTGTTCCCCGAAGACAAGTTCCGGCTGGTCCGGGCCTTCCAACGTCGCGGCGAAGTGGTCGGGATGAGCGGAGACGGCGTGAACGATGCCCCCGCGTTGCGCCAGGCTGAGGCAGGGATAGCGGTGGCCAACGCGACGGACGTCGCGAAAGCGGCTGCCGCCATCGTCTTGACCCAACCTGGGCTCGGCGGCGTGGCGCCCGCGATCCGGACAAGCCGCCTCGTCTTTCAGCGCATTCTGACTTACACGCTCAACATGCTGATCAAGAAGATCGAGCTCATGGCGCTGCTGGTCATCGGTTTTTTGGTGACTAGGCACAAGCCTATCACGCCGATGCTCATGGTATTATTCCTTTTTCTGAATGACTTTCTCACGATGTCCCTCGCGACCGACCGGATGCAATCCTCACCGAAGCCCAACCGCTGGAACACCCGCGGGATTCTCATGGGCGCCACGGTTCTGGCCGCGTGCAAGCTGGTCTTCTCTCTCGGCGTGTTCCTGTGCGGCCATGATTGGCTCCGTCTGGACATCCCCCACCTTCAATCCCTGATGTTTGCCACCCTGATCCTCAGTTCCCAGGCGGGGATTTATCTCCTGCGCGAGCGAGGGCACTTTTGGCAGTCGCCTCCCAGCCGTTTCCTGGTCGGTAGTTCGGTCTTGGGTTTGGGGGTAACTGCCGTCCTGGTACTGGGTGGGTTCCTCATGCCCGCCCTCAGCGTTACTTTGCTGCTGGGTACGGCTAGCGCGGCGCTCCTTTACTTCGCCTGCCTCGATTGGTTCAAGGTGTGGCTTTTCAAACGTTTCAGCCTGCGTTGATCCACTGGGTGGATTCCCGGTACCGGAAGTGAATGCGCCCGCCGGGCCCAGGCCCGCATTAGAGCGGACCGCCAAATGGTCCAAGCGAGACCCCTGATGGAACGAGCCGTACCACCCATGAAAGGCCTCCTGGCTTCAAGATCGCGCGGAATCATCGAGGAATGACGGACCGGCGGTCTCTCTCAGTTGGCTGGCACACTCCAAGCTACCTTAGTGGCGTCGTAAGTGCGGCCGATGTATTACGAAACTCAGCAGAGCAACACCTGAGAGAGTCGGCGGAAACCGTGGGTGAATGTGAAAGGCTCAAAGTTATGAAAACCTGGTTGAAAGTTGGAAGTCTATGGTTAATTCCCGGGTGTGTGCTTACAGCGGCGCAAGCGGCGCGGGCAGACGGAACAGCCTCCTCCGGGGACGCCGCTGCGATTCAAGCTGTCCAGCAAGCCGCCGATCCTTCAGCCGCCGTAAGCGCCTACGCCAACGGCATTGCTCAGGAAAGGAACAACCCCAGGCTTTACGATGCGTATGTTACGCGTATGGTCGATTTGGGTCTTCCGGAATTGGCCTATCACCAGGCCCAAACGCTTACGACGCTGCAGCCAAGCAACGGGCTGGCCTGGGGCGTGGTCGCTTACGTGAACGCGCGTCGTGGTCTCATGGTGGAGGCGGTCTCCGCGATCAACCTGGCCGGCCAATTCGCTCCCGAGAACAAGTTCGTCGCGCACACGGCCGGTGAGTTGATCGCTTGGTATGATTTTAAGGCCGATAAGACGAAGCTTACCGACAGCGCGATGGACGGCTTGGCGAGCCTCCGGCGGCTGCTAGGCAAGGAGAGTTCGTTTACCGAGACGTACGGCACGGCCTGCAGGGCTTACCAAGCCCAGGCCAGACCGGAACCACAGCCTTCCGGGGCGGCTGCGACGCCTTACGCGCCCACGTCCCCAGTCCCTGCCGCACAGCAGATCCCGAGCTCTCTTGAGGTTCCGCCGGCGTCTCCCGCGGCTTTGCAAGGCGACCTCATCGCGCCGCTGGGTTATATCCCGCCTGCAGCCCCTGCCGCTGACTATCCGGACTCATATGCTCCATACGACGACTGGGCGCCCGATTACTGCTATGGTTGGGGCCCGGGCTGGGTTGCGCCTTCGGCCGGGTGGTGGTGGCAGCCTTGCGGGTTTTGGGGCGGCTGCGGTTTTTGGCCGTTCGGGACAGTGTGCCTGTTTGGCGGCCGCAACGATTTCCACCGTTTCGACCACGACCGCGGTTTCGGTCGTGGCGATCGGCTCGGCCGTGAAGGTCATTGGGACCATAACGGCGGCGCCGGAACGGGATTCTCCCCAACGGCCTGGCACGGAAATCCGCGAGGCCAGGCGGGCTTTTGGGGAGCGTCGGCCCGTTCCAGTAATTTCGCCGGGCAACCAATTGGGCAGAGTTCCCGAAATGGCTCAGCGCCGACTGCGGCGGGCATGATCTCGCGGTACCCTTCGATTCACGAGACGCCGCGCGCGACCGCAGAATCAAGAATCGTCTCGCTCGGCGCCTATCGCGCTGCTCAATCTTACCGCGCGCCAGTTTACTCAGCCCCGCGCTGGGCATCGCCAAGCGAAGGGTCCTTCGGTGAATACCATCGGATGCCCTATTCCGGGGAGGGGCCGCACGACAACCTAACGATGAACTCGGTTCCTAACTATAATGGTAGCGGCTCTCTTTCCGGAGGGTTTCACGGCGGTGGATCGGTCCCGTCCCTGGGCGCGTATCATGGCGGTTCGTTCGGCGGGGGGACTCGATCCGCAGGGTTTGGCGGCGGGTTCCATGGCGGCGGCGCTTTTGCGGGGGGCTCCTTTGGGGGCGCCTCCGGCGGCGGGGGCCACGGAGGTGGGCATCGATGAAGTGAATGGGGCAATTCTGAAGAAGGGAAATGATCTATAAATCCCACAATTGGCCTGCGCTGGCTGCGCGGTTTTCGGCCAAAATGGCCTGCTCCTCCAAGAGGCGCGCGAAGGCGTTTGTAGCCCCTTCCTTCCAGGAACACGTCTTCAACTGCGGAGGTCTGATTGGGCGCAATCTGTCCTGTAGCGTTACCATCGAGGTGAAAGCGCTCTCCTTGCTCATTATAGGCTGTTAGAGCTTGGAGGAGGAATCTGCCGGCGTTCGTGGCGCGCTCGGTCCCCAACCCGCAATCGACAGCGCGAGCCGGCAACGCCCTGAGCCGTCAAGCCAACCCGCGCCGTATCGCAATCCGCGGACGGAACGCCGGCCCTCCAATTAGAATCAATGTTCTTTGGGAATGGGGCCGCCATTGCGGAGGGATCCGGTTTGGTAGCTGAGGGCGGAGCGTTGAATCAGGTATTCGTATCGGGTATTCGCATAGGCAATTTGCGCCGAGATCAGGTTAAGTTCCGCCTGGTTGAACTCGACGATAGAACTGATGCCGGCTTTATAGCGGGCTTGGGCCAAATCGAAGGACTGCCGCGCGTTTTCAAGGAGTTGGCCGGTTATCCGGTAGCGGTCGAACGCATTTTGCGCGTTCAACCAGGTGATGCGCACGTCACGAATCACGTTGTTCTCCAGATCGCGCAGACCGGCTTCGCTCGCCTGGGCCTGCAACTCGGCTGCCTGTTGACGCGCAGAGTAGTAACCGCCAGCGAAAAGCGGCACGCTCAAGACCACCCCGGCGGCGGCGAAGTTGTCCCGCAATTGGGGATCGTGAATGGGAACCAGACCGGCGCTTCCCACGGCCGAAATAGTGGGGTACCGCATCGCCCTCTCCCCCCGAGCGAACTTTAGCGCCGCTTCCCGTTGGTTTCTGAGGCTCAGCACATCGGGCCGGGACAGCAACGCCGCTTGCACGAAATCAGAGACATTGGTGGATAGTTCCGACGGAAGTGGTTGCTCGGCGAGGACGTAGCTCCGGGATTCGCGCAAGCCCATGAGCGTCGTCAGTTGCGCGAAGGCCGCCTGCAAATCATTTTGCGCCTTGCTCAGGAGCAACCGGGCTTCTTCGACGTTGACTTTGGCAAAGCTCACGTCCAGGTCGGAACGCAGCTTTTTGCTCGCCAGCGCGCCGACCAGGTCCAAAAAGGTCTGGCGCGCGCTCACCGTTTCCTCGGCTACCCGGGTAAGCGACTGCGCTTGCAAGGCGGTGTAAAAAGCCCCATCGACGGCAAGAAGGATCTGCTCCCGCGTCGCCTGCGCGTTATTGATAGCGGCTTCCCCCTGCAGTTTTGCGCTGCCGGTTAAGTTGGCCGTTCGGCCAAAATCAGTAATGAGTTGGCTAATCATCAATCCCTCCGCGTTGCGATCGAAGATCGCCGGATTATTCAATCCGCCGATCGCCGCCAGCCTGGTATTGTTGTCGGCAGTGCCGACGGCCACCGCATTGGCGGAGAGGTTGGGGAAAAAGCCGGACCGAACCTCGCGCGTCACTTGCCGGGCGATCAAGGACTTCAGATCGGCCACGGTAATCAAGGGATGATCCCGCAAGGCGGCCTCATGCGCCTCCTGAAGGGTGAGGCGCGACAATTCTTCCGCACTGGCGAGGCTGCATATCGCCCACACCGTCATCGCGGAAGCCGTTCGGTAAAAGCCCTTAGCCATAATTTGATTAGCTCCTCAGCTTGCCGGAGTTGCGCTCAGCGTGGGAATGGGGTCCGGCCCGGCGTCACTGGCCGGTCGGCGCCGATAGACAAGGTAGTAGGCGCAAGGCACAACAAAAACCGTGAGTACGACGGAAACCGCCAGGCCGCCGATGATAGCCTTGGCCAGCGGGGCGTAAGCTTCGCTGCCAGTGCCCATCTTGGCGGCCATGGGGAGTAACCCCATGAGGGTCGCCAGTGAAGTCATGAGTACGGGACGCAACCGAACCCGGCACGCCAATGACACCGCTTGGCGTAACGGGCGGCCTTCCGCTCGGAGTCGATTGGTGAACTCCACAATGAGAATACTGTTGGAAACGACGATCCCCACCATCATCACCACGCCCATCAAGGACATCACGTTCAGGGTGGCGCCGGTGGCAAACAGGATTACCAGCACTCCCGCCAAGCCGGTCGGCACGGCGAGCAAAATCAAGAGCGGATCGATGAACGACTTGAATTGCGCCACCAGAATCAAATAGACCAGGACCGTCGCCAGGATCAGCCCCAGGCCGAAACTCTGAAAGGACGCCCGCATCGCTTGAACCGTGCCGCGCACGTTCACCACTGTGTTGGCCGGGAAATCCGGCTGGTTGATCGTCTGGCCCACGATCTTCTGCACGTTGGCGTAAAGCTGGCTGAGGTCCTCTCCCGACGGCGTGACATAGACATCCATCGTGCGCTGGATCTTGTAGTGATCGACCTCCGTGGGCGCCGGCACACGGGAAATATGCACCACTGAATCCAGGCGCGTGGGGTGCTTGAGGTGTGCCGCCCGCAGGGGCATAGAGCCCAGCGTGCCGAGGTTTTTCACGTAGTTCTCCGGATACTGAACCGTCAACAAGTAGTTGTTGCCCGATTTGGGATCGATCCAATAACTCGGCGCAATCATGCCATTGGAGGTCAGGGCCGTAATCAGGCTGTCCAGCACTTCCTTGGCGCTCAGTCCTAGTTCGCTGGCCCGCTCCCGATCGATATCGATCTTGAGCGCCGGGTAGTCCACGTCCTGTGGCACCAATACGTCGCTCACCCCGGGCAGAGCGCGGACCTGTTGCGCGATCTTGCTAGCGATGGCGTGCGCTTCCCGCAGGTCCAAGCCGCTGACCTGGATATCCAAAGGCGCCGGTATGCCTTGGTTGAGAATCGCATCCACCAGACCGCCCGTCTGGAAATAGGCGCTCACTTGGGGCAACTCCCGCTGCAGCCGGTCGCGCACCAGGTTCATATAGGCAAAGCTGCTGAGCCGGTGATCCTCGTTGAGGCCCACCTGCACGACCGCAGTGCTGGGGCAGGAATTCGGATTAAGGATGGAATTGAAACCCGGGGTCGTGCCGATGTTCGAGACGATGATCTTGAGGTCGCGCTGGGACACCACCCCACGGATAATGTCCTCGACCTGACCGACCAATTGGTCGGTCATTTCCAGACGCGTGCCGGAGGGGGCCTTGACGCTCACGACGAATTGGCTGGGATCGGTGCGCGGAAAGTAAGACTTGCCGATCATCGGGTAAAGGGCCAGGCTGAACACAAACAGACCGGTGATGCCAATGACCGTGGCCAGGGGCCGGAGCAGACCAATGTTGAGCGCGCTCTCGTAGCGGTCAAGCATCCCGTGGAACTTGAGGTTGAACCAGCGATTGAAGCGTTGGCCCCAGCCTCGGGGCGCGCTGCCCTCGCCGGCTTCGTGCCCTTGGTAACCCTTGATTAACTTCGCGCAGAAAAGGGGCACCACAGACATAGCCACGAAGTACGACGCGAACAGCGACAGCACCACCGACAGCGCGAGTGCCGAAAACAGGTACCGGCTGACCCCATAAAGGAACGTTACCGGAAAGAAGACCACGACCGTGGTCAGCGTAGCCGCCAGCACCGGCAAAGCCACTTCTTGGCCGCCGCGCTCGGCGGCGACCTCCGGGGACTCGCCCATTTCCAGGTGCCGGAAGATGTTCTCCAGTACTACCACCGAATTGTCGATCAACCGCGAGAAGGCCAAAGCCAAACCTCCGAGGATCATTGAATTGACCGTGCTGCCGCCCAAGCCCAGCGCGATGAAGGTCGCCAGGGCGGAAAGCGGGATCGAGAGGAACACCGCCACGGTGGCGCGCATGCTGCCCAGGAACACCAGAATCATGACCCCGGTGAGCACCAGGCCGATACTGCCCTCATGCACCAGCGTTTCAATGGCCGTGCGCACGAATACCGACTGATCGAACACGACTTGGGTCACCAGCCGTTTGGGCACGTAAAGCAGTTTGGAAACGACCGATTTGACGCCGTCAACGACCGCGATGGTGTTGGCGTCCCCGCCCTGCTTCAGAACTGGAACGTACACCGAAGGCTGGCCGTTGATCCGCACCTTGTTATATTGAATCTGGGAGGCGTCCTCGGCCTTGCCCACATCCCCCACGAGCACCGAGGCTTCGCCCACGGTTTTTAAGGGGACCAGATCGATGTCCTTCATGGCATTGATCTGGTTGTTGGCGTAAATGTTGTAGTCGTAGGGACCGATCTTAACGTCGCCGGCTGGTAAGATGAGGTTGGCTTCGTTGATGGTGCGTACCACGTCCATCACGCTCAACTGGTGAGCCTCCAATTTGAGTGGGTCTACATACACCATGATCTGGCGATAACGTCCGCCAAAGGCCGGCGGCACCGACGCCCCGGGAATGCCGGCCATCTGGTTGCGAACCGTAAATTGCCCCAAGTCTCGGAGTTGGGATTCGCTCAGCCCCTCGCCCTTTAAGGTGACCAGGCAGACGGGAAGGCTGGACGCATCGAATTTCATGACGATGGGCGGCAGGGTACCCTGGGGCAGATAACGGAGGCTGGCCATCGCCAGGTTAGCGATGCTGGTCACGTCCGAATCCGGATTGGAGCCGGGCTGAAAATAGACCTTGATCAGGCTGACACCAGTCAGCGAACGCGACTCCATGTGCTCAATGCCCGACGCCAGTGTAAACATCCGCTCGAATTGGCCCGTGATGTCGTTTTCAATTTGTTCAGGCGGCATGCCCGAATAGAAAGTAGCGACGACCACAACCGGAATGTTGATCGGTGGAAACAGGTCCACCGGCATGCGCAACAGGCTCGTCACTCCGACCACGCAGACGATGAGGCAGATAACGACGATCAGATAAGGATAACGAATGGAAAAACGTGACATGGCCTTGGGGATCGAGAAATGAGTTAAAGGGGAGCGACGTGATTCAGAACCTTTGTTGGCCGACGGCGGCGCGGAGTTTTTCAAGAGTGAACTCCGGCGAGCGGCATAGGCCGATTAGCGCCTGCTCTTTGTCGGCGATATGGCCGGCGACGGCCGGGATCTGTCCGGCGATGCAGAGCGGGATTGCTTGAACGCCATGCACGTCGCCGTGCAGCAAATCCCCAGACTCGATATTCAGCCCGCCGACCTGGACGGGTTGGCCAATCTCAACGATGTGAATGAAGGCATGCGAAACCGTCACGCTGCCAGCAATGAAATGGAACCCTGCGCTTTCGGCTGCGGGGATGTTACGCACCGAACCGTTTGTGACCACCCCGGCGCAATGGAGTGCCATGAGGATGTTCATGTGGACAACCCCCACCAACGAACCCAAGCCGGGTCTAGTAGAGAGGTCCTGCACCACGACCACCCGCGGTGACGGTAACGATACGATGTAGTCCCACCAGTCTGTGCGCTGCGGGTAGTCACCTGCGGCGGTGGGCGGCGCCGAGCCGCGAATCTTAATCGTGGCTGCGTACCCGACCATGGGCCGCATTCGGGGAAAGAGGCACCGGATGGAATTGTCCATGAAGCCCTCATTACGCAGCCGTTCGTGAAACGTCTCGATGGCGTTGGCGATCGCACAGGCATCGAGGCGCCGCAGTGCTTCCAATTGTTCCGGGGCCAGAGGGGCATCCATATTCAACGTCGGGGTTGGCTGGGAAAGTGATGTCTGTCGCTTCGACTTTTCATGGTGGCGCGGTCGAACCGATGAGGATGGGCTTTACCTTGTCGCCCGGGCGCACCTGCGACCGACTGCCAACCAGGACTAATTCGCCCCCCTTTAGCCCAGTCGTAACCTCGTACCGGTTAGGCGTGTCGATGCCCAGGCTCACCGGTCGCTCTTCGATCTGGTCCTGGTCGTTAATAATATAGAGGCTCGATGTTTGCCCCGGGGGGACCGCCTCGATCGGAACAGCTAGAGCTTGCAGGCGCCGTTGAACCTTAAGTCGAACTTCGGCGTACATTCCCGGTACTAACTCGAGGTTAGGGTTGGCGACCTCGATCTCCGTTATCATGGTCCGGGTATCCTCGTTTACCCTGAGCGTGGCGCGGGTGATGATCCCGGCAAACCTCTTGGCCCCGAGCGATTCCACTCGCACCTCCACGGTGTCTCCGACGCGAACCTCCTTGACGTGGGCCACGGACACCGGGAAATCCAAACGCAGTCGGTAGTTGTCTGAGACACGCACCAACGGCAGAGACTGTGTCTGGGAGGTCGTGCCTGCCTGAATCAGCGCGCCCCGGTCCACAAACCGATGCGTCACCACGCCATCGAAGGGAGCGGTAATCCGCGTATAGGTGAGCAGGGTTTGATATCTCTCCACCTCGGCTTTGGCGGCGGCAATGGCCGCCTCGGTCGTTAGGTCTTTCGACTGGGCGGTATCCAGCTCCTGCTGCGCGACCAGATTGGGATGCTCGGTGTCCACCGCCAACAGCCGCGTGTAGATCAGGTGCGCGTTGGTGTAATCCGCGACCGCCCGCTGATGAGCCGCGATGGCCCGGTTCAGCTCATCGTGCAATTCGGGAACTTCCAAGGTCGCCAGCAGTTGCCCCCCCTTGACTCGATCGCCGAAGTCAACATTCATTTCCTTTACATAGCCTGAGACTTTTGCATGCAAATCCACCTCCTCATAGGGACGGAACTCCGCCGCCATCGGCACTTCGTTGTAGAGGTCTTCCCGGACCACGCGCGCGACTGGGACGGTCGGAAGCCTGCCCCTTGAAGCTTCCGCAATCGTAGGGCGCATCCCATCGGCGCGACCCCTCACCGCCCGCCAAATGGGGATGGATATCAGACCCAAGAGCAGCAGGCCCGCCATTCGCCAGCGCAGCCGCCTTCGCTGTCCTGAATCGGGAAGGTTGCGCTGTTGAATAGGAGCGACAAGCTGCGTGGGGCCCGCCATCGGGACCTCGGCCGCGGCTCCGGTCTGGGGCTCTCCAGGGTCAACTGCGTTGGGCTGGTTGGTGTTCACGATTGTTTGGTTCTTGATTCTCTTTTGCCATCGGCGCAACCAGCGGCAATTCTACTCGGAATCGGCTACCACGGCCGGGTTCGCTGCTGACCCGGACCCGCCCGCGATGGGCGGCGCAAATGGATTTTACAATGGACAACCCTAGCCCGGCGCCGCCGCGCTCGCGCGAGCGGGCTTCGTCCACGCGGAAAAATCTCTCGAACACCCGAGGCAGCAAATCCGGAGGAATGCCCACCCCATTGTCCGCCACCTCGAGGATGGCGAGGCCATTCTCGGCCTTTACTTCCAAGGACACCGCTCCGCCGTCGGGCGTGTACTTAATAGCGTTATCCAGCAAATTGACCACCACCTGCTTCAAGCGCGCGCGATCGCCTTCCACCCAAATGCCCAATGAGCCGACGCAGGTCACCGCGATCTTTTTGTCCTCCGCCAGCAGCCCCATCTGGTCCGCCGTCGACGTCGCCAGTTGCGCCAGATCGAACCGGACCCATTCGGCGGCCGCCTCGCCGGCATCGAGACGGGAAATCGCGAAAAGCCCCTCGACGATGCTGGCCAGGCGATCGACTTCCTCCAGGGCGCCACCCAACCGGTCGCGCCATTCGTCCTTCAATTCCGCGCTTTTCACCAAACTCTCAATCTCTCCCCGAATGATGGTCAGCGGCGTGCGCAACTCGTGCGAGGCGTCCGCCACAAAGCGGCGCGAATGCTGGAAAGCCGCATCCAACCGTTCAATCATGCGGTTCAAAGCGACCGAGAGTCGCTCCAGTTCGTCCCCGGTCTGCGCGACCGGCAAACGCTCGCTCAGGTTGTACGAACTGATCCGTTCGGCGCTGATGGCAATCCGATCCACCGCGCTCAGCGCCCGCTTGACCAGCACATAACCCCCGCCCACCGCTACGGCCGCCACCACCGGAAGCATGCCCAGCAAAACCATTAACCAGTGCCGGAGCTCGGCTTGCACCTCGTCCATGGGCGCCCCGGCTTCGACCAGGTAACGCGCTCCGCCCGGCGTTTGCAGAGGATGCGCCGCGAGCAGGATTTTGCGGCTGCCCAGCAGCGGGACCTCCCCAGCGGTTTCCATCTGAGAGTCCGACCCGATCGGAGGCGGAAGCGCTGCCGGATCGAAACTTTGGTCGCGGGGCGCCGACGAAAGATACAGCACCGCGCCATCCCGTCGCGTAATACGAATAAGACGGCCATTAAGACCGGGAGCGTAGCGCGACTCAATCTGCCCTTCCACTTGGGTTTCGCGCCCATGCGCCACCTCGTCGTTGAGCAATTGCGCTACCTGCCGGGCCCGCCGCAGTTGGCTCTCCCGCAGCGCTCCGATCAGCGAGTCTTGGAGCGCCCAGTAAGTTACCGCCCCGAGCAGGGCCAAACACGCGGCCATCAAGCCGGCATACCAGGCGATCAATTGAAACTTAAGCGAGCGCGTGTTCATGGCTCTTTGGCTTCGCCGATTGAATAGCCCGCCCCGCGGACGGTGTGAATCAGTTTGGTCGGAAAGGGATCGTCCACCTTGGTTCGCAGATAGCGCACATAGACATCCACAATATTGGTGAGGTTCTCAAAGCTCTCGTCCCAGACATGCTCGACAATCATCGTCCGAGAGAGCACCTGGCCCGCGTGGGCCGCCAGGTATTCGAGCAGCGAGTATTCTTTCGAAGTCAGATCGACGCGCTTGCCCGCGCGCTTGACCTGCTGGGTGAGGAGATCCAGCTCGAGGTCGTCCACCCGCAGCACGTGCGCCCGCTCGGCGGGTGGTCGGCGGATTAAGGCCTTTACCCGCACCAGCAGCTCCGCAAAGGCGAAGGGCTTCGTCAAATAATCGTCGGCCCCGGCTTCGAATAGCTCCACCTTGTCCGCCGTGCTGTCGCGCGCCGTGAGGACCAGGACCGCCGCCGTACCCCCCCGCGCCCGCAACCGCCGCAGCACTTCGACTCCATTAATGCCCGGCAGCATCAAGTCCAAAATGATGACGTCATAGGGACTCGATGAGGCCATTTCCCAGCCGACGGTCCCGTCGTAGGCCACGTCCAGGTTATACCGCTCGGCGCGCAGCCCGCGGGCGACAAAGTCCGCGACCTTTCGGTCATCTTCTACTAGCAGCACGCGCATATCGATTTCGACGATCTGATAGGTAGAAGATAAAGGTCCTTTGGCAGAATACCATTAGACCCACATTAAAATTCTCTCATAATTCATTTTCCACGAACCGGGAGAAAACGCGCATAAGTGTTTTGTTTGGTTCAACTTATCCACGTTTCAGAGGGTGACGCGGAGCCGAGCGCGATCGGTATTGCATCGGCGTTTGTCCGCCTGCAAGCAAGTGGAGAGCGGCGCCGCCATGGAGGCATGTTGTCAGGACCTAACTTGTTATGGATACAAAACTTACATAACAAGTGTCTGACCGAACACACGCTGGATAGAAACGCCGGCAGAGCTTAGATTAGAAAAAACTGGGAATATTTTTTAGGCAGGCCGGGAAAAGGGGGCCTGGCGCTTTGCTCCACCAGGGGGAAGTCGGAACTGGCGCGCGAAGAGGGCCGCGAGATTATTGCGGCCTGCTAGTTGACTTCGAGCGCCAACACCCAATCCCCGTCGCCATTGTGGTTATTGCCCGGTGGCATGAAGGATCGGAAACCGCTATTGGAAAACGGCGATCCTTCGATCGCGCTATAGGTGGAATTGGCCGGATCATACCACCGCGCGGCGACGGGCCCGCTGAGCTTGGTCATATCGATGGTCAACGGCCGGATTGTTGGCGCATAGACTATGAACAGACGGCCATCTGGAGTGCGCGCGGCCGTTGCGTAATCGTTGCCATCGACGGCGCCCTTGCTGGCAAAGGTGCCGTAGCCTGCCGTCAGCGTCGTATGAGACTGGTCTGGAACAAGATCATACCAGGCGCGCGATTCGAAGAACGATTTCAAGTTGGCGATTTGCGCCGCTCCCGGAGTGTCGATGTGGCTTTCCCAGCCCGGGGCGAACGTCCACGTATAGTGATTCCCGTAAATTAGCCCTGTGGCTCCGCTTAAATCAGCCCAGTATTCCTCCCGGCGCAAAGTGCTCGGAGTGGCCATGTGCTCCTGGCCCAGAGACTCATAGTCGTAACAGGCCTCTACCATGAAAACCGGCATCGTGCTGGCACGATTGTATCCTGCGAGCACCTCCGCGTAGGTTGGGAAGTAGGTGTAGGCGGCGTTGAGAGAAACGAGGGACGCCCACTGCGGGTCATCGGTGGAGAGACCGAAGCTGCCTCCCAACTCCACCGTGTGGATATGGCGCGCGTCGGTTGCTTTGATCCCCTTTGCTACGGCTGTCACCGCCGCGTCATTGCGGGGATCCCTCCAGCCCTCATAATCGTTCCCACTCATCCACACGATATTATCAAAGTGCCGGTATCGATTCCCGAGATATTCACCATATTCATAACAAGCCTTGGTACCGTTGTTGACCATGTTGGTCAGCCACCCACCGGTCTCGATGGGGTCGAGGAAAACCAAGAGGTTGTATTTGGCCGCCAAGCCTATCATCTGATCGCAGCGCGCAAAAAAGGGCTCATTGGGTTTGCTGAGGTCGAAATGCGACAGGTCGTGGCCGCCTGGAAGGTAGCCCGTAAACGGATGAATCCCGTCGAATGTGCTTCCGTCCGGCCGTCCGGCGGTATACACGGTGCAGACCAGGTTGATCCACATAGTGTTGAACCCATGGGCCTGGCGATTCGAGAAATACGATTCCGTTTGCGCCAGTGATAAGTTCACCGTCAGGCTTTGAGGGCAATCTCCCAGGATCAGAAACGGCGCGTTATTCTGGTCCACCAGATAACGATTATTCGCGCTGACCTTCACCGGATAAACCGCCGCCCCTCGGGCGCTGGCGATGCATCCGACCGAGAGGAGGAGGCCGATAGTTAGCATATTTAGCCAGAACCGGACGTCGCATATGCTGTGCCTCCTTAAGGATCGAGAAAAGCGGTTCAGAGCAGTAAAAATCACGATCAAGTTGATGTTTCCCAGTTGCATTCTTTGCGAGGTCCATTCAGGCCTTATCGCATGTTTGTTCCTGCTCCGCAGATTTGCAAGCCCAGATTCCAAACCGGCCGGCGTTTTTTCCCGCGCAAGAGGAGCGGGTCGTTGGGATTTGCGCCTCTCCGCGCGCCAATCCACCGCATGCGACCACGTTCCTATTCGAAGGTCTCGGCGTGTTGATAAAAGCATTGCAACCTGCATGACCAGCACCGCGGAACCATGCGCTTCGCAACAGGACCGAAACGCTTGGATTAGCACGCTGGAATTTGTTTGGCTGATCCTTTTGCGCTCCTTGCGCCGTGAAAACCGACCGGAGGTTGTTGCTGGCAAGGTGTTTACGGGTGTTTGCGAAGGATCCACATGGAGATTCTGTCGCGGCGTCGGTGGGGCCCGATCTACCTGGTACAACAAACGCTATAGGTCTGGCAGAAGCATGAATCGGCTCTCTATAAAAGGGTCGGCAATGCTGCTGAGCAAATTATTGAAACAAGAATATATGAAAACCGAAACGATAGAAGTCCTTCACGCAAACCGGGATCCACTTTCTGGAGCTCTTGGGGCGCATCCAGTGGGAACCGGAATTGGAGCCTTGGCAGGTGGCGCCGCGGCGGGAGCAGCGATCGGGTCTGTTGCGGGTCCAGTGGGGACGGTTGTGGGCATGGCGGCAGGAGCCATCGCTGGCGGCCTCGCCGGAAAAGCTGTGGCCGAGACAATTGACCCCACCGTAGAGGATGCTTACTGGCGCGCAACGTACACCACACGTTCCTACGTGGACAAAGCCAGCCCGTTCGACATTTATCAACCCGCATATCGAATCGGCTACGAAGGTTATGGCCGCTACCCAGGCAAGAGATTTCAGGAGGTTGAAATCGATCTGCAACGTGACTATGAAAAGGCGCAAGGCAAAGCAGGGCTCGAGTGGAAACAAGCAAAGCACGCCACAAGAGACGCTTGGCTCCGTTTAGAAAAGCGATGCAAGCAAAAGGCCTGATGTCTGGCTAGTTTTCCGCAAAGGACGTGATACTCAGGCTGGGTTCGTGAATCATTTGCCCAGCCGGGATCTGTTGGCGTGGATCACGTAACACAGGTCTGTTCTTTGCGGAATTCGCTTGAAAATATCGGAAAGGCGCTTGCGTCCGTGGGTTAAAAACTGAGAGGGAACGTCTAAATCCGCTGCTGCTCCCGCGCATCATCGCTGCTGAGGCGTTGTGTAGTTTACGGTTTTCCGCAGTAGGCATCGATTAGCCAAACAAATTCCGAAAACTTTAATGGCAGATCCGCAATGGCAGCATGGATGCGCGCGTCACCAACAAATCCATTCGAGAAAGGAAAGCCCAAGAATTCAACTTTGTTACTGTCAATGTCCTGTGTCCGGATGACTTTGTAAGGAACTGAAAGCTCTTGTCCATCCGGTTATAAAGTTCGAACACGCCGGCCTTGCTGGTCGCGCTGAACCCGATTGCCAAGAGGCTGGCTTCCTTTGAAAGGGATCCGGTAGTCCTAAAGCCTTACTTCTTTTTGAATTTGAATGTCGTCCGGGCAGGAGTGGCCAGGCTACCGGAACTATCAACGGTGTGCATTCGCACCTGTAAGCCTGTGCTGGCGCTTCCGGTAAAAACGAAGGCCGCTTTCCACGAGCCACGATCCGGGCTTTCGCTTTCCACACGAAGAACCAGGTCGCCGTTTTCCATATTCCATGAACCCTTACCCACCGAGCCCCGGTTGCTGAAGGTGTAGTACTTGGGCAACTCGACTTTAGGCTCCATAACGGTGTAGCCCTTGGACTCCATGTCGCCGACCTTTACTTGAAGAACGACGACGTGCTTGTCCAGGTCCCACGAGACATTCAGGGACACCGGATCTCCATTTTCCGATTGGGCCTGCCATTGACCGAACATCCAATCGGCCTTTGCTTCGGAGACGAGGCTTTCGAGCGAGCTTTGAGCATGCGCGGAGAAGGACGCCATGCAGGCGACAAGACAAACAGCTAAGTAACGAGCGATCATAGATTTCTATAGGTTACGGGTTCATTACAAGACCCCGCCACTGCTCGACAGCGGCGATGACGGGGACCATTTGCTTGAGTTTAGGGGGCGGATAAGAATCGTCAAGAACCGAGCTTCAGGCAATTTAGGCGCGATCATTCCGGAAAGGTAATCACGATTGTCCGTCCAAAGAGAGCCGAACGAATCAAGCGGACGGCTCGCCAACCTCCAGCACCGAAGGTTCGGGCGCAACACCCCTGGGAGCGCATTGCGCCCTGTCAAAGCCAGGCTTCAGAATGGCGTCGCGTCGTCCACCTATAAGGGCTAGCGCAAATACATCGCAATGGCGCCATGCGAAGCGGGTAAAACTGGTGACTCGAAGCGTTTGTAAATGGTTCCAGAAATTACCCGGCGCCGCCAACATGCCACACCTGAACTTGGCATCCGGGCATTCCTCAAGACGGTATCTGTAGAACACCAAAGTCCTGCACCATCGCCGTATCCCGCGCCTCTGATTTTTTCCAAGTCCTCCAGGAAATGACTACCTCCAGGAAACGATTACCGCTTGCAAACGGCTCGGCGTTCGCGCTAAATGCGGTCATGCAGACACGGTTCTTGCTCCCGTTTTCGCATGGTTCCCCCACCATAATCGTCGACCGACTGCGTCACCTTGGGAGCGAGCAACTCATGCGGAAGACCCGCGCTGGATCGTTCGAACCCTCATCGCCTCCTATGAGAACCACCCGTTAATAACCCTAGTCCATATGAGAACTTCCCATCCCTGTTGCGGCTGCCTTTCCCGGCGGCACTGCCTTAAGATCATCTCCGCCACCGCGGCCGGTCTGGCCTTCAGCGGCGAGCTGTTTTCCGCCTCGGCCAAGTCCCGCAGACCGGACTCCGGCTTCGTCGACCCCAAGCGGTTGCGTCCGTGTCCCAAGGTCCGTTTGGAAGCAGCCATTCTGCAACAGCCGCGCCCCTATTGGCTGGGCTGGCCCGGGAAGACATACCCTCTCGACCAGCGCCAGAAGGAGTATCGCGCGTTGCTGGGCGGCTCTTGCCAGCGCCTGGGTATCGAACTCCACGAAGAAGGCCAGCCCATCGAAACGGACGCCGAATTCGCCGCGTTCCTCAAGGGCGTGGGGGAGCGCAAGCCCGACGGCGTGCTGGTCATCCTCCAGCACATGAACTGCTGGGGTTGGGCCAACCGCCTGGCCAGCGAAGCGGGCGCGCCCCTCATCGTCTTCGCCCCGATCGGCACCTCCTTCACCGGCCACGTCGCCGGAATCTCGCGCCAGCGCGGGGTACATGTGGTTTCCTCGCTCGAATGGCAATCCGTCGAAGAGGGCCTGCGCATGGTCCGCGCCAAGCGCATGTTCGAGGAAACTCGCGTTCTATGGATCCAGGGCAATAACCGCAACGAAACCGTCCTGGACCGCCTCGGAACCAAGGTGCGGGCCATCCCACGGAACGCGTTTAACGAGCTGTTCGACCAGATGCCGGCTAATGACGAGGTCAAGGACGTCGCCAGCGCTTTCCGCAAACACGCCAAACGTGTCGTCGAGCCTACGTGGCAGGACAGTCTCAACTCGGCCCGGACCTATACGACCGCCAAGCGATTGATGACCGATGAGCAAGCCAATGCCATCTCGATGGATTGCCTCGGCATGGTGAGCGCCAAAGTCCTGCCCACGCCGCCCTGCGGCGCCTGGACCCTGTTCCAGGACATGGGCGTGACTTGCGGTTGCGAGGCCGATTTGTTCGGCGCCCTGTCGCTCATGTTGCCCAGTTACCTGCTGGATCGCTGCGGTTACATGAACGACCCGGTCCCGGAAACGGTCAAGAACCTGCTGGTTGCCGCGCACTGCGTGTCCGGCACCCGCATCGCCGGTTTTAACCAGAAACAAGCCCCGTACATTCTCCGCAGCCATTCCGAGTCGGCCTTGGGGGTCTCGGTCCAGGTCCTGTGGCCGGTCGGCGAGGCCGTGTCGCTCATCCGCTTCCAGAACCCGAACGAACTCATCTTCGACACCGGCACGGTCGCGGGCAACATCAACACTCCGCCTGCCGGTGGTTGCCGCACCTCCGTGGAGATCAAGATGGACAATGTCGAAGACTGCCGCGACGTGCTCGGCTTCCACCAGGTCGTCACGCTCGGCAATCATCGGCGCATGGTCGAGGCCTTTTGCCAGCTTTACGGCATTAAGGTCATCCATTCGCCCGAACACCCTACCCGCCCCAAAACCGCCTGAAACGGAGAACACGCTATGGCAAAATCGCATTCGCACCCGGAAGAGAAGCGCTCTCGCGCGTCCCTCGCCGGTTCTCGAAGCCAGGGACCCGCGGGAGCGCGGGCCTGCTTCTGCGCGCTCGGCCTGCTGGTCGCCCTTCAAGGGTCTTCCGAGGTGCTTCTCAAGTCGCCCGGCCTGGCGTCCAGCCGCATGGATGGCCAGGGTCGCCTGGTCGAAGACTGGGGAGCGCTCTCCGTAATGGTGGGTAGCGCCGGAGCGTCAGTGGCTCCGCAGGTTACGGTGGAGAGCATTAAGCTGGACGGCGTCGTCCCCGCGGCGCAGGCAAGATCCCAGCAAGGCGGCGTTGCGCTCACGCTGACCGCGTTTCGCGCTCCGACGTGGCCGGCTGGGATCGATGTCCTGACGGTGCGGTTGGCCGAGGCCGCCGGTCAGGAAGCCACCGTCCAACTCTCGCTCGGCCTGCCGGAAACCACGCGGCTGGGATTGAAGACCGTTTCGCTGGGCGGTCGGCCTGTGGTTGGCCTGCCGGCCGGCGTCGAAGTGTCCCAGGCCCTGCGGGAGTGGGGCTCGGTTGACGATGCCGTGGCATTGCCCGGATGGGCCAGGCCGGCGGCGCCGTGCGACCCCGCATTCCAGAACATTCGCGCCGGCATGGGCGGCGTTCCGATCCTCTATCGGTTCAAAGTGGAACCGAAGGCCAAGGTCAATGTCGTGCTCGGCTTCTGCGAAAGCTACTGGGCCCAAGCCGGCCAGCGGTCGCTCGTCTGCCAGGTCGAAGGCGCGCCACCACAAGAAATTGATCCTGTGGCGCGTTGGGGACAGCATCAGCCCGGCGCGCTGTTGTTTGCGGCTGGCGATGCCAACGGCGACGGCATGTTGGAGGTGGCCGTCTTGCCAAAACCCGACGCTGCGGATCAAAACCCCATCCTGAACGCTATCTGGCTGTTCCCCGCGGAAACCCCGCCGAACCTCGAACAGGTCGTGGCTGGCAAACTCAATGCCGCCGCCTCGCGTTATGTTCAGGTCGGCGGCCCCAACGACCAGTCGCTCGCCGCCGGCGGCAGGGTCGAATACGTCCTCAAGCTCCCGGCTCGAGGAGCCCAGGAACTGACTTTCTTAGTGGCGTGCCCGGGCGGTTCGGTTCCCCAGCCCGACCAGACGACCTGGACGCCAGAGAAGCTGCGCCAATCCGCCGCCGCCGTCTGGCATGATTGGCGGTGACTCAGTCGCATCCGAACCACTCGGGCCGACCAACGCGACCCTCTGGCCGTCGGCTCCTGCGAGCCGCGGCGCTCGCACGGCAAAGGTCGAGTGGCGATCGCGGAAACCGAGTTGCTCGATGCGGTGCGTGTTCAAAACTTGCGCACTTTCACTTGATAGCTTAGGTGCTCCTGCTTGCCCACCTCGAGGCCGGTGATCTTCCAGGCCTCGTCTCCGCGGCGGATGCGAAGTTGGGCCTCGTAGGCGTTGACGCGCGTGTGGATGTGTCCCCAGTGCTCGACGGTTCCCGTGACGCGCCATTTCACGTTGGCCGTATAGGATCCGGGCCGGGAATCCGCAATCGCGCAGTCAAGCAGTTCCACGTTCTGCACCTGGGACACCGCGCCGCCCTGTTCCTGCATCAGCAAGCCCGCGTGAATCTTTAGATAAGTATCCGCCAGCAGTTCGCCCTCCACGCTTTGTGCCAAGGCATCATAAATCACCTTCTCCTCCCGGTAGTCGAAGGCGCGGTAGATGTTTTTCAACAAGGTCGTGGCTATGCTCGCGCGGGTTTTTTCATCGGGGGCTTTGGCGCGGGCGGGAGCAATCTCGGGCGGCGGCGGCAGTCCGGGCTTCTTCCAGGTGAACGTAGGCTGATAGCGCGTGAACTGGCAGTTCTTGGCGTCCTGGCCGGCGAACACCGCCGCGCGCGCGCTCAGGACCTTGGGGTTAAGCAGGTCCCAGGTGATGCCGACCTGATCGGGCGGTCCCTTGGTGCTGTAGGTCAGGATCACGCCGACGCGCGCCGTCCAAGCGCTCAACCGGCGCGGCTCGGCGGCCACGGCGAAATCCTTGAAATCCACCCCATAGAAATCCAGCCACCGCACCACCGGCCGCACCCCCAAACCATCAATCACCACCTGGTTATGGCTGCCGAAGAACTCCTTCAGCGCGGGGCTGGCCGCCCGCTGTTCCGCGACTTCGAGGAAGTCGCGGTCTCTGCGCGGCACCTCGGTCCAGGTTTCCAACGTGAGCAAGGGCATGAGGATTTCGACGCGGATCTCCGCCGGTTCAACATATACAAAGGCGTAAACCGCGCCATAGCTCTCAATGCCCATGTTGCCCGACGCTTGCTCCATCGCTTTATCGGTGGTACCGCCTGCCTGGCGCTTGGCGCCGCCGGTCCCTGACCAGTCGAAGGCGTAGGTCTGCACCTCCCCCTCACCGGTCAGCGCCACCACCGGCAAGGCCTCGCCTCCAGCCTGGCGGACAGTGAGCTGCATGACCGACGGAATAAACATGCCGCTGCCGCTGCCGATCTTCTGCTGAAAAGTCAGATACTCGGCTGGCTTCGTCACCGCGTAACCGAATTGGTAAACGACTTTGGTCTTCATCAGATCTTCCACCGATACGCCGCGTTGAGGTATCGCCGGTGATTCGATGTTCTCCAGCTTCCCGGACAGGAACTGCCCCTCACGGTCGCGGATCATAAAGTCCCGCAGCAAGAGTTCGATGTGTCTTCTTATGCCTTCTACCAGGTTGGCCTTCGCGATGTAATTGTCCTGGTCGGCGGTGTAGCCGTAGAGCATGACGAAGTCCTCGCACATCACCTCGAGGCGCGCCGTGATCTTGTCGCGGCTCACCTCCACGTTGGCGGTGCTAAGCGAGATCGGGTGCGCGTGGGCCTGGATGGCCGTCAGAACCAAAAGCCAAAATGCCAATGCGCGCGGTGTCATGGTCGCTCGGCCGTGTTTGTGTCCTTGGCGCCAATGCGCCAGTGCAACGCTGCGGCTGAGCGCGGGCTGGCCGCCGCTGCGGCCGCCAATGGTCCCAACCTTGCGCGATGCGCGGAGCTTGAGGTTTTCTTCATAAGGCTCGTGAAGCGGTGTTAACGCGTTCGTATGGCTATGGCCCAATGGTCTCGGAATTTGCTGTTCATCGTCAATGAGAATCCCGGATTCGACAGGTTCGGAGACTTCACGAGGATTGGGTATCGATCCTGGCGGAGTGACCGCGGTTTACGGTCCCGACCGCCTGGCCGGCGGGACCGGCGCCAAGCCGAAGGCACTTTTTCTAGTTGTAGATCACTTTTCTCTGGGCCAGACTCGACGCATGGCCATTGCGCGTGAGCCCTTACTTTTCTCACTGGCGATGCGTTTACAACTGGCGTACGAAACCCATATGTCCAGCGGCGCGGAAGAAACGCCAATTTGTCCCCCTGCAAAATCGTTCTCGGACCGGTTGGAGCCAACGCGCCCGCTGCTGAAACGACGGTAAACCTCCAAAGCACTATGAAGCACGACCTGATGAATCGACGAGAGTTTCTGGGCACGACAGCCGCCGGTGGCGCTTTGTTCGCCTCCGGGTTGGCAGGCACTCGGCTACTAGCCTCAGACTTGGGCGAATTAGCCAAGCCGCCCCCGGTGAGAATCTATACAGTTTTCGCCGGACGAACGGGGGATTTCTACCTCACGCGTCCCACCGAGGAACTGGCCAGGTTCAACGAATATCTCAGCGGGCTGGAGAAGAAGCTCGGCGACGTGCAGTTCGTGGGCAGAGACACCATGCCGCCAGCGGATGCGGGGCAATTGGTGGAAAAAGCCAAGGCTGCCGATGCGATCCTGATCCTGCACATGTCGGGCCAGGACGCGTCATTCCTGGAGAAGATCGCGGATTTGAAAATGCCGACGGTCTTGTTCTCGGAACCCTATAGCGGGCATGATTGGATGTATTTTCCAGACTTGCGCAAGCCGGGCAGGAGACTCCTGTTGCTACCCAGCAGCGATTGGAGCGCGATCGAGCGGGCGGTAGCCCTCCTGCGGGTTCCGGTCTGGCTTAAACAGACGCGCATCATTGCCTGGGGCCCTCCCGTGGGCACCCCCGCTGCCTGTTCGGCCGAACTGCTCAAGCAAGGGTTCGGGGTGGAGTTGGTTTCCTTCAGCGACGCCCAGGTGAAGGAGATCTGGCGGAGCATCGATCCCGCCGCCGCGGAGGCGGAGGCGCGGCAGTACTGGCTGAGCCAGGCCAGAACCATCGTTGAGCCAAGCCGGGAGAAGATTATTGAAGCCGCCAAGCTGTTTCTGGCGGTGAAGCAACTGATGATTCGGGAGAAGGCCCAAGCCATTACCAGTTCCCACTGCATGGGGGATCCGCGCGGTTGCCTGACGTTCAGCAAACTAAACGACCTCGGATTTGTCGGGGCGTGCGAGGGCGACATGGACTCCACCATCACGATGCTTCTGTTTGCCTATGCCTTTCGAGTGCCGGGCTTCATCTCCGACCCAGTGGTTGATCTCGCGAAGAATGCGTTGCTGCATTTTCATTGCACCTCGGTGACCAAGGCGGACGGGCCGGCGGGCGCGCGCTTGCCCTTCGCCATCCGCAGCCAATGCGACAGCAAAGGCGGGGTGGCGCTCGAGGTGCAGCACCGGGTTGGGCAAGCGGTGACCTGCGCCAAATTGGTCAATCTCGACACGTTGCTCGTTACTCCCGGGAAGATCCTGGAAACCAGCACCCACCCGATGGCCTGCCGCACCCAGTTTGCCCAAAGCGTCCCCAATGCCAAACGCCTGTTCCTTAACTACGGCCGACCAATCCAAGCCGGCGCGATGGCGAAACTCCACCGAGTCGTCTTCTATGGCGACTTCATGGAACCGCTGCGGGACCTGGGGGAACTCATGGGCTTCAAGGTGTCTGACGAGAGCGACGTCGTGTAGGCGACAAGCTCGGTTGGCAGTGTCGTTCTAGGTTTCTCAGAACCCAATCTAGCGACCACTACCGTTGCGAGGAAGGGGCCATGCGGGCGCTTTGGCGCGACTAACTCCGCCAATTTGGGGGCTGGCCATCTAAATCGGCGGCAACCCGCCGCTTTGCAGAAACGGGTTGTTTTGCTGGGCTTTTTGCGGATGTTGAATCGCGTTTGCCAGTTTGTTTGCCACTTTTTTCCCGGTTCCTCCCAGCGCAGCACCGTCGCGGCGGTGAAGGAAAGCCAAGGTCCGAATTCCCCCAGGGTTCCGCCAGTGGTTTAGGGTTCTACAACCTCCAACCCGCGGACGTGGCGGAATTCGCGCGCATCGAAGGTGGCAACCGCCCAACGGCGATGCAAGGCCGTCGCGGCGACGATGAGGTCGTGCGGGCCGACCATCAGGCCGGAGGCGGTGAGTTGCGCCCAAATTCGCGCGTGAATGCGAGCCACACGCACGTCCACGGGAACGACTTCCAGGCGCCGGAAAAGTCTCTCCGCCCATCGGCGCCGTCGGCGCGTTCGCGCTGCATCCGTTTCGACCTCGATCCCGAACCACAATTCGCTGAAAGTGATGACACTAACCGCCACCGGCTCCGGCGGTCTCCCATGAAGCCAAGCTGGCAGATCAAAGCCCTGCCGTTCATCGGCGATGAGCAAGGAACTGTCGAGAATCAGCCCCACGGGTTCTTCAAGGGCTTGAGCGCCTTACGGCCCCTGCGGACTGCCGCCGCAAGATGCCGCCGATCTTCAGCGGGCAAATCGGCACCCGCGAGATCCGCGGCCAGTTCATGGCTATCGCAGCCCGTGGGCGCAGCGGGCACGAGCAGAGCGTAAGGGACTCCGAGCTTGGCGATGGCAAAGGATTCCTTCCGCGAATAAACCCGCTCGACACAAGCGCTAAGGCTCCTGGCAGCTTCCGCCACACTCAACGTTTTCATGGCCACAACGTAGCACATGCCTCGTTCGGGGGGCAAACTCCGATCTGCACGCACGACACAATCACCAACCCGTTCCGCTACGGGGCGGCGTGCGACAGGAACGTTCGCCGGTGCCGGGCATGCGAGTCCGACCAATCCCTGGGGGTCGAGTGCTTAGCTCCGGCCCCCTCCGCTCCCGAGCAGAAGACCCGGCCAGGACACGGTGCCACCCAGCCCGGGCATCGCCAGCGTCGACCAGAACTGCATTACGGATGCCGGCACTTTTGCTCTACCTCACCCGGATTCAAGGCCAAGAATCAGGCTGAGCCTCCGGTGCCGCCTTCCCAGTGGGATCTGCCCGCGTGAGATTCCACAATGGTGGCTGTCAAAACGTCATAGTGCGGACACCCGACTTCACGAGAAAGAAGCGGAAAGCGTCACCGGGGTTAACAGGTTATGAAAATCACATCAGATCTCTTCGCGGCCTTCCTCAAGTGCCCGACATTGTGCTATCTGCGGTCGCTGGGCGAAACCGGGTGTGGGAACGAGTACGCGCACTGGGTTCGGGCCCAAGCCGATTCCTACCGTGCCGCTGGGGTGGACCGCTTGAGCCAAGACACCCCCCAAGGCGAGCGCTTGGCCTCTCCATCGGCGGATGAATTGAGACAGGCAAGGTGGAGGCTGGCGCGCGACGTGCTGGCGGAAACAGAGGCTCTGGAAACCCGTGTCCACGCCGTGGAGCGCGTTCCGCCGGTGGCGCAGGGCAAAGCGGCCCAACTTGTGCCGATCCGTTTTATCCCGAACAACAAGCTCCAGAGGGAGGACAAGCTCCGGTTGGGCTTTGATGCCCTCTCCTTGTCGGAAATGCTGGGTCGAAAGATAGACCTTGGCAGGATCGTCCACGGGGATGAGCAGATGACGATGAAAGTCAAGACGCACGCTCTTGCCCGAGAGGTGCGAAAGTTAACCGAGAAAGCCGCTGCTTTGCTCTCCGGCCCGTCGTCGCCTGATCTCGTATTGAACCGGCAATGCGGCGAGTGCGAGTTCCAGGCGCGGTGCAAACAGAAGGCGATTGAAAAGGACGACCTCAGCTTGCTCGCGAACCTGAAGGAGAAGGAGCGTAGGAAATTCAATAGCGAGGGCATCTTCACCGTCACCCAGCTTTCGTACACCTTCCGGCCACGACGACGACCCAAAAGACTGCGGGACAAGCGGGAAAAATACCACCACGCTCTGAAAGCCCTGGCAATCCGAGAAAAGAAAATCCACATCGTCGGCACGCCGGAACTGAAGATCGACGGGACCCCTGTCTATCTGGATGTGGAGGCGCTGCCCGACCGTGACTTCTACTACCGATCGGCCTCCGGGTAAAAATGGCTGGTTCCGCAATCCAACACAGCCTGTGGGCGGATGGCCCGGCGGATGAAAAGAGAGCGTGGACCGACTTTCTTGGCGTGCTGGCTGCCATAGACAAACCGGTGTTGATCCACTATGGCAGCTTTGAGACGACCTTCCTGAGGCGGATGTCCGAGCGGTACGGTGAACCGACAGCGGATTCTCCCCCAACAAAGGTCCTGGCGGCGGCGATAAACCTCGTGTCGGTAATTTTCGCGCAAATCTACTTTCCCACGTACTCAAATGGCCTGAAAGATGTCGGTGCTTGGCTCGGGTGTAAATGGTCGAGTGTGAACGCATCCGGCACTCATTCCATCATCTGGCGGATGAGGTGGGAGAGCTCGGGTGAACCGGCGCTCAAGCAGAGCTTGATCACGTACAACGCGGAGGACTGCCAGGCTCTGCAAACTGTCACCGAAACTCTGGTTCGGCTTGGCTGTTCAGACCACCGTGCCGGTTTGGAGAATGGGACAGACTCAACAGCAGTCCTCGCGGAACAATCGGCTTCAAAGGCCACGCTGTGGCCCTCGTTTTCCAGTACGGTTGATGGGTTTGAAGCTATAAACAAAGCAGCCCGTTGGGACTTTCAGCGCGACAAGGTGTACATCAGGACTGACAAGCTGCTGAGGCGTATCTCTGAGGCACGGAGAGCGAGCGAAAAGCGAATCACACGGGTTAACCAGGAGATGATCTATGAGCGTCAGGCTCTGTGTCCTGAATGCAAGAAGAAGCCCGAGTTCTGTGGTCCGGGAAAGAAGACGATCTACGACATACGCTTTAGTCGCTATGGCATCCGCCGCTGGGTCGTGACCTACCATTTCTCCGTCTACTGGTGCCGCCGGTGCCACAGGAGCCTCGGTGTTCCGGATGAGTTTAAGCCCTGGGGCCTGTTCGGCCGGAGGTTGGTGATGTTCAGCATCTACCAGGCCATCGAACTTTGCATGCCCCAGCACTCAATTGCGCAAGAGGTCAACCGTTTCTTCGGGTTGGGGCTGCAACAGGGAGAGGTGCATCGCATCAAGGCCAGGGCAGCGGAATATTACAGGGACACAAGGGTGCGTATTTTGGACAAGCTCGTCAAGGGCGATCTGATTCACGCCGACGAGACCCCTATGGTGCTCAAGCGCAAGAGAGGCTACGTCTGGGTATTTGCCGGTTTTCATGAAGTAGCCTACTTCTTCACTGAGACGCGGGAGGGGGCTTTCGTCGAGCAGACACTCAAGGACTTCAAAGGTGTCCTCGTCTCCGATTTTTATGCGGCCTACGATTCCTTGTCTTGTCCTCAGCAGAAATGCCTCATCCACCTTATTCGTGACCTCAACGACGACGTTCTCAGTCATCCCTACGATGAGGAGTTAAAGGAGTTGGTGACCACCTTTGCCGCCCTCCTGCGGGATATCGTCCAGACCGTTGATCGGTGGGGATTGAAAAGGAGGTTCCTGAGCAGGCACATGGCAGGTGTGGAAAGGTTTTACCGAACCATTGCGAAAAAGGTGTACCGGAGCGAGGCATCTGTGAAAGTCAAAGAACGCTTCGAGAAGCACCAAAACAAGCTGTTTACGTTCTTGAATTATGACGGCGTGCCGTGGAACAACAATAACGCAGAGCACGCCGTCAAGGCTCTTGCACGATTGCGCCGCGCAATTGTCGGATTATCGACTACGGCAGGCATCGAAGAGTACCTGGTCCTTCTTAGCATTTGCCAAACGTGCAAATACTCCGGGCTGGATTTTTTGGACTTCCTTCTGTCCGGTGAAAAGGACATTGGAGCCTATGCCCAAGAGCACGGGAAAAGGAGAACATCGGCTCCTGTTGACCCTTTCTAATCCCAGGCATCGGCAGTGACGGCCCGAGGGCAAAGGCGCTGCTCTGCGCGGTTCGGGCGCCCAGACAAAACGGGAAATCCCCCCGACTTCCTGCTGGATTTCAAGTGTGCGGTTCTAATCAGTGCCCAAACCAATGGCAGGGAAACCGAGGGCGTTTCTCGTTCCGGCAAGCCGAGGGCAAAGCTGGCTATCGGAGTAGCGGCCGTTGTTGTGGCGGATGCGGAGTTTCGCACGGGGGGGGCAGGCGTTCAGCCTGATTCAGCCAGATTTCCTGGACCTCCTCGGTGCGGAGACCGTGGCGCCAACCTGCCTCAGCCTCCGCCGCCTTCTTCAAGTCAAAGAAGGCCCTCCAGTACGTTCCCGATTCGACGCTGCGGACAGCCCACTTGTTTCGCCCGAACAGCAGCCAATTCCGGATCATCACCTTCGACTTAGAAGTTTGCCATTGTTTGCCAATGCCAGACTCTGCATTTTGCCTTCGGGCCAACGCCCTGCACGTCGCACTCCCGCCAAACGCCTGTCCATTAGCGTGTTATGCCGTTTTGCTGGCTCCACCGGGCGGGCGACATCTACCGGCGCGAGGAAGGGGTCATGCCTGCGTCCTGGTACCTCTGACTCTGCCAATGACGGGTCAGCCATCCAAATCGTCGGTAACCCGCCATTATGTCGAAACTGATGGTTTTGCTGAGGTTTTCGCGAGTATTCAGGGCGCGATGAGCATTTGTTCTTGCGGGCCGGCAGCCGAATCGTTAGGTTATTGCCCGGGTTGCGCGGTTAGCTCAGTGGTAGAGCACTTCCTTGACACGGAAGGGGTCACAGGTTCGAACCCTGTATCGCGCACCATCTTCCCTTTCAACCGAGAGTTTGCGGCAAGGTTGTCCGGATTGACCCAATGCGACACAAACTAGCGCTAAGAGGACGAACATCAATGACTTACGCTTGGTTCTTGCGGGAAACTGCGTCCGGTTCCGAGGGTGCGCGTCTGGTTTAGACAAGCTGTGATTCTGGATACAGGACGTTCGTTGCGCCGGTTGAGGCTTGAGGGAGAACAGTCCGGCCTAAACGGTCGCTTGCCTTGCGACTCCTTAGAGTCCTAAATACCCCGCATGCAAATGAACAAGCGCGATTTTCTAGCGGGGACCACTCTTCTGGGGGTGGCCGGCCTGGTCGGGGCAACCTCAACGCGGGCCGCCGAAGGGAGCGCGGCGCGGACGGTTTCCGTTTTCAACGTCACGGATTTCGGCGCGAAAGGCGACGGCAAGACCTCGGATTCGGAAGCCATCCAAAAGGCGTTGGATGCCGCCGGGGCGGTCGGCGGCACGGCCTATTTGCCCGCCGGACGCTATCCCTGCCACGATCTGAAGGTTCACCCGCACACCACCTTGATGGCTGAGCCCCAGTGGGGATATCGCGGGAACGCCGGCGCCATGCTGCTCCTGGATTCGGAGGAGGCGGATTGCCTGCTCAATATCACCGGCGCCTTTGGCGTTCACCTCCATGGGCTGTTCCTGCAAGGCCGGCGGGAGGCCAAGAAAGCCATCCACGGCGTCTTCTTAAACAATGCTCAGAAGTATAGTCCGCAGGAGGACGCCATCGTGATCGACGACTGCAAGATCGAGAGTTTTTCAGGCCACGGCGTCCATCTCCTGCGCATTTGGCTGTTCATCATCAGGCACAGCATTTTTCAGGGCAACCAAGGGTGTGGCGTCCAGATCACGGGTTGGGATGGTTTTGTAACGGACAACCAGTTTTCCGGCAACGGGAGCCACGGTTTCGGCTGCGAATCGGTCGGGGCGACGGTCATGTTCACGGCCAACCGCGTGGAATGGAATCAAGGTTACGGCCTCTACCTGGTCGCCGGCGATGCGTGGAATGTCACCGGGAACTGTTTCGACCGGAACTGGGGCGCAGGCCTGTGCGCCCTGAAAATGCGCACCGCCACGATCACCGGGAACGTCTTCAGGCGCTGCGGCAAGGACAGCCGGCGCCTGCCCGAGGGGGAGCGCTCTTGCCAGGCGCGGTTAGAGGAATGCAGCGGAATTTCCTTCGTTTCGAATGTATGCGCGGCGGGCCGCGACGACGGCGGCAACGGCGATTATACCCCTCATTTTGGGTTCGTCGTCCGCAAACTCAGCCACTCGGTTATTTCGGCCAACACGCTGTTCAAAGGCTACATGAAAGAGATGACGGCCGATCTCGGCGAGCACGGCCCGGATTACCTGTTCGTCAATAATGTGGGTTCTCCGATGACCGCTTGACCAAGCCGTCCATGAACTGGAAAAGAAATTATCTGCTGGCGGGAGCGTTCCTGGCGCTGGGATGCTCCACTCAAGCCAAGGACATCGAATTCCGGGGATATACCTGGTCCGTGAGATCAGGCTCGGGCGGGCCTGGCCCCAATGCGTGGGAAGAAAAGAACGCGTGGCTGGATGCCGCTACCAACCTGCATCTGAAGATCAGCCTGCGGGAGGGGAAATGGTCTTGCGCCGAAGTGACGATGCGGAGGCGTCTGGGTTTTGGCCGATACCAGTTTCAAACCAGCGGCCGACTCGATCTTTTTGACGACAACGTGGTGTTGGGACTCTTCAACTACCCCACCGGAGATGTGGGACCGGATGGGACCCACGAGATCGACATCGAATTCGCGCGGTGGGGGAATGCGAAGAATCCCATGGGCAACTTCACCGTGTGGCCGGTCGAGAAGGCGCTGAAACAAGTTACCCAGGCCTTCCCGTTCACCCTGGCCGGCGAACAGACGACGCACCGATTCATTTGGAACCGCGACCAAGTAAAATTCCGGTCGCTGCGTGGCTACCGCGACGATGACCGCGAGGAGATCAGGGCCTGGGAGTACCGCCCCAGCCAGGCGGCCGAGCGCGTTTCGCCTTCGCCGATGCCGATACACCTCAACCTATGGCTCTTCCAGGGATTAGCCCCGAAGAATGGACGGGAGGTCGAGGTAATCATCCGCGACTTCAAGTTCGCGCCCGAGTGAGCCCGCTGGCTTCCCTCTCGGCCAATCCCATGGTATTCAAAAAAGAAGCCTAGGGAATTGAAGTCGAGGGATGGTTAAACGCTGGTATTGAGCCCCACTTTGACGTCCGCGCCAGAATGGTCTTCCACGGGATTTTGGCCGCGGAAGGCGCAGCCCAGGATCGTCGCCGCCGCAAGTCCCTTATCCAGGACAATCGCCTGCTTGCCTTCATCCATGAACTCGCACCCGTTGACAATCAAATGCCGGCCGGAAGCCCGGATGCAGGGGACTCCTTCGTCTGGCCTGCCGGTGTCAACAACTGGATCCAAAGGGCGATGCCGGGATGCCAAGCTCAAGGCGGACGCGAGCCGCGTCATCGCGACTCAACCACATCGCCGGCTTGCGCCTGGTCCTTGCCCGCGCCGTGGAGAATCAGGCCAACTTGATCTCCTTCTCGCGCCACGGTCATCCGCCGCTCGGGATGCTCCAAGCGTTCGACGGTCACCGGAATGCTCGCGGCTCCGTGGCGCAGGGTGAGATGCGCGCCCGGCTTCACGCTGCCGTGGGTAACGAAGCCGACGACAATCACGCGGCTGCTGTTCTCCACATAAAGGACCTTATCCACCCTCAGCCTGAAGCTGGCTTGCCGCTCCGGGATGCGCTTCTCCTCGCAGCCGTGCGTCAGGCAGAGGGCCGCGCCTAAGCAAGCGCAGGCGATCAGGCGCCCGAGGTTCGTCCCGGACGCTCGTCCGGGGGATGCCTTCCACGAGGCCTCGCGCTGACGGTTCATACGTCCACCTATAGCGCGATTACCCGGGGATGGCAACGCCTAGCTCGTTGAAAGCCCATAGGTCCCTGGCGTTAGGCAGAGCGTTAGACCGCAAGGGAGATTCGTCCGCTCCAGTCTCGGCAGGGTTCCTCCTCGGGTCCGTCCCGAGAAGCGCGTGGTTCATCAGCATATTAGGCTATTTCATCCCGTTTTTATTCTCATTCATCACATTTCGGAAACCGGCGGCTGCTTCCGAGACTCTACGGATCTTGTGCGGGGATGCCTGTGCCAAATTCAAGGCTTGCCTGGATTCTCCCCTGGTGGATCAGGGGCCGACGGCCCGGGACGGCTGAGGCGCGGTTCCACGAGGTCAACAAATAACCGTAACGGTAAATGCTTATGATGAAGATGCAAAGATGGTTGCTGGCGGCTGGGATCGCGGTCGCGGTGTGTATGAGCGAGAGCAAAGGCCTGGCCCAGAACAACGGCGGCGCGGGGGGCGGCGGCGGACGGCGCGGCGGCGGCAATGTCGATCCGGCGCAGATGCGTCAACGCATGCTGGATCGGTACAAGGCCACGCTGGAGGTTACCAAAGACGACGAATGGCAGGCGCTGCAACCGCGCATCGAGAAGGTGATGGAGGCTCGGCGGGCGGTGGGAGGCGGGGCGGGGCGGGGGATGGCCGGCGGCGGGCGGCGCGGGACCGGCGGACAAAATGGCGACGCCAATGCGCAGGGAGCGCAGCCACGGGGCGTGCGCGCGGGCCAGACGCCCCTGCCGGAGGCTGAGGCGTTGCAAAAGGCCATAGACGACAAGCTGCCAAGCGCGGAACTCAAGGCGGCGTTAGCCAAGTATTCCGAAGCGCGGAAGGCCAAGCAAGACCAGTTGAAAGCGGCGCAGGAGGACCTCCGCAAGCTCTTGACCCCGCGCCAGGAAGCGATCGCTTCCTTGAATGGGTTGCTCTAGCCCGAGGTCCGACTTCCGGCGCTCTGGAGGGGCAGCGAGAAAATAAACCCGGAGGCGGCGGCTCCGTCCCGCGCCGGGCGGTTCCGCGTCAAGCTAAGGTATGAAGGAGCGAACGGCATCCGCTCTATGAACCTGCCGATCGATTGGTTGCAGGGAACCTCCTCGATGCAACCCCGTCGAAATTGAGCCGAGCCGATGGTGGGTGGATTGGTCAGGACGGGGGAGCGCGACGCGAGGTCGTGAGACCCTGGGCGTCCTTTGAGGGTAGTTCAAGAGTGATGCCCGCTAAGGGAGGGGTAAGACGGTAGATGACGCCGGATTTGTCGGCGCCACCGTACATCGCATTGCCATAGAAGTTGCCGTCGCTGGCCAGGAGCAGAGCGGCCATGGGGCTGGCTCCGTTGGCGCCATTGAAGTGGGCGACGGTAGTGAGGGTGCCGGTTGAGCTAAACTGGAATACGGCGCCTCTGCCAGAGGAGCCCCGGCAGAGTGTGACAAGGAGGCTCGCGGCTGAAGTCAGTGGTCAGGAGGAGGAGGGGCCAGGGGACGGCGAGAGAAGGGAGGGAGAGCGATTCCGTTGCGCGGGACGGCTGGCAGGGGAGATGACAGAAAAATTGAGGACAGAAAAATGGGGGAGGAAAATCCATCCCGTCCTGCTCGTGTTTCCGTACCAAAATGACAGAAAGAAAGAACACTTCGCGTGGCTTCAATCATCCCTTCGAGATGCTGGTTCAAAAAACCCCTGCGGCCTTGGGCTCCAAACCCGGCTTGAAATTGTATATCGCTTTTCGCTGGGAATCGGTACAGTGAATTCATATACAGCGCATGGACGAGCAAGCGCCAAATTATCACAGCGAGTTTTTCTCAAGCCCGCACCACGCGACGCTAGGCCTGCTGACGCTCGGGTTGGGGTTCATGAGCGCCCAACTCCTGGGGCTTATCCTGGGGGTGACCGGCTATGCGCTGGGCTGGATCTACCTGCCGGACCTGGCCTTCTTCCGCCGCTGGGTGGACGGCCGTCACGACGCCGCCCGGCGCGCCGCCGAGGCCCAAAAGGTCGCCGAATTTGTCCAGAAACGCCAGGCGCTCCTCAATTCGCTCGCTCCCGAGCGCCGGCAGCGCTATGCCAGCCTGGCCGGCGTCTGCCGCGACATCGAGACCGCCGGCGCCGACAACCTGCTCGCCGCTGCGGACTCGACGACCGACCCGCGCCTGCGAAAACTCGACGAGTTAATGTGGACCTGCCTGCGCCTCTTGAGCATCGAACAATCGCTCGAGCAGTTTCTGGAAACCGAAGAGCGCGAAAACCTGCCTGAGGTGCTCAAGGAAGCCGAGGCCGAGGCGGCCCGCCTGAACGCCGAGATCGAATCGCTTAAAACCAAGGCGCCCGCGGCCATTCTGGAGACCAAGCAGCGGTTCCTCGGCTCTCGTCTGGAACGGCTCGATGTCTTGCGCAAGCGTCAGCAGCGGAGCGAGCAGACGCGGGCCAACCTCGAACTGGTGGTTTCCGAACAGGACCGCCTGGCCCAGCAGATCAAGCTCATTCGGGCCGATGCCATCGCCACCAAGAACGCCGAGACGCTGACCGCCAGGATCGATGCGACCGTGGAGCATCTTGACCAGACTAATAAGTGGCTCTCGGAGATGGATGAATTCAAAGACCTGGTCGGTGACATGCCCAACACCGAGTTGCGGGTGGGTTACCAGGCCCCCGTCTCGTCCGCCGCCTCCTTCCTCCCTCCGGTCATTGAATCCGCCCCGTCTCGCCGCCGTGATTCCCTTCGCCAGCGGCAGTGATCCCCAGCCATCCGCCAATGAATATAGAAATATCGACGCCCGCCAATTCCGTGGTTCCACCCGCCCCTGCCAGTACGGCGGCGGCGCGGCTGCCGTTGCGCGGTTGGGGGCTGGAGTTGGCCCGCCGGTGGAACGGGGGCACTTACTCTCTCTTCGTCGTGCATGGCAATATCTTCGACCTGTTCCCGGTCCAGGAGAACGCCGCGCTGAGCTATGTGCCGCTCAAGACTTTCCTGGCGCGCCGGCTCTTTCCCGAGCGCTCTTGCCTGCTGTTTTTCGACATCGCCGACGGCCTGAGCTTCGGCTCCAGCGATATGCAGCGGCGGTTTTTTGAATGGCTGGAGGTCTATGACAGCGTCGAGAACACGCGCTACCACGAGCAGGGACCGCCCCGCGATTTCGTGCGGCTGGCGCCCGTCCTGCGCCGATTTTTCCTGCGCGTGGCCGAGGAGCAGGAAAAATGGCGCGGGGTAACGCTCGTCATCGACTTTCCCGAAAAGCTTATTCCCGCGTGCGAGGAGGCCAGCGCCAGCGGCGAGGAGCGTATGAACCTGGTTACGTTCCTCAAGTGGGCCGCCGCCCCGGAGATGGCCAAACTCGACATCGGGGTCATCTTGATCACCGAGGCGGCCGATGAGCTGAGCCCGCGGCTCTTGCAAAACCCCTACGTCGCCCAGGTCCGCATCGATCTGCCGGACGCGGCGGAGCGGCAGCGATTCCTTCAGTCCGGCTGGGCCGAGGGAATGGCGGGAGGGCAGCCGTTCGCCGCCTGGAGCGATTTTGGCCCTGAAGAACTCGCCCTTCGGACCGCCGGGCTGAACCTGTTGCGCATCCGGCATTTCCTGGCCGAGGCCATTCGCAATGGCACCCGGGTGACCCAGGAGCATGTCACGACGAGCAAGAAGCGGCTCATCGAGGAGTATTGCCAGGGGTTGGTGCGTTTCAAGGATCCCAAGCCCGGGGTGAACCTCGACCGCGTGGCGACCCACACCGCCGCCAAGAAGCGCCTGCGCGAGCTGGCCTGGCTCATCAAGAACGGCAAGACCGATGTCATCGAACGCGGCGTGCTGGTCCCGGGCCGGGTTGGGGTCGGCAAATCGTTCCTTATCGATTGCTTCGCCAGCGAATGCGCCCTGCCAGTCATGGAGATGGGCGAGTTCCGCTCCAAATGGGTGGGCGACACCGAACGGCAGCAGATGCGGATCCTTATCACCATCCGCGCCCTGGGGCCCGTCATTGTCGTGGTGGATGAGGCCGATGCTGTCTTCGGCTCGCGCGAGGGCGATGGCGACAGCGGGGTTTCGGGTCGCGTGTTTGCCGCCTTCGCCGCCCATATCGGCGACTCTACCCTTCGCGGTCGCGAGCTTTGGGTTGCCATGACGTCGCGACCGGACCTGCTCTCGATCGACATGAAACGCCAAGGGCGCTTTGGCCTCTGCATCCCCCTATTCCCGGCCCAGGGACCGGAGGATGTCGAGCAGTTGTTTACCACGGTCGCCCGCGTCAAACGGATCGCGATGAACGATGCGATCGTCGCCTATATTCGCGAAAGTCTGGGTGGACTGCCTTTAACCGGCAGCGATGTGGACTCGATCCTGATCCGGGCCAAGGAACGGGCGGTGCTGGCCAACCGGGACGACGACGTCCAGCGGGCCGACTTGGAGGAGGCCGTCAGCTCGTTCATCGATCCCCTCGATCCCGACCTGCTCAAGCTCCAGGAACTTGCCGCCGTGCTGGCCTGCTCGGATCGGCGTTATCTCCCCGAGAAGTACTGCAACACCGAGCGCACCCTCATGACCGAGGAGTTCAGCCGCCTCAAACTGCGGTTGGGACGTCGTTAAGGGGTAGGCATCGAGCTAAAGTAAACCGCCAGACGCTCGATAAAGTGGATGGAATCGCTGCGCATTGGCCTTTTTAGCCTTGATCACAACACGAGGCTGCCATCCAGGGCCAATGGCAGCGATCCAGAGCAAGTCCATCAAGGGGTCCCGCGACCACCCTCCGTAATCGTTGGGTGTGATGATGACTCTCGGACGGCGCGACGGTTACCGGCAGCAAGGCAGCCGAGGACTGCCGCTGACCGCGACGGTTCGCGCCATATGACGACGGCGTGGTTCAGAAAATGCGCGACTTTTCCAACCGCGCCCGGAGATCGTTGTAACCTCCGCCCCGCTTCGCTCGTCCAACATCGACGAGTCCTCCTAGAGTGGTTGTGGCGTTTCACGGCTGCGGACAGGATTCAATAACTGAACTGACAGGCATCAATTATGACACTCGAACGAAAAAGTATCACCTCGCTCATCAAGATCGGCCTTTGCGCCCTCGTCGCGGTGGGTTTCCTGGCCCAGGTCCAGGCGGCCGATCCTACCGGCACTTATAGTTGGACGACGCCGGGGCGCAATGGCGGCCCAGAGCGCAAGATGACCCTCAAGCTCAAGCTGGAGGGTGACAAAGTCACTGGGACGCTCTCTTCGCCCGGTCGGAACGGTGAGACCACCAACGTCGAAATCAAAGACGCCAAGCTGACGGGAGATGACTTGTCTTTTAGCATCACTCGCGAATTCAACGGCAACTCCATGACGCAGAAATATAACGCCAAGGTCACCGCCGATTCAATCAAGGGCAAGATCGAGTTCCAGCGCAACGGGGAAACCCAATCCCGTGATTGGGAAGCCAAGAAGGTCACGGCCGCCAAGGCGCCGGAAACCAAGTAGTCTCGCGCGCTTTCGGACGCCGGTCCGCGGTTCCTCTCGACCGGCGTTGGTTCGTTTTTCGGGCCTCTCTCGGCGACGCCGGGAGAGGCCCTTTTTGCGGGGATAACCGGCCGCCTCAAGGCTGCCAGATCATATCGGCGACCGTCCGGTTGGCGGGGATGAAGGGAATGACGTGTTCGCAGTAGGGCACGATGATGTCCAGGACATAGGGTTCCTTGGCGTCGAGCATGCGCTGGAGCGCGGGGCGCAGGTCTTTGCGGTGGATTACGCGCTCGGCCTTCACGTTGAAGCTCTGGCAGACGGCGACATAGTCCGGATAAATCTGTTTTCGATTCAACGGATCGCCGAGGTAGGTATGGCCGCGGTTTCCGGCGAAGAACCGGTCTTCCCACTGCATCACCATGCCCAGATGCTGGTTATTGAGGATGATGGCCTTGGCGGCGATCTTCTCGATATGGGCGGTGGCCAACTCCTGCACGTTCATGAGGAAGGAGCCGTCGCCGTCGATATCGATGACCTGTTTGTCAGGGAAGGCGACCTTGGCGCCGAGCGCGGCCGGGTAGCCGTAGCCCATGGCCCCGAGGCCGGCGCTGGTGAGGAGTTGGCGCGGGTACTTGAACTTATAAAACTGCGCGCTCCACATCTGGTGCTGGCCGACTCCAGTGGTGATGAGGGCTTCGCCCTGGGTCATCTCATAGAGCGTCTCGATGGCCATCTGCGCCAGGATCACTTCGTTCTCGCGGCCCTTGAGGTGATCGCGCATGTGCTGCGATTTCATGACCTCGTCCGTCACCACGTAGCCGAAGGGAGCCTTGGCCTTCCAGGCGGCCACTTGCTCGTGCCACGCGGTGAACTTCTTCACGATCGGCCGTTCCGCGATCATGTCCGCCAACCGGCCCAGCGCGTACTTGACGTCGCTGACGATGGGGAGATTGGCCGGCTTGTTCTTGTTGATCTCGGAGGGGTCAATGTCCAGGTGAACAATCGTGCCTCCCTCGCAAAACTTGTCCACTTTGCCGGTCACGCGATCGTCGAACCGGACGCCGAAGGCGAGGAGCAAATCGGCGCCGTGCGCCACCTTGCGCATGGGCTCGGACGCGCTGTTGCGCGACTCGTATTCGCCGCTAACGGCCCAGTTGGCGAAGGCGGCGCCATGCATGCCCAGCCAGCGCAAGGACAAGGGATGCGTCTCGGGGAAGGCGCCGCAGCCCATGATCGTGCTGGTAACCGGAATCTGCGTCGCTTCGGCAAACCGCCGCAATTCGTCACTGGCGTTGGCGGTGATGATGCCCCCGCCGATATATAACACCGGCCGTTCCGACTTTTCGATCAAGCCGATGATTTCGTTAAGTTCGATATCGCTGGCGCGCCGCTCGGGGTTGTAACCGCGGAGGTTGACGGTCTTGGGGAAGACCGGCTGGGTGCGGGCCTGTTGGACGTTCTTGGGCAGGTCGATGAGCACCGGGCCGGGCCGGCCGGTCTGCGCGAGGTGGAAGGCCTCCTTGACCACCCGCGGGATATCATTGATGTCGGTGATGAGGTAGCTGTGCTTGACCACCGGCAGCGTCATGCCGTAGATATCGGTTTCCTGGAAAGCGCCCTTGCCGATCATGGATTGCGCCACCTGGCCGGTGATCGCCACCAGGGGAACTGAATCCATGTAGGCGTCGGCGATGCCGGTGACGAGGTTCGTGGCGCCCGGACCGCTGGTGGCCATGCAAACGCCCGCGCGGCCCGTCGCCCGGCCGTAGCCGTCGGCGGCGAAAACTCCGCCCTGCTCGTGGCGCGGCAATACGGTGCGGATCTTCGAGCGCGTCAGGGCCTGGTGGATCTCCATGCTGGCCCCTCCAGGATAAGCAAAGATCGTATCCACCCCTTCCCGTTCCAGGCAGGCGACGAGGATTTCGCTGCCGGACATGGTGGGGCCGAGTTCCGCTTTCTTGGCGGCGGCTTTTTTCGTGGTCTCAGTGGTCTTACTCATATGTTTTTTTCGCGGTTCTCGTTCGCAGCCGCGGGCGCACAAAAAAACCCACGACCGTTTACCAGCCGTGGGTTCTTGTCGAAATTGCTCTTACGTTCGACAAACGCCAACGGCGCCGTCACCTACGACGACTACCAGCAGAACGACTTGTCGAATCATTTCCAACATCTCGGGCAAAAATACCTACCGCTCATCCACTCGTCAAGCGGGGATTATATCAAATTTCCAAAGCGGCCCGGTTTCCGCGCGTTTTTTTTGGGGGGGCGGCGCGTCAGGCTTAGGAAGATCCCGGGGAATCTTCGACGCCGGGCGGCGGGTGTTCTCCTCCGACGCGCGGACGGCTGAAAAACCAAAGGGCCAGCGCATAGAACAGACAGAAGATCACCCCCAGCAATAACCCGAGGCGAAACATGCGGTGGTGATGTTTGCGCCGATGCCGATGCCGATGCGACTTGAGCGTGCCTGTGCTGTTTTCCCGGTCCATATCGCGCCTATAAACCCACGGACGGGATTTTATACCGCGTGGAGAAAAAGTCCAGCCGGCTTGACGCGGTTTCCGCCCGCAAGTTGCCTCCGGGAATCGAAGGGGGGCGACCGGTTCTTGACGCGGGCGCCAGGAGGGTGTTTATAAAGAGCGTCGAAAGTGAAGCATGACCTTCGTTTGAGGGACCCCGAGATATGATGCGCGCCTTGTTTAATGGGATCGGCATCCAATGGCGTTTGACCGCGCTGGGCTTGGGCGCGGGGCTGGTGGGCGCGCTGATTGTGGTGGTGACCCTGGATGCCCAAAAGGAGGCGGTGGAAGCGCGCACCCAATTGGGCGAGGTGGACTTGGCAAGCCTCCAGATGTCGGACAATTTTCGCGCCACGCTCCGGCTGGCCAACGACAAATTTCGCCATTATGCCAGCAGCGAAGATCCCGGCGCGTGGGACGAGTTCGTCCAAGCGAGCGAGGATCTCCGGGCTTGGATTCTACGGCAAGGCCCAGCCTCCCCGACCGAAGAGGAGAAAGCGGTCCTCAAACGGATGAACGCCGGGTACGCGCTTTATAGGGGCAAAGCGACGGAAATCCAGGCGCGGCGCGAGGCGGCCGCCGAGACCCGGCTATCGCTGGCCGAATATGATGAATTCCTGGAGCAGTCGCGCCGGCTGCTGGACATGGGCCAGGCCTTGAGCCGAGCGCACTTCGCGTCGCGAAACGCGGTGCTTAACCACGCCAACCACGCGTTGACGCGGCTGCGGCTTTGGGTCTTGGGGCTGGTTGGGCTGCTGTTTGTTTCCGGCGCGGTTCTGGTCATCGTCATCTACCGCGACATGATCGCGCCGTTGCAAGTTAAGTTGGTGGCCAGCCAGGCGCTGGCCGAACGCAACGAGAAGCTGGCCTCGCTGGGGGTGCTGGCGGCCGGCGTCGCCCACGAAATCCGCAACCCGCTGACCGCCATCAAGGCCGCCCTGTTCACCCAGCAAAAGAAGCTGCCGCCCGGGTCGCCCGCCCGCTGCGACGCCGAGGTGGTCGAACGGGAAATCTCCCGGCTGGATCGGATCCTCAACAGCTTTCTACAGTTCGCCCGCCCATCGGAGCCGGAGCCGGCGACGATCCTGGCGGACCAGCCGTTGCGCCAGGTCGAAGAGCTCATGCGAAAGCAAATGGCGGGGAGCGGCGTCCGCATCGAGTGCGAGGAAACGCCGCCGCTTCGGCTGCGAGCGGACCCGGCGCAGTTGGAGCAGGTGTTGATTAACCTGGTGCAAAACGCCGCCGACAGTATCGGCAGCGATGGGCGCATTGTGTTGCGGGCTCGCGCCGATCGTCGTCGGCTCCACGATCGGGAAGTCGACGTGGTGGTGCTCGAGGTGGCCGATACGGGACAGGGCATTGCCCCCGAGGTCGAAAAGCGGCTCTTCGACCCGTTCTTTACCACGAAGGCCGGGGGGACTGGACTGGGCCTCTCGATTGCCTCCCGCCTGGCGCAGATGAATGGCGGCGCTTTGCAGTATCAAACCCGCGTGAACCACGGTTCGACCTTTGGCATCGTGTTGCCGCGAGTGGAAACATGAGCAACCAAACGCGCATTCTATTGATTGAGGACGACCCTGGGATTCAGGAAACCCTGAGGCAGGTGTTGATGGAAGAAGGCCACGCGGTGACGGTGGAAAAGCGCGGAGACGAGGGCTTGGCCCGGGCCGCCCGCGATACCTTCAACGTGGTGATCACGGACCTGCGGCTGCCGGGCATGGACGGCCTGACCTTGGTCCGACAACTCCACCAGGCCCAGCCGCGCCTTCCGATCATCCTCATCACCGCCTTCGGCACCACGCAGACCGCCATTGAGGCCACCAAGTTCGGTGCCTACGATTACCTGCTAAAACCGTTCAACGTGCCGGAACTTCTGGCCCTGATCCGCAGGGCGGCCGATAGCAACCGGCTGATGTCTGAGCCGGTCATTCTGGGCGGGCAGGAGGGCGCGCGCGATGCCCTGGTGGGCCAAAGCCCCGCCATGCAAGCCATCTACAAGGAGATTGGCCGGGTGGCCTCCAAGCCCATCAATGTCCTTATCCGAGGGGAAACCGGGACCGGCAAGGAACTCATCGCCCGCGCCATCTACCAGCATAGCGATCGCGCGAACGCGCCCTTCGTGGCTATCAATTGCGCCGCCATCCCGGAGACCCTCCTGGAAAGCGAATTGTTCGGCCACGAACGGGGGGCGTTTACCGGCGCCACCGAACGACGCATCGGCCGTTTTGAACAGGCCGACCACGGCACCATCTTCCTGGACGAAATCGGCGACATGACCTTGGGAACGCAGATCAAATTGATGCGCGTGCTCCAGGAGAAATCATTGCAACGGCTTGGGGGCAAAGAGACTATTGCGGTGGATGTGCGGGTGGTGGCCGCCACCAACCGCGACCTGGAGACCGCCATCCGGGAAAAGGGATTTCGGGAAGATCTCTACTACCGCCTGAGCGTCGTGGTCATCACGCTGCCTCCGTTGTGCCAGCGCCGGGAGGACATTCCCGGCCTGGTCACATATTTTCTCCACCGGCACGGTCCCGATTTGGGGAACTCCAAACCGTCCATCCACCCGGAGGCGCTGAGTTTCTTGCAGGCCCAGCATTGGCCCGGAAACGTGCGCGAGTTGGAGAATGTGGCGCGCAAAGCGCTCCTCCTGGCGCAGAGCTATACTATCAACCTGGATCACGTAAGGGCGGCCTTCAACCAATCAGGCGCTCCCGCCTTTCCGCCGCCGCGCGCCTTCGCGGAGTACGTCGATCAACTCCTGGCCGCCGCTCAGCGCGGTGAGTTAACCGACGCTCATGCGCGGTTGCTCAACGACGCCGAGCGCGAGATCTTCGCTCGCGCTATTGCCCAAGCCCAAGGCAACCAAGCCAAAGCCGCCCGTTGGCTGGGCGTCTCGCGTGTGACCATGAAGGCCAAGCTTCTCCAGTTTGGTCTCCACCCGGCCCAGGGCCTCGAAAACGACCGCTCGCTTCCCGATTAAGCACAGCTCCTTTGCAGTCCTGCAAAGCGGCTGCGCATGGGAACGGAACTTCGCTCCTTGAGCGCGCGTGAACCGGTCGCTTTCATCGAAGGCAGATTCGCTCGGTCCTCCTCGGAAAATCCGCTTTTCTTGGCGCCGGCTTCCGGGAATTCCCGTTCAGTAGCGGGGCTTGGCACAGTATCCGCTAGAAGAACATCGCCTGTGTTAGCGGGCCAGGGTAGGGGGCAGAGGAAATACGCCGGTTGTCGGCGAACGCCCCGTTTGGACGGGCGAGGGGCGAGCCAAGAATTATCAGCGCGCGCGGAATTCGTGAACCAGCCGAGTGGACCGTCGCCTGTAAGGAACGGTAGGTGGTTTATGCATGAACGAGTTTTGCGCGGCAAAGTGAAACGGCCGGATTTTTTTATCGTGGGCGCCCCCAGGTGCGGGACCACCGCCATGGCCCAATATTTGGCGTCGCATCCCGACCTTTACATGGCGAGGAAGGAGATGCACTTTTTTGGCGCCGACCTGCGTTTTGGCCCCCAGTTCTATCGTCGCGATCAAGAGGCTTATCTCGAGGAATTTCGCGCTTGGAACGGTCAATGTCACGCCGGAGAAGCCTCGGTGTGGTACCTCTTTTCCAAGAGCGCCGCCGCTGAAATCAAGGCATTCAGCCCTGACGCGCGCATCCTGATCCTGCTCCGGGAACCGGCCGAGATGCTTTACTCGCTCTACAGTTATTTTCGCTTCGACGGGAATGAATCCCTGCCGACCTTTGCCGAGGCTCTGGCGGCGGAGGACGACCGGCGCGCGGGACGCCGGCTTGGGGGGCAGACCTATTTTGCCCAGGGATTGGCCTATCGCCGGACGGTTTGTTATGCCGAGCAGGTGGAGCGGTATTTCGCGGCGTTCGGACGCGAGCGCGTGCGGGTCCTCCTGTTTGATGACTTCGCCGCGGATCCCGTCGGCGCGTGCCAGAAGACCCTGAATTTTCTCGAATTGGATGCCCATCGGATGAGGGCGGACTTCAAGGTGATCAATGGCGCGCGGAGCGCGCGCAGCCTTGGCGTCCAGGCCGTTCTGGGCAACCCGCGGGCGCGCGCGGCCGTGCTCGCGGTGCGGCCTTGGCTGCCGCGGGCGGCGTTCACGGCGATGCGAAACGTCGAGACGTGGTTGCGCCGCGTCAACGCGCGCGTTGAACCCCGACCGTGCCTTGACCCGCGCCTGAGGGACCAACTGCGCGGCGAGTTCGTTCCCGAAGTAGAGCGTCTCAGTCGGTTGCTGGGGCGCAACCTGGCCGCCTGGCGGGGTTCGGAGCGCGACACGCCCAGCGCCTCGGCCCTCCCGGTTTGGCTGCCGACGGGCGCCTTTGCCGGCAACTAAGATAGGAGGACCTGAGCATGAGAACTCCTCGTGAGAAGACGAGCGGCCCGGGGTTTGGGCTGCTCGCGCTGCTGTTGGTCGGCGTGTTGAGCCTGTTGCTGGGGGGCGGGTGGATGCCCGGCCGGACCCTATTCTCGAATGACGGCCCGCTGGGACGCCTGGTATCGGAGTGCCACCAGCTTCCGGGCCGTTTTTTCGGCTGTTGGCAGGACTTGAATTCGGTTGGCTACCGGGAGGGCGCGGCCGTTCCGAACGTCAGCTACGGCTTGCAGTGGCTGCTGGGACCGGTCTGGTTCTCCAAGCTCTACGCCCCGCTGGCGCTGTTGCTGCTCGGGGTATCGGCTTGGTTCTTGTTCCGTCGGTGGCGGTTGGCGCCGACGGCGTGTCTTCTGGGCGCATTGGCCGCCACGTTGAATTCCACGTTTTTCTCCGCCACTTGCTGGGGCGTAGCGGCCCACGCCATCACCGTGGGCATGAGTTTCCTCGCCTTGGGTCTTTTGGCGGAGGAGGCGGCGCCGTACCGGTGGCTGCGAGTGGCGCTGGCCGGGTTGGCGTTGGGCATGGGCGTGGCCGAAGGGGCGGACATCGGAGCGTTTTTCAGCTTGTTAGTGGCCGCTTTCGCCATTTACCAGGCCTGGGTCATGGAAGCCCCGCGGGTCGGCGCGATCCCCACCCTCACCGCCGTTGGCGGTTGCCAGACCCGCGTGATGGGAATGCCGAGTCTCCGCCACTTGGGCGACGGCTTGGCTCGGGTAGCCCTGCTGGGCTTATGCGCCGCAGCCCTCGCCGCCTCCAGCGTCGCTGAGTTGCTGGTCACCAACGTCGAAGGCGTGGTGGCGACCGACTCCGAAGATACGCGGAGCGAGCCCGCGCGCTGGGATTGGGCGACCCAGTGGAGCTTGCCCAAGGCCGAAGCGCTCGGGTTGGTCGTTCCAGGCCTTTTCGGCTACCTCCTCAACACCCCTGAGGGAGGGAGTTATTGGGGCGCCATCGGGCGGCACCCGTCGTGGGATCGCTATCTTGCTTCCGCCAGGCAAGGCCCTCCGCCCCAGGCGTTCTTGCGGTATGTGGGGGGAGGCAGTTACGTGGGGATCCCGGTTGTGTTAGTGGCCCTGTGGGCGGTGATGCAGTCGTTTCGACGAGAGCCGCCTGGGCTCGGTCTCTCCCGCCGGCTACTGATCTGGTTCTGGCTGGGTGCGGGCGTGATCTCCCTCCTGCTGGCATTTGGCCGGTTCGCCCCCTTTTACCGCATGCTTTATGCCTTGCCTTACTTCTCGACGATTCGAAACCCGGTGAAGTTTCTGCATGTTTTCAGCCTTGCGACCGTAGCGCTCTTCGCCCTGGGGGTTGACGATTTGTGGCGCGGGTTCTTGCAGCCTGCCACCGAGAGCGGATCCAGCAGGTGGCGGGGGTTGCGGAATTGGTATGTCAACGCGGGCCGGCCTGAGAGATTTTGGGTGCAAGGCTGTGTTGCGGCGCTCGGCATTAGTCTGGCGGGTTGGATCGGGTACGGCCTCTGCCGCCAGAGTCTCGAGCAGCACCTGCAAACCATTCAGTTTACCCCGCCACTGGCCAGTCTTATCGCCGCCTTCAGCATCCGCCAGGTTGGATGGTTCCCGCTCTTTTTCGCGGAATCGGCGGGACTGATGACCCTGATGTTCGCCGGCGCGTTTGCCGGGCCGCGCGCGGGGCTGGGGATGGGATTGCTGGGCGTCCTGGTGGCGCTCGACCTGGGGCGCGCCGACCTGCCGTGGATCCAGTTGAGGAATTACCAGGAACAATACGCGAGCAACCCCGTTATTGACCGGCTGCGCGACCAGCCGTACGAGCACCGGGTCAGCAATTTTCCGCGCGAATTTCTAACCCCGGAGTTTCAGCGCCGCTTCGGAGAATCCAACGAAATGGCGTCCGACGAGCAAGTTTTTTCCCAGCTTTACCAGATCGAGTGGGCGCAACACCTCTTCCCCTACTACAATATCCAGTCTCTCGATATCGTCCAGTTGTCCCGCAAACCGGCCGATCTGAAGGCGTTCGAAGACGCCTTCACACCGCATTCTCCCGGAGATTATTCGCGCCTCTTCTCGCGCTACTGGCAACTCTCCAATACGCGCTACCTGGTTGGGGATGCTTCATTTCTGACCTTCCTGAATCGCAAGCTCGACCCGGAGCGGCAACGCTTCCGCATCCGCGATCGTTTTGACCTCAAGACCAAGAGCGGCGCCCCCCATCCGCGAGATTGGTCCGACTTTTCAACGGAGTTCGCCACCAACGGCGATTATGCCGTCTTTGAATTTACCGGCGCCCTGCCGCGCGCCAAACTCTACGCGAATTGGCAGGTCAACCTGAACGATGAGGATGCCCTCCGGCATCTGTCCGATCCAGCCCACAACCCGGAACAAACCGTGCTCGTCGCCGGTGGATTGCCGGCTAATGCCCGACCCGGGAGCGGCGATGCGGCGGTTGGCTCGGTTACGTTTGCCAGCTACGCGCCCAAGGATATCGTGCTGAAAGCCGCGCCCGATGCCCCGTCTGTTCTTCTACTCAATGATCGGTTTGATCCGGGCTGGAGCGTCTGCGTCGATGGCCAACCCCGGCCGCTCCTTCGCTGCAATTACCTTATGCGCGGAGTTTACCTCCCCGCGGGACCCCACATCGTCGAGTTCCGGTTTCAGCCTCCTCATTCGGCGCTCTCGATCAGTTTGGCCGCCCTCGCTGTCGGGGTGGCGCTGCTGGGCTTCATTTTGTGGGTGGATTTGCGCGGCGAGCGGGTTTTGCCGCTGGGCGCCGTTCCATCCCCTTGGAGGGAAACCTCACCCAAACCGGCGCCTCAAGCCTCACTTGAGTCTTCGGCCGCAGACACATGAAAAGCCGCGCCCGACTGGTTTATGCCCTGCTGAAGAAGCGATACGACCCCGCCCAAATACTTGTGCGACTCGCGCTGCGTCGGGCGCTGGTCGGCTGTTCGAGCGCGCTCGATGTGGGCTGCGGTGGAAGATGCTGGACGCTCCGGGACCTGGGGGTGTCCAACACGACGGGCCTTGAGGCCTATGAACCGGCCTTCCGTGAAGCTCAGCGATTGAAGACCCACGACCATCTGATCCAAGGCGATGCCCGCGAGTTGGATTGGCGGTTCGAACCCGGCCAATTTGATGCCTGCATCGCGATCGATGTCATCGAGCATCTCAGCAAGGAGGATGGCTTGTCGCTCCTTCGTCAGATGGAGCAAGTCGCTCTCAGGCGTGTCGTCTTGTTCACGCCCAACGGGTTTCTGCCGCAAGACCACCGCGTGCCCGGCGATCTCCAAGCGCACCTCTCCGGTTGGGAGCCAACCGAGATGATCGACCGCGGTTATCGAGTCTCCGGGTTGCTTGGCCCCAAAGTTCTCCGCGGCCAGCATCATGCGCTCACCCGCCGTCCGGCCGTGGGTTGGGGATTGGTGTCGCTGCTGGGACATTTCCTCTGGACGCGGCGTCGCCCGGAGGCCGCCGCGGCAATGTTCTGTATTAAGAACATCGAAGCGGCGCTCGTTCCCGATGTGCAAAATGTCTTTGCGCTACAGCAAAGCGACTATGCTATGCGTCGTCCTTTGGCCCCGACCTAAATTACCCTGGAGCAGGACTTTTCAAGGGATTTTGGCCTCCTGACGCAAGACCCAGCCACCCCTTTATCCTTTGGCACGCGGCCAGCTAGAGGCGGGACGAAGCGTCGCAAGCACAGTTGATGAAGACAGAAGGCGTCATTCCGAGAGATTGGATGCGGAGGGAGAGGCTCTGTGGTCTCTGAGGCCGCCGGTATTTCAACGGTGCAGCGCTTTCCCCGGGAATTCGCTCGTTGGCAACACGCTCAGCAACAGCTTCTCCGAGGCGGCCATCACCTTGCTCTGGATAGCTACCGAAACCTGCTCAGACGGTTTCCGGCCGTGCCCCAGTTGTGGTTCGAATTTGGCATCGCCGCCGCAGGCGACCTTGAGTTTGCCTTGGCCGAGGAGGCCTTTCAACGCGCCGAGACCCTGGCGCGGCAGGATGTGTCGTTGCTGGTTCTCGTCGCCCAGCAGTATTGTCGGATACGGCGGTTGGACCGCGCGCGGACTTGCTTTGAGCGCGCGGTCGCGGCCGATCCCGGCTCCGCCCACGCCCGGTTAAGTCTGGCGGCCTGGTGGGAGCGCGAGGGCCGCCTCGAGGAGGCCATGGCGTCCGCGGACGACTGCCTGGCGCGCCACCCGCAACACCCCCAGGCCCGGTGCGTCAAAGCTCTCTTGCTGCACCGACAACGCCGGAATGCCGAGGCCGAGAGCCTGCTTCGTGACTTGGTGCGAAGCGATTCCGGGGATCCCAATGTGAAGTGTTCGAGCCGCCACCTGCTCGGCGTGGTGCTGGATGCCCTGGGCAATTATGCCGAGGCGATGCGCTGGCTCCTCGAAGCGAAGTCGCGCGTTCGTCAGGCCATCAATGTCGATTCGATGGAGCGCGCCTATGATGCCGCCGACCGCCGCCGTCGCGAGTTGTTAGCCCGTTTGACCGTCGCGGACATCGCCCGCTGGCGGCAGGAAGGGGCGGCAATTCCCCTCGGGTTTGAGTTGGCGTTGCTCGCCGGGCACCCCCGTAGCGGCACAACGCTACTCGAGCAAATCCTGGGCGCTCACCCGGCTGTGCTTGCGCTCGACGAATCCGAGGCCTTTGCTTCCCAGGTTTGGCATCCCCTGGCCCCGATGAGCGCGGATAACCCCCTGTCTGCCGCGGCTCTGAGCCTACTGCCGTTGGCCGCCCGCGCCCACTGTTCCCAGCGCTACCTCAAAAGCCTGCTTCACGAGTTCAAGACCGAACCACCCGCCCGGGTAGTCCTCGACAAGAACCCGTCTCTGACGGGCGCCTTGCACCTCTGGCTGCGACTTTTTCCTGGCGCCAAAGTTCTAATCGCCTTGCGCGACCCGCGCGACGTCATGGTTAGCGCTTTCTTTCAAAACCTCGAGCTGACACCGACCAATGTCAATTTCCTGAGCCTGGAACGCGCCGCCAAACATTATGCCGACCTGATGGACACCTGGCTGCGACTGCGGGACCTCGGCGGATTCGACTGGCTCGAAACGCGCTATGAAGACATCGTCCAGGACACCCAAGCCGAGGGGCGGCGCATCACCTCGTTTCTGGGTCTGGAATGGCAGCTCAGCCAGTCTGGTTATGCGGATGCGCCCCGGAAGTTCCTCTTTGCCCCAACCTACAGCGATGCCGCCAAGCCCGTTCATCGTCGGGCGATCGGCCGCTGGCAAAACTACGCGGACGCCTTGGCCCCCATTCAATCCCGTCTGGCCCCCTATTGCCGCGCCTTCGCTTACCCTGAGGCCTAGCGCCGAGCGCGCTCCGCACCATCGCGAGGGTTTGTCTCGCGCTCGGGCCGGGGCCGGGGCATCTTGCGGACAATGACGCCGCGGCTCGAACAAGAATCCGCATGCCTGGCCCAGTCGTGGATGCGGCATGACGCCGAAATGCTCCGGACCTATCTGGTCGCGGACGTGGAAGACCCGCGCCTCAATCTGCAGAGCATCCTTTCGCGCCATTTCCTGGCCCGCGCATTGGCCGGCGCGCGATTCGAGGCTCTGATGGAACAGGAATGCCGGTTCGCCATCACGATGAACTGGGTGGCCAAACTACTCCAACGGTCCCCCGAGGCGGACGATCTGGCCTCGGTGCTCTATGCCCTGCAAAAGGGCGCGGACAACGCGGATGGCATCGACGTCCCCTATTTCATGCGGTCGATTTTCAAACTCCTCCCCGCTACCGCCTCCGGTCTGGTCATCCCAAACTATATCGAAGAATTTCTCTCGGGCGTCCAAGACCAGGAGCCCCGGTCCAGGTTCGATCAATTCAGCCTCCCGACCTTCCTTCGGCTATGGCGGGTTGCCTTGGGGCTCGAAGTTTCGAGCCCGGAGTCGGCGCGACTCTCCCTGCTCGAACCGGCGTGCGGCTCCGCCAACGACTACCGCGCTTTGGAGGCCTGCGGCCTCGCCTCCCGGTTTGATTACGCCGGTTTTGACCTTTGCCCTCGCAATATTGAAAATGCCCGCGCCCTCTTTCCCACCGCCCGTTTCCAGCCCGGGAACGTGTTCGAAATCGCCCTCCCCGGTCAGGCGTTCGATTTCTGCATGGCGCATGACCTGTTCGAGCACTTGTCGATCGAAGGTCTCGAAACCGCGGTCGGCGAGATCTGCCGCGTGACTCGCCGAGGCGGATGTATCGGCTTTTTCAACATGGACGAAATTCCCGACCACCAAGTCTGCCCGGTGGAGGATTACCACTGGAACCGTTTGAGCATGGACCGAGTTCGAGCGCTGTTCGCCGAGCGCGGGTTTAGCGCCCAGGTAATCCACATCGGCGCCTTCCTGCGGGAGCAATTCGGTTGTGACCAAACGCACAATCCGAATGCCTACACTTTCTATTTGTCTCGGCGCGCCAGGCAATGAACCGTCAGCCGCGCGTATTTTTCCGCGGAGGCTCTCAGCGCGGCGCGTTCCGCCGGAGTTAACGGGCGCGCCACCTTGGCGGGGGCGCCCAGAACCAGCGAGCCGGGAGGGATCACGGTTTTTTGCGTGATCAGCGCGCCCGCCCCGATCAGGCATTGTTCCCCGATCACGGCCCCGTCGAGCACCGTGGCGCCCATCCCGACGAGCACGTCATCGCCCACGGTACAGGCGTGCAGAATGACCCCGTGCCCTACCGTGACATAGTTGCCGACCACGCACGCGTAATCGTCGGCCACGTGCAGCACCGAGCCGTCCTGGATGTTGCTGTGATGACCCACGGTGACCGCATTGATGTCAGCGCGCAGCACGGCGTTGTGCCAGACGCTCGAGCCGTCGCCCAGCGTCACGTTCCCCACCAGCACGACCCCTTGCCCGATAAAAACCCCCTGCCCGATCTGGGGTTGCTGTCCCAGGTAGCGCTCCAGTTGCTTTTCCAGTTCTTGCATGACCCGAATGTTGCCTGTTCTGCTTCGGTTTTCAAATCGGATTCCATCGCGCCGAAAGCGGCGCTGAGCGTAGGGCCGGCCACCGCTTGAGACCGTGGCGGCGGAGGCCCTGCCGCCTTTTTTCCATGATCAGGAGAGATCAAGATCATGATCATTGCCGGGGCGGCGGCCGGAGCGCTCAAGGAGTTTGCATTCCGGCGGGGGTTTTGGTTACGTTCTAGCCATGCTTAAAAAGTTGCTTCACCCAAGCGCCGGACAGTCGAAGCGGCGGTCTGGCGTTTCTTTAATTCTCGCTGGCCTTTTTGCTTTTGCCTGGCTCGCCGCCGTTAACGTTGAGGCCGCGGACGCGACGGGGGGCAAGAGCGCGCTGGAAACGGATTCACAGGGCTGGGTCGATATTCTGCCCCCGGCGGATCTCAAAGGGTGGTATCGCGTACCGGTGCCGCCTACGGGCAAACTGGGTCGGGAGCAATGGCATGTGGATACCGCAAGCAAGGTGCTGATCTGTGACGGCGACGGTGGTCACGACATGTTGCTGCTCGACAAGGAAATGGGGGACGCCATCTTCCACTTTGAGTTTTGCTACACCCGGATCGAGGGCAAGACCGGTTACAACAGTGGGGCCTATGTCCGCAATTCCAAGGACGGCGGGATCTGGCACCAGGCCCAGTTCGGCGACGCCAAGGATGGATATCTTTTCGGGGTCACGCCCACTGCGGACGGCAAGCAGAAATTCTTCACTTTGGCAAAAGAGGTGCAGGACATGCGGGTAAAGCCCGCCGGCCAATGGAATACGTTTGAGGTGACGGCCCGCGGCAAGACCCTCACGCTTTGGGTCAACGGCGCTGTCACCTGCCAGTTTGATGGCTGCGGCCTCCTGCAAGGTCGCGTGGGGCTCGAAGGCGAAGGATACCGGATTGAGTTCCGCAATTTGAAGGTTAAGCCGCTGCTCTGAAGCACAGGAATCGCTGTTTCCTAATAGGGAGCCGATCCAGAGGCATAAGGATGGAACCCGCGCAAACGGGCCGCTACTCGCCTGAGGTCTCCTTTGCCCTCGGCTGAACTCTTGGCTGCGGACCAAAGTCCTCGCACGACGCCGGGGCCGATGCCGTCTCGCGTGAGGCGTCAAAAGGGCAAATGCCTCCCCTCGCGCCCAGCAGCAGAACCTCGACCCGGTTGCCGAAGACCGCGCGCCGCTACTCTCCAGGCCCTCAGATCTCAAACTGCGGGATCTTCATCCGCTCGCCGCCCCTCAGGGCCGATTGATGGGCGATAATGCCGGGCACGGTCATGTTCAAAGCCGTGGCGATGTCCACCCAGGGTTGGCGGTCTTGCAGAATTGCCGTTACGAACTCGTTCATGAGGTAACCCGTCGACCCGCCGTGGCTGCCGGCGTCCACGGTGGGTGGCAGGGGGGGACGATGCGTGTCCGGTAGTTTCTGCTCCAACCCTTCATATTGAGTGTAGAAGGATCCGCGTTGCCCGCGGATGCGGCCAATCTCACCGCCAGGGCCCGGCGTATCCCAACTGACCGCCATCCGCGCCATCCCGCCTTCGCTGGTGCGGAACAGCGCGATCTCGGTGCCGAAGGGATTTCGATAAGGGTTGTTTTCCGGCCGAAGATGTTCGATCCGGCTGGGCATCCCCAAGCACGAGACCTCGGTGAAACGCCCGCCCGTCACGCCGAGGTAATAGGTGTTGGAATGGGTGGGATACCATTGCGGCGGCAAGCCCACCCGCCAACCCTGGTAGGAGTCGATCGGGGTCGGCATGTAATGAAAATACTCGCCTTCGGAATACACCAGCTTGCCGAACCCGCCCGCCCGATAGATCTGCCGCATGGCGTAGAGGTCTTCGTGGAAGCAAGAGGTTTCCAACATCATGTATTTCAAACCGCTGGTTTTCACCGCTTCAAACAACTGGACCGCTTCTTCCAGAGAACCAAACACCGCCGGCACCGCCGCCGCGACGTGCTTGCCGTGTTTGAGCGCCTCGATACAAAGCCGGGCATGACTCGGAGCGTCGGTCGCGACCACCACGGCCTCGATGTTATCGTCCTTGACCATTTCCTCCAGGGAGGGATACGTCTTCGCGCAGCGGCAGGCTTTGGCCAAACCGGCGCAGCGCTCAGGCTCCAAGTCGCTGACCGCGACGATCGCGACATTCGGGTGGTCCTGAAATCCATACGCGGCGCCCATCTTGCAAACCCCAAATCCGGCGATGCCCACTCGCAACTTCCGGTCCGAAATGGGGTGCCAACCCTTCGAGGCGTTCGGATCGACGGCCGCCTTTTCGAACCCCTGAATCGCTGAGTTTCCGTTGGTTGGCTCCGCCCCGGCGCCGGGGCGAACGATAGTCAAAGCACCTACGGCGGCGCCGGCGCGTCGCAGGAAGTCACGCCGCGTGTGGCTCCCCTGAGGGGACCAAGAAGTAGTTCCGGGAACGGAGATAATGGGATGGGAAGAGCGCATAGGTTTTAGTTTGGCGAACTCTAACACAAGAAGGGCCAGGCGAGCAATGGATGCGATCTGGGAAAATGCGATGTGTTTTCAACCGCGCTCGCTGGCTCGGGGAGTCCGCAGGCGCGCGGGGCTGCCAACTGCGCGCTCCGAGCGAGCCCGCGAAGGATCCGGGGAGTAAATCGCAGCTCCCGAAATCATTGATTCCCGGTCCGGATCTTGTAAAATGTCGGGCTGTTTAACAGCAGGAATTCGGGTCCGTGAGCAAAGAATTTATCAAGATAGGCGGGGCGCGTGAGCACAACCTCAAGAATCTCACGCTCGACATTCCGCGCGATAAGCTGGTGGTGATCACCGGCTTGAGCGGTTCGGGCAAGTCGTCGCTGGCCTTTGACACGCTCTATGCCGAGGGCCAGCGCAAGTATGTCGAGTCGTTATCGGCGTACGCGCGGCAGTTCCTCGACCAGATGCAAAAGCCGGACGTGGATTTCATCGAAGGGCTCTCGCCGGCCATTGCGATCGAGCAGCGCGGTTCGGGGTCCAGCCCGCGCTCCATTATCGCGACCACGACCGAGATTTACGATTACCTGCGCCTGCTCTACGCTCACGTGGGGAAGCCGTACTGTCCCGAAACGGGGACGCCGATCGCGCGCCAGACGACCAGCGACATTGTGGATAAGATCCTGAGCCTGCCGTCACGCGCGCGCGTCATGCTCCTGGCCCCGGTCGTGCGCCGGGAGAAGGGCGAGTTTCGCGACGTGGTCGAGCGCCTGGCGCGCGAGGGTTTTGTCCGCGCCCGCGTGGATGGTCAATTGGTGGAGTTGGCTAACGGCCTGCGACTCCGGCTCGACTCGGCGGAGAAGCATACGATCGAGGCGGTGGTGGATCGTTTGGTTATTGATGATAAGGTGCGTGTCAGATTGAGCGATTCGGTGGAGACCGCTTTGCGGTGGGGCCAAGGGGTGATGCTCGCCTTGCACCAGGCGCCCGATGCCCAGGCGGCGGCAACGGCCACTCCGCCCCTGTGGATCGAGACCCTGCACTCCAACCGCAACTTGAGCCTGGCCACGGGCAAGAGCTACGAGCCCCTCACCCCCAAGCACTTTTCCTTCAACGCCCCGGCAGGGGCGTGTCCGCTGTGCCACGGGTTGGGCCAGAAGATGGTCTTCGACGAGACCCTCGTGGCGCCCGATCCGGCCAAGTCGCTCGAACAAGGGGCCCTCCTCCCCTGGCGGCGAGGCGGCAAACGCATGGTGGTTTATTACAAGGCCCTGCTGCGCGGCGTAGCCGCGCATTACGAGCAGAGCCTCGAAACCCCGTACGAATCCCTACCCGAGCAGTTCAAACGCGTCTTGCTGCGCGGCTCCGAAGAAACAGAGGTGGAGTTCAACTTTTGGCGCGCGGGCAAGATGAGTAAAATCCGCCGGCCCTTTGAAGGCGTGGTGCCCAACCTCGAGCGGCTCTATGCCGAGAGCGAAAGCGAGTTCACCCGCAACCGTCTCAAGGGGTTCATGAGCCCTCAATTCTGCGACGCCTGCAACGGTCGGCGGCTCAAGCCGGAGATTCTGGCGGTGCGGCTCGGCGATGCCGCCGACCGAAAGCGCTTCACCTCCGCGGCCGGTCAGGGCGCCCTGGACCCGCCCGTTCCGCCGGTTCCCCTTCCCGGTCTTTCCATCATGGATGTTTGCGCCTTGCCGGTGGAGCGCGCGGATGAGTTCTTTGCCAGTCTGAAGCTCACCGATTTCCAGGAGCAGATCGCCCATGACGTGGTGAAGGAGATTCGGGCTCGCCTGGGATTTCTGAAGAATGTTGGCTTGGGCTACCTCACGCTGGATCGGGAGAGCGGCACGCTCAGCGGCGGGGAGGCGCAGCGCATCCGGTTGGCGACCCAGATCGGGGCTGGCCTGGTGGGCGTGCTTTACATCCTGGACGAGCCGAGCATCGGCCTGCACCAGCGCGACAACGACCGATTGCTGCGCACCCTGGCCGGCCTGCGCGACCTGGGCAATTCCGTGATCGTGGTCGAGCACGACGCCGACACCATCCGGCAGGCGGACTACGTGCTGGACCTCGGGCCCGGCGCGGGGGTGCATGGGGGAGAATTGGTCGCCGCGGGGACGCTGCCCGAGTTGCTGGAGCATCCTCATTCGCTCACGGCGCGCTACCTCAGAGGCGAACTCTCGATCCCGATTCCTCGGCAGCGCGTCAAACCCTCGCCTGAGCGAGGCTGGTTGGAAGTGCTGGGCGCCCGTGAGAACAACCTCAAAAACATTGATGCGCGCTTCCCGTTGGGCACCTTCACCGCGGTGACCGGCGTGAGCGGTTCCGGCAAGAGCACGCTCGTGGATGACATCCTCCGCCGCGCCCTGTTCCGAAAGTTTTTTGGCTCCAAGGAGCGCCCCGGCGCTCACCGCGACCTCCTGGGGCTCGAACACCTGGACAAAGTCATCGTCATCGACCAGGCCCCCATCGGCCGCACGCCGCGCAGCAACCCGGCCACCTACACGGCCATGTTCAGTCATATCCGCGACCTGTTCGCCCGCTTGCCGGCCGCCAAGATTCGCGGCTATGCCTCCGGTCGTTTCAGCTTCAACGTCAAGGGCGGGCGTTGCGAGAAGTGTCAAGGCGACGGCTTGATTAAGATCGAGATGCACTTCCTGCCGCCGGTCTATGTCACCTGCGAGGCCTGCAACGGCAGGCGCTATAATCGCGAGACGCTTGAGATCAACTACAAAGGCAAGAACATCGCCGACGTGCTGGGCATGACGGTCGATGAGGCCGCCACGTTTTTCCGCGCGGTCCCGGGCATTCGAGAGTCGCTCGATACCTTGGCGGAGGTGGGCCTGGGCTACATCGGTTTGGGGCAATCGGCCACGACGCTGAGCGGCGGCGAAGCCCAGCGCGTGAAACTGGCGGCGGAGTTGAGCCGCAAGGCGACCGGCCACACCCTTTACATCCTGGATGAGCCCACCACGGGCCTGCATTTCCATGATGTTGCCAAGCTTCTGGAAGTGCTTTTCAAGCTGCGAGCCTCCGGCAACACCATCGTGGTCATCGAGCACAACCTGGACGTGATCAAGACCGCCGACTGGGTCATCGACCTCGGTCCCGAGGGCGGGGAGGGCGGGGGCCAAATCGTGGCCCAGGGAACGCCCGAAGCGGTGGCGGCGGCGCCCCTGAGCCATACCGGCAGGTATTTGGGGCGGCTGCTGGAAGCGGAGCGAAAAGCTATTGCGTCGGGTTCGTTTTTGCTTTAATAAGAGAATATGCAGATTTCAAAAACCTTGTTGGTCGTCTGCGTGGCGGCTGCTCTCGGCGCGGTTCCGCAATCTCGCGGCGATGATTCCCCGGCGATTGCCCAAGCCCGAGCGGCGTTGCGCCAGAAGATGAAGGAGTTGGATAGCCAATCGGCCCCCGTGGAAGCGCCGGCCTCGGCCGCCACTCAATCGGTTGCCCGCAGTAATGACTCAGAGGCGATCGCCAAGGCGCGCGAAGCACTTCGCCAGCAGATGAAACAGTTGGACAGCCAGGGAGCGCAGGCGCCATCGGCCCGCGGTTTTTCGGCGGTCCCTCCGCCCTCCTCGGCGGCTGCGTCCCCTTCGGTGGCAGCAGTCTCCGCCACCCTCCCCGCCGCGGATAAACGGTTTTCTCCGCTGCCGCCCGCTTCCCCTTCGTCCACGCTCGGGGTTTTGGCAGCGGCGCCACCCTCGGATAAGAACTTCTCTCCGCTGCCGCCCCCTTCGCCCGCTCCCCCGCCCGGGGTGTTGGCCGATGCCGCCGCCAAGGCCAGGGAAGAGTTGGCTGCCGCCAACCGGGCTAAAGAAATCCGCTTGGCCGCCGAGCTTAACGCCCGGCAGCAAAAAGAGAAAGCTCCGCCGACCGTTACTGAAGCCAAACCGACGGTCGACCAAGCCGCCGCCAAAGCTAAGGAAGATCGCTTGGCCGCCGAGGCCAAAGCGCGTCAGAACAAGGAAAAAGCCAATCGCATTTTGTCCGAGACCAAAGCAAAGACCGACGTGGCTGCCGCCCAACCGCAGCCCAAGGCTCAACCCGCAGTCAAGCCGGTGCGTAAACTAGCCATGGCTTTTCAACCGCTTGAGGCGCCGGCGCTGCCGATTTCCAGCGACAAAGCGGCCCGGTTGGTCGAGTTGCTTCAGAAATACAAGGTTGATGCCATCACGCCCCAACAATATCACGAGCAACGCGCCCGGATTTTGGCCGAACCCTAAGCGACCCGCTTTTCCTCCGCCACCCGCCAGGCGCTCGCGTCTGGCGGGTGGCTTGTTTTCATCCCGCACCACCTAGAGAACCATGCACGATTTTCATTACTCCGGCGCCAAGCTCTGCTGCGAAGGCGTCGCCCTTGAATCCCTGGCCCGGAAATTTGGCACGCCCCTTTATGTCTATTCCCAGGCGACGATCGAGAGCCGCTTCCAGCAACTCGACGAGGCCTTGGCAGGGTTGGACCATCGGATTTGCTTTGCGCTGAAATCCAATTCAAATCTCGCGGTATTGAGCGCCTTGACTAAGCTCGGCAGCGGGTTTGATATTGTCAGCGCCGGCGAGCTGCACCGCGTCCTCGAGGCGGGGGGCAACCCCGGTAACTGCGTCTTCGCCGGCGTTGGAAAAACTGAGGCCGAAATCGAATTCGCGCTGCGGCAGGGCATCTATTGCTTCAATGCGGAGAGCGAACCGGAGTTGGAGCGGATCAACCGCATCGCCCGGCGGCTCAAGCTTGTCGCGCCAGTTGCCGTGCGCGTGAATCCCGACGTGGAGGCGCGCACGCACAAGAAGATCACCACAGGCACCTACGAAAACAAATTCGGTATCGCGCTCGAAAAAATCGAGGGCGTCTATGCCCGCGCGGCCGGCCTCAAGAACTTGCGGTTGCGCGGCCTGCAAATGCACATCGGTTCGCAGATCACCGAGACCGGGCCGTTCGAACAGGCGGTGAAGAAGGTGCTGCCGGTGTTAGCGCGCTTGCGGCAAAGCCATGCGCTGGAATTCCTCAGCCTCGGGGGCGGCCTGGGGATCATCTACCAGCCGGCTTTAGCCAGCGGCGCTTCCGCCTGGTGGAAGTCCGCGGACGCCCGCGAACTCCTGACGCCGCAAACCTACGCCGCTCGCTTGCTCCCGTCGCTCACCCCCCTTGGGTTGAAGGTGCTGATTGAACCGGGCCGGTATATCTCGGGCAACGCGGGGGTGCTCCTGACCCGCGTCGAGTACGTGAAGCGCACCGGCCAGAAGAACTTCCTCATCGTCGATGCGGCGATGAACGACCTCATTCGGCCGGCGTTTTACGAGGCCTACCATGAGATCCTGCCGCTCACTCGCGCGCGGACGGCAAAGGTCTCCTCGGATGTGGTAGGACCCATTTGCGAATCGGGCGATTTCTTCTGCCAGAACCGGCCGCTGCCCAAGGTAGTGGAAGGGGATTACCTGGCGCTCATGAGCGCGGGCGCTTACGGGTTCGTGATGGCTTCGAACTACAATTCGCGTCCTCTGGCGGCCGAGGTGCTGGTCAAGGGTCGCCAGGCCGCCTTGGTGCGCGCGCGCCAACCCGTGGCCGACCTTTGGGCCGGCGAAAGTTTGGCCCCTTGGCAGCGCTGAGCTTTCGCGCGAGGGCCCCCGAGGCGGGGCCACCGACCGCGTCTGGAAATCCGGAGCCCCATTAAGCCAGGGCAAAGCGGTCGCAAGCGAAGCGCTGAAAGAGATTCAGGGTCTATTGAGGATTGGGCCTTATGTAAGGGTCATTGGTCATTTTCTTCATTTTTCTGTCCTCAATCTTTCTGTCGATGGTTCTCCTGCCCTCTCCTCACCCTTTCGCGCTCGAACGAAAAGACCTATGACAGAAAACCTGGGGACAGAGAGGTGGGACCGGAAAGTCGCTTCCGCCTCCTTGCTCAATTTTCATTCTTCAATGAACGCTTCCCGCCCTGAATTCCAGGCCTGAGGCCCTGCCTGGTCAGCCTTGCTTCCGGCGCAAGGAGACGAGGGTTGCGCCCCACCCGCCGTATTCGGGGTGATCCAGCGTGAAGGATTCCACCTCCGGATGACGAGCCAGGATGGCGTGGACGGTTCGACGCAGGTTGCCGATCCCTTTGCCGTGGATGATACGCACCTGGCAGATGCCGCGCTCCCCGCATGCCTCCAGATAATCCGGCACCAAAGCGTTGATTTCCTTGGGCCGGAACGTGTGCAAGTCCAGCACGCCATCAATCGGCAGTTCAATCGGCTCGTCCATGCGATCTTCGGTAACAGGCTACTGCGAATCGCCCGGCTTGGCTTGCGCATTTTTGAGAGCTTGAAAATTGGCGGGGGCTTGGTAACGTGATCTTGGGCAGGGTGAAGGACGCCGCGGTTTGCGGTCGCGCTTCATCGAAAGAGCGACATGCCACTATACGAATACGAGCTTTGTGAAGGAGAGTGCGCCGTTTGCGGCGGCAAGTTTACCTTGCGGCGACCGCTCTCGGCGGCGCCGCTGACCAAGTGCCCGGCCTGCAAGAAGCCGGTGCGCAAGGTCTTTTCCACCTTTAATTCACCCCACACGCTGTCGATTTCCTCCGCCAAGAAGGCGGGATTCAGCGTCTTCAAACGCCTCGGCAAAGGCGAGTACGAACGACAGTGACCGGGGGCGGAGTTCGCTCGGAACGTTGACTTGGCGGGCATCCGCGTTCATAGTGGCTTGATGGATTTCGACATATCGCGCCTCTTGGGAGACTGGGAATATCAACCCGGTCAGGTCGTGGTGCGCCGATTTACCGGCCGGGACGGACGCGATAAGATCCAGCTCCGGGTCGATTTAGGGCTCTTGCAGATGAACGCGGACGGGCGGCCGGATGGAAAGCGGCCCTATGGAAAGGTGTCCCTCCTGGAGCATTACAAGGCCCGTCTGGCCAAGCACCGTCAAACCCATGGACAGAGCGAAGAAGGGTTCAAGCTGGGGCCGGAGGACTGCGCCAAACTCCAACTTGAGGCGTTGCAATATCACCATCGTTACATCTGCCTGCTCCAGCTCGAAGATTACGCGAGCGTTATTCGCGATGCCGAGCGTAATCTGGCCGTTTTCGAGTTTGTTTCCAAATATGCCCAAGCCGAGGAGATGGTCTGGGCTTTGCGCCAGTTCCAACCCCAATTGCTCATGGTTCTGACCCGCGCCCGAGGGGCGCAGGCCCTCGACGCGGAAAACTACCCGCTGGCCATTCAGCATGCCGAGCAGGGGTTGGAGAAGATTCGCGCCTTTTTTGGCGAAGTCGGCAACACCGAGGGCGCTGAACAAAGCGGCGAGGTCCAGTCGCTCGAAAACTGGCTCGACGAGCTTCGCGCCAAGCGCCCCCTCACTCAACGAGAACGTCTCGAACGCGCCCTCCAGGAAGCCGTCCAGCGGGAGGACTATGAACGGGCAGCTCGGGTCCGGGATGCCTTGCGCAAGCTCGAGCCTTCGGAGTAACGCAATCCTTCGGGTTTAGTGCCATTGGGCGCGGACGCGGTAAAACCGGATCGGCGAATCCGCGGACGAATCAGCCATCGGCAGGACAGTACCGTTGCCGCTGAGCGTCTGGGCCGCAGTCCAGTCCGAGTTCGAAAGGGCGGTCTTGTATTCGAGGATATAGTCCAGGCCGAATTGCGTGGCCACCGAGGCATTGAAGGTAGCCCCAGCTAAGCGCGGATCCTGAATCCGGGGGGGCACGGGCGTCACTGGGGCAAGTTTGATCACATCCGCAACCGCATAGGCATTCGGCTGATTCGACCCGCTAACCACCATTTCGAGGACGTTGGTCCGCGTGGCATCCAGCAGCGCGGAGCCCAGATAGACCCATTGGCTGGGCGGCAAGGAGGCGAGCGTGAACTCGGCGACGTTGCCGGAGATTCCGTCGCAGAGGGCGAAGGAAACCTGACCGGCGGCATTGGCGATCGGGGGAACCTGGGTAAACAGGTTGTAATGTCCGGTCCACGAGACGGGGAGAGTCCAGCGCGCGCGGGCGGTGTCGTTGGAACCTACAAGCGCCATCCGGGCGTCGAGCCCCCAGGCCATGGCGGGGGTCGCCACCCAGTTGCCGCTCACCTCGGCGTACTCGGGATCCAGGTTGTCCAGATAGACGTCATCCGGGAGATAGCGCAGGACGCGGGTGGCCAGATTGCCCCGTTCATCGGTGATCGCGAGGCCGACTTTGGCGATTTGGCTGTAGGGCGCCGGCAACGTCACCGCCCATGAATTGGTGGACAGCGGCTGGCAGGCGACGACGTGATAATTCTGGAGGACATCCCGGACCGCCACAAAGGGCTGCGCTTGAAAAATTGGTTCGTTAACGCTCACCGTGAGCGTCAGGGTATCGGCCTGCACCGACTGGGAAACGGCAAGTTGGGGCGGTGGTTGGTTCGAGACCCCAAGCCATCGCTGCATCGCCTCGACGGCAGTGCAGTAGCGGTAGGGAACTTCCGGATATTTGGCCGCGGCGGCCTGGATCATGGCGCAGGCGTTGGTGACCGCTGCGAGGTAGTTCTCGGGCAAATGGTCCCACAGGCAGGGGACCTGGCTGGTCCCAGCTTGAGCTAACGCAAAAATCTGGTCCATGACGGGCTGCGAGAGGTTGGGCATCTTAATGGAGCGCGTATTCCAGCCTTTGACCCCGCCCGCCACTTGATAATTAGTGGCCGAGGGATTGAAGGGGATAAAGAGCGGCGTGGCGCCGGACCAATCCTCAACACCCGCAATCGGTTCCGGGTTTGGCTCCCAGAGTCGATAAGCGCCATAGTCATTGTGGAGGCAATAGGGAAGGAGTTCGTTCAGGTAGGCCTGCCAGTCGTTGTCCATGAAATGCCAGCCACTGCGAAAGGAGATCGGGAAGACGCCCTCTTCCAGGAGATATTGAGCCAGGGTGACATCGAAATCGGCTCGGCAGTCGTTGAACGCGGGCGACTGGTTCCAATAGGAAACGCCGCCGCCGTTGTAGTCGCTCCAAATAAAGGTGTGGTAGTGCAGCGAGACTTCATCGCCGAGCTGCGCTATGCGGTCGCCGTGGTATTTCTTCATTAGGTACAGCGTCATCGTGTTGGGCAACGGAACATTGAGATTGTCCGCATCCCGATAGATGTTGCCGCCCATCATCCACCAGGTGATTTTTAACGATTGGCCGAAGGAGTCTCTAAACTGATCGCGGAACGGTTGCTCCATGACCTGGTAGGAAACGCCCGCGGGATCCGTGAAGAAATCCTGGTTGTAATGGGGGTGGCGCGCGTAGACATCTACCGTGGACGGCGCCCAGACCGGGTAGTTCCAAATGGCGGTGTCCGAGCCGACCACGAAAAACACAGTGCCGGTTGGCGCCCCGGAAACCAGCGGAGCGGCCATCAAGGAACCGATGACCAGGAGACGGAACATGGTGAAGCTCATAAAGGCGGTTCAACTAAGCGCCGAAAACAAATGCGCCGTAGCCCACCACTTGCTGGCGGGGACCGCTGGTGTCCCCCGAATTGCGGAGGTCCACAGTGGAGGCCCGAAGTCCATGACGCCGGGCCGCGTGGAGGAGGCCTTGGATGGCCAAACGGCCGCAGGCGCTATCCCCGGTGATTTTCTCCGGCGCCAGCGCCTCGACGGCCGCCGCTGTGGCGGCGTCGAGTTCGCGGGCGACGGACGATTCGTGGTAATGGCTTAGGTCGGAGCTGATGACCAATCGGGTCTCGGGTCCGCCCCAGAGCGCGTCGAGAACCTCGCTCATTTCTTCGATGGTCGTCTGCCCCGCCAGGAGCGGGACGAGGGTGAAGTCGTGGTTGAGCGCGCATTGAAGGAAGGGCAACTGGACTTCAAGGGCGTGTTCGGTGGCATGGGCGGAGTTGCGCACTTCCACTTGAGGCAATGACGCCAAGCGGGGCAGGGCGCAGGCATCCACAGCGACGAGGCCCAAGGGGGTGGCAAAGGCCTCCCAGCTAGAAGCGGCGATGCCCGTAAAGGCCGCGAAATGAGAAGGACCCAGCAGTACAATACGCTGGATAATGTCTCGGTCGGCGGCCAAACGGGCGTACGCGGAGGCGGCGATCGGACCGGAGTAAAGGTAGCCGGCGTGCGGAGCGATGATGGCCTTGGGGGCGGGGCCCCTGGGCGCAGGCGCCGATGCGAGGAGCGCGGCGACCGTCCGGCGCAATTCCTCCGGGTTTTCAGGATAGAACCGTCCAGCCACGGCGGCGGGACGAATGTGTTTGGGGTTGATAGGCTCGGGTCCAGGCAGCGTCATGGCATCATTTAGTTTAGAGAATCCGGCGGGGGACGCGCCGGAGCTTCTCAAGGAGGCCCTCTCCGACGGGCGACGGAGGGACTGGGGACCACACCCCCGGGATAGCGGAGGCGCACTTGGGGCAGCGGCCAGTCGAGGTTAAGTTATATTGACCAACCACATAGCCGTCGCGAGCAATGAGCAGTTCACGGCAACGCGGGCACCACGTGTTCTCCCACGGGCCGACCTGGCCGGGGGCATTGCCGGCATAGACGAAGCGCAGCCCTTCGGCCACGCCGATCTCGGCGGCGCGGATGAGTTGGGCCGCAGTGGTGTTTGCGGGATCCGTGAGTTTGTAATCGGGGTGGAAGGCCGTCACATGCCAGGGGATGTCCGGGCTGACGCCGGCGATGAACCGGGCCATTTGGCGGAGTTCCTCCTCGCGGTCGTTGAAGCCCGGAACCACCAGGGTGACGATTTCGATCCACAGCCCGGCTTGATGAAGCAGGCGAATGGCTTGGGTAACGCGCTCGAGGGCGCCCCCGAGCGTACGGTAGCGTTGAGGATCGAAACTCTTAAGATCCACCTTGTAGGCGGCGATCCAGGGCCGGAGAAAGTCGATCGCCTCGGTCGTGGCGTTGCCATTGGAGACGAAGGCGCACGCCAAACCGGCTTCCTTGGCTTCCCGGAAGACGGCGACCGCCCATTCGGCGGTGATGAGGGGTTCGTTGTAGCTCGAGACGACGAGTCGCGCTCCCAGGCGGCGCCCGATCTCGACCAGTTGGCCAGGGCTTACGACCTTCATCGCGCCCGTCGAAGCGGGATCGCGCAAGGTCTGGCTGGTAAACCAGTTTTGGCAGTAGGCGCAATGGAAATCGCAGCCGAGCATGCCGAACGTCAGGGCGTCGCTCCCAGGATAGACGTGGTAAAACGGCTTCTTTTCGACGGGATCGCACTGGACCCCGGCCACATAGCCAAAGGGAACGAGCAACTTGCCGGCCTGGTTGAAGCGCACTTTGCAGACGCCGCGACGACCCTCGGCGAGGAGGCACTGGTGGCCGCAGGCGACGCAGCGGATCCGCTCGCCTTCCGTCCGCCACAATGAGCCGACCACGGTATGATGGTCCAGCCGATCGGCCAGTCCTTCCTTGGCCACGGAGGGTTGGAGCGTCGTCCGCGGGACCGAGCGATGTTGGACCGCCTCGGCCGCGGGGAGCCCCGACGCCATGCCGCGCCTGAATGTCATAAGGGTAATCTGAGCCCGCCTGACCCGGATGTCAAAGCAGGACGAACGCCGGCTGGCAAGGCGAATCCCCAACGGCGGCGCGGAGTGTGTCCGGGATGAAAGTCGAGCTCCGGAAGAGGCGGCGCAGGCAAGCCAGCGGGGCGCCGGAAAGAAGGCGACTGCGGCAAGCAAGCGGCCGAAAGAGGCTTGAAGGGATCGCGTTGGCATTGGATTGGGGATAAGGGCGCGCGGGATTCACCTCAGTTTCAGCGGCGTCCACTAACGTTTAACCGCGCTAATTCGCTTCAAAACGCCATGGCGACTGTAAGATAAGTATTGACATCGAATAGCGCTTGTGATACTTGTGATGACAATCAGCAATCAATACCAAATGAGAAACGCAAAACCGTCGACGCGTTTTAAGACGTTGGCGGCGGTTCACAGTCTAACCTAAAGAGTCGCTCATGAATGAACACCCGCCTCTGCGGTTCTTACCGTCCACGCGAGGCCCGTTTTGCTTCTTTCCAAAGCCGCAATCGGCCCTCCGGATGGGGAAGTTCAAGCGATAAACGTTATACCTAGTGAAAAACCAAAACTCCGGACGACCGGAAATCAACCCATAGAAAGACCCCTCATTATGAAACAACCGAGTTCCAATCAAACCGCGCGCGATAAAGCGTCCCCGGCGCCGTCTTCTCGGAATAGGCTGCGAAGCCGGCCGTTGCGGGTGATGACTTCGCTTGCCTTCGCGATGTGGTGTGGCAACGCCGTTCAAGCGGGCAATCTGTTATCTAATCCGGGATTTGAAACGACCCCTATCTTCAGCGCCTGGACGGCGCAGACCACCGAAGGCTGGAGCCTGAACAGCGCCGCGTCGGAGGCGTACCTGATTCGGACTGGGGCGAATGCGCTGTGGATGCAGGGCCTGTATGGCAATGGCGGCGCTCTACCTTACTACAATATGGGCGCTTCCCAGACGCTAGCCTGCGCTCCGGGATCGACCTTTTCGGCGGATGCCTGGTTTTCCCAATATACGGTTTGTCCTATCCACCAAGGGGGTGACAATGGGGCGGGGTCCGGTCTGTTTACCAGCGATAGCAATGGGGTCGAAGACGGCTGGGTTGAGGTGCAATTCCAGGATGCCAATAAGGTAGTCTTGGCGGATTACAAGTCGGCCATCCTCAGCCCCATAGATGCTACGCTGCCGGGATCCGCGGGCGTGAAGACCATCAACGTCAACAATTTGCCCACGACGAGCGGTACGGTGCCCGGCGTAGGCGCTTGCACCTGGCTCAACTGGGTGCATTGCCAAGTGACCAACCAATTCGATGTCAGCACCATCGGGCCGAATATCGATCCGGCCACCGAGTCCTGCACCAATACGCTGCCCAGCGGCATTCTTACCGCTCCGCCGGGAACAGCCTATGTGAAGTATTTCGTAGGGCTTGCCCAGGCGCTGTATGAATCCGGCGCCAGCTATTGGGATGATTGCACCCTGAATCAACTTACCGGAGCGTCGCCATCCGTGATTAATGACTTGAGTCCGAGCGGGGCGACCTTTTTTTATACTAACACCAGTCTCACCTTCACGGTTAATTCCGTGTCCCAGGGAGGCTCGCCGCTGCCCACTAACCCGCAAAGTGGTGTGAAGGTAGTGGTGAACGGGGTGGATCAATCCGCCAACCTGCAATTTGGCGGCTCGCCCACGGCCTTGCAGGTCACGCTGCCCGGCCTGGCGGCCAACTCCCTATATCAGGTCGCCATCAGCGTCGTTAATAGCGGGGGGTTGGTCTCCACCGCCAGCGTCAATTTTGATACATTGCAACCCTCCGTTGTCATTCCGGTTGAGACTTATGACTACACTAACGGACTGTTCATCCAGAACCCCGTACCGACGACCAGCGCAGCCCCCAATAGTTATTATGGCACGGAAGGTACATTGGGAGTGGATCTGAATAGCGGTTTAAACGGAGGCCCCTCGCTCCTGCCCAATTATCCATTCCGGAACAGTTCCACGCCGATCGTCGCGTGGGAGGTTGTCCCGGATTCCCAATTGCCGCTTTACCTGGCGGTGGAATCCACCAACTCCGGCGTTTATAACGTGGATCATAATTACGATGCGGCGGGCAATTGGTTCAACTACACCAAGAATCCCTGGCCGTCGGGTAACCAAGAGGCGTGGCTGCGCTGCGCCGGTGGTAATGGGGCGGGTTCTCATGCCTTGAATATTGTGACCAGCGGCTATGGCACGGCTAATCAAACGACCAATCGACTCGGGGAGTTTGACATGCCCAACCAAAATCTTTACAACGGTCCGCAGGCCAACGATTGGGAGAAGTATTATTGGGTGCCGCTGACGGATGCTTTCGGCAATGTGATCCCGGTGAATATCCCGTCGGGCCGCCAAACGCTGCAATTACTCTCAGCGGACGGGGGGATCAATCCTTATGTGATGGTCCTGGTTCCTTTTCCCAGCAGCGGGCTGCCTCCGGCGATCGAAAATATCAGTCCGGTGAATGGCGCCGCGCTCGCGCCGGCGGCGGCGGGTTTGAGTTTCACGGCTTCGGCTGGCGCGGGCGGCGGCGGCGCGACCGTGAGCAGCAGCGGCATTTCCCTCATGTTGAATGGCGCCTCGGTCACCTCCGGCCTCAGTTTCTCCGGCTCCGGTCCGATCAATGTGACTTATCAGCATCTTTTGCCAAACACGATCTATACCGCGGTAATTAACGTGACCAACTCGGCGGGAGCGGCTACCTCCCGCACCATCACTTTCGACACGATGAGCGAGACGAACTTCTATGTCAAACTGATCGATTTCAATCATGATGGGGGGCAGTGGGATAGCGCCAATGATGGCTTGTCACCCCTCGCTTACGTGGGGCTAAATAATAATGTGATTAATGTTGACTACTATCATTCCGCCACCGGCGGCGGCAATTACCCCTATCGCTCGCCGGGGCTGGCCCAGGAAACCACTTCCGACGTTCCGCTGCCGGGATTCGTGACCGGGGGCGATTACGACGTGGGCAACTTCAACTCCGGCGACTGGGGCGATTACACGCGGAATTATCCGGCCGGCAAGTACTACGTTTACAGCCGCCTCGCCGGTTACAGCGGCACCGCGAGCCTGGCTCTCGTCAGTTCCGGCGCCGACAGCACCAATCAGACGCTGGAGCCGCTCGGGACCTTCTACTCAAGCGTCGCGAACCAGGGCTGGCAGAATTGGAACTGGTGCGTGTTGCAGAATAACGGTTCTCCGGCCACCGTCACGCTGGGCGGCGTCGAGACGCTGCGGGTCACCTCGGGCGGTAACGTGAATGCGAACTACTTCATGCTGGTCCCCATTTCGGCCCTCAAACTGTCGGCCGCCCAATCGGGGAACAATGTGGTGATCTCCTTCCCGACCCAGGTGGGGGTAAGTTATCGCGTGTTTTCCCGGCCCGCTGTGACTGGCGGCAGTTGGTCGCTGGTCGCCACGGTTGGCGGCGATGGCACTGTGAAATCCGCGCGCGATCCCATCGGAACCGGCGCACGGTTTTACATGGTAACCGCGCCGTAAAGAAAATGAAACATCCCGGCCTCGCCTCCGGCTTTCGCCCGGGGGCGGGGCGGGTCTTGACGCCTCCTTTGGAGGAGAGGGCGGGGGTGAGGAGGGGCACGGTTTTGAATTGGTCCGGAGGTTCATGTAAAGCCTCCATGTTTTGAGAAACTTGCCTTGGGACTATTAACCCGGAAGGAAGACCCCACACCCCAACCCACTCCCCGCTCGTTCCTCGCGGGGCGAGGGAGACGGAGCGGAGGTTGCAAAGCGGCGGTTCATGGGGAGGCAGAACCCTCCGGGCTCAGGTTTTCGATGCGCAGCATCGACCGGCCGCGCTCGGATGCCTCGCTCCTGGGCCGCGCATCCGAGACTTAGAGGGTCCAACCTTTGCGAAAGGCGGGTTGAAGGTAGGCGTTGGCTTCCTTGTGGCTGGTGAAATGCATCGCTTTGGCGTCCCAGTTCAAGGTTTGGCCGGGGAAACGAAGGGCGATGGCGCCCAGCAACGCGGATTGGGTTAGCGCGCCGCCATAGGCGAAATCCGAACCTGCGTGGCGACCGGTTCGAATCGCCTCCAGCCAATCCCAGGCGTGGTTCTTCACGCGAGCAATCTTTTCCGGCGGCGCATTCTTGCCCGCGTGCTGGTCCATCAGTTTTTCCGGCGTCAGATAGCAGCCTCCCGCGCCATGCGAGCCATGCACAATCATCCCCTTTTCTCCGAATAGGACCGCGCCCGTTCCCGGCACCTTGTCGTCTTTCGAGAATCCGGCCGGGGTGGGGATACGAGTGTTGCCGTCGTGCCAAATCAGGGTGATTGGGCCGCGCTCGCCGCGAGCGGGGAACTGGTAGGTGATCTTCGCTCCGGGAGGGTAGGTGAGGCCCTGCTTTACCGGGTCGTAATCGGTCACTTCGGCTTGAACGCTGGAAGGAGCGTCCAGATTAAGGGCCCAGAACGAGGGGTCAATCACGTGGCAGAACCAGTCGCCAATCGTGCCCGTCCCGAAGGGCAGCCAACCGCGCCAATTCCAAGGAACCCAGAAAGGGGTGTAAGGCCGGAAGGGCACCGGGCCGATCCACAGATCATAATCCAGGCCGGCCGGCACGTCATAGTGTTGGCCGAGTTTGTCCAGGTTCCGGATCTGGCAATAAACATCCTTGAAGGCATCGCAACCTGCATGAACCGTATGGACTTGGCCGATGGCCCCGGCCCAGACCCACTCGCAGAGCTGCCGGATGGAACCAAAGGAATGGCCCTGGTTCCCTAGTTGGGTCACCACTTTGTGCTTTTTGGCGGCCGCCATCAACGCCCGCGCCTCGCCGTAGGTGTGCGCTAGCGGCTTCTCGCAATAAACGTGTTTGCCCCTTTTCATCGCGGCCATCGAGATCACCGCATGAACGTGGTCGGGCGTCCCCACCACTACCGCGTCGATTTCCTGGTGGAACTTGTCGAACATGACGCGGAAGTCCTTGAATCGTTTCGCCTTGGGATACTGGGCAAATTTCTTCGCCGCATAGTTGTCGTCCACATCGCACAGCGCCACGATGTTATGCCCTTCCGCCGCCATGGCGTCGATATCGCCGCCCCCCTGGCTGCCGATGCCGATGCCGGCTATATTGATTTTGTCATTGGCGGAAAGCCGCTGGGCGCCGCGCGCCAGCGAAGCCGGCCCAATTTGGAACATCGCCGCGCCCACGCTCGCGGTGTAAAGAAATTGGCGTCGGTTCAGTCCGGAGGATTTCGGATCGTTTAATGCGTTCATTTGCTGGACCATTAATTTGCCGAAACCGAAGCGAAGGTAAAGGATAAACTCGCAAAACCAAAGCGACGGCCCCGGATGGCAAACCGGAAAAAATGTGGGGCGATGCATTTGACTAAATGGCCCTTTCGGGCGTATGCTTCAAGATTCAAGACCGTAGTCAACTTAAACAGTCAAACTTAATTCAGCTAACAATGAAGACTCAACAAGCAATCAGCGCGGGAGTGTTGTCGCTCGGCCTGCTGGCTGGCTCTCTTTTCTCCTCAGGCGCGGCAATTACCGGCCAATGGGACTTTAAGGGCAGCCTGTCAGCGACGATCGGCCAGGACCTCGAGTACTGGGATACCGACACCCAAAACGCCACGGTTTTTAAGTCCACTACCGCTTTTGGCATCGCCGCCATCGGTGGTCAGCCGACCAACGTCATGCAGTTTCCGAAGTTCCTCTCGGCGACCTCGGGCTACTTCGCTCTCTGCGGGGCGTCGCCCAACGGCGGGGGCTCTTATGTGAACCAATACACGGTCATCATGGATGTGTTGTTCCCGGCGGCCTCGGCCGGCAAGACTCGGACCTTGTTCGTGACTGATCTGGGGGGCGAGGTTTATGTGGATGGGAATAATGCGCTCGGTTTCTCGGGCGCGGTTTCTGGCGGATCGGTGGCTGCGGACGCCTGGCACCGGGTAGCGATTACGGTGGACACGGTGGCCGGTATCTCCCTCTTCGTGGACGGCGTCAGCGTCGCCACGGGAACCGGTCAAGGCCTGGATGGAAAATTCGCCATCAGCAGCTCGATTACGCTGTTCAACGACGCCGCTACTAATTCCCAGCTCGGCTACGTTGCCAGTATGCAATTCCAGGACCAGGCCCTGCCGGCCGGCCTGATTGGCGTTCTGGGCGCACCCGTGGCTACTGGCATCCTGACCGGTCCGCCCCCCAATCCCTACGTGGTTTCCGAGACCCCGACCTCGGACCTGCGCTTTCCGAGCCGCTCGACGGTCGCGCCCAATCCGGTCATCCAGATCGTACTGAACGATGGCACGGCCACGGTGAATACGAGCAAGATCCAGTTGAAGTTCAATGGCCAGGCGGTGACCCCCACGGTCAGCTACACCGCCCCGACCACCACGATTTCCTACCAGGTGCCCACTTTCCTGACCTCCCAATCCAGCAACTTTGTCAGCCTGAGTTTCCAGGACAGCAATGCGACTCCATTGGGCAGCCAATTCTCCTTTTACGTGGGGCCGTATATCGCCTTGCCGTCCTCGGCGGCCGCGCCGATTGGCTCCGCCAACACGCCCGGCATGATCTTCCGCATCGCGCAGGCGCCCGACAGCGCGAGCCTGGGAAACAACCTGGTGCGCGCCCTGCAACAGTTAGACGGGACCCTGTTGGACACCAACGGCGTTCCCTACGGCAATGAAGCCGACCTGACCATGCTGGGCAATCAGCCTAACGGAAGTTATTTCATCGACAAATATGAACAGGGCAACGGGACCATCGCCTTCGATGTGGCCGGGGGCAGCTTTACCCATTTGCCGGCGTTCACCACCTACCCGTTCCCCGGCATCCCGGGCACGAACGGGGGCACCTCGAACTTTGCCGACGAGACTTTGGCCTACCTGCCTCTCCAGGCCGGCTCCTATATCTTCGGTGTCAATGTGGGCATCGGCCGCGTGGACGACCCGCCTGGGGCCGATGATGGCTACGCCCTCTTCTGCGGCGCCAATCCCCGCGATGCCTTCGCGACCGTGGTGGGCCAGTTCGTCCGCACGGGGAGCAATTTCAGCGACTCGCAAAACACCAACGAATTCAATTTCGTGGCCCCGGTTGCCGGCGTCTATCCCTTCCGCCTCGTGCATTGGCAAAACAACAAAGGCTCCGACCTGGGCTGGTACTACGTGGATCAAAGCACGGGCAACCGCACGCTCATCAACGACCCCGCGGGCGCCATTTCCGCTTACCGCGTCAGCACCGTGGCCCGCGAGCCTTATGTGGCCGAAGTCTATCCGGTGCCCGGCGGCTCGGGTTTCCCCGCCAGCGCCCCGATTGAGATCGTGTTGAGCGACGACGACCTCCAGGTGGCCAGCGGTTCGATCAAACTGTCCCTGAATGGAACCGCGGTAACCCCCAACTCGGTCACCAAGAGCGGCAAGCTCACGACGGTGGTTTACAACCCGAATGCGTTGCGCTCGACGGTCACCAACATCGTGCAGCTCGTGTATAGCGACAGCGCTGCCACGGCCAAGTCATTCACCAACATCTGGTCGTTCTCCATCGTCCTCAGCGGCGCCGGCATTCCGGCCGTGACCGGTCAATGGGATTTCGATAATGGCAATCTCAAGGCGACCGTGGGCAAGGACCTGCAGTATTTTGATGGACCTTCCGGCACGACCGCCAGCCTGACCCAGTTCGGCAAGTGCAGTTCCTTCGGCCTTCCGAGTATCGGCGGGGTTGATGCCAATATCATGAAAGTGCCGGGCGGCGCGGGAGTCAATGGCAACAACAACTTCGGTTACATAATGGACCACCAGATTCCGGCCAACGGGGGCGGCGTTAAGGTCAATCAATACACCATCATCTGGGACATGTATTATCCCGGCAGCGGGGTGATTCCGTTCATTGAATGCCAAAACACGAACCTCGCCGGGACCGATGGCAGCCTCTTCCTACAAGGCGGGGCCATGGGCCAGGGTAGCGGCGGTTATACCATGAACCACGGCAACGTCACCGCCGGTTGGCATCGTTTGGCCTTTGCGGTGGATCTGTCCCAGAACCTCATCACCAAGTGGGTGGACGGAGTCAAGGCGCAGGACTGGGTCAGCTCGGCTAACTCGCTCGACACGGCGCGCCGCGCCTGGCAACCGACCGTGCTGCTGTTCGCGGATGGCGACGGCGACGACCACGACACGAACGTTTATGTCAAGAGCATCCAGGTGCGAAATGGCAAACTCTCGGATGCTGAAATGGTGATCCTTGGAGCGGCCAACGGCCAGGCCATTCCTCAGCAGATCCCCTCCAGTACCGTGACCGGGCAATGGGACTTCAACTTCGGCGATCTCTCGGCCACCGTGGGGCAAGACCTGCAGTATTTCGATGGCGCCGGCAGCACGTCCAACCTGACGCAATTCGGCACCTGCAGCGCGCTGAGCATTCCGATGATCAATGGCGTCGATGCCAAGATCATGAAGGTGCCCGGCGGCGCCGGAGTCAATGGCAACAACAACTTCGGTTACATCATGAATCACCAAATCGCCGCCAATGGCGGGGGCAAGCTGGTCAATCAATACACCATCATCTGGGACATGTATTATCCTGGCAGCGGTGTGATTCCATTCATCGAATGCCAAAACACGAACCTCGCCGGGACTGACGGCAGCCTCTTCCTGCAAGGCGGGGCCATGGGACAAGGCAGTGGCGGTTATACCATGAATCATGGCAACGTTACCGCCGGCTGGCATCGTTTGGCCTTTGCGGTGGATCTGTCCCAGAATCTTATTGCCAAGTGGGTGGACGGAGTGAAGGCGCAGGACTGGATCAGCTCGGCTAACGCGCTGGACGCGCCGCGCCGCGCCTGGCAGCCCACCGTTTTGCTGTTCGCCGATGGCGACGGCGACGATCACGACACGACCGTCTATGTCAAGAGCATCCAGGTCCGTAACGGCAAGATGACCGACGCTGAAATGGTGGGTCTGGGCGCCCCGGACGGCAACGCCATCGCCGTGGCCACCCCGGCCACCGCGGTCACCGGCCAATGGGACTTCAACTACGGCGACTTGAGCGCCACGATTGGCAAAGACCTGGCGTACTTCGATGGCGCCGGCACCACGTCCAACCTGACGCAATTCGGCACGTGCAGTTCGTTTAGCCTGCCGCTGATCAATAGCGTGGATGCCAAGATCATGAAAGTCCCGGGCGGCGCGGGAGTCAATGGCAACAACAACTTCGGTTACATCATGAACCACCAGATCGCCGCCAACGGCGGGGGCAAGCTGGTCAATCAATACACTATCATTTGGGACATGTATTACCCCGGCAGCGGTGTGATTCCCTTCTTTGAATGCCAGAATACCAACCTCGCCGGGACCGACGGCAGCCTCTTCCTGCAAGGCGGGGCTATGGGCCAAGGCAGCGGCGGCTACGTCATGAACAACGGGAATATCACGAATGGCTGGCACCGGCTGGCCTTTGCCGTGGATCTGTCCCAGAACCTCATCACCAAGTGGGTGGACGGAATCAAAGCCCAGGATTGGGTCAGTTCGGCCAACTCGCTCGACGCCCCGCGCCGCGCCTGGCAGCCGACCGTGCTGCTGTTCGCGGATGGCGACGGCGACGACCACGACACCACCGTTTATGTCAAGAGCATCCAGGTGAGCAATGGCAAACTCAGCGACGCTTACATGGAAGCCTTGGGCGCGCCCACGGGTTTGGCCATCCCGGTGGTCGAGAACATCACGGAGGTGACCCCGACCCCGGTTGAGGTCAGTTTCACGCACAGTGCGAGCGGTTTCACTATCTCGTGGCCGAGCACGGCTACCGGATGGATACTCCAAAGCACCACAAGCTTGAATCCACCTTCATGGCAGCCGGTGCCCGGCGTGGTCAATAATTCGGTGACCATCCCGATCGGCTCCGGTAACCAGTTCTTCCGCTTGGTTCAATAGCAGCGGCAGGTTTGAGTCTTACACCCGCGCGAGGGCAGGAATCCTTCCCTCGCGCGGTTTTTGTTTGGGCGCAGCCTTCCCTGGATCACGCGAAACCGAGCGATGAAACCTGCGCTGCGCCTTGAGTTCACATCATTTCCACGTGGCGGTTGCTTTCGGAAAAGCGAGACCGACGGCTGCCTGCCACGTCGGCTCGCGATCGCGCGGGTTCCACAAGCCGCTCTCCAGATCGTCGGGACTGCGCCATGACCCAGGAATGCATACATGTGTCCTGGAACGCGCCAGTTACGACGGGAGTTTTAACGGGTGGTGTCCTTTGTCTCGGCGCCCTCCCAAACCAGGGTGGCTTCGACCATCGAGTAATACTGAAACGTCGTGGCCCTACCCAAAGTCGCGTCCTCCGGCACGACGATGTGATAGGCATTAGTCGTGGTATTCCCATCACCGTTCGCTGGGAATTCAATCCGAACCACCCAATCCAAGTGGTTAGTGCCCTGCCCAGCAACTACATTCGCATGGTTTGACCCGCTGAGGAAACAAGGGGGCTCCGCAGGGTTACCCCAGTTGGTGCCGAAAGGCTTCCAAGGAGCCCCCGCCGAAGCGCTGGTGTGAAACCAGAATTTGCGGGCACAATGCCACTCGATAACGTCTCCGGGGTAAGCCGGGTAGTCTGTCAGCGCGCCATCGTTGCCGCCCTTGGTGAACACCCAGGTGGCGCGATGAAAGCGTTTTGAAGGATGCGTGCTATTAGTGTTAACTTCAGAGTGGTGCTCATACTCGATAGTGATAATTTTCGGTTTCGCAGAACTGGCGGTGGACAAAAGTGCTTGCTGGGCCATGGCGGGTGCTCCCAGCGTCAATCCGGCCAATACTGTCAGACAACTAAGGTTCTGGATGGTGATCATGATTCGACAGGTTTGGTTGTGTTTTTTCGTTTCCTAACAGCCTCCGGGCATTCCCAATAACCTCGAGCACGAGTTTGTCCCCGCTGGCTTCGCGCTCCGCGAGGGCCAGCGCGGAGTTGGCGTTGTCCCGATCGCCCAGGGCCGCGAGACACAGGCCCTGGTGGGCCCGGACAAGCGGCTTTGGCCCGGCTTTCAAGACGTTCTCAATACGGTCCAGGCTTTGCCTGAACTCCCGGTTTGCTTCGTCGCCGCTTGGGTCCGTCATCCTCAGCGACAGGCCAAGATCCAGGTGATAGATATACTTCGACGGGTCCTTTTCGATCGCCAGCCGGTAGAATTTCTCGGCCATGCCGAATCGATGCGCGGCCAGGAAGGCTGAACCCACCCCGCCGAGAGTGCGCGCGTTCCGGCGCAGGTCGAGCGCCTTTTTAAACTCCGCCTGCGCCTGGTCGAGGCTGGACGTATCGCGCTGGAGCAGCAAGGCCTGCCCGAGATGCCGGTGGGCCAAAGGGCTCTTCGGGGCTAAGGAAACCGCTTGTTTGAAGTCTCTCACTGCGGCCGCCAAGTCCTCCCCGCCACGCTTCGCTTGCAACCTGAGGATGCCGGCGCGGTCCAACACCAGCCATCGCCCCTCGGGCCTCTCCTCGGCACGGCGGGCGTAATGGAAGGCGTTGGTGAGATCGCCGGCGGCAAAACAGACGGAGGCGAGGCAGATCAGCGCGAGCGGATTAGAACGCGAGCGGTCCACGGCGAGGCTAAGCTGGTTGGTCGCGGCGCTCCAGTCGCGCCGGCTTCTTGCGACCAATCCCGCAACCAAATGCGCCTCCGCATTGTTCGGGTTCAGGCTCAGCGCATTGGTCGCGTGGTGTTCCGCGTCATAGAACGATTCTTCGCTTTCCTCATCCTCGAACCAGAGCCAGTTGGCCCAGGCCAGCCTGGCCACCACGCGCGCGTCGTTGGGGTAATCCCGCATCGCCTCCTGGAGGTCTCTTTTCGCGGCGGGGATGCGTCCTTCCAGGTCGTATTCGTTGAGGCGCTGGCCGGTCTGGTCCAACCACTGATCCACGGTCAAATGTTCCGGTGCGCCGCGCTTCGGCCAGACGGCAAGCGCCAGGCCTGACAACAAGACCGCGGACAGCGCGCTGGCGGCGGCGAACTTGAGCGGCTGCGCATTGCGACGCGTCCATTTTCGGAAGCGGTAACCCAGGGTTGGGGGCCGCGCGGTGACGGGCTGATTGAGCAAGTAGTGTTGAACGTCTGCGGCCAAGGCCGCGGCGCTCGCGTAGCGCCGGGTGCGGTCCTTTTCCAGGCACTTCATGACGATCCAGTCCAACTCCGCGCGCACCAACTGGACCAGGTTCGGCGGCCCGGACTGGTGTTGGCGGGCGACGGCTTCGCGGGCGCCCGGGTCGAGGGTGGCCAGCCGGGTCGAGGGCGGCACCGGCTCTTCCTCGCGAATGACCCGCCGAATCTCCTCCAAGCCCAACGTCTTGAGACGATCGGAATCGAAGGGAGTCAGGCCGGTGAGCAATTCGTAGAGTAGGACGCCCAGCGAATAAACATCACTGCGAGCATCGATGCCGAGGCCATCCATCTCGGCCTGTTCCGGACTCATGTAGGCGGGGGTGCCGATGAACTCCCCCGCGCTCGTGTAGATGGTGTTTTCGCTGAGCCGCTGTCCCCCTATAGCCTTGGCAACCCCGAAATCGATGATTTTTGGAATGGGTTTGCCCTGCTGGACGGTAACCAGAATATTCGGGGGCTTGAGGTCCCGATGGAGGATGCCCTTCTGATGGGCATGCTCGACCGCCTCGCAGACCTGCAGGAACAGTTCGAGTCGCTCGCGCGTCGGGAGTTTGTGCCGGTCGCAATAGTCAGTGATGCGGATGCCCTGAACCAATTCCATGGCAAAAAAGGGGCGATCCTTGGCGGTTGTGCCGGCGAAGAAGATCTTGGAAATGTGGGGATGATCCATGAGCGCCAGCGAGCGGCGCTCGTTCTCAAAGCGGGCGATAACCGCCTTGCTGTCCATGCCGGGTTTAATGAGCTTAATCGCCACCTTCCGTCGGAGCGCGCCGCGCTCTTCCGCTACCCACACGCTCCCCATCCCGCCTTCGCCAAGTTTTTCGCGCAATGTGTACTGGCCGATGACGTCGCCGGTCCGTTCTCCCGGATCGTCAGAAAACTGGGTGACCATTAGAGTTGCCGCCGGCGTCGCGGGCGCGCGCCCGCTCGGCTCAGGGGAGTTGATGGCGATGCCCTGAACGCCGCCGCTGGCCGATTCAATGCCAGTCTGTTGGCGCGCGTCGAAAACAGCCCGAACCACCCGCGCGCGCAATGCGGAATCGCGCGCGCAAGCCTGGTCAAGAAAATCGGAACGTTCCTTCGGCGGCAACTTCAAAGCCGCCTCGATCAAGGCCTGTTCCTGAGTCCTAGATCTCTTCATCCCGCCGATTATAAAAGCTATTACTCCACCAGAGCGCAAGCGCAAAAGCCGGATGAAAGGCGCCGACACCCCAGTGCTTTGGTCTGTCTGAAAATCGACTGGAAAGGGGGAGCTCGCCTTGCGGCGGGGACGGCGGACGCCCTGGATGCCGAAGGCAGACCAGGATCCAATGCGGGTCGCTGCCGCGAACCGCTGCAGAAAACGCGCGCGCTCGCAGTCATCACGTTAGAGGGCTTCCAGCTCATGGCCGCGGAAGGAGACCAAAAAAAGGGCGCCGGGTAATGTACCCGGCGCCCGAGAGGGCGGATTCTGAATCTGAATTCGACTGGGCCGAGCTCGGCTACAGCGAGAGCCGATAGAATTTGGCCGTTTGGTTCGGCTGCACGGTGGCTACTTTTTGCGCCCCTTGCGTCGTCACTGAGGCGCCGTCGTAGTTCCAGGGCCCCGCGGCCGAGGTAGCGGACAGCACCATATAGCCCGCCGCCGAGGCAGGCCAAGTCAGGTTGAGCGTCCCATTGGGGCCGGCGCTGATGGCGAGCGTTGGCGACGCCCCGACCGTGCCGGGGATGATGCGAATATCATCCAGCAACAATGTCTTGTCTCCGGTGGGGACATGCTGGAACTGCACTTGCTGATCGGCGGCGTCCGCCGTGAACGTGGCGGTGCGGCGGTAATAGGGTTGCGAGCCGCCCACGGGTGTGATGTCCTCGTTGAACACAATCACCGTGCCGCCGGGAGAGCCGGCCAGAACGGCATAATGCGTCGTCAAGTCCGTGCCGCAACAGCCACGGCCGTTGACCGAGTAAACTATCGTGTAGGTCTGCCCGGCAGTGAAGCCCGAAACGATTTGGGAGGCGGTGTCCGCGCCTTGAAGGAAGAGTGTTTGGTCCTGGTCCGGGATCGTCCCGTTGTCGGCAAAGGGACCGCTCGAGGCCGTGCCCCGCCCGCCGCCGGTGATGTCCCAGCCAAATAGCGGCGCGGTGTTCGGACCCTCGATGTAGAGCCCCATGGCGCCACTGGCCTCGAAGCTCGGGTTCTGTACGATGAGATCACCGGGGTCGCGGCGCACGATATCGACCGCGTCCAGCAGCAAGACGCCGCCCGATTTCGGATTGGAGGTGACAAATTGGAGGGCGCCCGAACTGTTCGTGGGCACAAAGGCGACATTGGTGAAGTAGTAGGCGGTCGCGCCGGACTGGGAGAGTGGCAGGATGCCGGGGATGGCCACCAAGGGTTGGCCGCCCAAAGTAACGTTAAGGTCGATCGACGACCCGGGCGCGCCTGGGTCGGTGAGGGCATAGCAGAATTGCAGCCAGTAATGAGCGCCCGGGACCAAGTTGCCGAGTTTTTGGGAGAGCGAGCCGGCGCCCTGGATGAAGGCCACCTGCAAGCGGTCCGGAACGGCGCCGCTGTTGGCGGCAAACGGCTGCGAGATGTTGTTCAAGCCGAACGTGCCCGTCCCATCCCAGGCGATGATCGCCCCCACGCCGTTGCCGCCGGGCGCCACGCTGGCCTCAAAACTGGGATTCCGCACTAAAGAGCCGACCACGTCAATCAGCAGACTGTTGGTGACGATGAGGCCGCCGGAGTCGGTGACGGTGACCGAGGCGCTTCCGCGCTTTACCGCGATGGCGGTGAGGGTATTCGTGGTTGAACCATTCTTGGCATAGTGCAGCGCTACCGCGCCGTTGGTGTCTGCGCCGACGAGTTGCACAATGTTCTTGTCGGTCGAGCTCACGACGATATCGGCGGCGCTGTCGGCCAATTTCTCCGGCGGCACGATGAACGAGACCGCAATGGAAGCGCCGGGAGAAAGCTCAGCGTGAGCGGGGGAGACTTGCATGGGCGGGTAAACCACGGCGGTTTTGCCCAGCAAACGCACGTTATCCAGGAGCAGCGTAGGGGAACCGACCTTGGTTTGGGAGAAGGTCAACACCACCCGGTTCGTGGCGGCGGTGAACGTGACCGATTTGGTGAGAAAGGGGTTGCTCCCGCCCACCGCGGTGACGTCGGTCTCGAATACGATCGCGCTATCCGCCAGGATCTGGAGATGGGGGGTGTCGCCGCTGTGCGCATTATAGGCAAACAAGAGTTGGTAAGAGGCTCCGGCCACGAGATTCGGGATGGTCTGCGCTATGGCGCCGGGCCCCTGGATGAACGCCACCAGGTCCTGGTCGGGGAAGGACCCATTGTCCGCGTAAGCGCCGCCGGCAAAATCCACTCCAAAGACGCCCGTACCCGCCCACCCCCCCATAGGG